>WNFR01005274.1_pt1 | contig 13543 bp, 11 predicted proteins | sample 5400221 | NCBI WGS metagenome assembly WNFR01 (sample SAMN13153357, study PRJNA577476) | soil metagenome | isolation source: 40 cm soil under Madrone tree | place: USA:California | collected 2016-06-14
CGCGATGTCCTAGCTGGCGCAGCATCCCGACCGTCTTCATCCACCCGAAGACTTCCTCGATTCGTTTCCGCTTTCTCTGGCTTATCTCATAACCCAGGTGTCAAGCGGTGCGTTGGTCCAGCCTGCTTTGCGGCGACCCTGGTTCTGGGCGACATGCGGTGTAACTCCCATCTGTCGCAGTTCCTCGACGAACTCCCGCTGGTCGTATCCTTTATCGACTCCCAACGTCACGCGCCCACCGCCTGGCAGCTGTTCCGCCATCAGCAGCCCGGCATGAGGCTCGGCCGAACCGTAGGCCGTGGTCACCCGCGTGTTCACCACCAGTCCGTTCCGATTCTCCGTCATCAGGTGTCCGTGGTAGCTCAACTTCGCTTCCTTTCCTTGTCCCTTGCGGGCCAGCATGGCTTCCGGATCGGTGGTGGCAATGAAGCGCTACGGTCTCGATCTTTCGTCCTATGAACAGGTCAAAGAGAAGGCTCCGGAGATTTACGCGACTTTGGAAGATGGGAGCATGCGTTGCGACGAGCACTGGCCGAAGGATAACGTGGCGCTGTTCAAACGCTGGATGGACGAAGGCATGGCCGCCTGAGCTTATCTCTGCTGGCCAAGGCTGAAGATAGTCCACGATCCCTTCTGCGCATACCGATTGAAACCTACTCTGCGTAAAAATCAAACCGGCTGGCTAGCACAATCTTGACTTCTCTTTCTGGACAAGCGCAGAATCACCTGACGCCCGAAAGCCGCCCACCGAGCGCAGCTGCGGCATGAATACCCATTTCACGCTCGATCGGGAATCGCTCCAGAATCTCTTGGCCAGGGCATCTCTGGCACAGGAATATTTGGACAGCCAGAAAGCGACGTGTCCAGCCGTCGATCGGCTGCCCAAGCCCGCCATCGGTGAGCAGCCGAAAGAAACGATCCCTGTTGAATATATTCAGTCGCTCTCCGCCATTGCCGCAGTCCAGCGGTCGATCGCGACGGACAGTGTCGAGGTGGATGGGGCCATGGCTATAATCGCCGACCAGGCGCGGAATGTCGCAAACGCCAACGGAGTCGCCATTGGTCTGCTAGAAGGAGATAATCTGGTTTACCGGGCCGGAAGCGGAGGTGCTGCCACTTACATAGGACGACATGTAAAAGCCACGCTCAGCGTCTCACGCGCAAGCGGTGAGATTCTGCGTGTCGAGAATACGCAAACTGACGCGCGGATTGAAGCCGCGATTTGCCGACAGTTCGGCGCTAAGGCTCTCCTCATCGTTCCGATTTGTCGTGGTCGGACTGTGGTTGGAGCGATTGAGATCCTTTTTTACGATGCACACGCCTTCCAGGATCGCGAGGTGCGCACCTATCAATTGATGGCCGGACTGGTCACCGAGGCGATATCCCGTGCCGCAGAGCTTGAACTGAAACAAGCCTTGGCCGCAGAAGAGCGAAAGGAGCATGCTCACTCGGTCGCAGCACACGGAGCGATCGAGGCGGAAGGCCGTGAGTGGTCGCTATTCAGGCGAGCGGCCGGAGTAGCGACAATGAGCGCACAGGGTGCGAAGCGTCTTCTCCTGCATCAGTCTCAGTGGAAACCGACAGCAGTGGTTATGGTGCTGGTCATGGCCGGCTGGGTTGCCTACGCTCATCGCGGCCCCATTTCTCCCGTGTCAATTTCAGAGCTACCGAGATCGAATGCGATTGAGCAGCAGGTACCCTTCGCACCCGAGAAGCCGGCGGCGAACAGCACGTCCAAGCCGCAGACCGCGCCAGTTGCAACGCAAAAGAAGAAGAAAACTGCCGGGACCACGTCGCAGAGGCCTCGGGTCTGGCGCGACGTCGATTACATCGCTGAAGATGTGACAGTGCGGTATGTCACGCTGAAACCCGCGGTTGCGGTTGCGCCGCAGAAGCGGCCGATGGGAAGCGCAGTTCAGCCCAATACACAACGCATCCCGCCTCCCAAAGTGGTTCATGCCCCCGAAAAGCCAGAAATCAAGCAGATCTCGGGCCAACACAAAATGTGTGGGGAGGAGCATTTGGGTTTAGGCAGGCGTCTTGTGTGTTGGCTTCACAAAATATTTCCAACCCACAAGCTTCCTGACAACAGCAGGAAAGAGTGGCAAACCCGGGATTTCTCTTACATCGCGGAGGATCCCGTTCGGTGAGCGATCTGCGTGCGTCTCCTTGCTGGCGAATACACCGCACCGCCTCTTCTTACCTACCCGAACCATGGTGTCATGTGTGGTAACCCTGTCTGCCGGACCATCCTCAGTCCGGCTATGATTGCGTATGCGTTGGGGGCGAGGACTGTCCGCGACAACTCAACCAACTCCAGAACGCCGCCGCTGGGCACGGCTTTCCCTCGCCATCCCGGTCTTCGTACGCGGCATCAACGGGCAAGGCAGAGAATTCCTGGAATTTTGTACCTTGCTCAACGAAAGTGCTGGAGGAGCGCTGCTGGCGATCCGCAGACCCTTGCGGCGCCGGTCGCGGGTATCGCTGGAAATGCCTCCTGCTCCCATTCTAAGAAATGTGAAGCTTCGACAAACGATGCGTAGGCTGAGGGCGCGCGTGGTTCGAGTCTCGCCCATAGATGGTTGGAATCTATGCGGATTGCAATTTGCCCGACCGCTCATTTAGAGCTAGCCGAGAAAGTAATTGACATCTCTTTTAACCGCCTCATAGATGCGATTCGAGTCGTGCCACAGGTGAAACAATTTGAGCTTCGGATTGCCAAGCGCCCCGGGCTGCCTAGCGAAATAGCTTCCGCTCTCTGGCAGAAAGGGGTGCACATCCAAGCTTTTTCTGCGCAGCTCCAGGAAGGACAGGAAATATTCCATCTGGCTGTGGACAAAGCCGCAGTCGCCAAGCAGACGTTCATCGAGAACGGCTGGAAAGCCACCGAGGAAACAGCCCAGGCTCAGACCTAAAAGGTCCCACTTGACCCGACTACCTCACAGGCTGGGAGAAGCACCTTAGTTACTTGGTTTGGCGGCGATTCCGTATGAAACTACTCTCCGGCGGGCAGGAGTCCACCTTTCCGCGCTCGATCTGTCGATGTGTTCCATCCGCCGCGCCCGAGCCCGAATCATAAACGCACGCAAAAGGTAGATGTATGAAAAAACGCTTGATCTGGGTCGAAGGTCACGATTTCACCGGCTGGTGTTGCTCCCACTGCACCTTGGGCATCACGGCACCGCATCTCTAAAGCACCGTGGCCGCGCTCGCCTTCAACTGCCTCGCCCAAGACACCTTCGAGAAGCACATCTGCGCCGAAACTGGACACGATAGGCAAATTTGAGAGCGCAGGTGGAAGCAGGCTTTTTTCACAACATTCTATTGGGAATTCACAGCCTTTCCACCGCGAAGAACGTTTTTGCACTTGTGGGCTATTCGCCGTTTGATACTGTAGGCAAAAGTTCGTAGCCCTTCAAATGTCCGCAATCCCGGCGAGATCTAGCAGTCGCCGCTCCGAAGCCACATCCAGCCTGACGAAGGATTCATGCAACTTGCTGCCGGTGCGCTACAGAACCGCACGACGTATGAGGAGCCAGTTCAGACCGATGGCTCGAAGATGAGCGCACATGCGCATGTCATCAAAGAAAACCGATCGGCGCGATTCGGTCTGCCCTGTGCGAACTGCAAGGCATACTACGCTTCTGACCTTCCTTCCTGCCCAATCTGCAAGTGTGCCGAGCGCGTCCCCGCCGAGGAGGCGGAAGCAGAATCGGCAGACAGGTTAAAGAAGCCATCGGCAGGCGTGCTACAAGGTGCGCTGGGCTCCTTTATCCATCTTGATTCAACTCCCGCGTGCAAGCCGCCGATGCAACTCGCCTTGCACTGTGATGATGATGGGGAGCGCTTTCTATTGGAATCCAAGATGCTGCTTTATGCCCGCACCCCGGAAATCAATGCTGACCCTACTTCGCCCTGCATCTTGCATGAGAATCACAACACTCGATCTGAATACGCGTCGATATGCCTGAGTTGCTACAGCCGGTTACGCGAAAGGTTGGCCCGTACGGAAGCGGCACTCCTCATTGACTTGCGTGAAGCCGCTCAGATCGTTTACGAAGCGGTTTGGGCGGATCCGGCCCCTGCCGACCCGACTCGGACATACCAGAGTGCCGCGCAAGCTTTGCTCAACGAATTGTGCCAGCGTGCTGGCATCATGCAGCCCCCAGGTGCGGTGTAACTCCAGAAGCGGATCGATGGCAACTCTAAACATGCGAGGCCAAAGAGGAGAAATCTCTGCGATTCTCTCGTCTTCACGGATAAGTCCGGATGTACGCATCAGACACGAACAAGGGACTGCACTCTATAGCGTAGAGGAAGGGTTTCCGGGCTTGGAGAACAGACCCAGCACGTCAGGGCAGCACGACTCACCCGCCGCGAACGGCAGGTCGTCAACCTCTTCCTGGAAGGATGCGAAAATATAGACATTGCCAGGCAGCTGGGGATTGCCCATGGGACAGTCAAGGCCTGCTTTAATCGCCTCTATTTGCGCTTTGGCATTACCCAGCGGCATCAAACGGGTCAAGCTTGCCACGCTTCTCTACCGCAGCCAGCTATGTTCTCAGGTAACGCCGGGGGGCAACATCCAAGCGACCGCGCACCGCAACATCGCTCTGCCAGGCCAGAGACTTCGGGGGATACAGATCGCTCGGGGAGCCACAACCATTGAAGCACGTCGTAACACGCCCCTGAACCATGCGAACTAGCTCGAAGTGTGACCTGCGTCAGCTTGCCCCGTCGACCGCGCTCCGCACGCCTACCCACGAGGGCCAAAGAGCCGGTTAAGTCAAGCTTTTTACCCAACAAGATCGCAAAACTTCGATTTGGCGATGGGTTTGGATGCCTTAGCCATAGCAAACCTGAAGGATCAGGTGCCGCCAGGCGGCGGCACCCTTAAATCAAATTCTCTGCTTAGGCGACTGCTTCCCCCGGGTGCGCTGAAGCCGCTTGCTTTGCGGTTTCCTTTCCGAGAAAAGCCACCAACGCGACATTCACTTCATCGGGATGGGTCCAACTCACAGCGTGTGGGCCATCCTTGATCACCGACAGCCTCGCTCCCTTGATCAGCTTGGCGGTTCGTTGTCCCGCTGCCGCAAAAGGCACAATTCGATCGGAATCCCCGTGAATGACCAGCGTGGGAACATCGATGCGAGCTACATCCTTGCGGAAGTCTTCATGCCAGGTCGGCACGCAGGCAAGACTGGCCGTAGGAGAAGCGCTCGCGGCAACATTCCAGCTCGCCTGGACTGCTTGTTCGCTGATGCGCTTCCCCAACAGGACATCGGTGTTGTAGAAATTCTTGAAAAATTCGCTGAAGAAGGCGTAGCGGTCGGCGGCAACGGCTTTCTGGATTCCCTCGAAGACGCTGCCGTCTACACCTTCCTGATTGTCTTCGGTTTTCAGCAAGAAGGGTGGAACGCCACCGATTATGACTGCCTTGCTCACATCCTTCGATCCGTATTTTCCAATGTAGCGCGCCACTTCGCCTCCACCCATCGAGAATCCAACCAGCGCAAAGTTGCGCAGCTTAAGATGAGTCACAAGTTTGTGCAGGTCCTCGGCGAAAGTATCGTAGTTGTAACCCGTTGTTGGCTGACTGGATTTTCCGAACCCTCTTCGGTCATACGTGATCACGCGATGACCGGACTCGAGGAGCACCGGGAGCTGTTTCTCCCAGGAGGAACCGCTTAGAGGATACCCATGGATAAGAACGACTGGGTCACCCGAGCCGTGATCTTCATAGTAAAGTTCGAGGTCTGTGGAGTTTTCCTTTCCGACGCGTACGTACGGCATTGTGAATCTCCTTTCTCAATCAACTTGGCGTTGTGTTTGCAAGGTCAGAGGTCCTTTGCGGTTAGCAGTTGATCTGCTTGTTTGACTTGAGCCGCAAAGGTGCCGTGATTTAAGTGACATCACTTCCAATATATGCTGGGACAAATTATAGATGCGGCACCATCAGAAACGGTCAACAGTTTTGCACAGCCAATCCAATTTGGGCGATGCAGTCAAATCTAAGATCCTTTTGCAGAATATGTCAAAACACGGTGAATAGGATCAATGCTCACGGATAAGCCACCGCGCAAATCGAACCTCGCGGCATTCACAGAAAGCGATCGGATGCGGACCATCGATTTGCCACAGGATGGGAGTCTGCGCATAATCGCGAAATCCGTCGAATGCGCAATGAAAGCGGGAACCACAACGAATGTCCGTCACGCCTGCCAAGAGTTTCTGGAAACGACGTCAAGATTCTACGGAGTTCCTGATTGCGAGATTCGCGTCCTCGCAGCCAGGCCGTTGCGAGTGCGTGAAAACTGGGCGAGCGAACTCTTCGGGGATTACACCCCGGAAACCATGTTGATCCGCGTGTGGATGCGGACGGCAGTACGGAAGGAAATCACTTCCTTTGGAACGTTCCTGAGTACGCTATGCCACGAGTTCTGCCATCATCTGGATTTTCAGCAGTTCAGATTTCCCGATTCATGGCATACTCGCGGCTTTTACGAGCGAGCCGCCGCGCTGTATCACCATGCGAGAGATACCGCGCCGAAGCGACTCTTCTGGGTGCCAGTTACAGGCGGGCGCTGGAGGATCGACTGGCCGCGTACCAATCGGGGCGCGTGATAGGCTCGGATGTGCGCGCTGAATTCTCGAATTGATTGCGAGAGTTATCGAGTTTCAATCCTGAACCTTCACGCCGGTATTCTGGGCAGGAGTGGCTGATGTGGAAATTCATCTGGTAGACGGGACATACGAGCTGTTCCGGCACTACTACGCGTTACCTTCCGCGCGCGATGTGAACGGGCGGGAAGTTGTTGCTGTTCGTGGTCGCGTCGGTGCTGGGCATGATTAAAGAAGGTGCCACGCACGTCGCAGTTGCAACCGATCACGTCATCGAGTCTTTCCGAAACGACTCAGGACGGATATAGCCGTATTCAATGATGTAGAGGAGTTGAGATGGAAGGGACCGACGAACGCTTTTGACAAATTTGCCGCCGGGTTGGATGCAGCACGGATCGAAGAACGTTGCGGCAACGCCGCGATCCAAACGCGCGCAGAGCGACCGTTCTGGGGCAGAATCCTAAGCCGAATGCTGCAGATCATGGCGAGTTTTATCGATAGCAACCCTATGGAGAAGGACCGGGACCTCAGGTACCAGCACACCTCCGAGATGAAGACCGACCTAATGCGGGTGAAACGCGACTCTCGTTTTGGCCATGTTGAGCAAGCTGAGTGCAGGCGCGGCGATCGGTGATTCTAGGACTAAGCAGGAATACACGGGAAAAACGCTTCCGCGCACCCTAACTGACCGGGTACCGCTTTCGCCGGTGGCGATCTGGAGTTCTATCCCTCCGCGTTGTAGAATCAGGCAACGATTAAGCTTCTTCCAAAATTTTCCAATATCGCATAATTCGGATGATGTGGCGATTAGGCACCCTTCCCTTACTCCTGGTTGTTTTGAGTTCAGTAAATTCCGTTCGCGCGGATACTGCGGCTTTCGACTTATCCGGGCCTCGCATCGACGTGAGGGTCACTCGCGGGGACAAGACCTTGCCAATTTCGCAAGTTCCGAACCTGCAGCCTGGCGACCGGATTTGGCTGCATCCGGACCTGCCCGAGGATCAGTCTGCTCATTATTTATTGGTCGCAGTATTTTTCCGCGGGTCCACGAATCCCCCACCAGATAACTGGTTCACCAAAGCCGAAACGTGGAAAAAGAAGGCAGGTGAAGAAGGGATCGTCATTACAGTGCCGCAGGGCGCACAACAAGTTCTCCTGTTCTTGGCCCCAGAGACGGGCGGCGACTTCACCACCCTTCGTTCCACCGTGCAGGGCAAACCCGGAGCTTTTGTAAGAGCCTCGCAAGACTTGAATCAAGCAAGCTTTGACCGTTCGCGGCTGGATCAATACATTACCGCTGTCAAACAAACCTCCGACAGTGATCCCAAAGCATTGCATGAGCGTTCAGTCCTACTGGCCCGAAGTCTGGCGATCAAGCTGGATCCGCAGTGCTTCGATAAACCCGTCGAACAGCAGACTTCCTGCTTAACGCAACATACCGATCAATTGGTGCTGGACGACGGACATAGCCAATCGATGGTGGCGGCTCTCACTTCGGGCACTTCCTCCGACCTGATCGGGCAGCTCAGCAACACAAGATTGGCTGGTGGTGGCTATTACAGCCCGTACGTTGGAGCGATCGTCGATCTTGCGCGGATCATGGGCAGCCTTCATACCGCCACCTACCAGTACATTCCCGCGCTCGCATTGCCCAATCACCATCAGTTGAACCTCAAGCTCAATAATCCACCTTCCTTCCGTAAGCCTAAGTCGGTATTGGTGGTAGCACTACCTGCTGTCGAACCTGCGCAGTTGCCTCCGCTTCGCGCGGTGGATTCGAACCAGGTTTTTTGTCTGCAAAGGCCCGCATTGGTGCTCCCGGTCGAAGGTGCACCATTGGTATTCTCAACCGCTTTGGGCCATGATTTTGTCATGCGTGTGCAATCCGAGAACGGTTCCAGCATTGAATTGCCTGCGCTCGCCGATGCCGCACGTGGTGGCTTCGTAATCGATACTTCTGTGGTTCAAGTCAGCCAACTGGCCGCTCGCAGTAAGGGAAAACTGCATGGCTTTTGGGGATACCAATCTTTTGCTGGGCCCGATTTCGATTTGCAGAGCGCACATTCGGCAAAGTGGAGTGTCGCCGCCGCGGATCAGAGTGCGCTCATCATTGGCCGCGAGGACACGCTGCAGGTGCAGTCCGACAGCGCCACCTGCGTCGAGGATGTCATCCTGCGAGACCAACAGGGCAGACAAATTCGAGCGAACTGGAAACTGCCGAAGCCGGATCAGCTGGAGATTAAAGTGCCCCTCCAAGATGGAACTGCGGGGCCTGCTACCCTGCTGATAAAACAATACGGAATGACGAAACCCGATGAGATTACGCTGCGTGTATATTCCGAGGCCGCGCACCTCGAGCGCTTCGCCATCAACGCCGGTGATCAAGAAGGTGTTTTGACCGGAACACGATTGGACGAAGTTGCGAGTCTAGACTTGAAGGGAATTCATTTCCTTCCTGTGGCCCTATCGCGCGCAAACCAAACAGATGAGCTGCGCTTATCGGCTCCGAATGCGTCAGCAACAGATATGCAGCCCGAACAGAAGCTAATAGCTTCGGTTAGCCTCAAAGATGGCCGTGTTTTGGAGGCGCCCACAACCATCGAAGCACCCCGGCCTAAGGTCACTTTGATCAGCAAGAGCATTCAAAGCCCAATCGCCTCGCCGATTCACCTCGAAAACCAGGACGATCTGCCACAGGATGGACGGCTGTCTTTTGCCCTGAAAACCGAGATCCCTGATACTTTTCCCCGAACCGAAAAGATTGAGGTTGCTGCCGGGGATAGTTCTTTTAACGTTCTGTTGAGCGTTAGTGATGGCAATCTGGTTCTCCAAGATGCTCACAGCGCATTGGCGATCCTGGAGCCGCTTAAGCAATTTGGACCTTCAGCATTCGGTCCGCTTCGCTTCCGCCCAGTTGCTTCTGACGGGCTCAAAGGAGATTGGCAACCCTTGGTGAGCCTGGTACGAATGCCTTCTCTGAACGAAGTCCGCTGCCCGACTGAACCGGACCAGCAATGCACGCTCGAAGGCGCCAATCTTTTCCTCATTGAGTCCATCGCATCGGATGCGGAATTCAAACATCCAGTTCCGATTCCAGCAGGATTTATGGATACAAACGTAACTGTGCCGCGTACTGACGGAACCGCTTTCTACATCAAGTTGCGCGATGACCCTTCGAAGGCGAATAAGGTAGTCCTACCCCCGCTGCCGAAGTAGCTACCCCAAGCACGCAATCCGCGTCCGAGGGAGATCCCCTATGCCGAAGACGCGACCAGTCCACCGAACCTTTCATCGCCCGTGTTGCTGGGCTACGCGATCGCCCGGTTCAGCGGTAATAGTGAAACCAGCTGCGCAATTTGAAATATTCATTTATCGGCTGATCATCTTCGAGCGCGGGAACACGTGGATTCTCAGCGATGATCTTCTCGATTGATCGCTCGCGAGAGAGTACTCGGTTGAAGAGCCCCGTGGGGGTGGCCGTAGTGTTCCATTCTAAGAAGTCCGCGGCGGCCGCTGCCGGCAAACGAGCCGCAAGAACTGAACCTGATCCCCCGGGCAGAGGCTCCATGCTTGCAAGGAAGTGAATGCCAAAATCATCAACGGACTGGAAGGCACGTACGTAGGGGAAGGATTCTTTCAGCGCCTTTGCAATTGAGGCAGACATCGCTGCATCGCCACCGCTTTCCGGATACCACATCTGCAGCACACCATCAGAGCGCAAATGTCTTTTGATAACCGCGTAGAACTCTCTTGAGTAGAGCAGGCTCGAAGCCGTGGCCCGTGGAGGTGGTGGGGGGTCCACGACGATGACATCATACGATTCTTTCTCACCGTCGAGGAACCGCCGGCCGTCGTCTACTACAACCCGTGCCAACGGTGAACTGAGCAACTGTGGAGCGTCGTTATAAAAATATCCGAAGAGCGCGGGCACGCTGGGGACTAGGTCTACTGCCGTGGTGTGCACCCCCCATGAAAGCATGGATCGGAAGGTGGTACCCATCCCAAAGCAAATTACCAAGCCGTTCTGCGGGGTCCTGCCCATGAATGCCAAAGGCAGATGTGCCATGTACTTTGTGACAGGGGTCAATCCGGTCATCCCAATTCCGTTGACCAAGAGCTCCCGGCTAAATCCTCTTCCCGCAGCAATTACCGTGGCCGTGTAGTCTCTCCGCACCTGGTGCTTGGGATACTTTTTTTCGTAATCATGGCTGACTCGAACCAAAAACAGAGCTGCTGCGATAGCAAACTGAAGTTTTGGAATGACTCGGGATTCGCCGCGATCAAGTTCATGAGGTTGCTTTCGCAGAGCAATCAGCCCCGCGATAACAAACAATGGAACCGCTAATACGACCGAGGCCCGACGCTCACCCCGCCAGGGCAGCAGCCAGAACCCAGCCAGGATGGGGCCAATAATGGATCCCAGTACATTGACCGCATATGCAGTCCCTGCCTGACGAGGATCCCCCAGCGACCAGGAATCAACGAGCATCGGAGTAAGAAAACCGGCGAGGGCACAAAAAAGCACGATAGATGCGAGTCGCACTGCCCCAAGCTCGTGGGAGCCAATTCGCAGGGGAAGTAGGGGATCGGCGGCGACCATGGGAATCACGGCAAAAAGTGCCAGCATGCTCCACGACGGAGAGCTCTCATTGAAACTGTGAGAACGGGCCCATGAGCGGTAATGGTGAGAGCCCCAGAAAGTCGCCAGAAGATACGTGCCCAAGATACCTGCAAAGGCGTAAACGACATTTCCCAAGTACGGGGTGAACTGGCGAATCCAGATGACCTCCATACCCATGCTCACAAGACCGGTAGTGAACAGCATCAAGAGAGCGCTATTTCGCGGGAGGCCATAGATTATTTTGTGATCTACAGCCGGTGGCGGGCTGTTCGGAGCTGAGCGCGAAGATAATCCTGCCGAGCTAACAAAAAATGCTGCGGCGGCGAGTGCACCATTCAGAGTGGCCGCAACATGCAGGGTTCCTTGAAAACCCATCAGCTCGATGAGAACGAACGCGGATACCAGAGTACCGAGAAGTGCGCCGAAAACGTTCGCCACATAAAGATAGCTGAATGAACGCTCAGCCTTGTGTTCTGATGTTCGTTCGATCACTCCCATCAGCAGAGGAAACGTTGAGCCCATGCAAGTACACCAGGGAATAAGCGTGACAGCGATCCAGAGGCCAGAAAGTAAGTAGTAGCGTGACGACTGCCACTCCGCGCCCGTACTCAGGGCTTGCAGCAAAATGCGGCCCCATTTCAACTCGTATGGGACCAAAAGGGCAGAGATGCCGATCAACAACTCTGCCAGGCCATACCAGCGCAATAGGGACCGAGCAACTGCACCACCGCGGCGCACAAGAATTCCGGCGCCCCATGAACCCAAGCCCAGACCAGCCATGAACATGGACACGACTATCGAAACCAAAGCTGTCGTAACCCCGAAACTAGCCATCGAAAGTCGCAGCCAAACAATCTCGTACACCAGGCTGCAGAAGCCCGAGACGACAAAGAAGACGAAGTACCACCGCATTCCTGGCGAAACGTCCTCCGCTCGCTGATTCGCCGTTCTCTGCTGTGAAACTTCTGGAAGATCTCGGGTTGTTGGAATTTGGGGCAAGCCGTTCGAAACAAGCCCAGTAAGTTACTCCGATTGTACCTTCTGCCGTCAAATCACAATGGCGTGCCATTGACAGATGTGAATCGTTAAATTGATTGGCCCGAGATGGAAGGCTACATCGCGAGATTCAACCAAGCGGCTCCTAAGCACGAAACGAGGGCGCGTCGTGGCTGTGACCGATTGCTTTGACTCCGTTGCGGGAACGGTGTCATCGGCCAGAACCTAGCGGTTGTGGCATCGCTCGTGGTGTGCACACACACGAAGACTGCCGATGATCTTCAGAGATCGCATCAGAACTCTTCAGCGTGTGCTGTCGCTGGAGTGGGGCGCTGCAATGTTTAGGGGCAATCCTGCGCTTCCGGTTCCTGCAGCCAACTCGCACTTAATCGCCAAATTTTCACCGCAGATTGTGGCAGGCTCAGGTTGACACCGGACTGGCTAATGCACGCGTTCGCGCCGAGCGGGACTCGCTGCTTCAATTGGGAGGCATTCTCTCCACGTGGGCTGCCGACCAACTGGCGCAAAGGTGAGATGCAGGATTTCCCTTCGCATTAAGGGCGCATCTACTCCCGCGAACTAAGAACTGCGATTAGAAAAACGAGCCCTAGCTTCGCACAACCGCATCCATCCGACGAAGTGCGCTGATCTGCGAACTCCGAGCCTCCACTTATGCCGCTTCTCGCAATCCGCGTAGTTCCTCAAATAACTGCCGTATGCGCTCCCGTCTTTCTTGGTATTCGCGCAGTTCGGCCGGGGTTGGCTGCTGTTGAGCACGTCTTCGAAAAAACTCCACCTGCTCGTCGAAAAGTCGAGTCAGTTCTGCCCTCACTTGAGAGATTCTGTCGCCTTCCATCGGGAACTTGCCTCGAGCGGAAGTGCTCGCAAACGTGTGCTGGGGGAGCAGAACAATGGCATCCGGCCATCCCCTCCGATTTCGCGGAGAACTAGATTTTAGTCCTGTTTAGCGGGAACTAGATTTTAGTCCTGTTTAGCGGAGCCGGCCCTGGCACGATCGTGCCACTTAGGGCGCTTAGGGACTTAGGGTGCGCAACCAAGGACCCAGCCAGGTCACTGGGACGTGAAAGTGCGGATCGCATCATCTACTCCGCTGCTTTGTAGAGGTCCGGCGCCGGACTCGACCCACGGTGTGCTTTGTGAACGCAAAGATTTCAATCTGGAATGGAAACCCCGCACCCTCTGTCTTCTTACACAAGCGGCATGACATCAGCCCCGCCCAGGCCCAAGTTTGACGGCAAATAGGAGGATTGTTATTATCAGTGCGCGGGGTGGAGCAGTCTGGTA
>WNFR01013826.1_pt1 | contig 13542 bp, 10 predicted proteins | sample 5400221 | NCBI WGS metagenome assembly WNFR01 (sample SAMN13153357, study PRJNA577476) | soil metagenome | isolation source: 40 cm soil under Madrone tree | place: USA:California | collected 2016-06-14
CTTTGAGGTCAAGCGTCTCGCCGCTGGCCTTGCGGATCACTTCGCGGACGTTCACAAAGCGTTCCAGCTCCCGCTTGATTCGCGAAATGTCAGCCGGAGTGTAACCAGCAGGTTCTAACTCGTCAGCGATGTTGGCATAAGACCGGACTAAGGCTGCGGTTGATTTGTAGAGAGCTACGCGCTGCGGTTCGCGGTCTTGGAGGTCAGAGGGAATTTCGGTGTTCCCGCAAAAATAGTGGATGTGCTCAAGCTCTCCTTTGGGAGGCTCAACTGGTTCGCAGAGAAACGCGAGTGCTTCCTGTGCCTGATTGAGTCGCTCCTTGCCCTTCTTTAACCGATCTTGCAGCAACACTTCGGGATCAGGTCCACCAGCACTATGGTCTAGTTCAGAGGTGTAGACAGAGATTGCGTTCTCGACCTTTTTGAATAAGTCCTTGTAGTCCACGATATAACCGAAATCCTTGTCCTCGCCGTCCAGGCGGTTGACGCGGCAAATGGCCTGGAACAGTCCGTGGTCTTGCATCGATTTGTCAATGTAGAGATACGTGCAGGGCGGTGCATTGAAGCCTGTCAGCAGCTTGTCCACTACCACTAGCAGCTTCATGTTCGCCGGTTCCTTTGTGAACAGGGTCTTGGCCCTTTCCTCATAGGTCTCGGTCTTGGTCATGTGCGGCTTTGGCTCTACGTCCTTCAGCAATTCGTTGTAAGTGTTATAGATGAACTGTTTGTCAGTCTCTGTGTTGGCCCCTGTCTCTTCCAACGTTACGTCTTTGGCCTGTGGATTGTAGGAGGTGACAACCGCGCATTGGCCTCTGAATGGCGTCTTCTGGAATAGCGTAAAATACTTGCACGCTTCATAGATGCTCGATGCTACAAGAATTGCATTGCCCCGCTCACTGGACAGTCGAGGCTTGACGCTGAAGTCAAAGACGATGTCCGCCACCACCCGGTCCATGCGAACTTTGGAACTGAGCACGTTCTGCATCGTGCCCCATTTCTTTTTCAGTTCGTCCTTCTGCCATTCGTTTAGGGCCTTAGTCTTGGCCTCAAACCAGGAGTCAATTTTGTCCTCGGAGCCAAGCCGCTGGTCGATGTCCCGCGCCTCATAAACAAGATCGAGAACCACCCCATCCTCCACTCCCTCGCTGAACTTGTAGGTGTGGATGTAGCCGCCGAAGACTTCGAGGCTGGTTTGCCTATCTTTCTTGAGCAGCGGGGTGCCAGTGAAACCGATGAAGACGGCATTGGGCATCATCGCCTTCATTACGCGGTGCAGTTTGCCGCTCTGCGTGCGGTGGCACTCGTCAACAAACACGAACACTTCGCCCACCGTAGGGCTGGGCTGTGCTTGCAAGTCCCGGATGAAAGCGTCGAAGTCGTCCACATCCTTGCGGCCAAACTTGTGTACAAGAGAACAAAGCATGCGCGGTTTTGCCTGGCTGAGCTGGTTCATCAGGTCGCGGCCGCTTTTGGTGCGTTTGATAGGTTCGCCAGCTTCGGTGAAGACCCCCTCAATCTGTTTATCCAGCTCATCGCGGTCGGTGATGATGGCAACGCGGGCATTTGGGTTGTTTTCCAAAATCCATTTGGCCAGCAGCACCATCACGATACTTTTGCCGCTTCCCTGAGTGTGCCAAATGATCCCGCCCTTGCGTTGCCGCGCATGTTCCTGCGCTGCCTTTATCCCGAAGTATTGGTGAGCGCGTGGCAATTTCTTGAAGCCGCCGTCGAATAGCACAAAGTCGTGGATCAGCTCGATCAAGCGGTGCTTTTCGCACATCTTCAGCAGATACTTATCGAGTTTAAAGCGGCTGTTGTCTTCTTCATCTTCCTTCCATTTTAGGAAGTACTTCTCTTCCGTCCCGATGGTGCCGAATTGCAAGCCCTCGGAATCATTGCCGGCAAAGACAATCTGGACTGTAGAGAAGAACCATTCGTTGAACTCTCTCTGCTGGTTGGAGAGCAACTGCCGGATGCCATCACCGATGCTGACGCGGCTATTCTTCAACTCCAACACACTGATAGCGATGCCGTTCACATACAGCACCAGGTCGGGCCTCCGCTCATGGTTACCCATGAGAGTGACCTCTTCGGCGATGGCGAAATCGTTGTCTTCCGGGTCGTTCCAGTTAATGAGGTGTACGGTCTCAGTGACTTTGCCCGCTTCAATCTTCACAGGCACGCCGTAGCGGAGCAGGGCGTAGACGGCCAGGTTATTTCCGTAGAGCGTCCGGCTGTGGTTATCTGCCTCTGAGCGCAGCTTGTGGAGAGCGACGCCGATCTTTGCTGGGCTGTAGCCGTTCTTACTCAGCCGCGCAGAGAGCAAGCCTTCCTCAATATTGGTGTTGCCCTCGCGGTCGGTCCAATCGCCGAGATAGCGATACTTTAGTTCGTCACGGAACAGTGCTATCACCCGTTTCTGCGTAGCACGCTCCGGTTGACCGAACTCGTTCATTTCACGCACCAATCAATTTGAAGTTGACCTGGTATCGATAGAACTTGATGTTGGGCACCATTGCCAGCGCCCGGTGGATTCTCTGGTCGTCTTCAAGGGCGATGATGATTCCGTGAACTGTCTGGTCTTTCTCAGCCAGCATCTCTTGCACGAAGCTCATATAACGCAACGTCTGTCCTACGACTGCATCGCTGGCTCGCCCTTTTTTCAGTTCCACCACCAAAAGGCGCTTCTTATCTTTACTGATCGCAAGAATATCGAGCGGTCCGGTGTCTGTTTGATATTGCTGGGCTTTCTCACCGTCTTCCTCGTAGATGTCATATTCCTTGCCCAGTTCGGTCTGAGCCCAATTCTTTACCAGGAAATGTTCCAGGTGTTCCTCCATCGCAAAAGCGGATGGGTCTTCAACCGTTTCATCGGTCGATATGAGCTTGGGAGCCGAGACGCTTCCGATCAGCTTTTCAATTTCGTCGCGGTAGTGTGAGACGTCGCTAACTGTGCCGATGGACCCGGCAGAGTTTTTCAAAGCATCGCTCATGGCAGCACGGTCGATGCTGACATTAAGCCATTGGACAGTACGGCGATGAGGAAGAATCTTGCCAGGCTCGTAGCTGTAATCACCGCTGACTTCGCCTACTCGATAAAGTCCAGACCCATCCGGGCACAATACGACCTCACCCTTTTTGATTCCTTTCGATACGGTCCATATAGCTCCGCACGCCAACCCGGCGGTGATCTTGGTTTTGTCGGGGTACTTCGCGAGGTAAATGGGGATGAACTCCTTATTGAAGGCTCGCCATTCTTCCGGCAGCTTCCCCGTCAGGTCTTGGTGAATGCCGAAGTCTGTGCCGATGAAGTTCCCAGCGAAGCATTCCGCAGCGTGGACGCTTTTCCGTCCCAACATGACTCGATAGTAATTTTTCGCGGAGTTCACACCAATCGGACCTTTCCAGTGAGGAGTTGCTGCATCATACCCTGCCTGGTCAGCCGGGCTTTAGTGAGTTCTCCTTCCAGCGCAACAATCTCGGCGTCCATGTCGGAGAGGATAGCTGCGATGGCGGCTTGTTCAGCTTTTGTAGCGGGGAGTCTGACTTCAAAAATTACGAGCTGAGTTTTGCTAATTTCAAGAAATGTGCTCCCGCCGCAAAGGCTAATAAAGTCCTGTTTTTTTGTCCGCAGTAGGTAGTAGAGGAACTCGACATCCACATTGTCGATTGGGACAAAATTCTTGAAGCCTTGGTTGGTTGAAACAGGAATTGTATTGAGGGCACACTCACCAATCGTCGCCCGCGAGGTCATCACAATTGAATTGGCAGGGATCATCTCGGCAGAACTGCATTTTAGCCCCTCTACGGTGATCCTTTTGGCGGTCTCACTTAAATATTTATTGCCTCTCAGTGCCGTGATGTCCGTTGGGGTACACCAAGGAATATCTCCATCCCAAAATTGGGGTTGCGTTGTGCTCGGGGTGCCTCCGCTGCGAACTTCAGCAAGCTCTTCCAGCCGCTTTTCTTCCCACTCGCCGCTGAAGCCGGGCAAGCGCTTCTTGCCGGTAAGCAATTCCTGCATAGCGCCTTGTTTGATCTGGCGCTTTTTGGCGATGAGCTGCTCCAGCGACTCGACCAGTGCATCCGCATCGGAAAGCGCCCCGGCGATGGCACGTTGCTCAGCGAGAGGAGGGACAATGACTTTGTATTTCTTCAAATCAGTCTTATTGATCTTCGGATGTCCGCTTCCCGCTATCAGCTCGGAGATCCTCGCCTGACCGTAGTCAGATTTTATGTAGAAAAAGAGATAGTCGTATCGGAGCTTACTGTCGTCGGTCCTTACAACAATCATATTAGGAGCGATTGTTGCCGGCCCCAGGCCACTTGGCATCAGAAGCACTTCGCCAACATTAGCTCCGATGTTTGCAATTAATAGCTCGTTTCCGTGCAGGTTAGATTTCGAGAGGAACTCGTGGCTTTCTTCATCAACGTATTTTTGGGCAGCATGCCCAAGACCCAATCGTAAATCGAAGAGACGGACATAGATTGCAAACTGCGGGGAGTCATAGACTCTGACGTTATTCCGCAGAGACTCGAAGCTGCCAGCAGCCACGAAATCAGTCATCTCTTTAATTTCGTTCTCAAGAAGGCGGCAATTCCACACCTCTGGAATTACACCCATTTCGGTCTGCTTATAGCCATTCGGAACAGGAGGCTCGGCGGCTGAATCTCTCGTTTCATTAATGCTTGCCGCCTTCTCCGTCAACATGCGAACCCCATCCGTTTGAGGTGTTGGTTCACTTTTGTTTCCAATTCGGCCACACGCGTGACCATCTGTGGCAGAGGGGTTTCGTAGCGTTCGGCCAATTCCTTTACGCGCTGGGTCAATGTCTGGCTAATCCGGTCCATCTCCCCATGGATGGCGGTGTTCATAGCGGTCAGCCATTTGTCGTCTACCACCAGCATCTTAATCTCAGCCTCGGTCAGCTTTGGATAGTGGGTGTAGGCTTTAGCGTCGAGTTCGGCTTCAGCATCCTTGACACGTCTTTCCAGATCTGTCTTTTCCGCATTCGACTTCAGCCATTCGTTCAGCACGTCAGGATCGTTCCTGGATTCCACGTCACCTTCTATCTCGTTGAGACGTGAGACGACGTTGACCTTGTTCACTTTGTCGAGTTCTGCGAATGCGCCGTCTTCATCGTTATTCTCTTCCTCCAGCTCGACTAGTTTGGCGCTGACGCTATCCAGCCCAGCTGTGAGTTGGTCAATTGCCGCCTGCTCGTTCCCGTAGTAACGGGCAACGATGAGTTGCTTCGGCACGAGATCACAAGTCCAACCCTTGTCCTTTTCCTTGCCCTTCTTGTCGGTCTCGATGATGCGATAGGTCTCGGCCTTCCAGCCATCGGCTGCGATCAGGTAGCAATCGTCCTGCATGGTCTCCGCCCAGTAGTCCATCAGGTGCTGGTAGATATCGTACGGGTCGATAAGCGGCTTGTCGGCGTAATGGGTGAGCAAGCTTTCTGAAAGCTGGGTAATGACATGCTTCGGGTGACAGCCGAGTTGCAGGGCTTTGAGCGTCTTGGCCGTCTTGTCTCGCCAGACTTTGAAGTGTGCGTTCATACCAGCGGCAAAAGTGGAGCTTGAAAAGTACATCTCGAAGCTTTGGACACACCTTCCAATAACTAGTGAGGGCTTCCACGTCTCGAACAGGGATACCTCCGCGCAGGTGACCTTCGATGTCCTGGAGGTCTTCGGCCTGCTGGCTGTCGATGTAGCGCGGCAGGTTGAGGTTGAACTCGTTCTTCTCAATCTCCTCGACGCTGACCATCCGCGAATACTTTGGAATTTCTAGCCGCTTGGTGAAGGCATCCACGATCTTGTGGATATCTTGGGCTCGAAGGCGATTCTTTGGGCCGTCCTTTATAAAGCCGTCACTGGCGTCGATCATGAAAATGCCCTTGCGGGCATGGGAATCTTGTTTGTCTATGACGACAATGCAGGCAGGGATGCCTGTGCCGTAAAACAGGTTCGGAGGCAGCCCGATGATGCCCTTGATATAGCCCTTGCGGACAAGACTGCGGCGAATGTCGGCCTCAGCATTGCCACGGAACAGCACGCCATGAGGCAAGACGCATGCACCCTTGCCAGTGCTCTTGAGGGAACGAACGATGTGAAGTAGGTAGGCGTAGTCGCCTTGTTTCGCAGGTGGCACGCCAAAATGCTTGAAACGTTCGAAGGGATCATTGAGCGGATCGAGCCCAGTGCTCCAGCGCTTGTCAGAAAAAGGTGGATTGGCGACGACATAGTCGAAGGTCTTGAGCGTGTCGCCGTCCTTGAATTTGGGGTCGGCGACGGTGTTGCCTTGGATGATCAACGCCGTAGGATTGTTGTGCAGGATCATGTTCATGCGAGCAAGACCGCTGGTAGCGGCGTCCTTCTCCTGCCCGTAGAGGGTGACTTTGGTAACAGCCGCATCGCCTACCTTGAGCAGCAGGGAACCAGACCCGCAAGTGGGATCGTAGACGGTCGTGGAACTCGTGGTAACCGCGTCATGTATACCCGAAATCTGCGCAATGATTCGGCTGACCTCAGCGGGGGTGTAGAACTGCCCCTTACTCTTGCCGCTCTCTGTGGCGAAGTGCCGCATGAGGTATTCGTAGGCATCGCCGAGGATGTCGTCGCCTTCCGCTCGGTTCTTTGAAAAATCCAGCGCCTTATTCTCGAAGATTGCGATGAGATTGGTGAGCCGTTCCACCATCTCTTTGCCGCTGCCGAGTTTGGATGCGTCATTGAAGTCCGGCATGTCGGACAGCTTGTTGGCGTTGGCCAGTGGCGCGATGATCTTCTTATTAATCTGGTCGCCGATATCTGGCTTGCCCTTGAGCGCGACCATATCCTTGAAGCTCGCGCCCTTCGGGATCGTGATCGGGGCAAAGGGCTGCCCAGCGTACTTATCGCTAACGTATTTGATGAACAGCAGAACGAGGACATAGTCCTTGTATTGGCTGGCATCCATGCCGCCACGCAGCTCATCGCAACTGCTCCAGAGCGAGCTATAGAGCTGTGATTTCTTCAGAGCCATTTGCTTTCAGTCCTGTCCTACTACGACTAGTCGGAATCTCGCGTCAAAACCCCGGTATGTGCAATGCTTCGCGATATCCGTCATAGCCTTCAAGCGCTTCCCGAGGCAACTCTCTCTCCCAAAACTCATCCGCGAGCAAATAGGGGAACCGTTCGGAGGGACAGCCGACATTATATGCGAACTCTCGTACTGGGGCTGATGATCGTCGTTGTTGTTGACTTATTTGGACAGTCTGCCTAGTTTACTGCGATGAGTTTAAATGGCATCAAAAACTCAGAGCTACCGAATGCAGCGTCCCGGAATGAAAATATTTCTGACAATTTGGCTCCTCTCCCCATAGGCTTGCTGTCTGGCAGACTGCCGAAATGAATCTTTCTGACTTATCGCCTCCGGAATTGCTGGGTCTTCATGCGGAAGTGGCCGACGAGCTTCGCACGCGAGGCATTATACGAAGCGCGAATAGTCCTACCGGGGATCTGGCGGAGTATCTTTTCTGTAAAGCATTTGGGTGGAAACAAGAGGGGAACTCGCGCGCCAACATCGACGCTTTCAGCCCTGACGGCATTCGCTATCAGATTAAGGCCCGCCGGATCACGCGATACAACAGCTCTCGGCAGCTATCGGCGATTCGGGACCTTGGCGCCGCGCATTTTGATTTCCTCGCGGGAGTGCTGTTCAACGAAGACTACAGCGTCATGCGTGCGGCGCTCATTCCGCATGCTGTGGTTGTGGAGCGGGCGTCCTTTGTCGAGCGCACAAACAGCCATCGATTCCTATTGTGCGATGAGATCTGGAACGCTTGTGGTGTACGTGACGTCACGGCGGAACTGCAAGCTGTTAACTTTTAGCGAACCGTAGGAGGCGCGATGGCCCACACCGCTATTTTCCTTGGAGCCGGGGCATCGAAGGCGGAGGGCGCACCTCTTCAGGGAGAGTTATTCAAAGATTATTTTTCAGCGCCATCTTTCAGGAAGAGCCACTCGAAGATGGATAAGGAGCTGACCGCATTTTTTTCGGAGATGTTTCACCTGGATGTGAAACGTGGCGACATCTCAAAAATCAATTTTCCCACCTTTGAGGAAGTACTCGGTCTCACTGACCTTGCCATCATGCGCAAGGAAGCCTTCAGACACTTCGATATCGAGAATAGGGATAGGAACAGTGGCCGCCTGCGATTCATTGCTCAGTACCTGGTTTTTCTCGTGGCAAAGGTGCTCCATACCAAACTGCACGGCCGTGCCAGACTTCATCGCGACCTAGTCACTGCTCCTCGAGAAGGAAACGAACTGCGGAGCATGGTCTTTGTATCGACCAACTATGACATTCTCATCGACAATGCGCTTACTGAGGAGTTGGCGCACGGCATCGATCTGGACTATGGTGTCGAGTTCCGCAATTTCGACTGGCCCAATGACTGGAAGCGCCCCCGACGCGACAACAGTGTTTCACTCTTCAAGCCTCACGGCTCCCTGAATTGGTTGTTTTGTCCAACCTGCGACGAGCTCGAAATCACCCCCAAGGAAAAGGGTGTCATTACCCGTCTCATTTCGGAATTCGCGGATAGGAGATGCGTGGAGTGCGGAAGCGTTTATTCGCCCCTAATTGTTCCGCCCACCTTTTACAAGGACCTCAACAACGTATTCCTCAGCTCGATCTGGAACCGGACCGATGTCGCGTTACGAAAGGTGAATCACATTGTCTTCTGCGGTTATTCCTTCCCGGACGCCGACATACACATTAAGTATTTGCTCAAACGCGCCCAGACAAACAGAGGAGGAGCGCTCAAAGTCACAGTGATCAATAATTTTGTAGGCAAGGACCACGAGATAACCAAGCAGGAAAAGCACCGTTACGACCGGTTTCTCGGGAACGGGGTGGACTACACGGGCATGTCTTTCGAAGATTTTGCGGCCAATCCACTTGCGGTGCTCCGGCCATAGAGCATTTCAGAACCCGAGTCAGTTAAGAACACCCTCCTGCTGAAAGTATCGCGCCGCAGCCTGCCGGTGGTCGCCATACAGATGGTACAAGGAACGAACTGGCCGCCTCTGCATGCGCCCGTGGCACAGCGCGCTGTATCAAACCAAATCCTTTGATACAGTCACGGCATCAAGGAGAATAGGCTCAAAAATCAGGACTTGCGAGATCGAATCTGACAGCCATTTGATACATGACACTCGGCGGGAATTTCTCTCAGACACCTCGGAACAGTTCGGAAAGGGAGATTTTAAGTGCCCGGGCTAGCTTCTCGATGTTAGCCAGCCCGACGTTGCGCTCGCCCCGTTCAATCCCTCCAACATAAGTCCGGTCGAGACCACAAAGATCGGCGAACGCCTCTTGCGACACTCCCAGCTTGTGACGCCGCTCGCGTAGGGCCTTGCCGAACCGGATTCGAACTTCTTCCATAATGAGATTGCATATTTGGCTTCTCCGCTGTTAATGTGTCCACGGACTATGAGTATCACTCAAGTCTGAGTGCTCCCGTAGGGTTGGGGACGCGCACATGGTCTTTAAGACTCTCACCTGCATACTCGCATTCGTGGTGGTCGCGGAAGCTGGATATATCTTCTTGCATCGCCACCCGATCAATCGATTCAAGTCGGTGGATGACAACGGGTATGCCGCATTCGATACTGCGACTGGACAGCTCTGTAGGACGATTCGGGTGAAGTCGACTCTGAAGGGCGTTCAGTACTCTCCATCTTTTGATCACGCTCCTGAATCCCATTTGGGGAACCCTACCGAGGGCAAGACTTCAACAGTCCATGACCGCATTCTTGACGCGATTCGAAACAGCCCGAGTAATACCGCGGAAGCCGAAAATCTCCGCGTAGAATTGGTTCGGGACCTTCCTGCCTGTTCGGACATTCGCTAGGAGGAGCAACCGTGCCCAGCGAACTGATCAGCGAATTCGGTACTCCCGGAGCATCGTACGAGTGGCTTGACGCCCAGGCCAAGCTGGCAATCCGACATATCAAGAAAGTCTGTGGCGATCCCCCTCGGGAGATGGAGCTCGAAATTGTCTGGCAAGAGCACGACCTCGGCAACTATCCGATCATCAGCTTGGTCTGGGAAGACGCCATGCGGGGAGCGCCATGGAATTACATCTCTAGGTGCGAAGCTGCATTAGCAGCATACGAGAACGGGGGAGAGCTTCCGCCAGGTTGGAAGATGCCAACTGTCCGTTCAGATGACGCGGATGGGTGTGACGATGCACAGTTTGATCCCGAAAAGCCCCCAGAACCTCCCGAAGCACTTGATCTCCTCGAGCTTCAGCGTTACGTAAGTAAACTGACCGAATGGGGGTTCGAATCCGCCAAGCACGAGCGAAGCAAGCCTAGGTTGGTCGAAAGCGAAGAAGACGATGAAGACGAATCTTGACCCTTTCTAGACGTGCCGTGTCTGCCCAGACAAACGCCGTAGAGCGACGATCTTGGCTGCCGCGGCACCTTCTTCCAGCAAGCAGATCATCTATCACTCTGCTTGCCCAAAAACCCGCTCAAAGGCTCACCCGTAAGCCCAAGAATTCAGACACCCAAAATCTAAACTTTAGACTGCCCACAAAGAACTGTTTGTGGGCACATGATGTCCGGTTAGGCACTGGAAGTAGATCGGAAAACAAACCGCGCTTATCGGTTCCAATTGGCATCGGATCTGCGACACAGATTTATCGACCATTCGCCTCGCATCCGGAATAGAATCGACCAGCCCCGGTTCAGCAAAGGCCTTTGTGAACATGGCAGCCTTTTCCAATTTGGAGACATTTTGGCAGGATGCTCGCTACGGTGTGCGGGTGTTGCGAAAGAATCCTGGCTTCACGGCGGTTGCCGTCCTTACACTCGCACTCGGTATCGGCGCGAGCACCTCCGTTTTCAGTCTGATCAACGCCGTGCTAATACGTTCGCTGCCCTACCACGAGCCGGACAGTCTCGTCTATCTCTGGTCCCCCAATCCACGGTTTCAATTGCCCATCGAATACCTAACGCCGATGAACGCCGACTTTTTCGATCTGCAAAAACAAAATCATTCGCTCGAAAGCCTGGCTCTCTTTGGCCCCGCGAAATTCAATGTTGCTAGTGAGGGGCGAGCAGATGCTTTGGGTGGGGCACGTGTCACGGGCGAGTTCTTTAAGACGATGGGGATTGCGCCAGAGCTCGGACGACCGCTGGATGAGCAAGATGATCAGCCAGGCCGGGAAACGGTTGCTGTCATCAGTCATCGTTTATGGCAGGTCCAGTTCGGGGCGATGCCGGGCATACTGGGCAAGACACTGCTTCTTGACGCGAAGCCCTATCGCATTATCGGAGTTATGCCTTCAGGTTTTGCTTTCCCTCACGCGACGGATGCTATGGACGCAGCGAACGTCAGCGACATCTGGATCCCTTGGGCCATGACCTCGGAGCAGAGGGCTAACCGAAACGACAGTGAGGGCAATGCGATTGGTCGGTTGCGTCAGGGCGTTTCCCTAGAGCAGGCACAGGCAGAAATGAGCGTCCTCATGGTAAAGATCGACTCGCTCCGACCGGCGAAAGACCGAGGTTTTGGCGCGTTGGTGAAGCCCTTTGTGGCTTCAGTCACTGGAGGTTCTCGTCGTGCGTTGCTCATTTTGATGGGAGCCGTCGCATTTCTCATGTTAATTGCGAGTAGCAATGTTGCGAGTTTGGTGATGGCCCGCGGCGAGGGCAGGGTTTACGAAATGGGCGTTAGAGTTGCCCTCGGCGCGCCGCGTTCACGTCTGATTCGGCAGCTATTGAGCGAATCTTTCTTGCTGGGGATCGGTGGCGGAGTGCTGGGCTGCTGCCTGGCGTTCGCCTCGATTCGGCTCCTCATGCGGCTTGATCCTGGCAATGTCCCGCGTCTCGAAGAAACATCTTTAGACAGCACCGTTCTATTGTTTGCGGTGGGCCTCTCGGCACTTACGGCTTTGTTGTTCGGGCTGTTCCCATCGTTGTCCGCATCACGTTGTCATCCCGCCGCCGTGCTGAATTATTCGGGAAACAAAAGCGTCAAGGGAGGACGGAGTCGCTTTCGTGCGGGACTAATCGTGGGGCAGGTAGCCTTGACTGTTGTGTTGTTAATCGGATCAGGCTTGCTGATTCGGAGCCTACAAAGTGTATATTCCGTGGATAAAGGCTTCGAGCCGCGCTCCACCCTGACCATGCATCTTTCCTTGGACGCTAGATACACGGAACCCGAACGGCAGGCTGCCTTTTTTCACGGCCTAATCGACAAGCTCTCTGCTTTGCCAGGTGTGCAAGCGGCCGGTGCGATCACTAACTTGCCTCTAGGCCACGGAGAAACTCTGAGCTGGTTAACAGTGGAAGGCTTCTCGTTTGATGAGAAGTTGTTTTTTCAGACACGGTCAGTCACTCCCAATTATTTTTCGGCTATGGGCATTCGTATTCTTGAAGGGCGGTCCTTCACTGATAGCGACGCGGCCAAACGTCCCTTGGTAGCGATTGTGAATCGGTCCTTCGCCGAAAAGTATTTTCCTGGCCTCGAGGCTTTGGGCAGGCGCTTTCATTTCGTCGACGGTAACCCAACACCCATGTGGTTCACGATCGTTGGTGTTGCTGCTGACGTTCGCCATTCCAGTTTGGAAGAATCGCCCAAATTACAAGCCTACCTCCCATTTTGGCAGAGCAGTTCCACGGACGCCTCCATTGTCATTCGCACGAACGCGTCACTCGGCTGGCTTGTGTCCGCTGTTCGTAAGGAAGTGAACGCAATCGATCCGGCTCTTGCCCTCGCTGATATCTCTACCATGGATCAACTTGTCTCCGAATCAATCGCTGTTCGCCGCTTTCAGACGCTTCTCCTGTCTGTATTTGCGGGCGCAGCTCTTTCACTTGCTCTAGTCGGACTATACGCCTTGCTAGTCTCCTCTATACAGCAGAGGACCGCCGAACTCGGTATCCGTATGGCCCTCGGCGCTCAACGATCTGACCTTCTCTCGCTAGTACTCGGCAACGGAATGAAACTCGTTCTAACTGGCCTGACTATCGGGCTGGCGGCGGCGCTTGCACTCAACCGCCTAGTGGTCAGCCTGCTCTATGGTGTGCGCGCCACCGATTTGGTGACGTTTGCAAGCGTTGCCGTTTTGCTCTCGTTGGTTGCGCTAGCCGCCTGCTACATCCCCGCCCATCGCGCTACTCGCGTCGATCCCATCATCGCACTGCGCTATGAATAGAGTTCGTCTCGTACTCCTTTAGGTTTTGGTTGGCCAGCCAATTCCGATACACAGGCCCGACTCCTGGCAAGTGCCTGGTTAGCGCAAATCGGAAAAGAATCGCGAGAAAGCACATGTCCGGTTTGACTAATCAGGGAAGTACAGGCATTCAGTGCTGGTGCAATTCAAATACGAATCAATTCGAAATCGTTCCGATCGTCCCCAGCCACGTCTCCACCAACTGAGGCCATCCCGTTATCGGAAGCTCCGTGCGCCGCAGCCCGAACGCATGCCCGCCCTGCGCATACAAATGCATCTCGACGGGAACCTTAGCGTCCTTCAAGGCGAT
>WNFR01005025.1_pt1 | contig 13540 bp, 13 predicted proteins | sample 5400221 | NCBI WGS metagenome assembly WNFR01 (sample SAMN13153357, study PRJNA577476) | soil metagenome | isolation source: 40 cm soil under Madrone tree | place: USA:California | collected 2016-06-14
CTCGTCGGTCCCGTGCTTGCCACGTTCGCGGAACGCTATCCCGATGTGGAGTTAGAGATATCTGTCAGCAATCGTATGATGGACGTCATCGACAGCGGGTTCGATGCCGGCATTCGCTACGGCGGAACGGTGCCGGAAGACATGATCGCCCAGCGCCTCTCCGCCGATATCCGCTGGATCGTGGTGGCGACGCCCGCCTACCTTGAACGATTTGGTGTCCCGAAGCACCCCAGTGACTTGAAGACCCAACGCTGCGTGCGTATCCGCTCGGGCGATGAGCGGATTTATCGATGGGAGTTCGAACGCGGTGAAGAGAAGATTGAGATCGATGTACCAGGGTGCCTGATCATCGACCAGGCGCAAGTGGGACTGGCCGCGGTTAAGGGTGGTGCGGGCCTGCTGTATGTGCCTGAGCCTTTTGTCAGGCGGCTCCTCGATGCGGGCGAACTGCGAATCGTCTTGGAGGAATGGGCTCCGCTCGGCGGTGGATTTCACCTCTACTATTCCAGCCGCCGACATGTGCCGGCGGGGCTCAGGCTTTTCGTTGAGCTCGTGCGGGAGCTGCGGCCGCTGGGCTTCTGAAGGCGCCGCTAGGGGTGGGGTCTCCACGATAGATCGGTGAATTTCCCTCATCGGTTCGTGTAGCCCGACCCCCCTCCCCGCGAGCTCGAATTGGATCTATCTTGACTGCACGTGGACCGATCGACAGACCCTTCGGGGTTAGTCAATTTTGGCCCCTGGAATCACCCGCAGTCGAGGCCCTGATGACCGTTCTAACTGTTTCTGAGTCAAATACGATTTCTTGCCGCTCTGGCGCATGGGGCGCGGTGTTTGCGATGACGCTTTGCGTGTCGGCGCTCATCGCCTCGGAATTCATGCCAGTGAGCCTTCTGACTCCCTTAGCATCCGACCTTCACTTGACGGCAGGACAGGCCGGCCAGGCAATTTCGGTGTCCGGCATCTTTGCCGTCTTGATGAGCCTCCTGGTATCGCGGGCGACCAGAGGAATTGATCGCCGAACGGTGTTGCTCGCCTTCACGCTTCTCATGATCGCATCCGGCACCATCGTGGCATTTGCTCCCAACTTTGCGGTTCTGATGGCGGGACGGGCGCTTCTCGGAATCTGCATTGGTGGCTTCTGGTCAATGTCGACCGCGACCGTGATGCGCCTCGTTCCGAAGGAGAGCGTCCCGCGGGCGCTTGCGGTGCTGAACGGTGGCAATGCGCTTGCCACGACAGTGGCAGCGCCTCTCGGAAGCTTCCTCGGCGCGTATGTGGGATGGCGAGGCGCATTCTTCTGTGTAGTGCCCTTAGCTGCCGTAACCTTCGTATGGCAATTGGTGAGCATGCCGTCGATGCCGCCGCAAATTCGGGCAGGCGCAAAGAACGTCTTCACGGTGTTGCGTCGTCCTCAGGTGCCGTACGGCATGCTCGCCATCATGTTCCTGTTCATGGGTCAATTTACGCTGTTTACTTACCTGCGGCCCTTTCTCGAGACAGTAACGCGGGTGAATGTCTCGACGCTATCGCTGAATCTGCTGATGCTCGGGCTTGCGGGCTTGGTGGGGACATACTTGATCGGTGCGATGTTGAGGACGCGCTTGTACAGCGTCTTGATCGCCATTCCACTCGCCATGGCCGCGATCGCCGTTGCCCTGATTGCGTTCGGGCACTGGCCTGTGGGAACCGCGTTGTTACTGGGAGGGTGGGGCCTCGTTGGCACTCCGGCGCCCGTCGGATGGGGAACCTGGTTAAGCAAGACCCTGCCGCGAGATGCGGAAGCGGGCGGCGGTCTCATGGTTGCAGTCATTCAGCTCGCCATCACGCTCGGGGCGACTCTCGGCGGCTTCCTGTTCGACCTGAGTGGCTTTAGGAGCACCTTCGGATTGAGTGCAGTCATGCTCTGTGCATCGGCGCTCCTCGCGTTTCTCGCGTCGCGCGGCCAACTAGCGCGGACTCCGGCGTAGGAGGAGTAAGTATGAAACCAATTCGTGTCGTCTGCGCGCTCGCGCTGATTCCTGTACTGGCGCTCATGTCCGTAGACGGACTGCCAGCGGCTCCATCGGAAGACCATAAGAACGTTTCGCAGAGCATCGTCATCGCGCGAAGCGGTACGCAGCCCTCCATGCGAGGTGATGCTCACAACTTTACGGGCGCGGTTCGCATTGACCCCCTGTTTCTTCCGAAGGCATCGTCCCGTGTGTCCGCCGCCTACGTGACCTTCGAGCCCGGTGCGCGGACGGCTTGGCATACCCATCCGGTCGGCCAAACCTTCATCATCACTGCTGGCACGGGCCTCGTACAGCGATGGGGCGATGAGGTTCAGGAGATTCATCCGGGCGATGTCGTTTGGATTCCGCCCGGTCAGAAGCATTGGCACGGCGCCTCACTGACCACGGCAATGACGCACATTGCCATCCAGGAGGAACTCGCCGGCAAGAACGTCGAGTGGATGGAACCGGTTACAGATGAGCAGTACCGCAAGTAACGACTATGAAAGCTCTTGCCACGATCATGGGATTGCTCTTCGCGAGCGTTGCGACAGCAGGTCATGCCCCAACTCCCAGAGGTAAGCCAATGATGTCACCAGAAACAATCCGACGCGTGGCCCCCGCCCTTGAAAGATATACCCATGACCGTCTTCTCGGTGAAGTATGGAAGCGGCCAGGTCTGTCTGCACGCGACCGCAGCATTGTCACCCTCGCCGTATTGATCGCTCGCACACAGACCGTCGAGGTGCCCTATTACATGAACTTGGCACTCGACAACGGCGTCAAGCCAAGCGAGATCTCCGAGATCATCATGCACCTTGCGTTCTACTCGGGCTGGGAAAATGCGATGTCGGCCGTTCCCTTGGCCGACGAGGTTTTCGCGCGGCGCGGGATCAAGGTCGATGATTTAGCAAGCGCTTCCCCAAATTTGCTTGCCCTCAACGAAGCGGCTGAGGCAGAGCGCGCCGCCAATGTTGAACAGCAATTCGGCGCTGTGGCGCCTGGCGTGTTGCAGTACACGACTGAGGTTCTCTTCCGAGAGCTGTGGTTGCGCCCTGCGCTCGCACCGCGAGATCGAAGCCTTGTGACCGTCGGCGCCTTGGTTGCATCGGGCCAGGTCGCACAGATGGCCTATCACTTGAATCGCGCGATGGATAACGGCTTGACGCAGACGGAAGCTTCCGAGGTTTTGACGCAGCTTGCCCTCTATGCGGGCTGGCCCAGTGTCTTCTCAGCTTTGCCCGTTGCCAAAGAGGTTTTCTCGAAACGCCGCTGAGGGATCAACTCAAATGAATTTGGCGATACGACTCCATCGAACTATAGAGAGGCTTTCCATATGGAACTGAAACGAAACGGCTCACAATCCTCCTCCCAGGGTCCCGCCGAGTATTTCACCGGATCGGTGCGGGTTGATCCCCTGTTCAAAGCGCCGGAGCCGGCTCGGGGGAGTGGCGCCTATGTCACCTTCGAGCCCTGTGCGCACAGCAACTGGCACACGCATCCGCTCGGTCAGACCCTCATTGTCACTTCGGGGTGCGGCCTCGTGCAGAGTTGGGGTGGCCCGATCCGGGTTATTCGGCCGGGCGATGTCATTTGGTGCCCGCCCGGCGAGAAACACTGGCACGGCGCCTCAACGACCACGGCAATGACACACATTGCCATCCAGGAAGAGCTCAACGGCAAGGTGGTCGATTGGCTGGAAAGAGTGACTGACGAGCAATACCGGGCAGTGCCAAGCGCCGAGTAAGAGACGCGGAAGTGAGAAGCGGGTCTGACACCCAAAGGAGCAAATCATGCCTCATGTTGTTGTAAAGCTCTGGCCCGGAAAATCCGAGCGCCAAAAGACTCGGCTCGCCGAAGCCATCGCCAAAGATGTGACGGAGGTGTTGGGTTACGGCCCAGAGTCCGTCTCTGTAGCTTTCGACGAGATCGGTTCGCGCGAATGGGCCGAGAAGGTTTACAAGCCCGATATCCAGGACAACGCCGGCAAGCTCTACAAGAAGCCAGGCTACGACCTGTCGTCGCTTCCATAAGTATTCGTTTGAACGCATGAGGTACGAAGATGAGCGCATTCGTAGACCAATCTTTTGTAAATAGAGTCGCCCTGGTAACCGGTGCGGCATCCGGCATGGGCCTGGTGACTGCCCGATCTTTCGCCGAGGCGGGCGCCGCGGTCGTGCTCGCGGACGTGAATGCCAGCGCCGCGCGTTCCGCAGCAGACAAGCTCGCCGCCGCTGGGCATCGGGTGCTGGCCGTGGGCTGTAACGTCGCGGACGAAGACGAAGTCGCCGCGATGGTCGAAAAGACGGTGGGCGCCTTTGGAAGGTTGGATGCCGCGTTCAACAATGCCGGCGTGCAAAGTCCTGCGATCGACACTGCTGATGCCAGCGGCGAGGAATTCGATCGTGTCATCGCGATCAACTTGCGGGGAGTCTGGAACTGCATGAAGCATGAGTTGCGCCAGATGCGCGGGCAAGGAAGCGGCGCGATCGTGAACTGCTCATCGATCGGCGGGCTCATTGGATTGCCGGGCCGGGCCGCGTATCACGCAGCCAAGCATGGGGTGCTCGGACTTACCAAGAGCGCTGCGCTCGAGTATGCATCCCGGGGCATTCGAATCAACGCAGTGTGCCCTGGAACGATCGACACGCCGATGGTCTCGGCCATGTTGGCCAAGGAGCCCGATGCCATGCAGGAAATCATGCGAGATCAGCCGATCGGGCGTCTGGGTCGGCCGGAGGAGATCGCCTCGGCCGTTCTTTGGCTCTGCAGCCCCGGGGCGGGCTTTGTCATTGGTCATGCACTCGCTGTCGATGGCGGCTTCACAGCCCATTAAGAGTTGGGCTGTCACCGAATGAGCGAGCATCAATATTGAGGAGATGAAATCATGCGAGGAGCAGTTCTATACGGTCCGCGGGACATCCGCTTTGAAGAGCGCGACGCGCCCAAGATCACACAACCGACGGATGCGGTCGTTAGACTCTCGGCGACATCCGTCTGCGGGTCAGATCTTTGGCCCTATCGCGGCATTCAGGCCGTCTCCGACCCGACTCCGATGGGGCACGAGTACTGCGGCATCGTCGAAGACGTCGGTCGTGCCGTGACGAAGATCAAGCCGGGCCAGTTTGTCATCGGCTCGTTTTTTGCCTCGGATAATACTTGTCCGCACTGCCAGTTCGGCTACCAGTCGTCCTGCCAACACCGTGAATTTGTCGGCGGCGCGCAGGCGCCCATGCTACGGGTACCGCTCGCGGAAGGGACCCTCTGGCCACCTCGGACGTCCCGCCTACAGACCTGATTCCGAGCTTCCAGGCGGTCTCCGATGTCATGGGCACGGGCCGGTTCGCGGCCGATGCGGCGAATGTAAAGCAGGGCTCCACCGTGGTGGTGGTCGGTGACGGGGCGGTCGGTCTCCTGGCTGTGCTCTCCGCAAAAGCAACTGGGTGCGGAGCGGATCATCGCAATGAGTCGTCATGAATCGCGGCAGAAGATCGCCCGTGAGTTTGGCGCGACGGACATCGTGGCTGAGCGAGGTGATGGGGGTGTTGCTCGCGTCATGGAACTGACTCGCGGTATTGGCGCTCACTCGGTGCTCGAGTGCGTTGGCACTCAGGAGTCGATGAGTCAAGCGATCCGGTGTACGCGACGCGGAGGCTATGTGAGCTACGTCGGCGTTCCGCATAGGGTTGATCTCAAGGGCGAGGAACTATTCTATGCCCATGTCCACCTGCATGGCGGTCCCGCTCCGGTGCGCCGCTTCCTGCCCAAACTCATCGACTTGGTGTGGAGCAGGGACATCCATCCCGGCAAGGTCTTCGATCTCACGTTACCGCTGGATCAGGTCGCGGAAGGCTACCGGGCGATGGACGAGCGCCGCGCGATCAAGACGCTGTTGAGACCGTGAAGGAGATCTCACCGTGAGCACATGGTCGAAGGAAGATCGCTGATGCCGATGACTTGCACATCTCACCATTCCGCGAGGATGGCGTGACTTACGGTACACCAACCTGGATATGGTCCTACCACCTGACTTGTCGAGTCGCCTAGGATCGCCGCTAGCTAGCCGCGCGCATTCCCGGCCCACCACGATGGCCGCCCTACCCGCCCATCGCCTTGTGGCGGGCACGCCGCTAGGCCGGATTCCCGCCTAGAATGCCCTGGTCAAACGTAGGGGACCGGCCATGTCGAAGGGAATCGCCTTGTGGGTGTGGATGTGTGGAACGGTCGTATGGAGCGGTCATGCATTGGCCGACGAAGCCGCCGACATCGTCAAGGCAAATGTCGCGGCCAAGGCGTCAACCGATAAACTCCTTGCCGTACGGCGAAACTTGCATCAAATGCGGACGTCCCTAGGCACGGCCGACAAAGAAGCCGTGGACTTGATACTGTCTTCGGAAGAGAGCTTCGATGGCTTCCGCAATGAGGCCGAGACCGTTGGGATGATCTTTAAAAGCATGGATTGCAAATCCGACCGAACCTTCGTCGGCGCGATGTTCGAAGAGGAAGCGCGCAGTATGGTGACTCGCACGGGTTTAACTCTACAAGAGATCAACGCGGACTTGCCGCTGCTTACAAATCCAGCGGCGCTGGCCGAAGCGACCAAGTTGCGCGACCTCATCATCACATTACGGGAAATCTATCTGCCGCTAGCTCCGAAGACGTGAATGACGACGCGATACATCAAGAACTAACGGACACCTATCCCAGCATCCCGCGAAGGTGGCTGTTCGGCTCGCGGGACCGAATTCAAACGAAGTCATTTCTTGTGGGATCGGAATAACAGATCAACTAGTGTTCCGATTGCTGCAAGCCGCTCTATTTTCCTCCACAGGCAATCCTTCACTGTCGTACCGACTTGATGCCTATACCAACTTCTTGCGCGCGCCGGTCCGTCCATTGATTTTCTAATTAGATATTCTTCATTGAGATCCCCCAGGACAGCTTCGCCGAAGGCCTCCGGAAGGATGAACCAAAGTAGTAGATCTAAATAAAACGTGTCACTGTCGATTCTCGATACAAGATCCTTGAAGGCAAGCAGCTTTTGCTGGCGTCGAGATACCTTGTTTCTCACATACCTTAAGACAGGAGGTAACAACACGAATGTCGTAGGCAACCCTGACCTAGCATTGACGGTCGCACCATAGTCCGTCGTGTCTGCCCGCAATGCGGAGAGAGCCGCACTCAATTCAACCTGCTGCTTCTCCGATAGGTGGCATTGCATTGCCTCCCCAATGGCAATGGTTCGTCGATGCAAATCGAGTCCTATCATGTCACACTCATGAAGCTCCTCGTCTTTTCTTTTCCGCGCGCGGTTGATTAGCGCGGCTATCGGCTTTTGCAAGTTGAGAAATACCGCCATGCAGAAAAACGTAGGGGCGAAATTAATCTTCAAGATCAGCTTGGCGATTCGCATCCTCCTATATCGGGCCATCATGGGACGATCCCCAGGGGGAGACCATGTGACATTTTTTGGACCGCCCTTATCGAATCACGCAGCATTTCCCTTCCGGATGGGTTGACCGAAAAAAAACGTTTCGCACGACCACCGCGCTCCTGCGTGGCCTCGCCGACTTGCGATTGAACGAACCCCTTTTGTTCCAGGCGTTCAAGCGTCAAATAGAGCGCTCCAATCGAGGTCGATCGGCCAGCACGATCCTCGATTTCGCGCCGAATCCTCATGCCATAGGCGTCACCTTTGAGTCGCAGGATCGCCAATAGCACTAGCTGTTCAAATTCGCCCAAATGGTCTCGTTGACCCATAAGTACACCTCCACATTGGCTACCAGTCTTAGCCAGAACCGAATACTCAACAGAGTAGAGGATATAAGTCAGGATTGCAAATTCGATTTCTTATACAGTCTTTCACGACAGCCAACGCTGTACGAATTATGCACCAACGCTCCACAGGCTGTTCGCGCTATCATCGGCGCATCATGGAGTATCCGAAACTCGAGACTGCATTGCTCCGCTATGTCGACGACACCTACTACTCCGGCGCGAATTGCCAATCGTGTTTGCACACGTCGCGCCTGCGCCTAAGCAAATTACGCGCCCACCTGGGCGGTGATTTTCCGGTCGTCAAGATCCGCGAGCGCCTCAAATGCGAATTGTGCGGAGCCAAACAGGTCATCGTGACCTTCCTCGATCCGAGCCAATCGACCGGGAACTTGGTGCATTTGTTCGACAAGGAAAGCAAGCAGTGACAAGCACGGTGCGAGCGGTGATTCGCGCAAGAATGGCCGGATTTAAACAGCGCCACTCACCGCGTCGAGCTTTTCAAGCATCGGAAGAACACATCGGTTTCGCAGTATGTTGACAGCGTCCTTGGTCATCGGGCCGCTTTTCTGAATATCGGTCCATACATCGCGTAAATCAATTCGACCGAGTGTCGTAGGGATGCCAACGGTCGCTTCCGCACCGCTATCGTCAAGCAGTACGGGGATAATGTGCTCCTTCCTGCCGGGCCGCGTCATCAAGTCCCTCTCATACTTGGTCCAAACTTTTTCACGGTAGTACTTATCTAAGAAAACGAGGTAGTAACGGCACGATTCTGTGTACACGCGACCAAGAGTCTTCTCAAGATCTAAAGCAAGCAAGAACGCTTGCTGATCGTAGTCGTAAAAAGTGACCACATCCTCTGTTTTCATCTCCGAGTTAATCGATTCGACGACTCTCCTGGCCTCACCAGAGAACGAGAAGCCGACGTCATAGGAATAGAGCCGTCCCTTTTCGACCGCTTCATCCTCGATGCCAAGCTCCTGGAAAAGCTTCTTTTGCTCTAGGTTAGTTAGGAAGTATCTAAACAGTGGATCCTCAATAGAAAAGCCAGAATCCGCATCAAAAGCCACTTGCTTACGCAGGTCAATGTCTTTTTCCACGTCGTGAATAACTTCGGCGATCCGAGTCCGTACTGCTTTGATTCCTGGCCTCCGTCGCTCCGGGACGATGTTTAGCACCTTGTCGAAAGTGACCACAGATTCCGGAATCTTGCAGAGCGCAAGAAGTACCTCTAAATATGGTTTGTTCCCACCTGGCCGCCATCTTTTCCCTTTCGCGAAGGTCCGCGCCACAGGTAAATACCTCTGCGTAAGCTCGGTCATAAGCCGCTGGCGGATGCCCAGCAGATCGAAACTTAAGATCGGGGTGTTGTCCTGTGTCTCAAATATGCCTTTGGTTGCGCATACCTTGTTGCAGACGTACTGGGCAAGCCAAAAATTTCCCGCACTCTCCGCCAGCAGAATATCTCTGTCCTCGAATAGTACGTCCAGGGCCGTTTCACCGTCGCTGATCAATCTGTCTATCTCGGAATCTGAAGCGCGCGTGAAAACGTATGTACCTAGGCGCGGACCGAGATCATACGCTTCGGACAGGAGTGATACGCCGGACGTTGGGATACCGATTAGTATTACCTTCGAAGGCGAAGCGGTTTCGAACGCTCTGTCACTCATCCGCTTCAATGACGATCCAATCTGTGCGCGTTTGGAAGCCGGAAGTAGATGAAAATCGTCAACGACAATCACTAGAGGATCGGGACTATTGCCAACACTTGAACTCGCAATGAAAGTCTCAAGTCTCTCAAGTCCCCCTTCGTCGCGACAACTCACGTAGCTAAAATTTTGGTCTTTTGTCCATCCCAAATCCTCAAATACCTTAAACACAACGCAAGTCTTGCCGATGCCAGACGGCCCTTCTATCAATAGATGCTTTCCCGCATGGGTCACGTCTGCCCGTACTTCACCATAGTGAGTCGGTTTCACATACGTATACCGGGGTAAACCGACCGTCTTGAATACATCCTCGAGTTTTTTTTTCTCGACCATCGCAACTCCCAACTTATGCCTCTCGCCGACGAGGGGACTCATCGTCGGAGTATAACAATGCTGAGCAGTGCAAGATCAGCAATTGTCGCGTGAGGGTCCACCTGAGCTTGATTTCATCTAGCCTCTCTGCTCAACATGCAAATACCGCCGAATGCAGTTCCTTGGAGGGTACGAAGTTTAATTTCCGCCAACGCCCCAACGTGCTGCCGCCGACGAAGCCCACGAACGCAGCGCACGCCATTTGCTGTGCAACCCACCGGGCCGCTCGCGGACACTGATGACATGGGTCGGGCGCAGACAGAATTTCCGGCTCGGCGTAACGGCGGCGGTTGGCCGTACGCAGCGAGGCGGACCGACCCTTGGCTTTCGCCAAGAGACGGTCGCCGGGTTTCCTCCGCACGGCCCTAGCGGCCACGACGCGGCGGCTGACTGAATATCTGCCTGAACGGATCGAGGCTTCCGTCGCGCTTCAACATCGGCCCGCAGGCATTCGAGGATGGCAGTGGCACGTCGACCACTGTGCCGTCAACCTTCGCCAATTTCATATGATGCTCGGGCGCAGCGTGTACGCTATTGCTGAGCGAAACGTGGTTCGGCTTGCCATCTTCATCGTGTTCGATCTTCAAGTGCGTGTACGCATGCTCTTGAATCTTTTCCGACTCGCCCTTATCGGCACACGTGCCATTCAACACAATCCGCTGTTTTTGATCGTCCATGTCGGCGTTGATCTCGCCCAGTTCCTTACCGCGGCGAAGCTTGTCGGTGGCTGATGGTGTGGGTGCGTGGAAGCGCACCGGCAAATTCCTCTTAAAGGCTTTTTCGGTCTTCTTGTAATCGAACCCCGGCGTCTTTTTATCCAGATGCGCGCGAAACTCGCCGCTGCCGCCGTCGTCAGCCCACGCGATACGCGCGTGCAAGTCACCGCTATTGCTGCTGCTCTGTGGCATCGGATTCGCCAAGCTGGTGATAGTGCCGGCGTTTCGCTTGTTCAGCACTTCCGGCGTGTCGCGCAGTCGTGCAGTGGTGGTCCGTCATCTGAGATCCGCCCGGCAGTGAGCATTTACCGGGTGCACCGGCACCTGCTCGCTTTGCACGTCAGGCTGGCGTTGCGCAGCGGTCGGGATCTCTGGTGCGAGATCAGGTGTCATTTACGCGCAGACGTCGACGAATGTGTCCGGTGGTCACCGAACATCGATTCAAGCCGTTCGTGTCGATTCGGCGGACATCCCCGGACGCGGGTGGCGCTGGGGGTGGGGAGCTCAAAGCGCTCCATCCATCGCTTGTCTTTGGGAAGTTGCTTTCGCGCTCAACAAACTAACCACAAATGTACACAGACGTTTTGCTCCGATTTGCAAACAGCCAAGTCGCCGACCGCCTGGTTCGAAGCTTGCCGCACTGCAGAAATTCGAGGCTTGGCCGATTGTAAGTTATTGATATTTATCAACCTCGCTCGTGGGATGTCCGTTGCTTATCCACAGCCGAGCATGACGAAGCACAACGCGGCACGACCTACTCACGCAAAAGTCCCGCGGGGTCATGGGCCGCGAATAACTGCATGGCAACGGTAGGCCGCAGGTTCAAATCACTTTCACGCGTCCCCTGGGTTCACCAGATATGACACGAAATGACCCTGAACTGAACTAAAAGAGATTTAGATTGCAGTGCAGGGGGCGCCCTGGTTAGCCCTCGGACCGACGGGCTGTTAGAGTTATCCACAGACCAAGGACAAGGTATCAAACGCTGAAACTCAGACTTATGAATCAGACTCCCAGCGGCATGCCCGACATGGTCGGCGAGTTGTTTATCGCAGGCGATCTGCACGTCGATGTCGGACAGCAGCGCGTCACGCGAGCGGGCATCAAAATCACCCTCCCCGATCTATCGTTTCAGCTGCTCCTGGCACTGATTCGCGTCGCGCCCAACGTCCTCAGCAACGACTCGCTCATGGCACGCGTCTGGCCCGGCCTGATCGTAAGCCCGGAGACCGTGGCCAAGCGGGTCAACTTGTTGCGCGAGGCGCTGGAAGATGACGCGAAAGATCCGCGCTACATCGCCGGAGTGCGAAATCGCGGTTACCGGCTGGTCGCGGCCGTGTCTCCCGCCGTACGTCCGGCGCCGCCGGTCGAGGATCCATTGCCCGCGCCGGTGGTCGTCACGCAACCCAATGTGCTGTCGACTGGAGACACGGCGGCAACCGAGATTCGAACAGTCAGCACGAAGCCGCGCCGGATCTGGTGGCTGGTGTTGCCAGTCCTAGTGGCGGCAATTTTCGCGATCTCTATAGGCGTGCGTAAAGCGGATAGAGGTCACACCGCGGGCGCTCAACCGATTCCTCAGAATCCGTTACTCGAAACTGCGGTAATCGGCGCGCGCGCACGCACGGTGGCCGTCTTGCCTTTCGACAATATAAGCGCGGATGCCGCTGATGCGTATCTGGCACAGGGCCTGCCGGAAATGATTCTCAACCGCCTGTCTCGAATTGAGGGGCTGTCGGTCATTGCACCCAATTCCTCATTCGCACTGCCAACCAAAAACATTGATTCAAGCGAGATCGGCCGGCGACTTAATTCGGGGTTCCTGATCGGCGGCAGCGTGCAACGCGAGGCGGATCGGTTGCGGGTGGCCGTGCACCTCGTGGATTCGGCCGCAGGTACTCTGATTTGGTCGGCCCATTTCGATCGCGGTTTGCACGACATCTTCAGTATCGAGGATGAGATCGCGAACCAAATCGCTGAGGCTCTGTCGGTGCGACTCGGAGCGGGGGCACCCAAACCCCCGGCCGGTGCCCGTAGTACCAATTTGGAAGCTTATCTCGCCTTCCTGCGCGGGCGTGCCTTGCTGGGACGCTTCACCGTTGCCGAGTCGGAAGCCGCGATGCCGTATTTCGAGAAAGCGATTGCCTTGGATCCCACGTTCGCGCCCTCCTACGCTTCACTGTACGACGCAAAGATGCAAGCGGCCGATAAACGCCGCGAAAATATGCGACTCGCCAGGGAGCGCAATCATCATTTGATCGATCGGTCTCTTGAATTGGATCCCAAGTTGGGTGCCGCGTACTTTGCGCGCGCCATGTGGGCAGATGAGCCGTACGATGCGAGCGCAACTGCGGATAACCCGTTAGTCGCTGCGCGCGAGCTCGACTTTCGCCAGGGCGCCGCGCTGGATCCCAGCAACGGGCGCGGACTCGAGGCGTACGCCCAGTTTCTTTATGACCAGTTGCAGCGGCCCGAGGAAGCCAAGAGCGTTCTCAGGCGCGCCTTGTGGGTCGATCCGCTGTCACCCAGCCCACACCAGACGGATGCCGAAATGAGTTTCTTAGAGAGCGGCGTCAGGGTCGCTCATCAAAAGACGCTGCAGGTGTTGGAGCTCGATCCGAGCTTCGTTCCGGCGCTGCATCGCTATGGACAGTACCGTTGGATTATCGACGGCAAGCTGGCAGAGGCCATCCAGATTGTCGAACATGCCATCGCACTTGATCCTAACAATACATTGTTGCTTCGTCATGCGTCGGCGATGTATCTCGACCTGGACGATGCGGAGGCGGCACACGCTGTGGTTGCCGGACTGCCGCTGCGACCCAGTGTAGCGGGGCTGCTCGCCATGCATGAAGGTGACTGGCGGCGCGCGGGTCTCTCGACATACGATGAGGCCGTTTGGGCCAGTGACAGCATGGATGATGAAGTTTGCGACTTTTGGCAGGGCGAAGCGCTGCGCGACTACGCGTTAAAG
>WNFR01005496.1_pt1 | contig 13538 bp, 11 predicted proteins | sample 5400221 | NCBI WGS metagenome assembly WNFR01 (sample SAMN13153357, study PRJNA577476) | soil metagenome | isolation source: 40 cm soil under Madrone tree | place: USA:California | collected 2016-06-14
GATGAACGTCCCCGCCAGCACGATTGCGGCAACCAACAATCCATAGATAATCACCGTCTTGTACGTGACGGCGTGCCACTCCACTTCCACGCGATGGATCTTTGGCGGAGCGGCGGGCTCCATCGGGCGATTCGGTTCGCTAGGCGTCTGTGTAGGCACAGTTCAGGCGCACTCGTAGCGCCATTTTCACAATGTAACACAGCGTTTTACGTCGTGCCTGAACCGTGCGCCTGCGCGTACTCAAACAGCAAATAGCGTTTGCGTGGCGTCCCGCCTATCGCATCCCTCCGCATCAATGGCGCACGAAATAGCCGCGTTTATCTAAGTCAGCCGCCACCGCCACATCGAAAAAACCCACCATCATCTCGTCATAGGTTTGCTCGCCCCACCGAACGGCCGCATTCGGATCTGGGTTGTGCGGGTTATTGGCGGAGTTGTCGTACCACGCCACTGCTTGCAGCTCCGTACCCGCTTTCAGTAATCGCGGCTCCGCAAGCCGATAGCTCATCTGCCAGTGAAAGTGGTAATGAACTCGCAGCAGCGTTTCGATCTCCATGTCTGATGCGCCATTATGTCCCGCTTCACGCGATTGCTCCCCGGTCCTGTGCTTCACGATGTTGTATTCAAATCGCTTCCCGCGCAGGTGCATGTGCGGGAAGAAACTCAATAACGTCGCGTCATTGGGCAGCGTCCCGCGGGCTTCCACGCGAAAATTGTCCACCCCCGGCGGGATTACAAAATGATCGTTCGTCAGTTGCAGCGCCGCCACCCTCTTTCCATTCGTCGTGTAGTGCATTTGAAAAACCAGATCGGACCCTGCCGGTACGAACTTCGCCATCGTCGCAGGCCACTCGTCCGGTGAACTCCCCGGTGCATACACCAGCAGAATGTCGCTGTCCGTCCAGTGCGCCCCGCGTCGATCCTCCTCGTCCTTTAGCGTCGCGGCTGTAAATGGCTCGCCGACCGGCGCATGACGCAGCCATTTCGATTCCGGTGGCCGGATGTACACCACCGCGTGATGCACGTTGGCCCGCTCCGACGGCAGCACTTCCGCCATCTGCACCCAGCGGTCCTCGGCGAAGCCCGTCGGCACAATTTCGTAGGTGTAGTCCACATCCCCGCTCGCCGGAAGCGCCACGGGCTGCGTCATCTTCACGATCAAGTCCGGCTGCGGAATGCTCCAGCCTTCCGCCCATCGGCGTGGCGCGGGTCCATCGCCCGGGTTGCCGGCGGGCGCCTTGGCTGCTGCCCACGCCGCAAGCGTCGCGATCTCTTCGCTCCTGAGCGACGGATCGTTCGCAAACCGCCCCACGGTCGGCTCGGCAAACCACGGCGGCATCGACTTATTTTGCGTCGCAAAGCGAATGGCGTCCGCATATCGTCCCGCGTTTTCATACGTCTCAAACGACATCGGTGCAATCCCCCCCGCCCGATGACACACCTCGCAGTGCTCCCGCAAAATCGGCAGCACATCCCGATAGTAGGTCGGAGCGCCCTTACTCAATTGCGCCTGCCCGGCCATGCAGGTCAGTAAGACGCTGACACTCATCGCTGCCAAACTTGTGCAAATCACTCGCACGCTCGCCGCCCGCTGCCTACCTGCATGACTTCACGTCGTCTCTTGCTTTTCACTCATAGCGCAGACACGCGATGGGATCCAGATTCGCTGCAAGATTCGCTGGATAGTACCCAAAGAACAATCCCACACCGACGGAGATCGCGAACCCGATCGTCACCCAAAGATAAGAGAGCGTCGCCGGAACGGAAGGCACAAACGTGCGCACCATCGTGGATATGCCCGCCCCGATGAGGATGCCAATCGTCCCGCCTACCAGCGTGAGCGCCACTGCTTCCAGCAGGAACTGCAACCGTATGTCCGCGCGCCGCGCTCCGATGGCTTTTCGTACGCCGATCTCTTGCGTCCTTTCGGTTACGGAAATCAGCATGATGTTCATCACGCCGATGCCGCCCACCAGCAGACCAATCGAGCTGATCACTGTGGTTAGAATCACTAGCGCGCCGGTTAGTTGGTTCCACAGATTGCTAAGAAAATCCGGCGAGCTCAGCTCGAAGTCATTCGCTTTGTCCGCCGGAATGCGCCGCAGCCGTCGCATCGCCTGAATCACCTCGCCCTGCGCGGTTTCGACGTTCACGTTTTCCGGCACTGTGAACGCCATGATCAGTTCCTTCGCCTCCGGATACTGCTTCTTGAAGCTGCTCAGCGGAATGACCACGAAAATGTCCACGCCGGGGCCCAGGAACAATCCTTGATCGTGCTGGAAAACCCCAATGACTTCGTATACTGCGCCGTTAATGCGCACCGTCTTGCCGAGAGCATCCGTATTCGGAAATAGCGATTCGCTGATGGCTGCGCCCAGCACCACTACCGGGCGCGCATGCTCCTGGTCGAACGCGCTGATGAAACGCCCGCGCTCGATGGTGAACAGCGGTATCGCCTCAATGTACTGCGGCTCCGCCCCGCGCACGATGACCTTCTCCACGCTCCGATTGCCGCTGGTGATCAGGTTGGTATCTCCGAAGAAAAAACCCCGAGTTCCAACCGTGGTCACGATCTGCACGTCTGGAGCCGCTTGCCTCACAAAATCCGCGTAATCGTATTGAAAGTACCTGCGCGTGCGAATGCTTTCCGGCCAGCGCGAAGGGTCCGTACCCGGCGGAAATCGCGACAGGAAGTACGTTCGCGACCCCAGCGATTCCACTTTGTCTTGCACGAACTTGTTCAGGCCTTGAATGATCGCCGCCATGGAAATCACGGAAGACACGCCGATGACGATTCCCAGCACAGTCAGCGCGGAGCGCACTTTTGAGGAACGCAGTGTGTCCATCGCTGCGAGAAAGTTTTCTCGCGCTTGCGCTAGCGTCATTAGCGCCATCAGTCAGACCTCAGCGCCACGATCGGATCCAGTTGCGACGCGCGCAATGCCGGATAAATCCCAAAGAAAAGGCCGACCGTGGAACTCAGGAGTACTCCCATCACCGCCACCCACGTTTGCACAGAAGCCGGAAACGGCGTGTACGTGCGCAGCGCCAGCGCCACGAGAAATCCCATCGTGATGCCTGCCAGCCCTCCCGCAATGCATTGCATGACGCTTTCCACCATGAACTGGCTCAGGATATCCCCCTTGGTCGCGCCTACCGCGCGCCGTACCCCAATCTCTCTTCGCCGCAGTGTCACGCTGACTAGCATGACGTTCATGATCACGATCCCTCCGATCAGCACGGAAATCGCGCTCACCAGGATAAACACCGCGAAAAACGCCGAGCTGATGCTACGCCACAGAGCCATGTAGCTTTCCTTCGTGCCGACGAAAAAGTCGTCCTCCATCGCACCGCTCAGATGCCGTCGTGCCCGCAAAATCAAGTGCGCCTCATCTTGCGCGTTTTCAAATCGTTCCTTGCTCGTCTTCACATTGATTGTCAGGCTTGTTTGTGGGCCCTTCAGGCGCAGAAAAACCGGCAATGGCACCATCACGAAATTGTCCTGATCCTGCCCGAGGACGCTGCCAACCTTCTCCATGACGCCGATCACCCGCAGTTCGTCATTCCCCAAGCGAATCGTTTTGCCCACCGGGTCCATGCCCAAAAATAATCGCTGCACCAGCGTGTCTCCAATTAGGCACACGTCCGTGTGGTGTTCCACTTCCGACGGCGTGAAGTACCTTCCCATCTCTACGTTGCGCGTATCGATGTCCGCCATGTTCGCCGTTTGCCCGTACAGGTTGACGTCGGTTACTTCGTTGTTGCCCGCTCGCGCTCTCACCGTATTGCTCGCCGTTGCCCCCACCTCTTCGCAATCGCGGCACCCTTCCGCGATGGCGCGCATGTCGTCCAACTCGATCTTTTTGTACTTCAGCGCTTTCAGAACAATCGTGAAGTCCGTCACCGCAAATGGCGTTCGCGCCATCTGAAATACGTTTGTCCCCAGGTTGGCGATTTTCTTTTCCACGAAGAGATTCGCCCCCTGCACGAGGGTCATGACCGTGATCAGCGTGGCCACACCCATCGTAAGCCCCAGCATCGTTAGCGACGTGCGCAGCTTGTGAGCCCGTAGCGCGCTGAAGCACTGCGCAAGATTGTCTCGGAGGGCCAGCATGGACTGAAGAACCTTCCGTCTCTTTCTCGAATCCGACCAAACGTAAGCCCCGTCTCACGGAGCTCTGGAACACTCTCTAAAGATTACGAAAAAGGAGCCGCAAGGATTACACAATTCGTTCCGATTCAGGCATCTCACTTGGAATCGACGCCGAACTCGTTCAAGCGAGCGACAGCTCAAACAAAACGCCTTTTCTGCGATTCCATTTGAGCCAACCGCCCGCATCTCTTATAATGCAAGTTTGTCCACCAACTGGAGGAACTAGCAGTATGGCTGTAGCAAAAGACAGTCGCAAAACCGGCGTTCGCATTCTATTGGGAGCCGTCGTCCTGGTCCTGGGCGGCAGCATGCTCCTTTATCTGGTGCCTCAAACGCCCGGCACCGGCGAAGCTTCCTCCACCGACATTGTCGCCAAAGTCGGCAGCGAAACCGTTAGCACCGCCGAAGTCCGCCAGCAACTCGCGGAAATTGAGCAGCGCAATCAGGTTCCCAAGCAACTGGAATCCCTGTACGCGCGCCAGATTCTCAACCAGCTCATCTTTCAGAAAGAAATGGAATACGAAGCCAAGCGTCTGGGGATTCGCGTTTCCGACCAGGAGCGCGCCGACCGCATCCGTCAATTTCTCCCCACCGCTTATAATGGCGACACCTTCGTAGGCATGGATCGCTACGCCGCGGAAGTGCAAGCCCGCTTCCAGTTGACCGTGCCGGTCTTTGAAGAACTTATTCGGCAAGGCCTGCTCCAGGATAAATTTCGCAAGCTTGTGACCGACGGCGTCAGCGTCGGTCCCTCCGAGCTGCAAGACGAGTTCAAATATCGTAACGAAAAGGTTAAGCTGGACTACGCCTTCATCAAGCCCGAAGATCTGGAAGCCAAAATCACTCCCGACGAAGCCGAAATCAAAGCCGCCTACGAGAAAAACAGAAGCCGCTACCAGGTCCCCGAAAAGCGGGTCGTGCGCTATGCCCTCGTCGATTTAACGCAGCTTCGCCAAACCGCCCAGATCTCCGACGACGAGCTAAAGGCCCAATATCAGCAGAACATTCAGCAATATGAAGTGCCGAATCGCGTCCACGTCGAGCACATTCTGCTGATGACCGTCGGCAAGACCGACGCCGAGGTCGAGGAAATCCGCCAGAGAGCCGCAGACGTCCTAAAGCAAGCCCAAAAAGGTGCCAAGTTTGAAGACCTCGCCAAGAAATACTCCGAGGATCCGGGCACCAAAGACAAAGGCGGCGACCTTGGCTGGATCACACAAGGCCAAACCGTCCCGGAATTTGAGAAAACCGCCTTCGGCCTCGACAAGGGCAAGCTGTCCGACCTTGTAAAGACCCAGTACGGCTTCCACATTATCAAGGTCCTCGACAAGGAAACCGCTCACACCAAGCCCTTCGAAGAGGTAAAGGATTCGATCAAGACGCCCTTGCTGCTCGCCAAGGCCGACAGGCTGGCCAGCGACGAAGCCGATCAGCTCTCCGCCACCATTCGCCGTTCGAACAAGGTCTCCCTCGACGACCTCGCCAAGCAGTTCCATCTCTCTCTCGGCGAAACTCGTCCCGTCACCGCCACCGACCCCATCCTCGAACTCGGCAACTCCAAAGAAGCCAAGGACGCCATCTTCCGCCTTCGCCAGGATGAGCTCAGTGTGCCGATTCGAACGGACCGCGGCTACCTCGTGCTCTCCGTCAAGCAAATTCAGCCTTCCCATCCCGGTTCGCTGGAAGAGGTCCGCGACAAGATCGTCACCGAGCTGAAGCAGCAGAAGTCCACCGAACTCGCCCGCACCAAAGCGGAGGACTTGGCGAAGCGCGTGAAAGCCGGCGAAAAGTTTGAAGCCGCCGCCAAATCCCTCGGCCTCGAAGCCAAAACCAGTGATCTTCTCGCTCGCAATGGCTCCATTTCCGGCGCTGTGAGCGGCAAGCAAATCGCCGCCGCCTTCCAACTCAAGTCCGGCGACGTTGGCGCGCCTCTAAACCTCGGCCTCAACTGGTTCGTCTATCGCGTAGCCGAAAAAGAGGAACCCAATCCCGCCGATTTCGAGAAGCAGAAGAAGCAATTGACCGACGACGTCCTTCAAACCAAGCGCAACCTCGCCTTCGAGGCCTTCCGAACCTCTTTGGAGGCGCGCCTTAAGCAAGAGGGAAAACTGCAGATCATGTCCGATAAGTTGAAGGGTTTTGGCGACCTAAGCTGACATAACTTATTAAGAACAAGCCACTTACGATTTTGCAGCGCTCCCCTTGTGTTCCTCGCTGCATCTATTTACCCTATTTGTGTCATAGAAACCCCTGATTCCGCCCGACGCCGTTGCCAAACGGTCTAGCTTTTTCCACATGGCTCGGACGGAATCCGCAAGAAAAAAAACAATGGCTACCCAGCGCCAGAACCTTCAAGGATTGGTGAGCACCATGCCAGGCCGAGTGTCCGCAGTCCGCAATGATTACCGCTGCTCCATCGAACGCAATCAAGCCGGGAAGTATTGTGTGCGCATCCGCGTCCGCTACCCCCGCCACGCTTGGCTCCTCGGCGTCTTTTTCCTCGCCTCCAACTTCGATAAAGCCATGAAGAAGCTCGAGGAATCCGTTGATTTCCTTCAGCGCCACGAAGAAAAGCTTTGGTTCTGGGGCGTCGACCGCGCCGAAGACATGGGCTTTTCCGCTGAATTTCTGCGTGAAGCCGGCCTTTGGCTCGACCGCCGCATCGAATTTCCCCCCAAAGGCGCCAATCTCACCCTCGCCCCAGAGCGCACCGTCCCCGCCTTCGTCCTCGGTCCAGTCCGCCGCGGCCTGGCCGAGTCCATGGAAGCCCCCCGCCCGGTCTACGCCGTCGGCGATTAACCTTTGGAGTGCGGCGGTCTGGCCGCCGCTTTTACGGTGTAAAGGTGCCGTCGGAAGTAAGCCATGTAGAGGCAGGGCTTTAGCCCAGCTAGCGAGCAAAGCGAGCGCTCGGCATTCTCCCCAACAATCGATTCTTAGCTCGCTACTTCGTACTCGCTCTGCACCAGCTCGCTCGGATAGCTTCGAGTCGCCACATGCCGCAGCCGAACGTCGCGCGGCAGCGCTCCGAACAGCGGCACTCCCTCCCCAATGAGCACCGGCACGCGCGTGATAATTAGCCGTTGAATCATCCCCGCGCGCAGGAATCGTTGAATGGTGTCCCCTCCATCGACGTACAAGTTGTGGACGCCCCGCGCGCCCAGTTGCGACACGATCTCCGCCGGAGCGCCCGCCATCTGTTCCACCACGCCTCCGCGCACCACGGACAGATCGACAGGGCGGCCGCTCAGGACCACCACGCGCTTCTTGCCGTACGGCCAAGTCCCAAAAGTCAGCACCTTCTCAAAGGTTTTGCGGCCGATCACGATCGCGCCAACGCTGGCGATAAATTCGTTGTACCCGTGCGGTTCGCCGCCACCCTCCGGCAAAAAGTCCAGCTCGTCATTCGTGCGCGCTATGAAGCCGTCCACGCTGGTGCCGATAAAAACGGAAGCCGTCACCGATGCCTCCTCACCTGTTGTAGAGGCCGAGCTTTAGCCCGGCTAGCGAGCAAAGCGAGCGCTCCGTCCTTCGGTGGAAGCCCCTGACTTCAGTCAGGGGAGCGGCGCCTTCGGGCGCCGCGAAACACATCCAAACGAAAGAATGGGCTTTAGCCCTGGCATGCCCTGACGAAGCCCGTCGCCCTACCTCCCGCGCAGAATCACTTCCCCCTGCCCAACCATCTGGTCATTCAGCCAGATCCGGTACTTGTACGCGCCATCCTTGATCCCCACCCGCGCCGGACCGCTCAGCAGCCGCATCCCCGCCGGCGCCTGAAACACGTTCGACGAAAATGGACAACGGTTCACGTCAAACTCCACGCGCAAATTCCCCGCATCCGAAATCCACGAAACCTGGTCCCCCGCATCCAGCACCACCGCTTGCGGGATCAACCCCACCAACACCTGCCGTTCAGCCATTTCCCCTCACGCTTCCCATCGTCCTGTAGCTCAGGTCCGATTTTTGGACCTGAGGTTTTTTGATTTCTCTGAAAGCTGTCATCCTGAAGCTACCCGACAAGGGTAGCTGAAGGACCTCAACCGTAAGTGCTTGCCGCAGTCGTAAAAGCGCAAGCCGGCCTTTTATGGAGTGCGGTAGCTTGCTACCGCTTTCACACCGTAATCCGCACGCACCCAGCCAACGATAACACATGGCTCCAAGGCTCACCTGAAAAGACCTCCCAGTAAAGGATTCGGCGAAGCACCGAACGGATTTGTGACCGTAACGCCGTTCCAAGTGAACCCCTCCTGCAAGTCTTCAGAAAGCAGCAGTCGACATCCTCCCTCGCGCGCCGCCCCGAGTACGACTCCATCCCAAAAGCTGAACCGATGCGCAACGGCCAACTCCACCGCCGCCACCAACACATCCTCGGACGTCTCGATCAGAGCGTACGCATCGCGCCAAGCCAGGACCGCTGTTCGCGCTTGTGCGGGAGTACGCTTCAGCTTTCGCACCAAAAGCTGAAACAGTTCGCCGAGTGTTTGTACCGGAAGAAAAATGCTCCCGCCTGGCAACCGCTCGATTAACTCCAAAGCCCGGGCTTTCCTTTCCGCCCCGTTAACTCCTTCCGCGTAGGCCAGAACATTCGTGTCCAGCGCAATTCTCATTGGTCCTCGTAGAGTTCGTCCCGCGTCCAGCGTCTGCGCGCTTTGGCGCCTTTCGCCGCAGGTTGCGATTTCAGCCGCGTCAGCAGCGCCGCCCGAGCTGCCGCCGTATTCCGCTCATCCGTCTCTGCGGGAATGAGTTTCGCCACCGGACGGCCGTGCGACGTGACCACATAACTCTGCCCCTTCCTCACGCCCCGAAGCAGGTCGGAGAATCTGCGGTTAGCATCAGCAGCGGATACGCTCTTTTCCATAAGGATGGCCCTCGCGAAAGTAGTGATATTACCTACTATCTCCTGAATTGCGACCCATTCGCAATAGCTGTCTTTAGACGACCGCCCACCTGACTCCCAACCTTGGATCGCATTCAATCCCGGGCGCCTCACACTAACTTCACATGCGACCGCGCGCTCATCCACTCTGCATACGGCCTGACACGCTCTATAAAAATCTCGCAACAAGACCAAACTTTTTCGCGCGTTCTCTCGTTATTACAGTAGCAATCCAGTTCTCGAGTGGTCCCAAGAGTTCGTCACGCGTTCGGCGTGCCCGGAGTACGAGTGCTGCGTCGCGTTTTTTTTCCGCGCCGCAACCGCACCGCCGGCCCGTTTGCGCCAGCGCGGTGGTGTGCTCGCGGTGCTTGCTGGCTCTACAGCCGTTTTTCTTAACCGGCCAGAAGAGTCTTCGCGCACCGACCTTCCGCGTCAACAAAGGGGACCACCATGAACTTGCGCCTGGGCCAGCAATACTCGTTTTTTACTCGCCAGCCGTACTCGTCTTTTGCACGATTGTTCTTTCTCGCCGCCGCTTTTGTGGCGGTTCCGTTCGTGGCGGTTCAGCGCGGTTATGCCGCTGGCCACGCCGCGCCGCAATCTCAGCAGAATGCCAGCACGCCCCTCGCCACGCTGCAATCGCGGGCGGAGCAGGGCGACGCCGTCGCTCAATACAACCTCGCGCTGTCGTATTTGCGCCACGATCCCACCCGCCCGAATCCCACTCTCCTCGATCCTCCCAACGACGACTACCAACCCGCCCTCAAGTGGCTCCGTGCGTCCGCGGCCCAGAATAATGCCCACGCGGAATACCTCCTCGGCTATTTGTACGAGCATGGCAAGGGCGTTCCCCGCGATTATGCCAAGGCCGCGGAGAACTACCGTGCCGCGGCGCTCCAGGGCCACTCGGCCGCCGAAAACAATCTGGCTTCTCTCTATCAGCATGGCCAGGGCGTCCCAAAGGACATGGGCAAGGCCTTTGAATGGTATCTCGCGTCGGCCCGGCACGGGAATCCCGTCGGCCAATGCAATCTCGGGGGACTTTACTACCAGGGCTTGGGGATCCCCCGCGATTACAAAGAAGCGGCCCGCTGGTTTCGCGCAGCCGCCGATTCAGGCTCCCCCGAGGCTCAAAACAGTCTGGGCGTTTCCTACTACAAAGGTCTGGGCGTCCCACTCGATTACACGGAAGCTGCCCGCTGGCTGCGCCTCGCCGCGCAACAAGGCCTGCCCGGGGCGCAAACCAACATGGCATACCTCTACGAGCAGGGAAGAGGCCTGCCGCTCAATTACGTCGCTGCCTACACCTGGTATTCCCGCGCGCTCGCCGCAGGGGACGTCTCTGGCGCCAGCCGCCGCAACCAGCTCTCGCGCCTCATGACCCGCAAGCAAATCGACGAGGCCGCTTCTCTCCTCGCCTCCTTCTCCTCCCAATCGCAACCCCAACCCTCTCCGCCAGCCGCCAGCACCTTCTCGCTCCCGCAGCCCCACTAACCCAATCGCTCGCTCAGTGTGTAGTGGCCGGGCTTCAGCCCGGTTAGCGAGCAAAGCGAGTGCTCTTAAGCATTCGGTGGGTCAGGCTGTTAGCTCTTACCTGGCACCCCCTCCCCGTTTTTGCATAAGTGTTGATTCTACAGGTAGTTAAAGTCGTTTCTTTTGTCACACTTTGGCAATTGTTGATTCTGTAAATTTTCATTTTGTCCCGGAATTTGAGAACTCCTCGATTAAGGTTCCCCAAAACGAAACAGAGACGAATACGCTGTTTCAAATCGGTCCAGACCCATATGCTCGCCGCCGCTAATCCTTTCCATCCTCGTTTCCAGAATCCATTTCCCTCCAATGGTTTAGCAGGTTTCAAAAGGGCGGAACGAAAGGCGCAGGGACGCCGATTTTGTGGAGAAGCCCTTGCAAGACATTGAGCTTAGCCGCTTACGAATTGAAACAGACCGTGCAACCGCTCCCTCTATCCGCTCGGCGGAGGGGGAGAAGCTAAATGATCAGTGAAACTATTTCCGCTGGCCCCTTCTTGCCCCACGGCTTTTGTTATCAGTGGAAAGCAGCCCTCATCTGGCTGCATGTCGTTTCAGATATTCTTATCGCAATAGCGTATTTCGCGATTCCCGTTGCTCTGATTTATTTCACCAAAAAGAGGCGAGACCTGCCGTTTCGCTGGATGTTTCTTTGCTTCGGGATTTTCATCACCGCCTGTGGCGCAACCCATGTCATGGAGGTTGTGACCCTGTGGGTTCCTGCCTACTGGACTTCAGGCGCCATTAAGGTCGTCACAGCCCTTGCATCTTTGCCAACCGCAATTCTGGTGGTGCGCATCCTTCCTGAGGCACTCAATATGGCCAGTGGTGAACAAATGCGGGCCGCGAACGAAGAGTTGGAGAAGCAAGCGGCGGCTCTAAAAGAAAGCGAAGATTTATACCGCGATCTGGTCGAGAATTCCCAAGACCTAATCTGTACGCATGACTTCCAGGGAATTCTTTTGTCCGTAAACCAGACACCCCTGAAAATTCTTGGCTATTCTCGCGACGAGCTCCTGAATCAACCGCTGCGGGACTTTGTTGTACCGGAGGCAAGGACCAGGTGCGATGAATACCTCGCGGAAATCAAGCGAGATGGCTTCGCTAAGGGTCTCCTCCCCGTTTTGACAAAAAGTGGACAGGTAAGAGTCTGGGAATACAACAATACGGTTCGCACCGATGGAGTCGGAGCACCGATCGTCCGCGGTATTGCTCATGACGTCACTGAGCAGAAGAGGGCTGAAAAGGCTCTGCGAAAGACAGAGGAGAGATTTCGGCTCATGGCCGAGAACATCAAAGAGATTTTCTGGATCATAGAGCCGAAAACACTGAAGCTCATCTATGCAAGTCCGGCCTATGAGCAAATCTGGGAACGGCCGCTGGAGGAAATCGAGAGGGAGCCGACAGCTTACCTAAACTCCATCCACCCTGAGGACACCCCTCGGATTCTCGAAAAGTTCGGACGCCTCGAAGCAGAGAATCATCTTGACGACGAGTATCGCATCATCTGTCCTGGCGGTCGCGTAAAATGGGTCCTTTCGCTGGCATTCACAGCCAGGGATTCCAGCGGGAGCCTAACAACATTTGTTGGCACGACACAGGACATAACGGCCCACAGGGACAGCGAACAAGCCCTCCGACAAGCCCAAAAGATGGAGGCAGTGGGCTTGCTGGCGAGCGGGGTTGCGCATGACTTCAACAACATCCTCGCGGGGATACTTGGGTACGGCGAGTTAGTGTTGAAGTCACTTAATGAGAATGATCCTAGAAGCAGCCGGCTGCAGAGCATTGTGGGCGCCGCTCTGCAGGGAAGGAACTTAACGGGCAAGCTACTGGCCTTCAGCTGCGACGAAGTTTTTGCGACCTATCCTGTAAATGTTGACACTGAAATTCTTCAAATGGAGGATATGCTCAGACGTCTAATCGATGAAAACATCGACCTCACCTTCAAATACTGCTGCAAAGAAAGGGTTCTTTTAGGTTCCGGTCTCGTGTATCAGATCATTCTGAACCTCGCGATAAATGCGAAGGACGCGATGCCCAAGGGCGGAAGGCTGTGCATTTCCACAGATCTGGCAGAAATTCCCTCGCACCAAGCCGAATTCGCCGGAATCCCGCCGGGTAGATACCTGCGACTGGAGGTTTCCGATACAGGCTGCGGCATGAACAGTGAGGTGCAGCAAAGAATCTTCGAGCCATTTTTCACTACGAAGCTTACAGGAAGGGGCACCGGGCTGGGGTTGTTCACAGTGTTTTCCATCGTTCGCCAATGCTCGGGCTATATCAGGGTGTACAGCAAACCAGGGGAAGGCACCACGTTCGATATCTATTTGCCGATCGTTGAAGCTGACGCTCCTAACTATCAGGAAGCGCCGAAAAATGCGCCTCGGAGTAGCGCAAAGAATCTGATAATGGTTGTTGAAGATAACGTTCGGGTGAGGAACGCTCTACACGATCAGTTGAAAGACCTCGGGTATTCGGTGCTTAGCGAAAAGACAGCAACGCAGGCAGTGGATGACATCAGAAGGGTCGGCAAGCTCGATCTAGTCGTGACCGATGTAGTCATGCCCGGACTGAACGGCCCCGATCTGGTCCAGAAACTGAGGCAAGTACAGCCGAATCTCCGCGTTCTTTATATCACTGGCTATGCGAATCAACACATCTTGTCAAAAGATGCTCTGGGCGCGGGAACTGATCTGCTGCACAAACCATTCACTCAGCGGGAGCTCGGTTTGAAGGTTCATAGCCTGTTAGATCGAAGGTGAAGGCTCGGAGCGGTTAGCCCGCTCCAACATGAACAAATGCAGGAGGTAAAGCCAAATTGTCGGTTGCTCCCCCGTAATCTCTTCAGGCCCTTGAACTGTCCTTGTTATTCCCGCGCGCTCGCCGCGGGTGACCCCTCTGGCGCCGACCGCCGCAACCAGCTCTCGCGCCTCATGACCCGCAAGCAAATCGACGAGGCCACGTCTCTCCTCGCCTCCTT
>WNFR01005032.1_pt1 | contig 13533 bp, 12 predicted proteins | sample 5400221 | NCBI WGS metagenome assembly WNFR01 (sample SAMN13153357, study PRJNA577476) | soil metagenome | isolation source: 40 cm soil under Madrone tree | place: USA:California | collected 2016-06-14
ATTGTCTCCAAGGCTGAAACAGACCGTGCATGACGAGATGGTGAAAGAACTGCAACGCCTGACTGAGCCCGCAAAGGGGAAACCGTTCGTCCTGGTGGCGCTGGCAATCCCTCGCTTTGCGGAAATCAGAGAAGAGAACAGTGTTGCGCAAGTAAAGTTGGACATCAAAGATGAGCATCTGCAGCTTACAATGCTGTCGGCGACTCGGCCGCAGGGCGCGCGCTGGCGCATTACCGGAGTGCAGGATGACAAGCTGGCGCAACAGATTGCCGAGGACATGACGAAAAACTTACCTGCTGCGGCCGGCGCGCAGATACAGGATGAATTTCACAAGCAAATGGATAGAATAAAGAAGCCGGTTAAGTAGCGATTGTTCGCGCCGGCTACGATCGCGGGCAGCCCGCGTGGGGTGATCGATAGGGAGGGGCTTCGTTATCGACCCAGTTACCAATGACCAATACCAAACCAAAGAATTTCGAAACGTCGCTCGAAGAGCTCGAGCGCATCGTGCGCGAGTTAGAGCAGGGCGAACTGACGCTCGAAAAGAGTCTCGAGTTGTTTGAGCAGGGCGTGAAGCTTTCACGTGAGTGCCAGGAACGTCTGACTCAGGCCGAACGCCGGATCGAGATCCTGATGCGCGACAATCAGGGACGCGCTACGGTAAGGCCATTCGATCCTGAGAGTGAATTGAGCGCGGGCGTTGAAGACGACGACTCTCAGTGACCCCGCCGCCGAGCGGGCGATAGCCTGGTACAGAACCCCGAGCGGTAGCGAGGGGATCCTAAGGTCAACGTTGAAAACACGGAAGTCCGCATCACTGGGCAACCAACTTGAAATTTGCATCCGGTCGCTACCGCTCCCGGTTCTGTAATCCTTCTCTGTGACCGCTGTGGTAAATACTCTGGCCGCAACCAACGCGCTTGAATTTCTCGCCGCGTGTCGTGCCCTCATCGATTCCGAACTCGATCGCCTAATTCCAAAAGAATCTGAATCGCCTAAGCGGGTCCACTCGGCGATTCGCTGGAGCCTGTTCGCCGGCGGCAAAAGATTTCGACCGGCGCTTTTGCTCGCCACCGGCCAGACGTTTGGAGCCAGCGCTAATCTACTCCTGCGAACGGCATGCGCGCTCGAGATGATTCACACCTACTCGCTGATTCACGATGATTTGCCTTCGATGGATAACGATGACCTGCGCCGCGGCCGGCCCACCTGTCACGTGAAGTTTGACGAAGCGACGGCGATTCTGGCCGGAGACGCTTTGCAGTCGGTCGCGTTTCAGACGATTGCTGAAGATGAAAGTCTCGCGCCCGTTCTCCGCGTTCAGTTGATTGCGGAAATCGCGCGAGCTTCGGGAACGCCGGAGGGCATGGTCGCCGGACAAGCGCACGATCTTGCGGCGGAATCCCGAGACGTGGCCGCCGCGGAACTGGAACTCATCCATCATCGAAAAACCGGCGCGCTGATTCGCGCGGCGGCGCGTTGCGGCGCTCTCATCGCCGGCGCGAAAGAAAAAGAATTTGATGCGATTACGGAATACGCCACAAACCTCGGCCTGCTGTTTCAGATCACCGACGACCTTCTGGACGTGACTGCCACCTCGGAAGATCTTGGCAAGACGCCGGGAAAAGATGCGCGCTCGCGGAAAGCAACCTACCCGGGCTTCTATGGAATTGAAGCTACGCGCGCGCAACTCAAGACCGTGCATCGTGCCGCTTGTAATGCGCTTGAACGCATCGATACGCCCACAGAACTCCTACACTCGATCGCGGATCTCATTCGTGAGCGGCAGGCCTAATTCTCGAGTGCGGCGACTTGTCGCGGGTCTTGATTCGTTTGGAGTTCCGCCTGAAGGCGGATCTCTGAACCTCATCCGGCGTACGCTGCATAAACTTTCTTAACCTTGTCGAGAAAATCACGACGGTCGACCAGGTAATGCAGCTTGACGGGTTCGCTAATGATCACTTCGGGCTGGGTGGGTTTTTCTTTAAGAGACTTCGATGACTTCTTCGCGGTTTTCTTAGAAGCATTTTTTGTCGTCGCCTTGTTGTTCGCAATACCGCGGTCGCTACCGCTTCCGGTACTGACATTTCTCTTCGCCGCGATGCTGACATTTGACCATTCGTGGGTTGAAGCCAGATGGTCGATCAGTTTTTCAAACACTTCGCCAGGCTCTCGCTCAAGGATTCCAATCTGATCCAGATAGCCGCTGTAGCGCAGCCGCCGGATCAAATCCATCAGCGTCAGCCGGCCTTCGAGCGTCAATCCGCCGTGCGCGTGCGAGCGGCTCACCAGATATTGAATCAGCAAAGTTTCGCTGTAGAGACTGGGAGCGAGAAACAAACGCGCGCCGTCGCGTTCCCAGCCTTCGCTCAATCGACTGGAACGGCGGACGGCTCGCAACTCATCAAATGCTTCATCCCAATTTGTTTTCGGTTCGCGACGCTCAAGGTACATGCGCGTTGCATCGATCAGCCACAGCTCATCGTTGAGATCGAGATTGCCGCGCACCGTATCCAGCCACTCAAAAAGCACGGCGCGCGAATCGGATTTCTTTTCGATCAGGAGAAACTGCTCATCCGCCTTCGGCAGCTTTTTGATGAGGGCGCGGCGCGGAGCATCGGTCGTCTTGCCGCCTTCAATGCAAAAAGTGTCGAAGCGGGCCAGCCAACGCTGCGCGGATCCGCAATATGGACAATGCGGACGCTTCTCTTCGCTGTCGAAATAAGGCCGTGTCGTGGTGCGGCTGGTGAGTTCCTCAATCGTGGGTGTGTGGCGTTTGACTTCGGAGAACGCTGTGCGCGGCGCGAGTCCCAGTTGTTTGGTGAAGATGTCAAAAATGCAGGCTAGACAAACCAGCGTCGTGTATTCGGTGACTGTCCCCGGCGGAAAGTCTTTGAGATCGAGTTCACGCTTTTTCGACGCCGGCATGGGGGAATTTAACCACAGACTGAACTGAAGTCAGTACCACCAGAGTGAGCAGGTGACTCCGTGAGTCTACTCTTAATCACGCTTGCGGCTCTGCCGCTTGATGTGCGGTAAGGCTTCGCCTTACCGTCGTCCCGGTATTCTTGAGTGAGGCTACGCCTCGTCATCCTGGGAGGCAGAGCCTCCTTAGTTCTTGTAGACGCAGCTCGGAAAGGCAGAGCCTTTCCGCACATCGGCCGGCGAAGCCGCGAACATATCGCCGATGTGCGCCTCTCTTGAAGAAGAATCTTTCAGCCGATCGCGACCAGCGCTGGTTCGGTGTCGGTGTGGCCCAGCGCCAGATCGAGTTCGGCTGCTACGTCGCCGCTGCCGGCAGTAAGTTTCTTGAAATCGAACAGCTCGTGATCAAGCAGATGCGAGGGGATTACTTTGCCCAATGCGTTAAGCATCGACGCGCGCACGTTGGGAATCTCCTGCTCGAGGTCGGCAATCAAACTCCTGATCCGCGCGCGCTTTAGATTTGTCTGCGCACCGCACAGGTCGCAGGGAATGATTGGAAACTTCATCTGAGCAGCAAACTCGGTGATGTCGGTTTCCCGGCAGTAGGCCAGCGGACGAATGACGGTATTGCGGCCATCGTCCGAACGAAGCACCGGCGGCATTGCTTTCAGCGAACCGACATAAAACAGATTTAGCAGGAATGTGGCAATGATGTCATCGGCATGATGGCCGAGGGCGATCCTGGTGCATCCTTCTTCAACCGCAATGTTGTAAAGAATGCCGCGCCGCAGACGCGAGCACACGGCACAGTAGGTCTTGCCCTCAGGCACTAGACGTTTCACTACTGAGTACGTGTCACGCTCGACGATGCGAAACGGCACGCCGCGATCGCTCAGGTATCCGGGCAGCACCTCGGCCGGAAAACCTGGCTGCTTTTGATCAAGATTAACTGCCAGCAGATCGAATCGAACCGGCGCTCTTTGCTGCACGTCGAGGAGTAGCTCCAGCAAAGTGTAACTGTCTTTTCCGCCGGACAGACAGACCATGATTCGATCACCGTCCTCGATCATGCGAAAGTCTGAGATCGCCTCGCCCATCCGGCGGAGTAGTTTAGTTTTCGTCTTTTCAGGGATCATCGGCTGCTTGGAAGGATGACACGCGAACCCGAACCTGACAACCGCGAATGGTGGCTTTCTACTTTGATTAGAGGTGTTCAGAGTACCGACTTCAGTCGGGCTCTTGCGCAGCAAAAAGATGCCAACTAAAGTCGGTCCTCTATACGCGCGCTGAAATTAGGAAGCTATCACCGCATATAGAAAGCTTGACTGGCTGACTCTCCCAGCCAATAATGCCCGGCATCAGACGCGTTCCCGGACTCTCCGAGTCCTCGCGATTCCCAATTCAACGAGGTTTCCAGTCGATGAAGCAAATAAATCTTAAACTCATCGTCATCTCTCTTTCGCTCGCGTTTCTGGCACTGCCGTTGGTCGTGGCCCACAGCGCGGGAGGGCGAATCGAAGGAAAGGTCACCAACCCAAACGGCGCTGTGGTAGTGGGCGCGATCGTTACGGTCGCCGGTCCGGCCGGCGATCAAACTCTCACTGCGGTCACCGACGGCGATGGCCGTTACGAGATCGAAGGGCTGAAAGCTGGGACTTACACGGTGACGATTTCCGCCAGGGGCTTTAGCAATGCGCGGCGCGAAGACGTGAAGATTGAAGAAGGCGCGGTGGCGACGTTTGATGCCACGTTGGAAATTGCTCCCATCGAATCGACAGTCAATGTTTCCTCGGCAGCCGCGAAAGCTAATGCAGATCCCGTCTATCAACAGCTCAGACAATCGGGAAGAAACGAAGCGGATTTTGGCGGTCCTTTCGCGGCTGTCAGCAATCTGGTACTGACGCGCGACGCGGCGACGTTTACGCTTCGGAATGGTGAGCTTTACTTTTCATCGCCGATCGAGGGACGCGTCACAAGCGCGGTATTCATTGGGGACGGCGAGCTGACGCTCGAACCGCCGACCCCGATCGAAAAACATACTCTGTCTCTTTTTATTGACAGCGAGAAGCTCACCGAACAATTCACTCATCTCGTGATTCGTTTCACTGACAAAACTCTCGACGAGATTAAGGCTTCGCCACACGCGAAGATGGGAACCGCAGGTTCTCAAGCCGCCAGGGCACGTGATCTCTATCGTAGCAACCAGCAACTCTTGCGCAGGGAACTCCATGACAACGGCGAACTTCGCGCGCTCGGAGATCTCTACGCGCCGCAGCGGCCGGGCTACTTCGATGTGTTTATCGGCGGCGGCAAGCACAGCAAGCTGATCTTCGTCCTTGATCCGCTCGGCCTGCCCGCGGTGTCACCGGAAGAAGTCGCACTTTTGAGCTATGGCGAGACTGATGGTGGAGTATGGTCCGCATTTCATCTGGCCGATGAATACCGTAAGGGCACGGCTTCCAGCTCAGAAGACCATCGGTTGATCGATATCACCTTTCACGAGATCGTCGGCACCATCAAGGGCACGCATATTAACGCGAGCGATCAGATCACCTTTCGTAGTTTGGCCAGCGGGACCCGAGTCATTCCTCTCGATTTGTATCGTTCGTTGCGCGTCAGCCGGGTCCAGGATGAACAAGGCGCTGACCTGAGCTTCATTCAGGAGAGCAAGGACGAAGATGCCGATTTCGGAGTCATTCTGCCGCAGCCATTGGAAGCTGGGAAAACCTACAAGATCAAGGTAGCTTACGAGGGCGACGGCGCCCTGCGCGATTCAGGCAACGGTAATTTCATTCTCATACCGCGTTCGACCTGGTATCCGAACAACGCCGGCACTCAGTTTGGCGATCGCGCGATCTTTGACATGACCTTTAGTTATCCAAAGGGTCACATGTTCGTCGGCACCGGCGCCCCTGTGGGTCCCGAGTCGCGTGACGGGGATCTGCTGGTGGCTAAATGGTCCAGCGGGCAAATCGAACTGGCGGTCGCGGGATTCAACTATGGCCGTTTCAAGAAGAAGGAAGTGCTCGATAAAGAAAGCGGCTATAACATCGAGGTGTATTACAACACGGAACTACCGAACGAACTGAGACAGATCCAGCGACAAATAGAACAAATCGAAAGTCCGGGTAGCGGAGGGCAACCTGGCGCGACCGGGACGACGCTGGGCTCGATCTCGATGAGCGGTATGGCGAACTCGGCGATCACCGACGCCGAAAACTCCATGCGCATCTACAATACCTTTTTCGGCAAGTTGCCATACACGCGCATCGCGATGACCCAACAGCCCGCCGGCTTTTTTGGCCAGGCTTGGCCCACTCTGGTTTTTATGCCCTACATCGCTTTCATCGATACAACGCAGCGCGCTCAACTATTGGGTACCCGCGGCGGCACCGATAATTTCTGGCGCTACGTAGCGCCGCACGAAGTCTCTCACCAATGGTGGGGTCATGTCGTCGGCTGGGACAGTTACCACGATCAATGGATGAGTGAAGGCTTTGCAGAATTTTCAGCTTCGCTTTACGTGCAGCTCACCCGTGGAAATGACAAATTCCTGGACTTTTGGGAAGACCATCGCAGGCAGATCATCCAATCCTCACCCGCCACCAAGGGTCTGAAGCCGTTCACGATTGGACCCGTGACCCAGGGCTATCGCCTCAGCAACGCCAAGACCGGCGCCGCGTATCAGTTCCTGGTCTATCCCAAGGGCGCGTTCATCCTGCACATGCTGCGCATGATGATGTTCAATCAGGGCAGCAAAGGCGATGCTCTCTTTCAAGTCATGATGAAAGACCTGGTGCAGTCGAACTTTAACCGGGACATCTCGACCGAAGATTTCAAGAAGGTGGTCGAGAAGCATTTGCGCGGCAAGATGGATTGGTTCTTTGACGAATGGGTCTATGGGACCGAAATGCCGAGTTATCGCTTTGATTATCAACTGACCGATGGCGGCACAACTCTTTCCGGGAAGATTACGCAATCAGGCGTGTCAGATAAATTCAGAATGCTGGTCCCCGTTTACGCGGATTTTGGCAAAGGTTGGGTAAAGATGGGCTCGGTTTTCATGACCGGCAATACCTCAACGGATCTGAAGGCGGTCAAGCTGCCTCAGGCCGCGACCCGCGCCGCTGTCTGCGCTCTCGACGACATCCTGGCGTTGAGCATTCAGAATTCAAAGTAGGCCCTGCCCTAGCAGATGGAATGCTTCTTTGACCGCTCAGGTAATCCGAGGTGAACCATGAAAATCTTCTGTCTCTCAATTCTTCTCATTTACACGTTCGTGGGGTCGGGCCAAACTTCGAAACGGACTAAGACACCTGCTGACATTTTGTATGGCCCGCGCCTGATCCTCGCACTTGGGATGGAAAACCTCATGGACCGGTTCATGTCGGAATCTTCAATCCCAAGATTTCGAATCTGGAGGAATTCGTACAGGCAATAGGGAATATTCCATTAAAGCCAAGGGACAAAAACATCAGCGGTCGCGTGAAAATTCAATTGCTCGTCAACGAAGATGGCGAAGTTATATTTACAAACCCGTTGTCTGGGCCTGAAACCTTGTGGCCCGACTGCGTTAAGGCAGCTGTGGTCGCTCGGTTTCAACCCTCGAGATTGGAAGGGAAACCCATTCAGCTGGAGGGTCGCATCATCTTCGACTTTAAGAAGGGCGTCCTCTCGTTCCCTTTGAGGGACTTTTTCTAAGGACGCATTCCTACAAATCGTTGGAGCGGTGCGCGGTAGCCTCCAATTCAGACGATCGACGCAAAAAACAAAGAACCGGGCTACGACTCGTAACCCTTTGTCGCTCCGTGTGAAATGTCTTGAACACCTGGCCAGCGTGTGATAACGTGCGCGAGTTCAAGGCGTATCGTTTTTCTCGAAGGCTCGTCCCGCTGGTTTTCAAAGCAGATTCTTCCACAAAAAAATTTGGATCCAACGCTGAGATTGCGCAATCCTGGTGGAGAATTGACAATGGCCCCTGCAACGGCGGCTCTTAAACTTGAGCCCACACATGAGACTGAGTCGGCGGCTGAAAACGTAAGTCGCAACGCTCCGGCTATACCAAACCAAATGCCCCCACGCCTGCCGAATGCGCTGGCGGGTACTGAACAGCCCCGGCCGCTTCCGATTTCGAACCTGCCGCCCGTGCGGACGGCGCGCCCACGTCGTGACACTGGCGCCAATTTTCAGGCCCGCGTTCCCATCATTACGGGTGAGGCCGTTTTTCGCGGCTGGATGACAGTCGATGGAATCATTTCTGGACAACTGGGCGCCGGCGGCAGCGCGCTCAGCATCAGACAGCGCCCGCGCGGCGGTCCCTCCGAACCTCAGCCGGAACTCAGCGGTGAGATTTCCTTTAAAGACATGCTTCGGGTCAACGGTCACATCAGCGGCAAGGTAAACTCCGCGAAGGGAACGCTGATCGTCGACGCATCGGCGCTGGTAGACGGCGACATCGACGTGGGCGTGGCGGTGATCAGCGGTACCGTCAAAGGAGATGTCATTGGTCATGAGCGAGTCGAGCTGGGCCCAGCCTGCGTCATCAATGGCAACATCTTAACTCGGATACTCACGATTAAACCCGGGGCGGTCTTTCAAGGTGATTGCCGAATGCTCAAGAATGAAAATGGCGACCAGTAGCTCGTAAGAAAAAACGAACAAGGGTGGTGCCATGCCTGAGCCCCTGGGACAAGAATCTCATCTTAAAACCGACGCTTCTCGTCTAAGCCGGGCTTCCGCCTCGGGTGCATTCGCCGACTCTCTTCCTGACACTTCTTCATACTTTGAAGCCTGGCTCAAAGATCTCAATCAGCCGGAGTTGCTGCACAAAGATCCTGGGCCCCAGGAGCCAGCGGTTGACACCGAACATGCGGCCGGAGAATTCAGATTCGAAGGCACCTTGCAAGTCGACGGTTATGCGAAGGGGCGGATCCATTCGCTGACCGGGACTCTGATTCTGGGTGAAGCCGCTGAGCTCCAGTCAAATATCGTCGTAGCGACCGCTATCATTAATGGACGCGTTTTTGGTGATATCCACGCCACGGAGCGTGTCGAGCTCCTCAGTCACGCCAGAGTAATAGGCAACATCGAATCGCCGGCCCTCGCCATCCAGCCCGGCGCTATTTTCGAAGGCGAATGTCGTTACCTTCCGCCACCCGTCAAATTGGATTCCGCCGATTAAGATGGCGAAGAGAGGCGCACGGAACCTGTTTGATTAGCGCCCGGTTTTAGCCAGCTGTTGGACAAACCTTCCACCAGGATTGAACCCGTTTAAAGATTCTCGTTCTCGCTCGCCGTTGCGATCACCGGGCTGAAGCCACGTGCCACTCAAAGTTGTTTGAAATATGCCGCTGCGTCACTCGTTATCGACGCGCGATTCTGTGGTAGAGTCTTCTCGATTTCTCAATTCAAGGTTGAAGCTTTAACCCGCTTGCTATCGCAAGCGGTTGTGTAATCATGATTGATCTACGCAGTGACACGGTAACGAAGCCGACGCCGCAGATGCGTCGCGCGATGGCCGAAGCCGAAGTCGGTGACGACGTCTACGGCGAAGATCCGACAGTCAATCGCTTGCAGGAGCGGGCGGCTGAGATATTCGAAAAGGAAGCAGCGATCTTTGTGCCGACGGGCTCGATGGGAAATCAGACCGCGGTCAAGCTGCACACCCGTCCGGGCCAGGAAGTGATCATTGAAGACCGCGGACACATCTACAACTTTGAAATGGCGACGATGTCGGCGTTTTCCGGCGTGCTGGCGCGCCCCGTAAAGAGCAACGACGGCAGCGGCATCCTGAACTGGGACGAGATCGCGCCCGCGATTCATACTCAGTCCGCATACTATGTCGCGCCGACGGGCCTGATCGCGCTGGAGAATTCGCACAATCTGGCGGGCGGTTCGGTGCTGACGCGCGATCGCACCGCAGATATCTGCGCTCGCGCTCACGAAAAGAATTTGCCGGTGCACCTCGACGGCGCGCGCATCTTTAACGCGGCCGCCGCTCTCGGCGAAGCCGTGGCCGATCTGGCGCGTCCGGCTGATTCGGTTATGTTTTGTCTCTCGAAAGGTTTGGGCGCGCCGGTCGGGTCGATGCTGCTGGGCACGCGCGCGTTTATCGACCAGGCGCGCGTCATACGCAAGATGCTCGGCGGCGGCATGCGTCAGGCGGGCGTGCTGGCCGCGGCCGGTTTGATCGCTCTCGAAGAATCACCGAAGGGCCTGCCTGAAGATCACGCCAACGCCAAACTGCTGGCCGAAGGCCTCGCCGAACTGCCCGGAATCAAGATCGATCCCGAGAAAGTCGTCACCAACATCGTGATCTTTGAAGTCAGTGACACCGGCAAGACGGCCGATGAAATCTGCGCGCAATTGCGCGAGCGCGGCGTGCTGGCATCGGGCTTCGGTTCATCAATCCGCATGGTCACGCACTATGACGTGGGGCGTGGGGATATTGAGACGGCATTGCGCGGGCTACGTGGGGTTCTCAGCTAAATCGCATCCGCGCGGTTAATGAGGTCAGTACCGCGAGCGGTAGCGACCGGGGTCGCTTTCTCGATCTCGGGGAATTTTTTTGGAGTTGAGACCCGGTCGCTACCGCTCGCGGTACTGACCTCATTCCGTCATGGACTTATCTGCTACTCAAAAACCCAATCTTAAAACTGAAGCCATCGCCGGCATCACGACCTTCTTTACGATGGCTTACATAGTCGTCGTTAATCCCCAGATTCTTTCAGCCGCCGGCAAAACGGGAATGGCGTTCACCGGCGTGTTGACGGCCACTGTTCTCGTCTGCTTGACGATGACTTTGCTGATGGGCCTCTATGCGAAGTTGCCGTTCGCGGTCGCGCCCGGGATGGGCATCAACGCTTTCTTCACTTACACAATCATCCTGGGTAAAGGAGTGCCGTGGCCGACGGCGCTGGGCATTATTTTCTGGGCCGGTGTTTTCTTTCTGCTGGTTTCCGTGACTCCAGTGCGCGAGTCGATAGCCAAAGCAATCCCGGCCGAGCTAAGGATTGCGGCGGCGGCGGGCATCGGCATCTTTCTCAGCTTCATCGGTTTGAAGAACGCGGGGTTCATCGGGGCCGATCCGGTAACCTTCGTGAAGCTGGGCGCGATCGGCAAGCCCGCGCTGCTGACGGTACTCGGTCTCGCGGTCTCAGTCTTGCTGATGTCGCGCAAGAACCCGTTTGCGTTTCTTTTGGCAATTTCAATTGTAACGATCCTTGCCTGGGGCCTCGGTCTGGTTAGTACCCCGGCGCAGGTGTTCAGCCTGCCGGATTTCAAGAGCGTGTTGCTCAAGCTCGACATCTTCGGAGCGTTCAAACTCGCCCTGCTGCCTTCAATCATCTCGATCCTCTTTACCGATCTGTTTGATTCCATCTCGACGTTCATCGGCGTCGCCCATGCGGCAGATCTTTTGGACGAGCACGGTCATCCACGCAATCTGCGACAGGGCTTGATCGTTGATTCATTGGCCACGATGGGCGCCGGGCTGGCGGGCACTTCGTCTGGCACCGCTTATATCGAAAGCATCGCCGGGATCAGCATGGGCGGACGGACGGGATTGACTTCGGTGTTCACGGCGCTCTGTTTTCTGCCGTGCTTTTTCATCGCGCCTGTGGCGGGTATGGTACCGCCTTGTGCAACCGCAGCGGTCTTGATCCTGGTGGGCGCGACGATGTTCAAGAGCGCCGGGAAAATCAATTTTTCGAAGATCGAAGAAGGCGTGCCGGCCTTTCTGACTTTGATTCTGATTCCGCTGACCTTTTCGATCACCCAGGGAATCCTCTGGGGATTCATTTCGCATGTCGGATTGTATCTAATGGTTGGCCGGCGGCGGGAGATTCATCCGGTGATGTACGCGCTGGCCCTAACCTCGATCGCGCTGCTGATACTCGAGCGCGTGAAGTTTGGATAAGTCGCAGCTTGACTAGTCCTTTGCCGGTAATTACATTGTGGCTATGCGAGCACGAATCGTAAAAATTGGAAACTCTCGAGGCATCAGGATCCCGAAGATTGTTCTCGAACAGACCAGGCTCAAGGATGAAGTCGAGCTGAAGGTCCAGGATCATGAGATCGTGATTACCGCGACGCAGAAACCGCGGGCGGGTTGGGAGGAATCTTTTCGCGAAATGGCGAAACGAGGAGACGATCGGTTGCTGGACGGGCCTTCGGTTACTCGATGGGACGAGGAGGAGTGGGAGTGGTAGTCAAGCGTTTTGAGGTTTACCTTGTCAAGCTTGATCCTACCGTGGGCAGTGAAATTCATAAGACGAGGCCGTGCCTTGTGATTTCACCTGACGAAATTAATCGGTTCATTAACACAATTATCGTTGCTCCGATGACTACGAAGGGCAGGCCGTACCCCACAAGAGTCCCACTTAAATTCAAGAGCAAACGCGGTCACGTTGTGCTCGATCAAATTAGAACCGTCGACAAGACACGGTTGGTGAAGAAGCTTGGTCAAGTTGACGGTCAAACACAAAGAGCAGTGTTGTCTTTATTGAATGAGATGTTTTCGCCTTAGTTGCGCAAGCAAATATTGACATCGCATACTCGAAAAGCTATGAACAAGATCCTGCTCGCCGTTCTGCAAGCATGTCTGGCAATCGGGCTGGCCGGATCTTTTAGCTGCACGGCGAACGCATCGGGGCCGGACCAGCCCAATGACGTGACCTTCTTTGATGTGGCAGATCTTCCGGTGCGTATCGATGCACCAAAGATCAGTCAAAGCGATAAAGACTTCGTTCTCGACTGCGCAGTTGTCAACAGATCGAATGAAGAGCTGCTGGGTATTCGGCTGGTACTGCTGGTCATCGACACGTCGGGAAAGTTACGCGGCCGCATAACCTGGACCGAACGCACTGAGTTGGCCATGTACTCGATCAAGACTTTCGCCTTTCATCCGGAGATGACTGAAGACTTGCGAAACACGGACAGAATGTTCCTCGGGATCGAGGAGGTGTTTGGACGCGAAACAATCTGGCAGGCCGCCGCGGCGGAAAAGGCCCTGCGCGCCTACTCTCAGGGCCAACACGACGTGCTGCCTACGGTGCGAAAGTTTGCCAACAAGTTCGATCCTCGCGCCCATGCACTGGTTCCAATTATTCGAAGATAGCGTCGGAGCAAAGTGAAACGAAGCACACGTGGATGCGGTTGCGCGATTGCCGTGCTCGTGCTGTTACTGGGCGCGGGCGGCTTTGGCTTTTGGAAGTATGGTCTGCCCTGGCTCCGCTCGCGCCCGCCCAAACCCTCGGGCGAGTTGCAGGTTCACGTGCTCGACGTAGGACCGATCGAGGGCGACTCGATTCTGATCATTTCACCCGGGGGTAAGTCAGTGCTGATTGACGCCGGCGATGCGGGTAAAGGCAAAGTTGTGCTCGAGGCTTTAAAGAGATACAAAGTCGAACGTCTGGATTACTTCATCGCGACACACCCGCACCCCGATCATATTGGCGCCGCTGATGAGGTGCTCAACGGAATCAAGGTAGCCAACATGATCGATAACGGTGTCGATCTTTCGACGCCCGCCCCGGCGACTCCGACGAAATCTGCAAAAGGCAAGCTGGCGGCGCCACCACCGCCGCCGCCGAAAAAAAGCAAAACGAA
>WNFR01006532.1_pt1 | contig 13532 bp, 9 predicted proteins | sample 5400221 | NCBI WGS metagenome assembly WNFR01 (sample SAMN13153357, study PRJNA577476) | soil metagenome | isolation source: 40 cm soil under Madrone tree | place: USA:California | collected 2016-06-14
GCCTGAACCACTCCGTCGAGACTCATCCATTCCTGAACGATCAGCTTGCGCATCATCGACTCCTATCGTCGTTAGCGAATTGACACCGGCGCGCTGAGAGTCGAGACGCCGTTCTCGTCGAAACTTTCGATCGCCACCCAATAGGATTGCCCGACCGTCAGCGCTCTCAGCTCGAGCGTCGTCCCCTGGTCGGCAAAACGCTGGTAAGTCTCGTACAACTTCGAGGGCGAGATACCCCAGCGTACGTTGTAGCCCACAATTCCCGGCACGGGCTTCCACGTGATCGTCGCGTCGCGCTCATCGCGGTCGCGCCGCGCTGTAAGCACCGCGGGCGTGGCCGGACGAGATCCATCGCCGTTGCCGAACACGCGGATGTCGCTGACGGCGAGGTTCGCCGCGCCGACGTGAATGTGCTCGTACCGTATGAAGCGCGCACGTACCGGTCTCGCAAGCTCGATGTACGCGTTGGGGCGATCGCATCGCTCGCGGGAGAGATCAGCGACCGTCGTCCATTGAACGCCATCGCGCGACGCGCGCAATCGGAACTGTGTGAAAACAGTGGAATCTGTGCCGTAGAGACCGGACTTGTAGTCCGCGTAGTTCACCTGGATCGCTTTCACTTCGTAGGTCCGACCGAGGTCAACCGTCAGCCACTCTCCGGGACGATTCTGCCCTGCTACCCAGAACGTGCGCGGGTTTTCGTCCGTAACATCGCCCGCGGGAAAACTGTCGCGCGCTGAAGACGCGGTTACCGTCTTATGGTATGAGAGGAGCATCCAGCCGGTGAACAGCTCGTCGCTGGCGCGCCATACTTTCTTCGGCAGCCAGTGCGGGAAGTCGCCGAAGCGCGTGTCCACGTACATCTGACCGTCGGAGTCGAAGCCGGCGGGATGGAGGCCGATGCGGCGCTCGAAGTTCCAGTTGACGGCGATCCACGGCGTGCCCGTGTTCCACCAGTTGCCGTGCACATCCTGGAATGTGTTGCCATGTCCGGCACCCTGCACGAATCCACCGGGCTTGTAGGCGACGGGATTGTACGGCGCGTAAGTGAAAGGGCCGAGTGGATCGTTGGCGACATAAACGCCGGTGGAGTAAACGTTGTACTCCGTGCCAGGCGCGCCGTACTGGAGATAATACTTCCCGGCGTGCTTCGTCATCCACGAGCCTTCAATAAACGGCGTGATCGTGGTGTCACGGTGATCCTGACCGAAGCGCTCCCACCCGTGCTTCGCCGGCTCGAGCCCGAACAACCAGCGGGGAGTCCCCTTGTACGCGAGCTGCTTGCTCTTGTCGAGCTCGATCACGTGCAGTGGATACACGTTCGATGAGTTCCAATACAGGAACCACCGCTCGGTGTCCGGATCGTAGAAGAATTGGGGATCCCATGGACCCGGCTGAACCGAGTCCGGCTTTGCCAACGCGTTCGGGCCGATCTCGTGGTCGCGGGCCATCGGCAGCCAGGGCAGCAATCGATTGTAAAACTCCACGCGCCCGGTCGCCGGTTCGGTGAGAATCAGGATCGGCAATGGGTGCGTCGTGCTCGGCAGCAAGTAAATCGTATCGCGCACCGACAAGACCGCCGGCGCAACGATGTCCGTCAGCGGCCACCGCGACGGAGTGATGTGTTCCCACGTCCCCAGATCGCGCGAATGCCAATAGCCTTCGCCGATGGTCTCGAACAGGTAATACTCGCCGCGCTGGACGACGATGACGGGATCGGCGCCAGAGCGATACGAAATGCCCTCGTTGTGTTGCTCGAAATTGTACTTGTAGTCGATGTCGATCGGATTGGCATACGTGCGCTGACTCGACGTCTGCGCGCCGGCGCGCGCGGCGACGATCAGTACGCACAGTCCGGCAGCAATGCAGCGCGTCACGGCTTGATCGATCCGACGAGGGCAGCCAGCTACGATTCTTCCCACGCCTTGGCTCGGCCCAACGCCCGCACCCATCCCTTCGTGATCTTGCTTCGCGCTGCCGGCTTCATTGCCGGCTTGAAATGCTTGTCGGCCTGCCACTGCCGCGCGATGTCCGCCTGATTTTTCCAAAACCCTACTGCTAATCCGGCCAGGTAAGCGGCGCCAAGCGCCGTAGTCTCGGCGACCTTCGGCCGGACGACGGGAACGTTCAGCAGATCGGCCTGCAACTGCATGAGCAGGTCATTCGCGCTTGCACCGCCGTCGACGCGAAGCTCTTTCAGCTTGATGCCCGCGTCGGCCTCCATCGCTTTCAGGACATCCATCACCTGGAGCACAATTCCCTCGAGCGCTGCCCGCGCGATGTGTGCCTTTGTCGAACCGCGTGTGAGTCCGACGATCGTTCCGCGCGCGTACTGATCCCAGTGCGGCGCGCCGAGTCCGGCGAATGCAGGGACCAGGTAGACGCCGCCGGTATCGCTGACGCCTGCGGCGAGCGCCTCGATCTCCGCCGCGGAACGAAAGAACTCGAGACCGTCACGGAGCCATTGCACCACGGCGCCGGCGATGAAGATGCTTCCCTCGAGCGCGTAGTCAGTGCGTCCGCCGATGCGCCAGGCGACCGTGGTCAGCAGGTTGTTCCTGGACGCGATCCGCTTCGTGCCGGTATTCATCAGCATGAAGCAGCCCGTACCGTACGTGTTTTTCGCCATACCCGGCTTGGTACATGCCTGGCCGAACAGCGCCGCCTGCTGGTCACCGGCGATGCCGGCGATCGGTATCGGATGGTCGAGCAGCGCGGTCACGCCGTACACTTCGCTCGAAGATCGCACCTCAGGCAGCATCGATCGCGGAACGCCGAAGATCTTCAGCAGCTCGTCGTCCCAGTCACCGCGCGAGATGTCGTACAACATTGTGCGCGAGGCGTTGCTCGCGTCGGTCACGTGCACCTTGCCGCCGGTGAGATTCCAGACGAGCCAGGAGTCAACCGTGCCGAACGCGAGCTCGCCCGCCTTCGCTCTGGCGCGAGCGCCTCTCACGTTCTGGAGTATCCATTGCACTTTCGTCGCGGAGAAGTACGCGTCGATCACGAGGCCCGTCTTGCGGCGGATCATACGATCCAGCTTCCGCGCTCTCAGGCGATCGCAAGTGCCGGCGGTGCGGCGATCCTGCCAGACTATGGCGTTGTAGATCGGCTTTCCCGTGATGCGATCCCAGACAAGGGTCGTCTCGCGTTGGTTGGTGATCCCGATTGCGGCCACGTCGGCCGCGCCGACGCTCGCCTTCGTAAGCGCCTCCGCTGCAACGCCCGCCTGGCTCGACCAGATGTCACGCGGGTCGTGCTCCACCCAGCCTGGCTTGGGAAAGATCTGCGGAAACTCTTTCTGTGCGACCGCGACTATCGAGCCAGCGTGGTCGAACAGAATCGCGCGTGAGCTCGTCGTACCCTGGTCGAGCGAGAGGATGTACTTCATTACTTCCACACGAATTGATAGGCCAGCGCGCCGAGCACGCCGCCGAGAGTCGGACCGACGATCGGGATCCACGCATAGCCCCAATCGGAGCTGCCCTTACCGTCAATGGGAAGCACGGCGTGTGCGATGCGTGGTCCGAGATCGCGCGCGGGATTGATCGCGTATCCCGTGGGGCCGCCGAGCGAGAGACCGATTGCCATCACGATCACGCCGACGAGCACTGGTCCGAATCCTTTAGCCAGATCGGAGCCGGGCACGAAATTGCCGGGCGAGATCACCGCGAGGAGCGCGAGCACGAGGAAGAATCCCCCGATGAACTCCGAGAGAAGATTCGCGCCGGGCTGTCGGATCGCCGGCGTGGTGGAGAATACCGCGAGCTTGCTCACCGGATCCGGCGTCGCCTTCCAGTGCGGCAGATATGCGAGCCAGACGATGACGCCGCCGAGGAATCCACCGGTGATCTGCGCGGCGATGTACATGGGAACTTTCGCCCAATCGAATGCTCCGATGGACGCCAGCGCAAGCGTAACGGCCGGGTTCAGGTGAGCGCCGCTGATGCTGTTCACACAATACACGGCGATCGTGACTCCCAACGCCCAGCCAGCGGTGATGACGATCCAGCCGGAGTTATGACCTTTCGTGCGCTGAAGCACGACGTTGGCCACGACGCCATCGCCGAGCACGATGAGGATTGCGGTACCGAAAACCTCTGCGAGGATGGGGGACATGAGGATTGGGTGAAGGGTGATTCGCTCAGGCGCTCAGATGAAATCAGTGCTGATTTCTGTTCGCGGTCCGATTCGAGCTATCAACGTCTTTTTCCCACGCGTCGAGCGCTGCGTTCAACTTCCCTACGAGCTCCGGATGCTCCGCGGTCAAATCGTGCCTCTCGCCAGGGTCCGCAGACACATCGAAGAGGTAGAAGTCGGCCCCCTCCTGGAGGAGCTTCCAGCGACCGGACCTGACTGCCCTTTGCTCGCGTGGACGTTTGATCCTCCAGAAGATCTGGCGCTCGACGAGTGGTGAGCGCCCGCTCAACGCTGGGAGAAGATCGACTCCGTCGAGTTTGTAGGTGGCTGGGATCATAGACCCGGTGACGGAAAGAATCGATGCCGTGAGATCCATGGTGATCGCGACTTGTGGCGAGCTCTTGTTAACCGGCAGGTGTCCAGGCCAACGGAGTATCAATGGGACGCGTATACCGCCTTCCCAGAGAGTGCTCTTCCGGTTGCTCAGCGGCGCGTTCCGAGAGAGCCATTCTCCGCCATTGTCATTTGTAAAAATGACCAAGGTGCTTTTCGTGAGACCCTGTTGGTCGAGCGCCGTCAAAATCTTTCCTACGCCCTCGTCGGCGCGCTCGAGCATGCGAACATAATCGGCGCGTGTGGCTGGGACTTTTTCGTTGGGCCCTTGATATAAACTCAGGTCTCCCGTGCCTCGCTGAGACATGTCGTGGCGCGCCGAGATCGGCATGTCGGGCGGCTCGAACGGCCAATGAACGGCGTTATACGCAACCTCGAGAAAAAACGGCGCCGCCGAGTGGCGATCGACGAAGCCGACAGCACGTCGGGTGATCTCGTCTGTGAGGTAAGCCGGAACTTCGACGGGTGTCGTGTTCTCGTAGAGATCCGGTTTACCGTCACCCCGGCGGTGAGTGTAGTAATCGACCGCGCCGCTCACAAACCCGAAGAATTCGTCGAAGCCATGCGCATTCGGACCGAATTCCGGTTTAAAGCCAAGATGCCATTTGCCGATCAGGCCAGTAGCGTAGCCGTTCCTCTTTAACAACGCCGGCAACGATGTTCCCCTGGCTGGTAGACCGCGGGCCGAATCACCGGGAGCGGCGCCCAGCGGCCACTCGATGCCGTAGCGCTGTTGATACTGTCCGCTGATTAGCCCGGTCCTCGTAGGCGAACAATTGGAGGCGTTGGCGTAGGCGTCCGTCAGGCGGACTCCTTCACGTGCCAGGCGGTCGAGGTTCGGAGTCCGCGCGTCTTTTACCCCGTAGCTGCCGATGTCGCCATAACCCATGTCGTCCATGAGGATTAGGACGACGTTCGGTTTCGCCTTACCACTCGCAGCAGGCTGCGCCGCGGCTTGGGAAAACAGTGAAGAGGCGAAAAAAAGGCCTATCAGCGCACTGCTTAGGTGTCGTCGCACTATGAGCCGCTCCTCCCTGTTACCGATCGATAGCTGAATCCATCGCGGAGCCATCATGCCGCCAACCTTGGCGAACGGCAAGATCTGCTACCCAGAGATCGAGACTGCACTGTGACTGAAAGGCCCCGCCGTGAATACAAACTGCACTGCTGCCCGCCGCCCGCTGATCGCTGCAAGCTACCCGCTACAGGAACGGAACCGTTCACGTTGGGGTCTTGGAAAGAAAAAGTTCCGCCACAAGGCGAACTGTCCCATCGTCTTCAGCAAACAGCTCCAAGCGATCGGCGGGCAGCGGGCAGCAGTGCTGTTAGAAGCCTCTCAAACGCGGGTCAGCCGCTGCCGTCAGGATAACCCTGATTTTTTGCGACTCAAGTAGAGGGAGGCGCGCTATCGATCGTTGCAATCTGCCGGTGGAGTACAAGCCACGCGTTCTGCACTTGCGCTGACGGACGTGCGTTCTGCATTGCGGCGTCAACACGACGCGCCGCGCCGGCGAGCGCGCGACCGGCAAGCACCGCGGCGTCGCGATTCCCACCGTTCGTCACAATTTGCTCGTAGATCGAGGCGTTGTCCGCGAATGCCGAGAGTGCGAACCAAAGGTCCAAGTCTCCTTGCGCGTAAGCGCGCACAGGGTCCAGTTGCCCGACGCCCGACGCTGATAGCTCGCTGCGCACACGAGATACGAGAGACTGGGCATCTCGGCGAACCGCTGACGCTTGCGCGGTCGATAACGCTGCACCGCTCGGCTCACTTCCCAGGTTGAGTCCGAGCGCCTGCGCGGTTCGGCCGTCCAGATTGCCCGTGCCTCTCATCCCCCGATCTACCTGAAACTGAAAGAGCGCACTGCGCGTGGCGTCGTCGAGCTGGCCGGTCAGCGGTCCACGGTAATAATTCAGCTGGGTAAGCGCTTGCTGCGCCGCCCTCACCCGGTCGCCCGCCGTGTAGATGGTGGATCCCTCGCTACCGCGGAGCCTTCCACCACCTCGCAGCGTCACTGCATTCTCGAGCTCGACGGCAAGTGGAGTTCCGGCGGGCACGCTCACGTCCCGGCCCTCGGAGAGCAAGCTTCCCAGTGCCGCGAAAATGTTGTTCGCGCTTTTCCCGGAGCCGGCGCCGGCGATTGCCGCGCCAATCCCACCCCGTTCGCCCACGAGCACCACGCGCGCGCTCGGGTTGCTTTCGATCTGGCGTCGCTCGGCGGAGTCCGTGCTGGTGAGCTTGCCGGTAATCGGGAACGTCGACCCGTTGGGAAGCGTTAGACGATCGAACACGACTTCGATGACACCCGACTGCTGCCGAGTCGCGGGCGTGGCTAGCGAGACGACACCTCGAATCTTGCTGCCGGCGGGAATGACCGTGAATTCGTCGACGCCAACGCTCTCCTCAACGTTGGTATCGAAAGTCTGGCCAGTCCTGGCAGACGCAGACTGCAGTGGTGCGGTGGTGCGAACGATGATGACGCTGCCGGCCGGCAACACGACGCGTGACTGGGCCGACGCGGCGGATGCCGCCAGGAACGCGAGCCCAAAAGCGCATAACGTTCGCCGGCATGTATCTAGGGGTTTGACGGGCATGACAACCTCCTGATGAGCTTCCGATGGTTTACTGAATCTCAGTAGTTCAAGAGGCATTCCGCCGATCGGTATTACACCTTAGTTGTTTTGACGGCATCCAAGTGGTCAGCCTTTACGCGAGTGGGAGGAATTATGAAGACTCAGCGACTTCTCATTGTCCTCACGGCAGTAAATCTGGGACTTCTTTCCTACCAGGTGATCCAACCTCGTTTGGCTGTCGCTTCAACCATTGATGTCCCTGGCGTCCTCCGCGGGCGCTCACTCGAGATCGTCGACGCGCGGGGTAGGATTCGAGCAAGCATCACCGTGCTTCCGGAGGACCCGAAGGTCATCTGGAAGGGCAAGCCATACCCGGAAACAACCCTATTGCGTTTGATGAGTCCGGAGGGGAGGCCGAATGTAAAACTCGGGGCCTCGCAGATGGGGGCTGGACTCGTGATCGGCGGCGAGTCCAACCCGACATACGTCCAGGTTCTGGCTGAGGGCGGGGAGACCACGCTGAAGTTGATAAACAAAGACGGCGTGGAGCGAGTGATCAAGCCGTAGAAGTTGCCCCTTCTCATAAACCGCCTGCTTACGCGATAATTTTGGGGCATGGCGAATAACAAACCGACAATTGCGATTCTCACCGGAGGCGGCGACGTCCCCGGTCTCAATCCGGCAATCAGGGCGATCACGATCCGCGCGCTGCGCGAAGGATACCGCGTCGTCGGCCTTCGGCGTGGCTGGGCGGGACTCGTCGACTACAACCGCGACAAAGGCGTCGACAACTCCGAATGCGTGCAGGAGCTGACAGAGGCGGAAGTGAATCGCGCCGGCCGCACCGGCGGCACTTTCCTCCATACCTCTCGCACGCGACCGAGCCACCTACCCAAGGCGCGGCTGCCGGCGCATCTCACCGGCTACGACAAGCCGATCAACGATGTCACCAAGGACGTGCTCAAGAACCTCGAGCACATCGGAGTCGACGTGTTGATCCCGATCGGCGGCGACGACACGCTCAGCTACGGCAAACGGCTGCATGACGAAGGGATGCACGTCGTTGCAATCCCGAAGACGATGGACAACGACGTCTACGGCACCGATTACTGCATCGGCTTCAGTACCTGCGTCACCCGCACGATCGAGCTCACGCACCGGCTGCGCACTTCGGCCGGCTCACACGAGCGCTTTCTTGTCATCGAGGTCTTTGGCAGGTACGCGGGCTTCACGGCGCTCCTTCCCACGATGGCCGGCGCAGCCGATCGGTGCCTGATACCGGAATACTCAGCTGACATGGAACATCTCACCGAGTTGATGGTCTATGACCACAACAGGAATCCGAGCAAATATTCGGTGGCGCTCGTGTCGGAAGGAGCCAACCTGAAGTCGCAGGAAGGGATGAGCTTCGAGAGCGAAGAGACAGACATGTTCGGACACCGGAAGCTCGGCGGCATCGGCGACAAAGTTGCAGCGGCGCTCAAGGAGTACTCACCCAAATACAACAACGGCCGCCGGATCGATGTCGTCAACCAGCGGCTCGGCTACCTCGTTCGCTCGGGCGATCCCGACGCACTCGACTCGATCGTTCCGATGGCGTTCGGTAATCTCGCGCTCGACCTGATCCTGAAGAAGGAATTCGGACGTCTCGTGAGTGTCCACAAGGGTTTTTACGACAGCGTTCCGATCACGAGCGTGACGTCGGAGAAGAAAATCGTCAACGTCGAGAAGTACTACAACACGAATCGCCTGCGGCCAATCTACGAGTTCGACGGGGCGCCGCTGTTCATCATGACGAGCGATTAGGCGGGAAGGGGGGAAGCGGGAAGCGGGAAGCGAGACCCCTTGCCCGTTCCTTCTTCCCCGTTCCGCTTCCCCCTTCCCGCTTCCCGCTTCCCGCTATAGTGCCCGTTTCAGCTTCGTAATCATTCGGCTAATGGAATCGCAATAGTCGCGCGCCTTGACGAGGGAAGGCGTTTGCACGTAGCCGATCTGCTCGGCGAGAAACAACTGCACCTCGACCTCGATGGCAGAACCTCGCGCGATCGAGAGAAAGCTGCCGTATTCACCACGGGTGCTGCGTGCGTGTCCTTCCGCAATGTTGGAGGCGATCGAAACCGCCGCGCGCCGCAATTGGCTTGTCAATCCGAATCGTTCAGACTGCGGAAATGACTCCGTGATTCGATAAACCTCGAGCGCGAGCTCCACTGAGGTTTTCCATACTCTCAGATCTCGATAGCTCTGAACGACCGTGGTAGAGCCCATTTATGATCTGGAACACTCAGCCGATAGCGATCAAATGGGACACCCAAAACTGGTGCGGTCAAACCTTTTAATGCGGGAAGCGGGAAGCGGGAAGCGGGAAGCGGGAAGGGCGGAAGAAGGGCGAAGGGTCTCTCTTCTCTCATCCCCGCTTCCCTCATCCCGCTTCCCCCTTCCCGCCTCCCGCTTCCCGTCCTTCATCACCCGGCGAAACAGTATACGCAGCCCAGCTCCTGCGCCCGGGCCACGCCCAGTACACCGGAGGGTACCACCTGGACGCCCGGCAACAGGCCGGCGACCCATTCCTTCTTCACGGCGTCAGGCGCGAGGCCCATCTTCTTGGCCGCGCCGGCGCTGTAAACGGTGAGCGCGACATCACATGCCCCCACCAGGACGCCTGACTTGATCAGCTCCGAAATGCCAAGGGCCGGAATCGGGAGTCCCGTAATAACGGCGTACGGGTTCCGCGTGGCGGGTACCGCGCCGTCCTTGATGCTGAACATCTCGCCAAGACTGTACTTGGCCCAGAGTGGGTCACTCATTGCGAGCGGAAGCGCTTCGTGTCGCAAGATGACCACGGCAGTGGCCGGTCCCGGATAGGTAGCCTCCATGGTGTTGAGATAAACCCGGGGCCAGATGCCCACGAAGCCGTTGTTTGGCTCCGGCGCGTCGAAGATTATGCGATGCTTTCCCTTGATCTTCCCGAACCACGCGTCCAGGGCGGCGTCGAGCGAGGCGCCGCCCGGCGTATTTTCGGCGGCGAGTCGCGACGGCAGGACGCCGCTCAAGCCGGCGGCAGCGGCAACCGCGGCGATTCCGCCGAGGAAACCGCGGCGCCCCGTTGTAGAGGCGGTGAGGTCAGACATGAGCAGCCTCCTGGCCAATGGCCATGAATTGTTGACGACGCCAAGGTAGCACTCTTCCCGGAGAGCGAAAGAGGGATTGGGACGGTCCGAATTCAGGGCCTCAACCAGCGGATCAAACCGCTCGAAAAATCATCCCGCCCGAATCGACAAGGTGTGCCGGAAAACGTCCCGCGGGTCGTATCGCGCCTTGATGCGCTGAAGCCGCGGGTAGTTCTCCTTGTAATACAACGTGTGCCAGGGAACGCCTGATTTATTCAGCGCGGAGTCTGCGAGATCGGTGTCGGGGTGGTTGATGAATCCGCCCTCATAGGCATCGCCCGGCGCGGGCACGCCTCCGCTTTCCACAAATAGATCCCGATAGAACGCACGCACCCAGGTCAGGTTCTTGTCCTCATCCCGCGGATCGATCCACCCTGTGTTGCACGCCATATCGAAGATCGACCCACGCTGCGCCGACGCGGTCGCGTCGGGAGCGACGGTATTGATACGTCCGCCGTACGTCGCGAACCCAAATGCGCCGCCCATGACGTCGTAGTCGGTGCGCGTCATGTAGTCGTACGCGACTGCGATCTGCCGATCGGTGAGCCGCTTTTTGAGCAACGCGTCTTTAACCTTCGTGCTCACCCCGCTCGGCGGCATGGCGAACAGATCGGGAAATGGATTCAGGGCGAACTCGAGCCAGGACATCGTCGCGACCTGTCGGCCCCGTGGTGGTGAGATTCCTTCACTCAGCGCCGTGACGTAATCGTCGATCTGTCGCTGCGCGGCTGCCCCAGCAGTGCTCAAACCGCGGATGATGATCTTGCCCAGTTGCTTGCGGTGGACGAGCAGCAGCGTCCAGAGCGAAGCATTCGGAGACTCCGCGTCGCTGTTGCGCTCGCTCCAGGTTCCGTGGTTTTGAAGAAGTCGCAGAAAAGATGACTGGGCGATGTCGATCCAATTCCATTCCGCTCTGAAGGTCGTGATCGACTCCGGCGCGCGCGGCAACAACCTGGCTGGGTCTTCGCCGGATGCATCAGCCGACCGGAACCAGTAACGGGTGACGACGCCGAGGTTGCCACCGCCACCGCCAGTGTGCGCCCACCAGAGATCGCGATGCGGATCGGACAGTTCTCGAGTCGCCACGACGCTGCTCGCCCGTCCGCTCTTGTCCACGGCGACCACTTCGACGGCGTACAGATAATCCGCGGCGAGGCCCAGTTGCCGGCAAAGGAAGCCAAAGGCGCCCCCGACCACATGCCCGCCCATTCCGATCTCCGGATACTCGCCGAGCGGTATCACGACGCCCCACATCTCGAACAGCGCGCGAAACGTCTCGCCTACGGTGGCGCCCGCCTCGACGGCCACGGCGCGCATTTCTCCGTCGTAGTACACGCGCTTCATGGGCGAGACATCGATGATCACCTTCACTTCGGGATCTGACACGAAACCTTCGAGGCAGTGGCCACCACTCGTCACCACGAGACGCCGTTCTTCCTGCACCGCATCGTCGACCGCCGATACCACCTCATCGGTCGAGCCGACCAGACGGACGTAGTCCGGGTTCGCACGAAATCGCTTGTTGAAACGCTTGTCGACGACGGCGTGATACCGCGGATCGTCGGGACCGATTTTGATGGATTCGATCGGCGTCTCGTCGATCATTTGTCGGCCGGTCACGCCGCGGCGCTCTCGAGACCTAGCTGCCGGCACGCGCAGCAGAAGCAAACCCGGCGACCGTTCTTCGATGGCGATGTCCAGCCAACGGAACGCCTCGTCGACATCGCCGAGGCTAGCGTGGATCACCGCGATCCCCCACGACGAGACAACGCGCGTCGAGCGCGCCGCCGTCAGCTCCGCGAGGATGCGCCTTGCTTCCTTCTCGTTCCCTGCGGCAGCCTCGAGATGCGCCAAACCAAGCGACGGACCAGCGATTCCACCCGAGAGACGACGTCCCTCCTCGTACTCCGCGCGCGCCTCGTCGAAGCGGCCGAGCGCCTCGAGCGAGCGCGCGAGGCCCGTGTGCGCGCCGTCGAAGCGCGGGTCGAGCTCGATCGACATTCGGAAGTTGAAAACCGACTTCTCGTAGTCGCGAGAGAAATAGTATGCGTCGCCGACGCCCGTATAGACCATCATCGACTGCGGGTCGATACTCACCGCCTTGTTCAACGCGACGTGCGCTTCCGCGTGACGCTCATACGCATAAAGCGCCCGGCAGAGGAGGATCTGCGCTCCGCCAAGACCCGGGTTCAGCTCGACGGCTTTTTCGAGAGCGCGGAGTCCACCAGCGAGATCACCATTGTGCGACAGGATGGTCCCGAGCGAAGCGTGCGCGTCGGCGAGTGAGGGATCCAGCTGCAGCGCCCTTTTTGCGGCCGCCAATGCTGCCTCCGCAGCTTCGGCCGGCGGCGCCATTCCGCGGATTGCACGAAAAGTCTGGCAGTCGGCAAGCGCTGTCCACGCCAGCGCGGAAGTCGGGTCGAGCTCCAATGAACGCCGTGCGTGCCGAAGCGCTACCTCCATCGCCTCGGGCGATCCGGCGGAGAACGAGTGGAGACTCTTCAGGTACTCGAGATGCGCTTCGGGGTTGACCGTCGCGCGGTTCGCGAGCTTCGTCGCCTCGGTCGGAGAGATCTGTATGGCGATCTCTCGAACCACAGTCTCCGCCAGCTCGCTCTGCAGACCGAGCAGATCCTCGAGCTCACGATCGTAGCGCTCGGCCCAGAGCGTCTCATCGGAGCGCGCCATGACGAGTTGGACACTCAAGCGCACCCGGTTGCCAACAAGGAGCGCGGAGCCTTCGAGAACCGCGTCGACGTTCAGCTCGCACGCGATCTCGGGGAGCGATTTCGCGACTTCCTTGTACCGCATCGCCGATGTTCGAGAGATAACGCGGAGCGCCTTGATGCGGGCGAGGTCGGAGATCAGCGATTCTGTCATCCCGTCCGCAAAATATTCCTGCGATGGATCTATCGAGACGTTGCGGAGCGGGAGGACGGCTATGGCACGGATCACGTCTCGCGGAGGCAGAGGCAACGCGGCGGTTGGTGCCCCCTCGCGAATCCCGCGCAGTGCCGCGCCGACCTGGGCGGCCGAGACCGGACGCTGCGCCGGATCCTTGCGCAGGCATTCGGCGACCAGCCGATCGAGTGCCTCCGGCGCATCGGTCCGCAGCGCGCGCGCCGACTGTGCGGCGTTGCTGACGATGGCGAACATCAGCGCTTCGGGTCGCTCCTTGGCGAAGGGCCGCTGTCCGGTGAGCATCTCGAAGAGCATCACCCCCAGTGCGTAGATGTCTGTCCGGGCATCGCACGCTTCCCC
>WNFR01005418.1_pt1 | contig 13529 bp, 15 predicted proteins | sample 5400221 | NCBI WGS metagenome assembly WNFR01 (sample SAMN13153357, study PRJNA577476) | soil metagenome | isolation source: 40 cm soil under Madrone tree | place: USA:California | collected 2016-06-14
TGGAATGGAGAGGCTCCGGCGCGAGTTGCGCGGCAGCGTCATTGCGCTTGCGATGGTGGCCGTGACCACCGTCGTGGTCTACGCGCTCACCCAATCGCTCGAGGTCCGCCGCGGCTCGGTCATCTATCTCCTTCCGGTGCTGCTCGCCGGCTGGCATCTCGGGCTCATTCCGGCGCTGGTCGCGGCGGTCGCCGGCGTGCTCTGGTCGGGATATTTTTTCTTCTCCCCGTACTACAGCTTCTATCTCTCGCGGCCCAACGAGATCCTCAATCTTCTGTTGTTCATGGTGGTGGCCGGGGTGACGAGCCACCTCGCGAACTCGATGAAGCAGCAAACCGAGCTCGCCAAGAAGCGCGAGAAGGAAGTGGGCAATCTCTACGCCTTCTCGCGCCGGCTGGCGGCGGCCCCATCCGCCGCCGACATCTATCGCGCCATCGAGGAGCACCTGGCGAGCCTGGTGCAGCGCAAGGTGGTGCTGTTCGGCGCCGCCTCCGATGGCGAGGCCAAGCCCGAGAGCGCATTGTCGGCGCGCCTGCACGCCGCGATCGCCGACGTGCGGGCGGGCCGCACGCTCGCGACCACCGTCGACGACGGCGCCGGCGACATCTGGCTCGTGCGCCGCGTGTCGGACAAGAACGCCGATTTCGGCGTCATCGCCATCGATCTCGGCAGCGTGCCCCCCGCTGCGATCGAGGAGGTGCGCAAGCGCGTCGACGACGTGCTCGCGGATGCCGCCGCGACGCTCGAGCGGCTCGACGTCGCGCGCGCGCTCAACGACGCGAAAATGCGCTCCGAGACCGAGCTCTTGCGCGAGGCGCTGATCGGCTCGGTCTCGCACGAGCTGCGCACGCCGCTCGCCTCGATCCTCGGCGCCGCCACGGTGCTGAGCAAATCCGCCGCGGTCGCCAAGGACGAGCGGCTCACCTCGCTCGCCGGCGTCGTGCGCGACGAGGCCGAGCGCCTCAACAACGACATCCAGAACCTGCTCGACGCGACCCGCATCAGCCGCGAACAGATCAGGCCGCGGCAGGAATGGATCGAGCCGCAGGACATCGTCAACGCGGCGCTCGAGCGCCGGCGCCGCCGCCTCTCGGGCCACCACGTTTCGCTTGATATGGATTCCAACCTGCCGTTCATCTACGTCGACCCCGTGCTGGTCGAGCAGGCATTCGGGCAACTCGTCGACAACGCGGCGAAATATTCGCCCCCCGGCTCGCCGATCACGGTCGCCGCCAAACGCAACGGCCATGACGTCGTGCTCTCGGTGCGCGACCGCGGCGTCGGGCTCACGGCGGCCGAGAACGCGCAGATCGGAGAACGTTTTTTTCGCGGCGCCCGCCACGCGGCGTCGACCTCGGGATCGGGTCTTGGCCTTTGGATCGCGAAGGCCTTCGTGGGCGCCAACGGCGGCAAGCTCGAGGCCGCAAGCGCGGGCGCCGGTCAAGGCACCACCGTGTCGATTCTCCTGCCCTTTGCCACACCCGTGAACGAACCCGAGGTCGGTCCCGATGAGTGAAGAAAATCCCGTTGTCCTCGTTGTCGACGACGAAGTGCAGATTCGCCGCTTTCTGTGTAGCGCTCGAATTTATGTAACTGGACTCAGTGCGAGCAACGGGCTCGGTCTGCTCCCTCCCCCGCTTGCGGGGGAGGGTTGGGGAGAGGGTGATTGAAAATGCTCTTTCATATTGCATGCCCTCTCCCTGTCCCTCCCCCGCAAGCGGGGGAGGGGACGCTGGGGCGCGAGCCATCGTCCATCCAGTGGGGGAGTGACCGCGCTCCCCTGAATGAACCCGAGGTCGGTCCCGATGAGTGAAGAAAGTCCTGTTGTCGACGACGAGTGCAGTGCGAGCAACGGGCTCGGTCTGCTCCCTCCCCCGCAAGCGGGGGAGGGTTGGGGAGAGGGTGAGCGAGTCCACTCTATCTAATTGTGCGCCCTCTCCCTGTCCCTCCCCCGCAAGCGGGGGAGGGGACGCTGGGGCTTTCGTCCGCACAGTTGGTGAGGCCTGCACCAACCTACGGCAAGCGCACCGTGCGGGTTCCCATTGGATAAGGTAACCTCGGTCCAGGACTTATCGATGAGGCCTTCCGCTTGGGAAAGCACGAGCACGTTGAGCGCAAACTTGCCGCGATTCTAGCCGCGGACGTCGTCGGCTACAGTCGCCTGATGGGAGCCGACGAGGTCGGAACCCTGCGCGCGCTCAAGACCCTGCGCAGAGACCACCTCGATCCCACGATCGCCGCCTATGGTGGACACATCGTCAAAACGACCGGCGATGGGTTGCTGGTGGATTTCGCCAGCGTCGTCGACGCAGTCGCCTGCGCCGTCGCAATTCAGCGCAAGATGCTCGAGCGAAACGCCGCTGTTCCGGAAGACAAACGCCTCGTCTTGCGCATCGGCATCAATGTTGGCGACATCATCGTCGACGGTAATGATATTTTCGGCGACGGCGTGAACATCGCGGCGCGGCTCGAGTCGATCTGCGAACCGGGTGGCCTGTGCATCTCGGAGATCGCGCGCGATCAGGTCCGCGACAAGCTGCCACTGACTTTTACCGATCTCGGCGAGCAGCAGGTCAAGAACATCGCCAGGCCCGTTCGCGTGTTCGGCCTTGCGCCGCAGGTGATCGCCGAGACGGGCGAATTGTCCCCCGGCCGCGCCACGCCGGTTAAGCGGGGTCACCGTGCAGCCTTGGCAGCCGTGCTCGCCATCGTCCTCATTCTTGCCGGCGCGGGCGCGTGGTGGGCCGTGCGTGATTCGCCTCCGGCGTCTCGGACCGCGGCTGCGCCGCCATCCTCAAGCACGGATTTGCGGCCAACGGTAGCGGTGCTGCCGCTTGTCTCCCTCGCCGAGGGGACGAAGGACGACTACTTTGCCGATGGCCTGACTGAAGACATCCTTTCCGCGCTTGGGCGGTTTTCCGAATTTACCGTGCGCTCGCATAACGCCGTGTTCGCTTACAAGGGCAAAAATCCACGCCCCGAAGAGGTAGGCCGCGATCTCGATGTGCGTTACGTTGTCGATGGCAGTATTCGCCGCAGCCCCGAACGGGTCCGAATCTCCGTCCGTCTCACCGCCGCTGCACGCAATGTCCTGCTGTGGTCCGAAAACTATGATGTTGCGCCGAACGAGATTTTCTCGGTCCAGGACGACATCACCCGCCGCATCGCCGGAACGCTCGCCAGCCGACTGACCAATCTGGAGCTGACAAAGGCCAATACCAAGCCGCCAAGCAGCATGGAGGCCTACGACCTTGTGCTGCGCGGGCGTGACCTGTTCGGTCGGGTCAACCGCTCGGCCAATTCGCAGGCGCGCGCACTATTTGAGCGCGCCATAGAACTCGATCCCGGCTACGCGCCCGCTTATATCGGGCTCGGCCTAGTCGAGCTCAACGGCGTCATGCAGGGATGGACCGCGGATCCCGAAGCCGCATTGCAGCGCGCCGAGGCTCTCGGCCAGAAAGCCATCGCTCTCGACGCGACCAGCGCCGGGGCGCACGCGCTGCTCGGCAGCACCTACATCCGTTATGCCGACTACGATCGGGCGCTGGACGAGATGCGGCGCGCGCTCGAACTCAACAATAGCGATCCGAATGCCTATGCCGGGCTCGGGGCGGCGCTTCTTTGGTCCGGTGACGTCGAGGGATCGGTGAAAGCCTTGGAGACCGCCAGTAAGCTTGGCCTCGAATTCACGAGGAACGATGCGTTCACTCTCGGTACTGCCTATCTTCTCGCCGACCGCAGCGCCGACGCGGTTCGCACGCTCGAACGCGCGCTCGAGCGCACCAAGCTCGACGTGTACTCGTATGCGATCCTGGCTGCGGCCTACGCGGAAGCCGGGCGGCAAGCCGATGCGCTCAGGCAGGCCGCGTCCGTGAGGGAATTAGACCCGCGCTTCGACAGCGCCGACTTTGGCTCGCTGTTACGCAAGCCGGAATTGCGGACGAAGCTTGGCGCCGCGCTCAAGAAGGCGGGTCTATAAGCTCGCTGTCGTCTCGGGGGCTGCCGCCGTCTATTGCGTCGCGCGAAGCTTAGGCCAATTCTCTCTGGCTTTTTCGGCAATGGCGACCGGCTGCTCCTGGAATATCGGAACCCCGGGTTTTCCCGAAAACACGTAAAGTTTGCCGTTGGTGATCGTCCAGGCCTCCGGATCGGCCTCCACCTTTTGGCCGCGTGAGACTTGAACCGTACAGTAGCCGTCGAACTGCGGCGCGTAACGCTCGGGATCGGCGGCAAAGAGGGCCCGATGCTCGGCGCTCTTGAACCAGTAGGTCGTATCGTCAAAGGCGAAGGTGAATTCGCTCGAGCCTTTTTCCGGTTTGCCATCGGTGAAATAGGAAACCGGATCGTAGCCTTTCAGCGCAATCCGTTGGGCGGCGAGCGGTGCATTTTGCGCCGCCGCGCTGCCGCCATATGAGGCAGCAGCTGCCGCCGCAGCGACAAAAGACCGCCGTGTCAGTCCGACCATGATTGCTCCCTAAAAATATCGGCCGATCCATCAGATAGCATGCGGCCACCTGGCTGTGAACCCAACCAAGCCATGCCATCCCACCGCGGCGGACCATGCGTCAAACATCATCGTTCAATGACCGTTTGCGGCGGCATTGCAAAAATTCTCCCAGGGTTAAACTCGAGCGAGTTGGCCAAGGCAACGCGCCTTTTGTTCGCCCGAGAGGCTTGCTCTTGTTTAGGCCGCGCGAGTTGGATACATAGCCGCGCAGCGGCGCTTTTGCGCGTTTTGCGCCCACGGAGAGGTGGCAGAGTGGTTGAATGCACCGCACTCGAAATGCGGCATACGGGTAACCGTATCGGGGGTTCGAATCCCTCCCTCTCCGCCAACCTGCGCGGGTGACCATGACAACGCTCGAAGATATCGAAAAGGCGGTGGCCGAATTGCCGGCGGATCAACTCGCGCGATTCCGCGCTTGGTTTGAGGAATTCGAGGCCGCTCGATTCGACCAAAAGATCGAGCGCGACGCCAAAGCGGGCAGGCTCGACCAACTCGCAGAGCAGGCGCTGGCGGATTTCCGCGCCGGTCGCGCGCGCGAACTGTGAGACATTTCGCCAGCCCGTCCTTTTGCGACGCGTATGCAAAGCTTCCATAGAGAATATTCGAGCGCTGGCCGACAAGAATTACGCGTTCCTAAAAGACAATCCGCGGCACCCTTCTTTGCAGTTGAAGAAGGTTGGCCGGGTCTGGTCAGTCCGAGTCGGCGCCCGCTACCGTGCTCTAGCTGTTGAAGTCGATGCCGGCCTGCTGTGGTTCTGGATTGGTTCACACGCAGATTACGACGCGCTCATCGCGCGATGACCCGCCCGCCAACACTTTGCGTTACTCCGCCGCCTGCTGACAGTGTCCCGCACCAGGGCCGTGCGCATATCCGAGGTTTGAATGGGCGTGCCCGAGATAATTCTCCAGCCTGAAAAATTTCGAACCGCTATTGCTGGGTGGCGGCACGAGCGCCAGCTCTGGCTGGACACTGAGGTGGCCGACTGGTTCACCAGCACGCCGAGGGTCTCGCTCCTACAGGTACGAAATGCCAGCGGTAGGACTTGGGTTGTGGACGTTCTTGATGTGCAGATGCGACGAGTCCTTGACGACGAGTTTATTCCGGAGGTGATGGCGAATGACTTGGTAGAGAAGTGGGCGCACTACGCGCGGTTTGAACGTAGATTCTTGGGACAGACCCGCGCTGCTAACCTCAACTGCACCTACGAGCTAGCGCGCTCGATCCCTTATTATCGTCTTCCTCTGAGGAGCCTCAGTCTCGCTGCGCTCGTCAAGCAATTTTTCGACGTTGCGTTGGACAAGACATTCCAGAAGGCCGATTGGGGCATCCGCCCCCTTTCGTCAGCGCAACTTGAGTACGCGGCTTCAGACACCGAGTGGTGTTACAGGATCCATGACAGGCTTCGAAGAATCCAATCCCCGCCTCCTTTCGAAGACGATCCGGGTGCGATCAGAACTCGCTATCTCGAACTGCTTGTTCTGTTGAAGGGTGCCCAAACCATCCGCGCGAGTATCCGTGACGCCGTAAAAGAATTCATGATCCAGGAGAATGTGCATCGATTTGCTAGATTCGCCCTAGATGCACGAACGACGCACTCAACGGACCTCGGCACACTCGTAGATTTCGCGCTGGTGAAGGATCCCGGCGGCTATTTTGATCTCACTGTCCGTCTCACTTCGGAGCTCCGGTCGCAGTTTGGTCCTGTTGTAGAAGCGCGATTACGGTCTGCGGCCGAGATTCGAATTTCTCAGTCGTTCCGGAGTCCGCGCGCGCCAAGATCGTGCGAAGCATCGCCGCGGCCCTATGATTTGGATCCGCAAGATCCCGCGCGTCTGACGGACCACTACGAAACGGCGGATCATGACGTTATGGTTTTTGAGTCTGAGCGAGGTGAGTTGCGCGACCGAATGAAGCGTTGGATGCGGGCTCAGGGTCTCGACCAGTGGGAAGGCTTCCGATTTTCAAGCCCGCGCGAAGCTTGGAAAGTAGATCTGCGCGCGTTCCGCGGCGTGCTACCCACCGAAGAGTCAATCCAGGTCGCGTTTCCGCAGCGTCTCCGCCTGGCCTTCCAGGACGCGGACCTCGAAAGACTCATTGCCGTTGGCCGATCCAGGGAAACGCCGGTCCTTCGTTGGCTTCCACGAACCCTTTCTGTCGGGCTTGACGCACAGCAGTCACGTGACTGGGGGGGAACCGTTGACCCGGCCGCGCCCGAGGAAGAAATACTCTGAAGACTTCCTGTGCAGCTGCCTATACCGGGTCGGCGTCGCTTGTCTTCAAAAGTCCTCCGGAACGACAGCGCGAGAAAAATGGATGCTCTGGATGTTGGCCCGGCCTCGCTCGAGAATTCCGTAGAAATCGACGACCCGAAATATGTAAAATCAGCAGCCGCGGGTGGACGACCGCTCCGCCATCAGCAGCTTCGGTCTGTCGCGCCCGACAAGAGCCGGTGACCTCTTAATCGCAGGCCCTTTGATTCTAATATTTTATCCCAACCTTCACGCGTACCAATCTGCCGGGTGTCTTCGTAAAGCCCTTTCGCATCTTCGATACGCGTTAAACGGGCGAATTTTTGATGCAAAAGATGATCCGCGCAGATGAAGAGCTCCTTGCGATGCAAAATTGGGACGTCACGGTGATTTCGATAATCTCTGGCTCTTATCCGAAACGTCTGGAGATGTATCGCGAGCGAGGACGCTAAAGCCGGATGCGGGTCGCTCTCAAATTCGGGATAACTCAAATAGGAGACCTTGGGCTCGTTACGATAGAGCTTGATGACATTCGCATCCTCCACCCTTCCGATGTATGCCTGGGCACACCCCTCAAAGAGTCGGAGAATAGGCGAGAGGTTAGTCAGGGCGCTTTCATGAAAATAGAGAGCGGTGGGCGTTAATTTCCCTACTTTCGAATTCTGGATGTACGCATCGACGACGCCCGGCTTCCCCAGCGAATAAAGAAGTGCATCGGCCTGGTCGCACGCTCGCTTATGATTTCCAAACAGACCTTTCACATCGCCCTGGAGAGTACGAGACAGTCGGCCGAAGTGTGGACGACCTCCAAACCGCGAAAGTGCGAGGTAGATCAGAAGATCCTCTTTTCGCTTTTTAGTGACTTCGGCCCAGCGTTCTTTGTCAGTTACGGTTGAAAGTACTTGGAATGCGCGACGGACAGAACCGAATACGCCGCATATTTGGGCAGCATTCGGCAACTCATCATCTCCGGGTAGACGACCGCGCTCGGCGACGAAATCGATAAGCGATTGAAGCAGTCCCTCGTGCTCTCTGAACAATTCACCAGACTTGTTGGGGCGCGGTGCCGACAGCCGCCGCCGATAGCGAGATGCGACGAATGCTGTACGTGCCTGCTCATCACGAAAAACGTAGAAGATGCCAGGAGCGGCGGGTACTGAAAGGACGCCGAGGGTTTGATTGATCCAGTTCCGAAGCTCGTTTTGATCGAAGAACTTCTGGAAAGTGCCCCGCCCAGTAAGGCAGCCGTCAGAATAGTCCTCGGATTCACAGAGGGAGCGTGCATCCATTGTGAGACGAGCGCTGACGATGAGAGCCGTTTGGGCAAGCGACCATGCGCGCGAAAGAGCATCCCGGCGCTCTGTCGGGCTCTCGATCACATTGACTACGTATCCCAGGTTTACGACCGACGACTTCCGCAGCTGTCCACCTGGCCGATGTGTGGGGTCCCATCCAAAGCCGGTGACACCGAGCGCACCGAGAAGTCTCACGTCGTCGCCGAGACCGCAGCCCGAAGCGCGTTGGTGAGGATTCTGGATTTCGTAAATAGAGACTCTTTCCTACCTCTTTCCGGTGACGGCGCGAGGTGTTCACAACCTGCTCCATGGAACTTTTGTTTGTATCGCAGGTTTTTTGGTGGTCAACCTCGTCGAGACACCCGCTCGTCACGCTGGTCGTCGCGGCCGCGGCGGAAATTCTTATTGATCGGGCCCCGTCAGGATCGTGATACCTGGTTGAAAATCGGAGAACTCCAATGGGTAAAGGCCTATTGCTCTGGCTGATCGGAATCCCAATTCCAATCATCCTCTTGCTTTGGATTTTCGGCTTTCTCCACTAAGCCAAAGACGAGGATAGTGGCTTCGTTGGCCGTCCGACATCACCGAGGACGATGCGCTTGCCCGGTTGCTGGAACTTAACTTGCAACGCGCCGGTACCCTTGAAACGTTGACCGGCGAGGCGAATGAGATGGAGGAGGTTTGATCATTCCATATGGGAATATGGGAAGCAATTAAAGGAGCGTTTGCTGTCGGCACATCTACGCCGCCTGACGCACGGAGACTCAGCGCAACTAACGAATCTGCGTTGTCAGCATCACTCAAGGCCTTACGCGATCGAGAACGAGGATGGATCACGCTGTCAGAGGTGCGGGCTTTGTTCTCGACGATGGATGACCAGTACGCCTTCGGCGAGATGGACGAGGCGGGAAGATCCAGGCTTGCCGCGTTTGCAGCGGAGAGCGAGCATCGATGTACTTTCGATTTTATGCCTGCCGAGGGTCGTATCTATTTCACTCGAACAATTAGCCCCTGACGGCTGTTGCGAGCAATGAGATCGATCGCAGGAGCCAAGAATGTGAGAGGTGCAGACATAGACGAGCTTCCCGCTAGTTTCACGTGCGACGGTTATGCCTGCTCAACAACACGCTTTCTCTAACACCAGTGACAACATCTGTCCTAAAATTTGGCATATCGTATACTTCCATTGCTGAAGGCGGCTCTGCCCAGGCGTCGGTGGCTGAGAGAGCGATCGCCCTCTCGCCTGGAGAGAGGAGCGGCGGTGAAATGCGCAACTTTCTCGCGGAGCATTCGGGGGCCTTTGATCCTGATGAGGTCCACATTCTGATCGCTGCCTTCGACAAGGCGTGGGAAACCATTCAAGCCAGCGGAGTGGTCTACGCGCAGGCTAAGGCTGAAGCTGTGCGGGCGATACTCGCAAAACATATTATTGAGGCTGCCAAGCAAGGTGAGCGTGACTACGCTCGACTGCGCGATGGCGCTCTGCTGGCCTTGGCTCAATCAAATCTACGGAACTCGCCCCCTCCGCCGCCGCGGTAAGCCCGGTGGCAAAAGCAGGGTTTGGGGTAGCTTGAAATGGGCCGCGCTTGACTGCGGGTGTCGCGTTGCGCTCTCTGCTCCTATAGAGTTGGGGTGGAGCATGGAGTAATGCGTGGCCATTCGGACCCGAGAGATTTACCGCAGTGCGAACGGGGATCGGTGGTCGCTCGCCCGCGATCCTCATACCGGTCGAGTGTTCGTTAGGCATGAACCCAACCTTCCCTCAGGGGGACAGGTCGTCGACATTGAGATCGGAGCCTTTCTCATCGCGGCTGGCAATGGACCAGAGAAGCAAGAACTGCTGCGCCTGATTGGAACGCTGGTCTAAGGCAAGCACAGGGAAAAGCATCCGTTGGGCTCATTCGATCGGCACAAAGCAAACGAGATGCTTCGGGTTTCAAACCAAGGCTTTTAAATAGCGTGAAGAATTCCCCAATTCGAACAGGGAGATTGAAACGAAATCGCGCCTCATTCGTTAACGCAGACCAGGCAATGATGGCCCTGACCGCTCTAGGGGCACAAAATGATAGCAGCGCGAAAGATCAGCGATGCGGAGCGCCGGCGTTTTGACGCCGCAGCCAACCGGCTTGATTACTGGATACGTCGTCACACGGTTCCGCTGTATTGTGGAACCCATCCGGCTCAAACCAAAAACAACAATTCGGCTCGCGACAGGCTCGTTGGGCTCTCGGCAATTGGGCAATGCCTGAGGGACCAGTACGACTGCCTCGCTACTCCCATTCCGCCGCATCTCGCTGCACTCGTCGAGCAGCTCAAGATGCAAAAGTAGGGGAAAGCGCCGGAACCGCTGCGTGGCCTAATTTGTTATTGGACAGGCGATGAATGGAACCGGCTCACGCCGGCAGTTCGTCCCACAGGCCGCCCGGCTAAAGCTCCCGGGCGGCCTTTGTGCGTGGGCCGTGAGATAAAGAGCCAAAGCTGGCGGCGCGCACTCTGAAACGAGAACCGCGCCGCGTGCCGGACGACGTTCGGTTAACGTGACACGCCAGAAGTCCGGCCAAACCATATGCCTACGAGCGCAGCAAGTGCCACGAGGGCAAGAAACCCATTCACGGCAACCAAAACCCACGTCGGGATGCGTGACACATCGACCCGCGGTGGAGGCACGCCCGGCTCGAGATGGCGCCATACTGCCGCCCCAAAACAGAATGCGCTGAACAAGACGAGGACAGTGCCAGTGGCAATGATCAACCACTGGGAGACAACTTCCGAAAGTAGCGCCTTCGCCCCAATGCCGCTCGCCAGAGCCAAGAGGCCGGTGCGCACCCAAGCCGCGTAGGTGCGCTCAGCGGCAAAGACGGTGCGGTCGGCCGCGAGCTGAGTCGTGCGTTCGGCGCTGTCCTCAACGCCGTATGTACTGCGTTTGATCTTTTCTGCGCTCTCGGCGAGCTTTTCGCCGCTGCGCTCCAATGACTGCTTGGGCACGATCGGACCTGTGTGTCAGGAGAATAACGCGGCTGCAGGCCGCTTGTCTCGCGCCTCCCTGCACTGAGCGGACATGTTCGAAGCAAGCTGGCGCAGACGCGATGGCGCAATGCGCTACGCTTATTGCGCCCTACGACTGGTTCGTCGGACGGGCGCCGCCGGCGCGGCATGTGTGCCCTCATTGCCTGACCGGGCTTGCCGGCGCGCGCCAGCCATCGACGGTCCAGCTGTCCCATTCCCGCATCAGGAACAACGCGGCAAAGCCGCCCCAGGTCGGCCAGGTCGAGAGCCACAAACGGTTGCCGATCTTCGCCAATCCCCATGGATCGAACAGCTGGCGCCAGCTAGCGGACAACTTTGTCTTCATGCGGGTCGCGCTTGCGCGAGCAGGGCAAGTCGCGAGCGCGATATGCTTGGTCCAGCTGTAGCCTCAGCTCATCGAAAATCGTCTGCGCCGCAGCACTTGCCGGCCTTGTTCGTCGCGCTCGATCTGGTGCGTTAGACCTGACGCTGGCGCTCGTTCTCCAGGGCCAGCCAGTTGCCCACTGTCGCGCAGCGTCTTGATATAGCGCGCGGCGTCTGCGACCGCGGCCGCCTTCGGAGTATCGCCGTCGATCGATTTGACGCGCCCGCGCGCGTCAAGCGCGACTGACATCGACAGCGGGACGGGCGCGTAGATCGACTCGCCGGCCTCGACATGCACCGGGTGAAGCTTGTTGGCCTCGACCTCGACGCGTCCGTCCGGCAGCTCACGCTTGACCGCGATCGACTCGAAGCCGCGCTTCGCAAGCTCCGTCGTCAGCGTCTTTTTGTTGATGCGGGGCATTGGTCAGCCATGTCCTGGCCCACGGATTCCACCGCGCATCATACAGGCGCCAAGCGCCCGTACTCAACGGTGAGCGAACCCGCAGTCGATACGAACCCGGCGCAGCACCACGTGTGTTCCTTCCCGCCGCAATTCGTGGGTATGCGTTTCGTGGGTGCGCGACGCCGCGGCGCGTACGACTTCGGCGGCGCCTTTGGCGGGGCGAGCGAGCTTGAGCCGACCTCGCCGCAGCAAATCCTCGAAGAAGGATTTCGCGGCTTGATCCTCACCCGGCGAGGGCGCCGCCCCGAAGGCGAGCGCCGCGCCGGCAACCTCAAGGCGCTTCGGCTCGGCGGCGGCATAGACGATTATGGACGGCACACCGAGGCCATACTCCGCGACCGAAAGTTGCAGCGTCGGCAGCGTCTTCGATTCGTTCGCGCTTGCGGCGAAGGCCACGATGCGCTCGGGCGCATGCGTCGCGGCCACCGCCATCGAAGGCGGCAGGATGCCGTGGCGGACGAACCCGCTCCGCAGCGGCGCTTCATAGCCTTGCGTAGAGAATCGGGCCGCCGCAACAGCGAGCATGCTCGCGGCCACTTGGCTGAAGAAAGTCGGCACAACGGACGCGGCGCGAATGCCTTGCACCAGAATCGAACCGATATCTTGGCTCACTTGCAGCAGCGCGGCTTCGTCTCTCGTGTTCGTCGTGGCCAGCATGCCGGCCAATCCTTCGAAAAACGCGCCAGTGAAGCCGCGCGAGAAGGAGTGCGGCTCCGAGCTGAGCGACGTGGCCGGTGCCGTGGTCGGAAGGGTGTCGGGATCCCGGTAGAAGAACGTATTCACCGCGTTGCGCAAGCAATCAGGCTCGACGGAGGAAGGAACGGATTGACGGATCGCCCAGCCGAGCTGTTCCGCCAATCGCGAGAGCCGGGACGAGCGGCCCAGGACACCGCCGGTCTCCGCCAGCACCTCCTCGCGCAGGCTCGGCAGCTGGAGCGCCGACAGCAGCGCGCTCATGTCGCCGAACGATTCGTGGAAGGCGGCGACCTCTATGCTCGCGGCATCGAACAATTGCGGCTTGAACGAATCGAGCACCGCATGCCCGAGCTCGTGGCACACGACGTCGGGGCTCTCGCCGGAAAAGACCGTCCGTCCCGCGGCCGTACCATGGAAGAACTTCAAGCCCACGCGGTCATAAAACTTCAAGCCCACGCGGTCATAAAAGGCGTTGAGGTCGTCCCCGAAATCGAGGTCCACCGGCAGCATGGAGCCTACTTCCCAGGATTGTCCCGGCAGCAACGCGCCCCAGAAGTCGGCGCCGCGCCGCAATGCTTCGGCGGCAGTCCAGTACCGAAACTCTGCAGTACCAGGCGCATGAGGCTTGGCCTCCGGAGCGCGCGCCGGGTGAACAATTCGGATCGGGAGGGGCTGATCTCGCAGGACGGGGATCGGCCTTTGGATGACTTGGCCTCCGCTCGGTTGATTGCCGGCGCCGGGATCGTCCTCCCAAGCGTTGATCACCCCCTCCGGCGCTGCGCTGCGTTCCGGGGGTGCCGCGCGTGCCTTGCCTTTGCGCTTGCTTCGCGCGGCCGAGACTTTCGACGCGCGTTTGGATCGCTTCCTTGCCAATCATCTCTCCCGTTGCTGCACTATCGACGTGAAGACGTAGCGCGCGCCACGGCGC
>WNFR01006863.1_pt1 | contig 13528 bp, 11 predicted proteins | sample 5400221 | NCBI WGS metagenome assembly WNFR01 (sample SAMN13153357, study PRJNA577476) | soil metagenome | isolation source: 40 cm soil under Madrone tree | place: USA:California | collected 2016-06-14
GTGCTTGGCGAATACGCGGCGAAAAAGCTCGGCTATAAGCGCGTCGCGACCATTGCCGACGATTTCACCTACGGTCACGAAGGACAGGCAGGGTTCCAGCGCACTTTCGAGGAAAACGGCGGCAAGGTAGTCCTGAAGCTATGGTCGCCGCTGAACGCCGTCGATTACGGATCCTATTTGGGCGAAATCAAGCAGAATGTGGATGCCTTATATGCAGGTTTTGCCGGCGCCAACGGGTTGCGCTTTCTGCGACAGTTCAACGAATACGGCTTGAAGTCCAGGATCGCGGTGCTCGGTAATCCGACCTGCGTCGACGAAGGCGTGCTGAGGAATATGGGAGACGAGGCGCTCGGCGTCGTGACGGCAAGCTGGTACACGTCGACAATCGACACGCCGGACAACAAGCGCTTCGTGCAGGCGGTGCTCGACGAATACAAAGTGGTGCCCGGGTTCTACACCGCGGGCACTTACACGGCAGGACTGTTCCTTGAAGAGGCTCTCAAGGCGCTCAACGGAAAATTCGAGGACAGCGCTGCGTTCGTGCGCGCTCTGCACAACGTTCGCCTCACCAGCGGGCCGATGGGGCCGATCCGCCTCGATGAATACGGCAAGCCAGTACTCACCATTTACGTCCGCAAGGTGGAGCGTAAGGGCGGAGCGCTCGTCAACACGATCGTCGAGACCATTCCCGACGTCAGCCAATTTTGGAAATACGATCCCAAGCAGTTCATGGCGAGCCCACCCTATTCGCGCGATTATCCGACGGCCAAGAACCTCGAATAGCGCGACCGGTTTGACATGGCGACGATTCGGATCAACGGCGTGAGAGCCGAATATCGCCAGACCGGCAACGGTCCCGATTTATTGCTCCTGCACTCGCTGCTCACCGAGATGAGCGTGTTCGAGCGCGTACTGCCACGGCTTGCCCGAGCGCACCGCGTGACCTGTCTCAACCTGCCGGGTTTCGGCGCGTCCGATCCGGTCGAATTGAGTTCGATAGGCGAGCACGCAGACCACGTCGCTCGCGCGATGGATGCGCTTTCGCTGCCGTCGACCGTCGGCGTTTTCGGCAATGGATTCGGCTCCTTTGCGGCGCTGGAGCTGGCGATCCGGCACGGTGCTCGCATGGGCCGCTTGATGGTAGCTGACACAGTGCCGGCTTTTCCCGAGCCCGCCAAGGCGCCATTTCGAGGCATGGCGGAAAAGGTTCGTGCGACCGGAATCAGCGCGATTCTCGACACCGCGATCGGGCGTATGTTTCCCCCCGCGTTTCAGGCGGCTCACCCCGAAGTCGTGGCCGCACGCAAGGCCGCGCTTGCACCGACAAACGCCCTATGTTTTGCGCGCGCCTGCCTGGCATTGGCGGCGCTCGATCTGCGGCCGCAATTGGCGCGTATTCGTAACCCGACGCTGGTCATGTGTGGTGCGCTCGATCAGACGACGACGCCGGCCCTTGCCAGGGAAGTAGCGAGCGCGATTCCCGGTGCGGTCTACCGCGATATCGAGGACTCGGGACACTGCCCGATGCTCGAGCAACCGGAGGCGCTGGTATCGATGATCGAGTGGTTCACATCGGGATCTGCGTCCTCGCCGATCGGGTCGCGCGGGTCCCCCGGATCGCGAGTGTGACATTGATCATGCCGACGATAAGCAACGGGCTCGAGCGGCACAGTCCTCGTTCATTGACCGCATCGACACCAAAAGGCGATGGCTGAAACATTCAAGCTTCGAGTCAACGGTCGGGACTGCGAGGTCCAGGCCGAGCCGGCCACGCCGCTGCTGTACATCCTTCGCAACGATCTGAAGCTGAAGGGGACGCGGTTCGGCTGTGGGGAAGCGCAGTGCGGCGCGTGCAATGTGCTCCTGGACGGCAATGCCTTGCCGTCGTGCGACACGCCGCTTTGGTCGGTCCCCGGTCACGAGGTCACCACCATCGAGGGGATCGGCGGCGAATCGGGACTCCACCCGCTGCAGCAGGCGTTCATCGACGAGCAGGCGATCCAATGCGGATACTGCATCGACGGCATCATCGATCCGCGCGGCAGCTCGCGCAATGCGGGCGTCGCCCAAGAGATGATTCCCCCGCCCCTTCCGCAAAGCCTCAAGACAACGCCACGCCTGGACCGCTGGGTCTGTTTCAACGCCGATCGCACGGTGACGGTGTTCAGCGGCAAGGTCGAGCTCGGGCAGGGCATCGAGACGGCAATCGCGCAAATCGCGGCCGACGAGCTGGACGTGTCGCTCGAGCGCCTGTCTCTGGTGGCCGGCGATACGACGCGATCGCCGGACGAGTGGTATACCGCGGGCAGCCAGTCGATCGAGATCGGAGGCGCGTCGATCCGACTCGTCTGCGCGGAGGTGAGAAGCCTGTTTCTCGAGGCTGCCGCGCGCGAGCTCGAAGTCGACGTCGCGGAGTTGCGAGTCCGCGATGGAACGATCGAAATCGCTGGAACCGACCTGCGCACGAGCTATTGGGATCTCGCGCCTCGCTTGAGCCTCGCCCGCGACGCGACCGGCGCTGCGGCAGTGAAGACGCCGGCCCAGCATTGGCTTGTCGGCAAGAGCGCGCCACGGCGCGACCTTCGCAGCAAGATCACCGGAGCGGCCTATGTGCACGACCTCGAGCTTCCAGGGATGGTGTTCGGCCGCGTGCTGCGGCCGCCGTCGTATTCGGCCAGGCTCGCGGCGTTCGACGCCGGCGCGATCCGTGCGATGCCGGGCGTCGTTGCGGCGCTGGTGAGCGGAAATTTCATCGGCCTTTGCGCCGAGCGTGAGGAGCAGGTCATAAGCGCGCTTCGGGCCGCGCGGGCCGCGGCCTCATGGGTGGAGGAGCCCACGCTTCCATCGGCCACGGAGGTTGGCGATTTTTTGCCGGCGCTGCCGAGCGTGCGCTCGCTCGTGTATCGACAGGGCGAAGCGTTGGTCACCGGGGCGACGCGACGCTTCGAGGCGAGCTACTCGAAACCATACATTGCGCACGCCTCGATCGGGCCCTCCTGCGCGCTGGCGCGCTACGACCGCGGCAAGCTCACGATCTGGTCGCACACGCAGGGCAGCCATTTTCTGCGCGGCCAGATCGCGGAGGTCATGGGCGCTGCCGCCGCTGACGTCGAGGTGATCCACAAGGATGGCGCGGGTTGCTACGGGCACAATGGCGCCGACGATGTCGCGCTCGACGCCGCATTGCTTGCTCGCGCCTGTGGACGCCCGGTGCTCGTTCAGTGGACACGCGAGGATGAGCTCGCCTGGTCGCCTTATGGCTCGGCAATGGTCGTGCGAGTCGCCGCGTCGCTCGATGCGACGGATCGAATCGTCGATTGGAAGCACGAGATCTGGAGCCATACGCACATCAGGCGGCCAGGGTGGGGCGAAGGCATAAACCTTCTTGCTGCCTGGCACATGGATCCGCCTTTTCCGCTGCCACCGGCCAAGGATGTACCGCAACCGACCGGGGGCGCGGACAGGAACGCGATCCCCCTCTACGACTTCCCGGCGCAGGAAATCGGCTACAACTTTATCGCCGATATGCCGCTCCGGGTTTCGGCACTGCGCTCGCTCGGAGCGTTCGCCAACGTCTTCGCAATCGAGTCGTTCGTCGACGAGCTCGCCGCTGCCACCAACATCGATGCGATCGAGTTCAGGCTGCGTCATCTGCAGGACGCGCGGGCACGCGAGGTGATCGAGACGGTCGCAAAGGCCGCTCGATGGAAAACATGCGAAAATGGCGATGGTGCGCGCGGGCGTGGCCTCGGATTCGCCCGCTATAAGAATCGCAGCGCTTATTGTGCGGTGATCGCGGAGGTCGAAGTCGGCGCGGCCTTGCGAGTGACGCGCGTCGTCGCCGCGGTCGACGCCGGCCAGGTGGTCAACCCCGACGGGCTCACGAATCAGATCGAAGGCGGGATTGTTCAAGCGATCAGTTGGGCTCTCAAGGAGCAGGTTCTGTGGGATCGAGAACGGGTGTTGTCGCGTTCCTGGGAAAGTTATCCGATCCTGCGTTTCGATGAGGTACCTGACGTCGAGGTGCTGATCCTGAGCCGGCCGGGCGAATCCGCGCTGGGCGTTGGCGAATGCGCTGCGGGGCCGACGGCGGCAGCCGTGGCTAACGCTCTGTTCAATGCGATAGGTGTCCGCGCAAGAGACCTGCCGCTTACACCGGACAGAATCGCGCGCGCAATGGAGTAGCCACATCGCACCGATGGCGGCGCGACTCAAGCCGATACGGTTCGCACCATCGTCAACTGCGGAAGGCAAGTCGAGTTGCGGAGAGAAGTGTCAGTCAGGCTCTTACAGTCCTTTCCTCTTCTTGCCGGGATAGGCGCGAAAGTGCACAAAGACTTGGCTGTGGCAGGGCGTAAGTAGTAAAATACACAACACGGCAACCGAGTCGTTTATTGTGATTCCAGTTGTCATGGGTTCGAATCGCGTTACCAATCCCAAGTTCTGAAGATCGCAATCATGACACCAGTTATCGATGAATTGCACACCGCTTCCATGCGCGAATCGTACGCAATCTGGAAGGCCACCAGGGCAAGGAAGCTCGTCGACTACGAGCAGCTCAAGGCCATCGCGAACGAGGAAATCGCCAGGACTGCGGAGTGTGCGGGATACGAGGTCGGCATCGTGGCGCATCTTCCCGACGAGACGGGCTGTAACTGGGACATCAAGGTCACGCGCAAGGGCGACAAGCGCGGCGCTCCCCGGGTGCGGGAGGCCATGCTGCCTCTGCGTGCCAGCTACAATCTGCGCGCCGACCGCGCCTGACGCCGGTCCGATCGCGCGGTTCGCGCGAAAGGTGCGCAATGCAGGACGAAAGCAATCGCGAAGTCGCACGCCTGATCGCCGAGCTCGATCAGGCGGAGGCATTCGAGCAGAAGCTCCGGCAGTACATCATCGACGCCAAGGACCAGCTTGCGGCCGGCAATACGTCGGTGGCGCTGTCGCTGCTTAACGATGCGATCAGCTACTTCGATTCCGCGCCCGATGTTGTGACCGGCAGCGAACATCGGCCCTAAAAGCTCAGCCTCAATTTCATAGCTGCTGTTCCGGGACGAAGGGCGCGAGCAGCATGTTCTGCAGCCGCATAAAGGGAGTGACGTCGGGCTCCTCGGAGAGCACCACATCTCCTTCGTCGTCCATTGTTAGCCATTCAAGGCTTTGACCGTCTTGTCCGAATCGCAAGCGGTATGCGCTCTGCAGCTTGCTGATGTGGATGACGCGTATGACTTCCTTCGCCAGTTGCGGGCTCTCGGCGATGATCCCCAGCTCGGTGTTCTTGCTGGCGGATCTCGGATCGAGATTCATCGACCCGATGAAGACCGTCGATCGATCGATGACTGCGGTCTTGGCGTGCAGACGCCCAAGCGAGGTTCCGGGAAGCATGAGACGCTTGTTGTGCTGGATGCGGGTAGGGCTGAGCTCGTAGAGGTCGACTCCGGTCTTCAGCAATTCCACGCGGTAACGCGCGTAGCCGGTGTGCACCAGGGGCTCGTCGTTCGCGGCAAGCGAGTTGGTGAGGATCGTGACCTTGACATTGCGCTTTCTCAAGTCGCCGAACGCCCGCACGCCCATCGGCCCCGGGATGAAGTAAGGCGACGAAATCACGACCTCGCTCCTTGATGCCATGACCAGATCCATGACGTTCATCGACACGCTCATGGAGCGCGCCATTTCGTCGGTCGTCGAGGTGACCTTGGCGGGCTTGTCGGCAAACGCCACGGCCTTGCCCCACACCAGGCCGAGGCGGCCGGCATCCAGATCGTCGCTGATCGGTCCGTAGCCGAGGATATCGATGGGTGGCAACACGAGCGACATCATCTGCTCGCCGTCGTCGACCAGACTGTCGAAGCTCTTGCGCACATCCTCGCGATCGATGACCGCGCCCAGGACGGCTTCCACCGGATAGACCTGCGGGCTGTTCCAGTAAGCGTCGAAGATGCCGGTGAGCTCGCGAACGACGGCGCCCACGACGAACGCGTCCATATCCACGAAGTTGTCCGATGCACTGCGCATGAAATATTCGTCGGCGATGTTGCGGCCACCGGCGACGACCATCGCTCCATCGGCGACGAAAAGCTTGTTGTGCATGCGGTGGTTGAGGCGGCCGAACTCGCCGAGCGACGCGGCGTACTTGCTGGCGATGCTCTGGCGAGCGCAGCAGAACGGGTTGAACAGCCGGACCTCCACGTTCGGGAACGCCGCCAAGCCGCGGAACATCGGATCGCCCCCGACCGTGTAAAGGTCGTCCACCAGCAGGCGCACGCGCACGCCCCGCAACGCGGCGTCGCGCAAGCTGCGCATCAGCAAGCGGCCGGTGCGATCGTTTTGAATCAGGTAATACTGAAGATCGAGCGAGTAACGGGCCCGGCGCGCAAGCTGAATTCGCGCGTCAAGCGAGTAGACGCCCAGCGGCATCAGCCGGAATCCCGTCAACTCCGGACCCGGACTGGAATCCTGCGCGATCCGGACCAACGGGCTCTCCGGAGAAGGCTTCAGAGCCGGTGAATAAGGCTGATCCACGTGCATCGGCGATGAGCCGCAAGCCGACAACACGACCGCAATCAGGAGTGCAATCGCGCCGCGTAGCCGCTGTACAATGAACGCTGATGTTTCGATGGAGATCGTCATGACACGTTTCCTCGCCTGCGCGCTAATCTCGCTTTGTTTCTCACTCTCCGCGCAGGCCGCCCTGGACATCGGCGACGTCGCGCCCGATTTCACGACGCAGGCGGCGCTCGCCGGGTCAGTCTACAGGTTCTCGCTGGCCGAGTCGCTGAAGAAAGGGCCCGTCGTGCTCTACTTTTTTCCCGCCGCGTATTCCGAAGGTTGCTCCGTCGAAGCGCATTATTTTGCCGATGCCACGGGAGAGTTCAAGGCGCTCGGTGCATCGGTGGTCGGCGTCTCAGGCGATGACATCGAAACGCTGTCGAAGTTTTCCGTCCAGGCCTGTCAGAACAAATTTCCCGTCGCCTCGGATCAGACGCAGGGTGTCATGAAGTCCTTCGATGCAGTCATGCAGACCCGCCCCGAATACGCCAACCGCATCTCCTATGTGATCGCGCCCAACGGCGCGATCGTCTATCACTACATGAGTCTGAATCCGACCAAGCACGTCGAAAAGACGCTTGCCGCACTGCGGAGCTGGGCGGAGAGCAAGGACAAGAAATAACGCTTGCCTTGGTCGACCGACGCATCGTCGCACCCGTGTAATCGTCAGGAGGTCACGTAGCGACTATCGGGCTTTGACGCTCGACGTGATGGACGCGATGACGCCCGAGGCTTTCTGGAACGCCTCGGTGTCCATGCCCTTGATCTGGTGCCGGCGCGCTATGTAGCCGAAATCCGTGTACGCGGCCCAGACGTCGCCCTTCTCATCCTCGAACACCAGCAGTCTCACCGGCCAGTCGAGCCCCGCAAGCGGATTGGCGGCGATGAACAGCGTGCCGAGTGGCGGGTTGCCGAAAATCAGCAAGGTGGAGGGACGAATCTTGATGCCCGCGTCGGAAGCGAGCTTGAATTGATCGACCTCGATGAAGAACTTGATGCCCTTGGCGGCAACGTCCTTCTCGAGGCGGGCGATTGTCTCGGCCATCGGATACGCGCTCCTGACCTTCACGATTCCGTCATCGCCCGGCTGAGACATCGTGCCCTGCGCATTTGAGAACGAAGGGGCGACCAGCGCGAATGCAAGACACGCGGCTGGAACATATTTGATGATGCGATTAAACATGGACTTCTCCTTTAGGTTGTTGCACGCGCAATGCGCGTGAGTATTTAAGATTCGATTAAACGGCTTCCATAGCGTGCCGCCACGGCCAGCGCTCTTCGAGCTCCGGCGCCATGCTGGAGCAACCTTGTGTGGCTTCGCACGCCAGCTTCGTCGTGGTGAACGCGGTTTGCTTACAACGAGCCGGATCGTCGAACCGGCAGCGCGGCTCGCGGTGCGCACGCGTGATGATTGCGGCAGCTACATGGCGTACGTGGTGGAACAGCGGGCGCGCCAGCCATCGAGCCGGGATTACGCGAATCGAGGCGAGGTGGATCGCTGTAAGTTTTATCCGATCGCGTTGACTAAGCCGGTGATAGCAGCACCGAGCCCTTCTGCAAGGCCGTCTTTGAGCCTGCAGTGCTAGGGTCGGTTTCGTTGAGCTTTCGGCGGCACCCGTTCACTTTTATAGGGATTCATCATGTTCAAGGGCAGCACCGCGCTGGTAACCGGATCGACCAGCGGCATCGGATTGGGGATCGCCGCCGCGCTTGCCGCGAAAGGCGTCAATATTGTTCTGAACGGTTTCGGGAATGCCGGCGAGATCGAAAATCTGCGTGTGAAACTCGCGGCCGACTACGGGGTCACGGTGCGCTATGACGGCGCCGACCTTTCGAAGCAGGATGCCATCGAGGCGATGATGGGTAAATTGCTCGCCGAATTCGGCTGCGTCGATATCCTGGTCAACAATGCCGGGATACAGTTCGTCGCTCCGATCGACGAATTTCCGGTCGACAAGTGGAATGCGATTCTCGCGCTCAATCTGACCGCGTCATTTCATACGATACGGCTCGCGCTGCCGGCGATGAAGGCAAAGAAGTGGGGACGCATTCTCAACGTCGCGTCGGCGCACGCGCTCGTCGCAAGCCCCTTCAAGTCCGCGTATGTGGCGGCCAAACATGGCGTCGCCGGTCTGACCAAGACCGTGGCGCTCGAGGTCGCGGAGCAGGGCATCACGATGAATGCGATTTGTCCCGGCTACGTGTGGACACCGCTGGTCGAAAAGCAGATTCCGGATACGGCCAAGGCGCGCGGACTGACCGCAGAGCAGGTGATCAACGACGTGCTGCTGCACGCGCAGCCGACCAAGCAATTCGTCCAGGTCAGCGAAGTGGCGGCGCTGGCGACATTTCTTGCTAGCGACGAGGCCGCGTCCATTACCGGCGCAATCATTCCCATCGACGGCGGCTGGACCGCCCAATAGCGGGGCAGGAGAACATTATTGCGTCGCTTCGCGCTCGAGAAAATACGCGCAGACCCGGCGTCCGCAACATCCGAACGGCGAGATAGAGGATCACCATGGCAACGACGACCAAGCGACGCAGAACCGCAGGCCACGGCCGCAAAAAGACAGGAAAAGCGGGCCCGCTTCCCGGGCAGGTGGTACTGGTGCTGCAGGGAGGCGGAGCGCTCGGTGCCTATCAGGTCGGCGTTTACGAAGCGATGCACGAGGCCGGGATCGAACCCGACTGGGTGATCGGCACCTCAATTGGCGCGATCAATGCCGCGCTGATCGCCGGAAACGCTACCGACAATCGTATGGAGCGCCTGCGCGAATTCTGGTCGCGAGTCGAACAGGGGGCCAGCCACGACTTCATGGGTCTCTGGACCCGACTGCCGAACGCATCGGCCAACCTTGCGACGGTCATGCAGGGCATTCCGTGTTTCTTCGTGCCCAACCCGGCCGCATGGATCTCGTCGCACATTCCGCTTGGCGCCGAAAGAGCTGCCTACTATTCGACGGCACCGCTTCGGGAAACGCTCTCGGAGCTGGTCGAGTTCGATTGCAACAGCAAAGGTCACACCAGGCTTACCGTCGGTGCGGTCAACGCGCGCAACGGCGAAATGCGTTATTTTGACAGCCGCGATGAGACCATCAATCTCGATCACGTTCTCGCCTCTGGCGCGTTGCCGCCCGCTTTTCCCGCAGTTCGTATCGACGGCGATCCCTATTGGGATGGCGGAATTTATTCCAACACCCCGATCGAAGCCGTACTGGACGACAACCCGCGCAAGGACTCGCTGATTTTCACGGTCAACGTGTGGAACCCCGAAGGCACCGAACCCGAGTCGGTGTGGGAGGTCATGGGGCGGACCAAGGACATCCAATATGCCAGCCGCGCCAAGAGCCATATCGCGCGCCAGAAGCAGATCCACCACCTGCGGCACATCATCCGGGAGCTCACCAAGCGCGTGCCCGAGACCGCGCGCAAGTCGGCCGAAGTGAGCGAGCTGGCCGGCTGGGGCTGCGGTACGACCATGCACGTGGCGCGACTTAACGCACCGAACCTCGACGGCGAGGACCACACCAAGGACATCGACTTCACGCCGGAAGGCATACGTGTGCGATGGCAGGCGGGATACAACGATACCCGTAAGATGCTCGATCGTGCTCCGTGGGCGAAGCCGGTCGATCCGACCGAGGGCGTAATCATCCACGAGCCGGTAGAATCCACCACTCACCTTGCCGAAGGCGTCGACGGCTTCGCCGGCCGGACCCGCTGACGAGCCTGTCACGCAATCGGCGCGAAAGAGCATCGATGAGCGAGGAACGGTTCGACGCAATCGTCATCGGCACCGGCCAGGCCGGCCCGCCGCTCGCCGTCCGTCTCGCTGGCGCGGGTCGCAAGACGGCGATTCTCGAGCGCAAGCGTTTTGGCGGTACCTGCGTTAATGTCGGCTGCATACCCACCAAGACGCTGGTGGCCAGCGCGCGCGCCGCGCATGTCGTCCGGAATGCGGCGGCCTTCGGCGTGAACATCGACGGCGCCATCAACATCGATATGCCGCGAGTGAAGGCGCGCAAGGACGCGATCGTCGCCGAGTCGACGGGCAACGTCGAGCGTTGGCTGCGCGGTACGCCGAATCTCACGGTCATCGAAGGCCAAGGTCGCTTCGAGGCGCCGCACGTTGTATCCGTCGGTGGACGTCGTTTGACTGCACCGGAGATTTTCATCAATACCGGCGGCCGGCCCACGATTCCTGCAATCGGCGGCCTCGATGACATCGAGTATCTGACTAGCACCGGCATGATGGGCATCGATTTCCTGCCCGCGCATCTGATCGTCATCGGCGGCAGCTACATCGGGCTCGAGTTCGCCCAAATGTACCGGCGCTTCGGGAGCGAAGTGACAGTCGTCGAAATGGCCCCGCGGCTGATCGCCCGCGAGGATGAAGAGGTTTCGCTGGCGGTGCAGGCGATTGTCGAAACCGAGGGCATCGCCGTCCGCCTCAACGCGAAATGCATGCAGGTCGAGCGGCGTTCGGGAGGCATCGCGGTGCACGTAAGCTGCGAACAGGAACCACGTGAGATCGTCGGTTCGCATTTGCTGCTGGCCGTAGGACGCGTTCCTAACACCGACGACCTGGGGCTCGAGCAAGCCGGGGTGGCCACCGATGAGCGGGGCTTCATCAAGGTCGACGACAGTCTTGCCACCAACGTCCCCGGCATCTGGGGATTAGGCGACGTCAACGGGCGCGGCGCGTTCACCCACACGTCCTACAACGATTACGAGATCGCCGCCGCCAATCTTCTCGACCACGAAATGCGCCGCGTCTCCGATCGATTTCCCGTGTATGCGCTCTTCACCGACCCGCCGCTCGCGCGGGCGGGCATGACCGAAAACGAGGCGCGTGCGTCGGGGCGCCCGGTGCTCGTCGGACGGCGGGCGATGGCTCGGGTCGGGCGCGCCCGCGAACGTGGAGAGACCCAGGGTTTCATGCAGGTGCTGGTCGACCCTGAGTCGCACAAAATCCTGGGCGCTGCATTGCTCGGCATCGAGGCTGACGAGGCCATACACTGCATCATCGACGTGATGAGCGCGGGCCTTCCGTACACGGCCATCCGCCGTGCTGTGCACATTCATCCGACGGTCTCGGAGCTTATCCCGACACTGCTCGGCGAGCTGCAGCCTCTCCGGTAAATCAACGCCAGCACAAGCGCTGCCGTGAGCTCCCGGCAGTGCAGCATCGCAGCGCGCCTCGGGACGCACTTGAGTCGGTCGCTGACGATTGCGTTCCTATCTTGACTGTGGATTTCGACGACGACCATTGGGCGTCGTTCGCAAGTCGTCGGTGAGGCAATCGGTTTCCCGGGAAGAGCGTTGCATGTCGCGTAAGAAATTGCCAACGCGCCCGACTATTTCCCCAGGCGATACCGCAACGAGTTTTTGTGCGAAATGCGCCGCGTCGGAAACCCGAGACGTTGCATCGAGAGATTCGTTTCCGAAAATGTTTGCACAGTTAATTGCCAAGGACTCAACGAGACAATCCACTTCCTATCGCATCTATCAACCAAGAAGGAGAAATCCAATGTCAACCTTAAATCGCAGTCGCAGTGTTCAATCCGTTCTATTCGCGAGCTTGACGGCTCTTTTCGTCGCGTCGCCGGTATTCGCAGGTGAATGCCCGGCGGACAAGGTCGGCGCCAACTCGCTTCCAGGCGCGGCAACCGCTCCCGTAGGCGTATCCGAAATGGAGCTCTCTTCAATCGATCTGTCACAGGAAAACGTCAAGCTGCCGCAGCGCCGCCTTCGTTTTCGCCACATGGAAATCAAGGCAGGCGGCGTCGTGCCGCTTCACAGCCACGAGGACCGTCCGGCGCTGATCATGGTCAACCAGGGCCAGATCTACGAAAACAGCAGCAAGTGCACGGTGCCGATCCTGCACAAGCAAGGCGAGATCTCGCGCGAGTTCCTGGGTGTCAAGCACTGGTGGAAAAACGAGGGCACGCAAACGGTGATACTGACGATCGCCGACATCGTGAACGACAAGAAGCCAGAAACCATGATGGAGCACATGTAGACGATGAAGCTTGACGATCGCATCGTCGCGCTTCAATACCTCGCGGGGCGCCCCCAAGTGGCGCGCCGCGACATTTTCTCAGTCTTTTGGATAGCGCCATGTCCATGCAAATTGTTCTGACGAGTCTCGCCTTCTTTGCCGCCGCCATTCTTGCCGGAGTCATGGGTTTTGCCATCCAGCGTGGCGCGACCTGCACGGTGGCCGCGATGGACGAGCTCGTCAGCAAGCGCCGCATTCGACGCCTGGGCAGCATGATCGAGGCATCGCTCTGGGTGGTCGGCGGGCTTCTCATCGCCCAGGCATTTCACTTGTTGGGTAGAATGCCCTCGGGCTATGCCCTGGGCTACAGCACGGTAATTGGCGGGCTGATGCTGGGTCTCGGTGCTTTCATCAACGGCGCATGCGTCTTCGGCGCCATCGCGCGTCTCGGCTCGGGAGAGTGGTCCTACGTCGTGACGCCAGTCGGGTTTTACGCCGGTTGCGTCAGTTTCGACTACCTTTTCGCGCACGCCGCGCAGCAAAAGCTGCCCTACGGCTCGCCGGTTTTGCAGGCGTCGTCCTGGGCTGCCGCACTGTTCGCGGGCTTGATGCTTTGGCGCCTGGGCGGGATGCTTTTTACGGCACAGCCGATGGCGTCCACGTCGAAGTTGTGGCTGCGTTTGCGCCATGACGCCGCGAGCCGTGTCTGGTCGCCCCATTCAGCCACGACTGTCATCGGCATCGCCTTTTTCTTCATGCTGTTGCTGGTCGGTGCCTGGGCCTATACCGATGTGCTCGCCGAGCTCGCGCACGGGATGTCAGGCAGCCTGGTCGCAAGAAGCTTGCTCCTCCTGGTGATGCTGGGTGGAGCGATGTTGGGCGGCTGGACCGCCGGTCGATTGCGCAGCACGCCGATTTCCGTCGCGCAGCTTCTGAAATGCTTCACCGGCGGGCTGTTGATGGGGTGGGGGAGCCTGCTCA
>WNFR01005035.1_pt1 | contig 13527 bp, 11 predicted proteins | sample 5400221 | NCBI WGS metagenome assembly WNFR01 (sample SAMN13153357, study PRJNA577476) | soil metagenome | isolation source: 40 cm soil under Madrone tree | place: USA:California | collected 2016-06-14
CGCTCGCCCTACCCAAATGGCGGATAAACTCTCCTGCAGGTCCCACCAATCGATAGCTCGGCCTATCGAGAAACCTTTTTCCAAGATCTAACTTTTTAACTAACTGTTAGGCAACGAATTTGTGATCAATTGGGGCTAGGGCCAAGGAAGCATAGCTCGGCTTTAGCCTGGGTGATCGAGATGGTCTCGGGACAGGTCTGAAAGACCGTATAAGAAGCTTCGCACTCAAGGCTCACAGATCCTGCTTTCGCTGGATCTGTTTCGCCCTACCGTCACGCTGAACGCTGAACGCCGAACGCCGAACGCGTCGTTAGTTCCGCGGAGCTAATTCCGCTAGCAGTTTCTCAAAGCGCGGATCGTTTCGAATCGGCGTCCAGAGCTGATCAGCCTTCAATTGGCCGTAATAAACACCCTCGGGTGTCTTCGCGAGCACCCCAAGTTGTTCAAACGCCAGATCCGGCTCATCCGTCCAGGCGTATACCACCGCTAAGTTGGCCAAAACGCCGGGACCGTCCATCGCGTCTTTCGAGATTGGCAGGATTTCGACGGCCCGTCGTGCCTCCTTGATAGAATCCTCCTTCCGCGCGAGCAGAGCGTCGACGATGCCTAGTGCGCTTAGCAGCAGCGCGTTTCCCGGCGACGCTCGTACCTTTTGACTCAATTGCTCTCGCGCCTCAGCAAAACTGGGGTTAGCATCCGGCTTCTCTCCTTGCAAACGGGCGAGCAAGATAGAATAACACCCGGCCGGTACTGGCACCGTTGCGTAGCCAAAGTTGCCGTCGTCTTCACCGCCGATTTCACCGCCCTTCACCTGTTCGAGCAATTGCTTCGCTTTTGGCCAGTCGCGATCATTCAACGCGAAACCTATATTTAAGGACGACACCCCGCGATCCATGGCTGTTGATACAGGAAGTTCAGCGACCGCCGAGCGAACCGCAGAATCATCACCAGTTTTCATAAAGTTTATAAACCATTCCTTTTGGATCTTAAGCATCGGCTGATCAGGAACTCGATTGATCAGCTGATCATATACCTCTTCGGAGGCGCGAAACTCTCGCATCGCATAAAGCGTATAAGCCAAATCGGAAATCGGATTGGGATTCTGTGGATCGAGTGCGAGGGCTTCCCTGAACTCCTGAACGGCCTTCTCGAAGTGACCCTGCCGGCGATCGATAAAGGCCGGGAGCTCGGTCGCATCAGAGTTGTTCGGCAACCCACGTTTTGCGATCGCGAGCTGCACCCGTGCACGCTCATAGTCGCGGTAGCAGAAATAAAGATGGTAGGCGTAGGTCAGATGAGCCTCGGGGAGATCGGGCCGCAACCGTAACGCACGGTCGATTGCTGCATCCGCCCAACCGCGTCGATTCGGAGATGGATCATAGGAAATATAGAGGAGATCATGGGCATGTGCGGCTGCGCAGTAGGCGAGGGCAAAATTTGGATCGAGTTGGCAGGCTTGTTCGAGAAGAGCAATTGCGTCAACGAGGGGCTTCTCGAAATTTCCACTCGCTAGGGATATTTCGGCGTCGGCGATGAATTCTTTGGCCCGCAGATAAAGATCGTAGGCCGAGAGGTTGTCGGTAGGCCTTTGTTCAATGACTTTCTTTTCCTCCGGTGAAAGCGTGGCCGTCAATTTGCGGGCAATCGTCTGAGCAACCTCGCTTTGGATCGTAAAGATGTCGGTGAGATCCCGATCATAACTGTCGGCCCAGACCGTATTGTCGTTACTGGCATCGATCAACTCCGCACTGACTCGCACCCGGTTGCCGTTTCGGCGCACCGTTCCTTCCAGAACGTTAGCCACGCTCAAGGCGCTGGCGATCTGCCGCAAATCGCGTCTGGTATCGGCGCGATACTGCATGACGGAGGTTCGGCTGATGACTTTCAGTTGGGCGATCTTAGCCAGGTTGTTAAGGATTTCATCCTGTACGCCATCAGCAAAATAGGTGTCATCTTGATTTGCGCTGATGTTATCGAATGGAAGTACGGCAATGCTTCTCGGGGGAATCTCACTGGCCGCATTGCGCTGTCGTTGCCTCAAGAGCCAAAAAGTAATCAGAATCACTACGCTGCCAAGAAGAATGCCGATGATCCAGCGAGGGCGCCTGAACCGTCCAGGAAGGACAGGTTCGGTTTTTGGGCGCCGTACACTCTCGCTTATTGAGTTGGCAAATCGACCTTGATCTGACAGCAGATAGGTTATGCGCTCGGTTAAATCCGTGAGATGCTTCTGTAGTGGAGGAGTAATCGCATCTAACCAATGCACTGTTCCTAAAAAATAACCGAGGCTACCGCTGGGATTGATGTTCTCGGTGCGGAAAGGAATGACCGCCAATCCGAGAGAGAAAGCGGTGGCAACCTCCCGGCGCACATGCTCTGAACTGTTAGCGCTAGCGGAGAACACCAGGACGAACAGACGGCAGGAGTTAATTCCCTGAATAATCCCCTCGGTCCAATCGGATCCCGGTTTGAGGTCGCGCGGAGCGATCCAGCATTTGATCCCGTTCGACTCCAGGTGCTGGCAAATCTGATCCGCAATAGCTTTGTCCTTGCTAGAATGGCTAATAAAGACCTTCGACTCCATAGAGCGACAGGAGCGTTTTAGCCTGTTTCCTCGCCGATTGCTTGCAAAAAAGGACGTATCAGGAATTGCAAATCGGAGTTCGAGAACGACGAGAATGACAAGGGGCTCAGTTCCCCGATAGCATGGTCTTAAAATATGCCTGCAGCGCATCAAGGGTTGCTGCATCGAAAGTCGGAGGAGCCGGCATTAGCCAGTAATTGGTGATCGGTGATTGGGAAGTAGTAACCCAGTTGTCGGCGATGTTCGCTTACCAATGGAGCGCCGAAGGCGTGTTTCAAGATAGCCTGGGGCGTAGCCCGGGCTTCGCCCTAGGAATTGTGATGACACAGGCGACCAGCGCTGAAAGCGCGTGACAAAGTGGGTTAGGTTAATCTTGAAACGCAGCGCATAACAGCCGGGAATCCAATTTCCTAGGGCTACGCCTCAGGCTATCCTGAACCGCGCCTTCAGCGCTTTGAATCGATTACTGATTACTATTCCTCGATCGTCACGCTCAACCGCTCGATCACCGCTTCAATGAACTCTTTACGCAGCTCCTCGTCCGATGCGAAGTGTGAAGACCGAACAAACCGCGCAGGAAAGTGGATGGTTAGAGGGCTTTTGGCGAAAGGATAGGGAGAAAGCCGGAAATGGCGCTCGCCCAAATGCTTGACGTTTACCGGTTGCCGGCTTCCATCTTTCACTGGCAAAGCGTGCAAGAGATTCGTCGGGGATTGGTAATCAACGCAGGTCAACAGGGAAAGGTTGTCACAAGCTTGCAAAAGATGAAAATTATCAGCGATTCGAGCTTCGGTGATTTCCTCTGGGGAGTACTCGTTAATCGTGGCCAGTTCCTTCTTTGCCGTTATTTGAAACTCCTGCTGCGCGCGCAAAAAGCCTTTCAGCAATGGTAATTGATCTGCTGCGATAGACTGGTGGTCAGCCCGATTCTGGAGAAGGTCGTAGGTATGCATCGAAACGAGCAGTCCGGCATATAGATTCTTCGCAGTTACCTGTCTTACCGCTGCTTCTCTGACCGCCAAATAGTCGCGCAGGTCTATCTCCTCGAAGGCAGAATATTTCCCCACCAACTCGGATGAAAAAGCGCTTGGTTTGCCTTGCTTGGTAATTTCCGGTGCAGAGTCGCGTTGTTCCCAACCATCATCATGGGTGCTGATGCCCTCCATTACGTCGTCGCGAGGTTCCGGTCGGACAAACAGAGCATTGCCCCAATGGATGGCGAACATGCCGGCCAACCGCGCATGATCAACATGGGTAACGAGCCACCAACCGGTATTGGATTCTAGTCGAAGCATATTAATCATTCTCCTGACTCAACGCGGACTCGTGCCAGTGATGCAGGAAGTACCACTCGAGAAAACTAACCAAGAAAAAGAAGGCGAATCCAAGAGCAGTCGCGACAAAGACGAGTGCGAAGAGATAATCCGTTTGCAGCTGCGTACTGGCGTACATGATTGAGTATCCAATCCCGCCTTCACCGACTCGACTAGATCCGGCGAAGAGTTCTCCGGTAATGCCGCCGATCACTGAAATACCGCTCGAAATGCGGAGTCCAACAAACAAGGAAGGAACGGCATGCGGCAGCCGAAGTTTCCAGAACGTTTGGCTGCGAGACGCGTTGTGCATCGCAAAAAGACTTACCAGGTTTTTATCGACGCTGATGAGCCCCTGCGTCGCGTTAGCAATAATTGGGGCCAAGCAAATGATGAAGGTGATGAGGGAGACTGAGACCGTGCCAGGCCCAGCCCACATCACAATTAATGGAGAAATGGCCACGATCGGAACCGTCTGCAGCAAGATGGTATAGGGATAGAGCATTCGGCGGATCCAGTGGAATTGTGCGAATACGATCGCGATAATCATTCCGGCAACGACACTGGCTAGCAGCCCGAGAAGAACCGCGCTTGATGTGATCCGCAAGGCGTTGAGCAACGATTCGCGTCGATTGAAGACAGCAAGCACCACCGCCCACGGCGAAGGAAGAATAAACCGAGGAATTCGGAGAACCAAGATGATGGCTTCCCAAATAGCGCAAAGAGCGCAAAAGATCAGCACGACACTGAGCAAATCGATGAGCCGATATCTTGAAGGCAGCTCCATTTCACGTTCGGGTAGGCGGTTGAAAGACGCTGCGAAGCTTGTGGGTGACCTCGAGGACCATCTGCTCGTATTCGGCGCAGAGCCGTAGATCGGCGTTTCTGGGAGCATCGAACCGAATCGGTATTTCATGAGCGATCCGGCCAGGATGGGCCGACAGTACAATGACGCGATCGGAAAGGAATACTGCTTCGGCGACCGAATGCGTAACAAAAAGAGTGGTCCAGCGATTTTCCGCGCGCAAACGCAGAAGTTCTTCATTAAGCCGGTCACGGGTCATTTCGTCCAGAGCGGCAAACGGTTCATCCATCAACAGGACCTTGGGTCGGCCGGATAGCGCACGGGCGATGGAGACGCGCATCTTCATTCCGCCGGAAAGCTGTCGAGGGTATTGAGCTGCTACGTTGCCGAGGCCGACCAATGCCAGGGCCGCTGTCGCCTTTTCCTTCCTGTGCGCGCGACTTTCACCGTGCAATTCGAGACTAAGCTCGACATTTCGTTGAACGGTTCTCCACGGAAGAAGCGTGGCGTCTTGAAACATAAAAGCCATGATCTCCCGAGCATTCATTGGATCCATGCCGTCGATCGCGATCTTGCCTGAGGAAAGCGGACTCAAGCCTGCAACCAATTTCAACAAAGTCGATTTACCACAGCCCGAAGGACCAATAATGCTCACAAGCTCGCTTGGGTGAATATTCAGCGAGATGCGGTCCAAAACGTGCGTCCCATTTGGGTAGGTTTTGCTCACCTCTCGGAGTTCGATATGCGAACGACTCGCTGGCAATTCTGCGGTCTGGCGCATCGAGGAGGCAGGTAAAGAGCGGCGGTGCATCGTGCCTCAAGCCTATTTCAACCGGCGGCGGCAAGGGGGAGTTCGAGCCGAGAAGGCTTGGCCGGTTCATGGAGGATTGCCTGGGTGGCCCGGCACCAGGTCGAGGGATCAGCCTCCGATGGTGGCACCGAAGATCCGGAATTGCGATCATAGAGCGGGAATGCTGAACTCGCGATCTCCAGTCGGACGCGTTCACCGGGCGCGAATACACAGGATGTGGGCTCGAGGTCAAATTCCCAACAAAACGGTTCATCGGGCGCAAGGCCGTGCGAAAACATCCAGTCGGATCGAGCAATGCCGATACTGATAAATTCTGCTCGACCGTCGGGCCGCACTCGAACCAGTTTGCCGACGAAATCAGTGGATGGTCTCGAGCTGGTAGCGAACAAAACCAACTTCGGGTGACCGAAGATGTGAAGTGCTCGGTCTAAGGGCGATGAGGTATAAACGAGAAGGTTGTTTCCTTGTTCCAGGCTGTACTGGTCGAAGCAACCGGCCGCAGCAGTGATCCCGCCTGGAGCAACGACGGGCACCTCCGGATCGTAGATATAAAAGTCGCGTGGTTCCTGCTTGTCTGGAACGGTGGTGCTCAATTGACCATCGCCGTGGGCTGAATTTGCGTTGCCCGAGCTGCGGAGATAGAAGCTGCAACTGGTCTGCAGCGGCCAGGTTTGGGCGGTGCACCAGCGGTTGGCGCCCAGCGCGAAATGGCGAATCGGTGGTTCGTTGGCGAACTCATCGCTTCCCTTTAGCCAATGATTGAACCAGCGCAGAAGAATCAAATTCGTGTCGAGCGCCGCAGCCTCACCAAGATCAGCGTCACCCGCTCGAGTTCCCCATGGAATGTGGATCCAAGGACCCGCGATTAGATACTGATTTGGGCAGTCAGCCGCTCGGAAAGCCAGGAACGTGTCGATGCTTCCTTTGAGATAGAGATCATGCCAGCCCGAGAGATGGAGAGCAGGAAGCTGTAGCAATCGCGGATTGAGATCAAATGCGCGCCAATAGTCATCCCAACACGGATGACTGATCCAGTCCTTTACGTACGAAGGTGTACCAGGCTGGTCCAGGGCGGGCAACGCGCCGTATGGAGTGTACAACGCTTGTCGGCGCACATCTAACCAGACATCTTCCAGCCTGCGAGTAGCCTCGGCCGATCCGCCGCGGCGAACGTCCTCCCTTAACATTTGAATCCCCCAACCAAGGGTGGCAGCGAGCCGAAGAGCGCCATTATGATAGAACCAGCCATGGTAAAGATCGTGGGTGGTCATCCACGGGGCGATCGCGACCAACCCGGGCGGATGCTCCGCAGCAGCGAGAAATTGTGTAGCTCCCTGGTACGAAAAGCCGTACATGCCGATTTTGCCATTGCAGGCTGGATGCCGAACCAGCCAAGAAAGTGTGTCGAAACCGTCGGTCGCTTCGTTGCGAAATGGATAAAATGTTCCTTCGGAATCACCTCGTCCACGAACATCCTGGATGACGACGTGATAGCCAGCTCGAGCAAACCAGACTGGGTGCGGGTAGACGACGGTCGACGCAATGTCGCGCCCATAAGGTTGCCGCATGAGAAGCGTGGGAGCGGGTCCGGAATCGGCGGGGTAATACTGATCTGAGATCAGAGTTATGCCGTCACGCATGCGACAGGGAACTGAGCGTTCCAGTCGGACCCCGTTTCCACAATCGATCAGAGTTACCGAGGATTTCATTGTGGGTAACGGGACTTAAAGGCAGCCATCGCCAGCAGAGCGTCTGCCACTTTTCTGGCCATGGCCGCCAACCATTGTTGCCCCTTTTCCGGAGTTGAAGGTCGCGGATCACCCAATACACCGGACGGAGCAATATCTTTCGTAAGCCAGGCGAAGGTGGCAGGCCCGTTCTCCGGGAGCAAAATTTCCGGTTTAGTGAGGTCTGCAATATAATTTGCGGAGTACTGATCCGTCTTGACTAGCTCCGGGCAACCGGCCAGCAACAGCGAAGTCTCCAGCTCACCGGCGTGATACCCATATACCTTTTCTTGGGAATCGAGTCCGATCAGCGTAGCCCCGCCGGATGCGCTTAGGCAGAAGGTTCGCAGGCCAAATTCAGCCCGCAGATCCCGAGCCATGATACCAATAGCGGAGCTATTTCCGCCATGGGAATTGTAGAGCACGAGTCTCTGAAAATCTGAGTGCGCCAAACTGGACCCAATATCTCGCACGACCGACATGAAAGTTGCCGCGGAGAGAGCGAGCGTGCCGGCATAACCGATGTGCTCATTGCTCTTGCCGTAACAGATTGGCGGCAGCGCAAAAACCGACGCTTCGTCCGGCAGGAGCTGCAGCGCGTGCCCAAGGACGAGATTGTTTATCAGAGTATCAGTAGCAAGTGGCAGGTGGTATCCATGCTGTTCAATCGCGGCAGTAGGCAAGACGAGGAGCGTCCGTTCGCGCGGCAAATGATCCACCTCCTGCCAAGTAAGGTAAGAAAACTGGCGATCGTCCGGAATCCACGTTTTCACGACTACGCTAGCCCGCAATGAGTGTGTTGATCCATATGGCGTGTGAGATTTGCGGCCTAGGAGGGGCGGGCTGCGATGATTCCGTCTTGCGAAATGTCGCCATTTTACCAGGGTTTAAGAGCCCGTTCGGATCAAACAGGTACTTTGCTTGGAGCTGCCGATTGTCGGAGCGGAAACGTCCGCCTCCTTCGACTTGGTTGACGTGAGGATTCGCGACGCTCACACCAATCTTACGACAGTAATCGATCATTTCATTGAGATAGCGTTCCGTTCGATAGCGGACGATCGGTAGACAGCATGGTATGATTCGACCGGTATCGTTCTTAACCATCTCCATGTGGAACCAGAAATCGTTGCCGAAACGCGCGCGAATCAGCCGGCATTGCTCGCGCACTTGACCGGGGTCGAAATTACATTGCAAATAGGTGAGTGCCGGGTCGGCTTTGATTGCCCACAGCGTGGTGTGATTCCAAGTGTAATCGGTCAAAAGCGGACCGCGTCGCGGCTCTTGATACGGTTGTGCCCAGGTGACCTCGCCTCCGGATCCTTCTGCCTCTGCTGTTACCGTCGCTAATTGCGGATCATCCACTTGGCAAAAAATGATTGCCTTTTCTTCCGGGCAAATCTTTCGGACTGGCAGGAAGTAGCTCGGAATGGGCCATTCGAAGATGGTAATTAACCGCTTCCGAATGTCGTCATTTTGCGAAAGTCTTTCGCCAAAATCGTAGGCTTGAGAAAAAGTAGGAAAGGCAAGTGCGATTTGAGCCCAGTCTCGGCGCGTTCCCAACGCCAGCCAGATCTTGGTAATAATTCCGTTGGTTCCCCATGAGTGAAGGATTTGGTGCACTTCCTCCCCTGAGAAATGTAGGAGTCGCGGCTCCTTCTCCATCGTTAGCATCTCGATGGCGCGCACCGTTTGATTGTCTCGTAACGCGCCGTAAGTAATCGATCCGATGCCGCCGGAGCCGCCGGCGAGAAAGCCGCCCACGGAAGCTTTCACATAAGTACTCGGGTAACAGCGCAGTTCCCAACCGACTTTGCGGGCCGCTATTTCGATTGCTCCAAGGCGTGCGCCCGGTTCGCAGACTGCGACACCGTCGGGCTCGATCGCAAGGATCTGATCCATCGGCGCGAGGTCCAACACAATGCCGCCCTCCAGAGGAACCGCCTGGCCATAGTTTCCGGTACCCGATCCGCGGGCCGTCACGGGAATATTTTCAGTGAAAGCATAACTGACGATCGCTCTGATCTCTTCAACCGAGCGCGGTTGTACAATCACTTCCGCCCGCTTGTCATCCAGCAGCGGCTTAAGTATGGGTGAGTACCAGTAAAAGTCCTTTGATAACCGTTCGACGACTTGGGGTTCCCGGATTATCGCATCCGTTCGGCCAAGCCGTATTGCCAGTTCAGCGATGTGGGATTCAGTCATCGGTTGTTTGAACGCCAGATTTCGAATCGCCTGATCATGTTGGGATGAGAGAACAGAGAGGAATAACAGAGTTCCGCTTCGATTGGACCGACTACTTCGCAACGCATATCGCTCTTGGTGACGAGCTCGCTGGCTGATATGTAGATCTGGTTACAGTGGCGAGCGGCGTGCTCGATGGTCGCGCCAAAGACCACGCGGTCGAGACCCGCCCAAAGGATCGCTGCCATACACATCGGGCACGGTTCACAAGTGGTGTAAAGGGTGTAGCCTCGGAGGAGATGATTTTTGGTTCTTCGGCAAGCAAGCCGGATCGCATTGACTTCGGCGTGACAAGTTGGATCGTTCTTTTGCGAAGCCTGATTGACAGTTCGCACGAGCAGGTGGCTAGACTGAGTATTTACGACCATGGCTCCAAATGGTACGGGCGTATCTGTGGCCATGGTTCGCTCAGTGAATCGGATCAGACTAATCATCTGCTCTTGATCAAACGTAGAACTTGCGGGCGGCTTGATTTCTGAGGTCGCCATGGGTGTGGTGTATTTCCGGGAGGGATCGCATACCCGCGATCCGCGGCGCGCGATTAAAGAGCAGATTTTGTTCCTGGATATTGGCGCGGTGCTCCGGAGGGTGCGTCCGGCGGCTGCCGGACGCCCGGAAGTAACCCACGACTATCGAAGGTCCTTTGCCGTTCCTCGATTCGACGGGCGGGCGGACGCGTCGTTGGCTCGATACCTCGGGTCGCAGGGAATAGTGCGCGGGCGTCCGGCGGCTGCCGGACGCACCCTCCGAGCTATGGAAAACTGCACGCGTTCCAGTGTCCGAAGCCTTCTATTCAATCGACTGGTTTGTGCGCTATTGTGCCCCTTAATATGCGAGATGACGCACTCAACTCGAACCTTCTCGAATCGTCCATAAGGGAGGTTCGGCAAAAGATACTGACTAAGGAAATCGACATTCGGATTCCAACCGAGATCGCCAAGACGCACCGCAATCTTTCTCCGGGTCGTAACACTTACCTCGCGACCAATGACGAAAACATCCAACGACAACTCGATCAGCTTGAGTCACTCGATCAAGTGCCGCTCGCCGGCATCCCGATTTCCATTAAGGACTGCTTCGACGTCGCTGGTTATCCCACCAGCTCTGGGTCTCGATTCTATCAGGAACGATCTGGGATTCGCTCGGCTGATTCTGCGGTGGCCCAACAAGTACGCTCAGCTGGTGGGATCGTCACGGGGAAGACACACCTCAATCAACTGGCCTACGGTCTGACTGGCGAAAACCAAGATTTTGGAAACTGTTTGCAACCGGACAATCCGACATTGCTCACCGGTGGATCCAGCAGCGGAGCTGTCGCCAGTGTTTTGGAAGGCTCAGCCATGTGCGCAATCGGGACCGATACCGGTGGCTCAATCCGATTTCCCGCGAGCCTCTGCGGGTTGTGCGGTTTTCGAGCATCTTTGGGAGTCGGTTCGTGGGAGGGCGGACAGCATCTGGCAAGATCGTTTGATACAATTGGATTTCTTTTTCGACATTTGGAAGATGCGCTTCTGCTCGGAGAAGCAATTTTCGAACTGCCAAGGCCTAAAGTAATTCCGCGTTCCAAAAATATCGGAGTAGTAGATGGAAATTTTCTCCGAGATGCGGAGCCGGCGGTGTTGGATGGCGTAGCGACTTGGGCCCGGCTTTTGGAGGAACGCGGATTCTCATTGGAAAACTTCGCACCGATCGACTGGGAAGAGGCGATCGAAATCTTCCGTCCGATCCAGGCCTCTGAAGCAGCAAAGTGTCATGCAGGAAATTTCCACGAATTCGAGCCAGAGATTGGGGCGCGTCTTGAATGGGGAGCTAGTCTTGAGCGGAGGGAGTTGGATATACTTCGAGAACGCCGCGATTTGTTCGTGCAACGAATGCAGCAGCTCTTTTCTCGTTACGATTTTTTGCTTTTGCCGGCCGCCCCGATTGCCCGGCTGGAAAACGGGGTAGATCATCGACTGGTACGTGATCGGATCCTAAGCTATACGACTCCAGTGAGTGTGACCGGGTTGCCCTGTTTGGCTTTGCCCAATCGTGTGGGCGGAACTCAGCTGGTGGCACCTCACGGAGCGGGTCGGGAGCTTCTGCGGGTAGGGAACCTGCTATCGACTCAGTAAGCAATCCGACGTCCGACGACCGTGTCCGACGAAGCCTTTCGCGTCCGCAGTTCATCTCAGATAAGCAGGCGAAGTCGGAAGAGGTCGTCCGACAACACGTTTGTCATCTCTCATTTGTCATCTGTCATGACTGCAACGCAGTTCGGCACGGCTACTGCTATTTTTGCCATTGATGATCCGCAGTCTTTTCGCTTTTTGTTGTACCAGCTTTCTGCTTTTGGCCGGATGCGACAAAACCCCCGAGCCGCAAAAAACTTCTGAAACGCAACTTACACCGGTCCGTTTTCTTACCGATTGGTATCCCCAGCCGGAACATGGAGGCTTCTATAATGCTCTGGTCCGCGGCTATTACAAAGATGTCGGCCTCGATGTTACGATCGAGCCGGGCGGGCCAAATATTTATCCGACTCAGCGAGTTCCCGTCGGGGCGGGCGAGTTTGGTATGGCCTCCTCCGATGTTGTGCTCACGACGAATGCCGAGGGTCAGGACCTGGTGGCTATCGGAGCGACGATGCAATGGGATCCGCAAGCGATCATGCTGCATGCGGAAGATCCCGCGAAGAGTTTTGCCGATTTGGAAGGCCGTACCATTGCGGCCGTGCCTGGTTCAGTGTGGTTTCGCTATCTTGTGAAGAAGTTCAATTTTCAGTACGTCAAAGAAATACCTGCGACTTTTACCATTGCTAATTTCTTGCACGATCCCCAGTACATCCAGCAGATCTTTGTGACCTCAGAGCCATTCTTTGTGGAGCAGTCCGGTGGAGCTAAGCCGAAAATCTTACTCATCAAGGACACTGGCTACCAGATCTACCGGGTTTTCTTTACGACGAGGAGTTACCTGGAAAAAAATCCGGATATCGTCCGGAAATTTGTTGCTGCTTCGGTAAAGGGCTGGCGGGATTATATTCAGGATCCGAGTGCTGCGAATGCCGAAATCGCGAGGCGAAATCCGGAGATGAACGTGGAGCGGATGAAGTTTAGCTGGAAGGCGCTGAAAGACGGGGCGTTTATTTACGGTTCTGACCCAAGCGGGGCCCTGACTGGAAAATTCGATCCCCAGCGGTGGAACGAGAATTACCAGATCTTACGGAGTCTGGGAGTCATTACCAAAGACATCGATCCGGCCCGATGTTATTCGATGGAGTTTACGAAGGGCTTATGATTGGTCAGAGGCGGCCAAGTCCGGATCCGGAAGCACCAGCAGTATCAACACAATCCCGATGCAAGCGAACATCCGGAACGCTGCATCCTGACCGTTCCAAATCTTTGATTGCCACATCAGGAACCACTCTCCACCCACGGACAAAAAAGCGACTAACCATTGAAGAAGACTGAGAGTTAGCCCGACTATAGCCGGACTCTTGGCTCGTTGAAAACTCGACGACGTGGATCTTAGATTGCGAAGACCATTGAAGGCGCCCCACCAGCAAAAAATGGCAGCAGCACTTTCCCAGAGGATAATTGTCGCGTAAAAAATCGTATCCTCCAGGCCGGAAGTCAGAGCCCGCCATTTTCCATGGTTTTCAGGAAAAGTCGTATCCATGCTCAAAACGTGTTCCACGAAATGGTAGTTGGAATCGTAGTCGGTCAAGTTGTTAAAAATGACCAGCGTGAGAAAGAAGGCAACAGCGGCGACGAGAGCTAGCTTGCAGGAGCGAAGAGTCATCGGCTCCGGAGACGGAGCATGATATATACCGGCGCTGCTACGCAGCGATGACCGCGCCGCTTCGCAGTGATGATGAATGACAGATGACAAATGACAGGTTGCCCCGACTTGGACCTGCATATTTTATTCGGAAGGGATTGTCTCTCACGATCCACGATAGCATGCGCCATCCCGCTCGAGGGACATTCCGGTTGAGACGCGCCGGATCAATTTGTCATGTGTGATCTGTCATTTGCTATCGCCGCGTAGCGGCGCTGTTGCCGTTT
>WNFR01006994.1_pt1 | contig 13527 bp, 10 predicted proteins | sample 5400221 | NCBI WGS metagenome assembly WNFR01 (sample SAMN13153357, study PRJNA577476) | soil metagenome | isolation source: 40 cm soil under Madrone tree | place: USA:California | collected 2016-06-14
TGGCCGTGAAGCAGAAAGCCGAAGAAGAAGCGCAAGCCGAGGCCGCAGCCGCAAAGAGAGCAGCCGAAGACAGAGCCGCGCGCTCCCGCGAAGAAGCTGACGCCCAAACCCGTGCACGAGCGGAAGCAGACGCCGCCCGAGCGCAAGCCGAGGCCGCGCGAGCTCAAGCGGAATCCGCCAAGGCGGAAGCGCAACAGGCCGCCGAAGAAGCCGCCCGCCAAAGAGTAGAAGCCGAGAAAGCCAAAGCCGAGGCCCTCGCGCAGCAGCAAGCGCTCGCCGTAGAAGCCGACAAAGCGCTCAAAGCCGCAGCCGAATCCGATCAACTCCGCCAGCAGGCAGAAAAAGAAAAACAGGAAATGCGCGCGCGCCTACTGCAGCAACTGAACAGCGTCCTCTCCACTCGCGACACAGCCCGCGGCCTGATCGCCAACATGTCCGACGTCCTCTTCAAGAGCGGCAGCTTCGAACTGCTCCCCGGAGCCCGCGAGCGACTCGCGAAAGTATCGGGCATCGTGCTCGCGTATCAAGGCCTGCGCCTCGCAGTCGAAGGCCACACCGACAGCATCGGCACCGACGAATACAACCGCCATCTGTCCGAGCAGCGAGCGCAGGCAGTGAGCGGCTACCTGATAGCGCAGGGAATCGCCTCCGACGCAATCACCTCCAGCGGCTTTGGAAAGAGTGAACCCGTTGCCTCGAACGACACTCCCGAAGGCCGCCAGCAGAACCGCCGCGTCGAACTGGTAGTCTCCGGCAACGCAATCGGCAACACGGCCGACCCGAATGCGGAGCCCAGCACTTCGTCGAAGCTTCAGAAGTAGAACCGGCCCGCCCGTGCCAAAACGCCAGCCGCGAAGCGGCGAAATATGAAAGCCCGGGACGTAAGCCCCGGGTAAGGTATAGCAGGCGATCGAACCCCGTAGGGGCGGGACCGCCAGCCGAATGCACATGCTAGACTCCACCCAGGACCATGCCCGACGACCCGCCCAGCCCTAATCCCCAAGCCGAAGATCACTACTACGCCGCCCTCGACCTTGTCGCCGAAGGACACCACGAGCAAGCTGTCGAAGAATATCGCAAAGCGCTAGCCGCCGATCCTAACTTTACTGACGCCCTCCACGGCTTGAGCCGAGCCCTGCAAGACCTGAACTGCCTCGATGAAGCCATCGAAGCCTCGAAGCGCATTTCCGAACTCGATCCCGACGACGTCCTCGCCCATACTAGCCTCTCCATCCTGTATCAGAAAAAAGGGATGGTCCCCGAAGCCGAAGCCGAAGGCAATAAAGCGCGGGTACTGGGATGGAAGCAGCAGTTGAAGAAGGGAAGCGGCTAAGCCTTGCTCAAGACGACTATCGGTCGTAGAGAACGCGATTACGTATTGAGGCGGCACCCTCACTCCTGACCAATCCACTCCGTCTTCAGACTCGGCGGCCGCAGTAACGTCTGCATTACGACACAATACTGTTCTGTTTTCTCTCGTAATGCGTGCAGTTGTTCCGGAGTTGCCTTAGGCGCAGCCACATCAAAATTCAGATGAATGCTCTCAAAGCCCACCGGCGCGTCCTTTGATATGCCCAGCGTCCCTCGAAGATCCAGGTCTCCCTCCACCGTGACTTCGATATGCTCAGTAGGAATGCCCATCGCGGCAGCGACCATCTGACAAGTAATCTGCGCGCAAGCCGCTAGAGCCCCCAGTAAAAGATCACCAGAACAGGCGCCCGCACCCGCGCCACCGACTCCCTTGTGTGCCTCGGCCTGGTAGATGGCGCGTCCGATATCGACCGAGCATGACACCGGGACATCCGTCTGTGTGCCTTTCGCCCGGATTGTGATCTGCGAGGCAGTTGGGTCATTGCGGTATTGGTCTTTTAGCGGCTTCTGAAGTGATCGGATATCCATCGCAACCTCGTTCTTCAATTTACTTCGCGCTCTTTGCTGACCCGTCCAGCTCCGGCCAAGCCACCTTGAAGCCGCTTTCCCTGCATGCTAGCATCTGTTCACTTGGGGGAAGTGGCCGTGCCGAAATTTGTCATCGAACGCGAAGTTCCGGGAGCCGGAAATCTCACCGACGCCCAGTGGCGGGAAATCTCCCGCCCGCCGCGTAGGTATTCCTGCCAATCGCGTCTCCGCCGTGCGCCGGCTTCTCGATCCGACGAGCGCAGAGTAATCGCCGCTGAACGTTTCATGGACATCTGATTCACCTTCAGCTGCCGGTCCGAACTCCGGTGCCCTGATGGGACGACCGACCCGAAGACGACTCCGGTACCAGCACCTCTTCAATCGCCTTCTCCACCGGCAAAGCCCAACCTTCCGACCAGGCCGTTTCGCCAGCCATGTGAGTCAACGCTTGCCGTGCCGGTTGCAGATTCGCTTCCAATTTCGCTTGCTCCGCCGGCGTGAGCGGAGCCCCAATATTCTGTCGCAGAGCAGCCGCTGCGCCCGCTAGCCGCAATGAACGCTCTGCTTCACGTTGAGCGCTCGCGGAGCACGCGAAACACTCCAGCAGACGCGCAATTCCACGTTTATGGTCCAGTTCCTGGAACAGCCTTATGCTCTCCCGGTATTGGGAGCGCGCTGTGGCATAGTCTCCCTCTTCTCGTGACAGACTTCCCAGATCCGCCAGCGTGCCGGCAATGCCCCAGCGGTCGCCGAGTTCCCGAAACATTTCCAGACATTGTTCGTACAATATCCGCGCGCCGCCGGAGTCCCCCTGATCGCGAACGACATCCCCCTGATAGTTCGTCGCCCAGGCGACGCCTGTCCGATCTCCCAGTTCCCGGAAGATTGAGAGACACTCCGCGTACAGCGCGCGCGCGCGGGCATTGTCACCCTGCAATTTGACGGTATTCGCCAGGTTGCTGAGAGAACGAGCGACCGCCGTCTGCTCGCCCAATTCTCTCCATAGCATCAGGCTCTCTTCGAACAGGGCGTGCGCAACTGCGAGGTCGCCTTGATCTCGTGCGAAGACCGCCAGCGCGTTCAGAGAGACAGCCGCGCCCTGCTTGTCACCCAACTGGCGGGCGATGGCCAGGCTTTCCCGGATGAAGACATTCCCCGAGGCGTAATCTCCTTGTTCGCCTGCGAGCACGCCTGCGGCAAAAAGCGCTCGAGCTCGAGCCCTGGTGGGAGTTGCCGCGCCTGCGAGCTTCAGCAGCTTGCCCAGCTTGTCCCTGCCTTCGGTGAAATACTCCCGCATCTCCCAGTAGCGAAACAGCGCCGCTCCAAGGCGCAGCCCCCAGTCCGCCTCTCCAGTTTCCGTCAGCCACTCGATGCCCGCCCGGAAGTTGTCATGCTCCAGTGTGAAGCGTTCCAGCCATTCCACATCTTCCGCGCCGCCTTGCTCCGTCCCGACCTCTTCCGCCAGTACCAGGCAGTACGCGGCATGTGCACGCTTCGTGAGGGCATCCTCTCCGCTTGCCTCCAATTTTTCCAGAGCGTACTCGCGAATCGTTTCCAGCATCGTGAAGCGCGATTCTCCCCTCGCTTGCTCAATCTGCTGCACCAAACTCTTGTCCACCATGGACGCTACGCCGTCGAGCAGGTCCAAATCGAGATCGCCCTTCGCGTCACACACGGCTTCCACACCTTCCAGATTGCATCCGCCCACGAATACCGACAATCTCCGGAAAAGCTTCTGCTCGGCAGGGCTTAACAGCTCGTAACTCCAGTCCATGGCGCCGCGCAGCGTCTGCTGACGCTGTGGCAAGTCGCGCGCGCCGCCCGTTAATAGCTGCAACCGGCTCGCTAGGCGCGTTCGCATGGAAGAAGGAGAAAGAACCTTGACCCGCGCAGCTGCCAGCTCGATCGCGAGCGGCAGGCCATCCAACCGGGCACAAATCTCGGTAACAGCGGACGCATTTTCCTGACTAAGTTCAAAATCCGGCTTCGCAGCGACGGCCCGTTGCACAAACAGGGCTACCGCAGGGCACCTGGACAGAGCCTCGACATTTGCTGTGGACCGCGAGTCCGGCAGCCCGAGCGGTGGAACCGGAAATTCATGTTCCCCGTACACGTGCAGCGCAGCGCGACTCGTGACCAGGATTTTAAGATTCGGTCCCATCGCCAGTAGTTGTGCCACCAGAGGCGCGGCCTCCATCAGGTGTTCGAAATTGTCCAGCAGGAGCAGCATCGGTGGACGCGACGTATCCTGGAAATGCTCTCTGAGAATTTCGGGCGGCGGCTGACCGCCTACCTCTCGGATCCCCAACGTCTGCACGATGACTGAAGCGATCAAGGCCGGATCGCTCACCGGCGACAGCGGAACAAAATGAGCGCCGCCCGGAAAGTGTTCGATCATACTGCTCGCCACCTGCACCGCGAGACGCGTCTTGCCGATCCCGCCCGGTCCCGTGACCGTGACCAGGCGCACTCCAGAACGCAGCAGCAGTTCTTTCGCAGCCGCCACTTCCTTCTCCCGTCCGACAAAACCGGTCCGCTGCGCAGGTAGATTCCCGGCGGTGGCTTCCATGTGCTTAACCGGCTTTTCCGAAAAGCGGTCGCGTATGGCGCCAAGGATGGTGGTCTGGCGCACCGGAGGATTCGGTTTTACGGGCGCGGCAGTGGCAACAACCGTGGGCGCCTTTCCCATTTCCTGCTGGAAACGCTTCAAGACCGAGCAAATATCGGCGGCATGCTGAAAACGCTTCTCGCGGTCTTTTTCCAGCGCCCTTGCCATGATTGCGTCCAGCGGGGCGGGTAACGACCGATTCTTCCTGCTGGCAGCGGCCGGACGGGAGTTCAGGATCGCATTCATCGTCATTACACGATTTCCGGCGATGAACGGTCGCTGGCCCGTGGCCATCTCGTAAAGCACGATACCCAGCGAAAATAGATCGCTCCGCGCGTCCAGCTCTTCTCCCCGAATCTGCTCGGGAGACATATAGGAAGCTGTGCCCGCAATCACGCCATTTGTAGTCAGTGCCTTCTGCGACCGGCGTTTCGCCACATCGGGCGGGCACACCTTGGCCAATCCGAAATCCAGTATCTTCACCCGGTTATTGCCAACGATAAAAATATTTTCTGGCTTGATGTCCCGATGAATGATCCCCTTCGTATGGGCAGCAGCCAGCGCGTCCGCTGTCTGAATCCCAAAATTCAAAAACTCTTCGGTTGAGAGTGGTCCTCCGCGGATTCGCTCCTTCAAGCTCTGCCCTTCGAGCAACTCCATGACAATCACCAACTGATGATCGTGCTCTTCCACTTCGTAAATGGTGCAGATGTTCGGGTGATTTAACGAAGAGGCAACGCGGGCCTCGCGCTCAAACCGCTGTAGATTTCGCTGGTCACACGCCAGACTCTCGGGCATGAATTTCAAAGCGACGCGGCGTCCCAGCCGGATATCTTCTCCCTCGTACACCACACCCATCCCGCCACTCCCCAGCCTCCTTACGACCCGATAATGTGAAATGGTCTTGCCGAGCAGCGAGTCGGCTACATCTTGCGTGTCCGTGAGAGCGATCGCCTTCGCTGCAATTTTTATCGCGGGGTCTTCCAGAAAACCGCCAGCGTTCCCATGTGAAGTGAGAAGCGACCTGACTTCCTTTTCCAGCGCGGCATCACCCGCGCACGACCGGCGCAGAAATTCGTCGCGTCGATCGGAAGGCTCAGCTAGAACTGACTGGAGCAGCTCGTCGACTTGTTTCCACCGCTCAGCATCCATCGCCGGTCCCGCCATTCATTTCCCTATATAACCAGGCCCGCGCCGTGCTCCAGTCGCGCATCACCGTCACCGCCGATACCTTGAGCACTTCCGCCGTTTCATCAACGCTCAAGCCGCCAAAAAAACGCAGCTCAACCACTTGCGCCTTTCGCGGATCGATCCGGGCAAGAGCTTGCATGGCATCGTCCAGCACGACGAGGTTTTCAGCTCGGTCGCCACCCACGACCGCTGTATCTTCCAGTGGCACGTGCTGGACGCGCGCCCCGCGTTTCATATTGTGGCGCCGTGCATGGTCCACCAGAATCCGCCGCATGAGTTGCGCCGAAACCGCAAAAAAGTGGGCGCGATTTTCCCACCGCATGCGCTTGTAGTCCACCAGTCGCAGGTAAGCCTCGTTGACCAGGGCAGTGGCCTGCAAACTGTGACCGCTACGTTCCCGCCTCATGTAGTGTCCCGCGAGCCGCCGCAATTCGTCATATACGATGGGCGCTAGCTTTTCGAGAGCACTCTGATCCCCATCGCTCCAGGCGCGGAGCAACGTGCTCACATCTCCCTCAGGCGACGCTTTCACCGGATCACTCAACGCCCCTAGCCCCCAAATCTCGCCAAATTATATCGGGATTGCGGCCCCTCATTAAATAAAGTCCCGGCGCATGATAGTTCTGCCCCGCCGCTTACGCCTATCTAGACAGAGCGCGGAATCTCGCGCCAGGCAACACAAGACAACTTTCCAGCGATCAGGAGGCACGTCGTGAAGTTTTCTGCACATTCACTGCCTTCAGTTGCCGCTGGGAAATCGATCGAATGGAGGCAGGGACAATGAATACCGTAGTGAAGTATGCGTTACTCGCCAGTTGTTTGGTGTTCGCTGGCGCGACCTTCGCGCCCGCGCAGTCAAACCCACCCGCTCTCGCCCAGGTTGTAGCCCTGGACGAATGTGATCCAGTCACCTTCAACGCCGCCCTCGGCCCTGACTTCTGCAAAAACGTCGCGCTCGCCGCGCTCGGATTCGCCACCACTCTGAACGACTTGTTTGCCAAGGCTGCCGCCGGTACTCCTGATCCTGGTTGGGACTTCGAACCCGACGTGGTTCACATCGCCAAGGGAACCATTCTGAGCGTGGTTGATCAGGGCGGTGAGCCTCACACCTTCACCGAAGTAGCCAAGTTCGGAGGTGGCTTCATCGACGGACTCAATAATGGCGAGCCAACTGTTTCCGAATGTGTCGGCGGCTTCGCAAATGTCGCCGTGGCCAAGACTCGAATCATCCAAGGCAGCCATCTCGACATCGCTAACTTGAAGAGAGGTACGCATCGTTTTGAGTGCTGTATCCATCCCTGGATGCGCGTCAAAGTCGACGTCAAGTAAGTCGTGACCCAGGTCTGGCTCGGCCAGGAAGTTTCCCCGAACACTTGTGGCCCATTCTTCCAAGGGAAGGGAAGGACGGGCCGCAGGTCGGTTTTCAGCAATAGGACAAAAAAAGCCCCTATGTCTTCTGTTGCGGATAACCCAGTTGCAGCAACTACATCCCCCCTAGTTTACGTACATATTAATACGTACAGCCCTGTAATATAAATGTTCCACGTGGAACATTTCGCTGTTTTGTAATTATCGCTACAATGGGACTGGAGTTGTCCCATGCGAGAAGTCGTTCTGGTTTCCTCAGTCCGAACCCCCGTCGGCCGCGCGTTCAAAGGAACGTTGCGCGCGACACGTCCTGATGAACTGGCCGCAGTAGCAATCAAAGGCGCGCTGGCACGCATCCCGCAACTCGATCCCAAAGAAATCGAAGACGTAATTCTCGGCTGCGCCATGCCCGAAGCCGAGCAGGGGATGAACGTTGCGCGCATCGCGTCGCTGCGAGCCGGGCTGCCGGTAGAGGTGTCAGCAGTAACCATCAATCGTTTCTGTTCATCTGGCTTGCAGGCCATTGCGATGGCCGCCGAGCGCATCATGGCAGGCGGCGCCGAAGTGATGATCGCGGGCGGGACCGAATCGATGTCCATGATCCCGATGGGCGGCAACAAAATTTCGCCGAACCCATGGCTGGTTGACCACTATCCCGATGCCTACCTCTCCATGGGCCTGACGGCCGAGCGTCTGGCCACGCGTTTCGGAATCACACGCGCCCAGTGCGATGAGTTCTCACTACTCAGCCATCAGAAAGCGCTCGCTGCGATCCAGGCAGGGAAGTTTGAAGACGAGACAGTTCCCGTGCCGGTGAGCTTTACCACTCCGAACGGCTCGAAGCCGAAGAGGCAGGAGATCACTTTCAAAGTGGACGAAGGTCCGCGCGCCGACACATCCCTCGAAGCGCTCGCCGCGTTGAAAGCGGCGTTTCACGTGAAGGGCGTGACCACCGCAGGGAACTCGTCGCAGATGTCCGACGGCGCCGCCGCGGCAGTAGTGATGTCCGCCGACCGCGCGAAAACACTCGGCATTGCGCCGCTGGCACGTTACGTCTCCTTCGCCACCGCCGGGTACAAGCCCGAAGAGATGGGATTAGGCCCGGTGTTCGCGATCCCGAAAGCGTTGAAGATGGCGGGCCTGAAACTTTCCGACATCGACGTGATCGAACTGAACGAAGCCTTCGCAGCCCAATCTCTGGCCGTGATCAAAGAAGCCGGACTCGATCCGGACCGCGTGAATCCGAATGGCGGCGCGATCGCATTAGGACATCCTCTCGGATGCACCGGGGCCAAACTAACCGCCAGCGTAATCCGCGAGATGAAGCGCCGCCAAGCCCGCTACGGAATGGTAACGATGTGCGTTGGCGGCGGCATGGGCGCAGCAGGGATTTTCGAGAACCTCTAATCACAGGTTAAAGAGCGTTCAGGGTTTCCCCCGTGATCCTCCGTGTTCCCCGTGGTGAAGGTTTTTCTTCGACTTATTCGAACTGTACTTCTTCAAATCCCATACTCTGCATCAGGCTCATGAGCGTCGAGCGCGCGTTCTCCTGAGCCCTTTGCAGAATGCCGTCCGCCAGCGCGGACCTTCGCAGATCGCGCTCCGCCTCTTCGCGCACTTGCGATTCGAGATTCGGATCGGTAGGCACGAGCAGTCCGGTCTGGCGCGAATAGACACGGGTCTTCGAACTGTCGATTCTTGTCACTAGTAATTCCGCCTGCGGGACGTGCACGCGAATTTTCTTGCCAGTAACCTGAACGTCGGCGGGCTTGAGCATCTGGAAATCGATGCCGGCGATGGCTTCTCCGTGCACAAGGAGCAGCATGCGATCTCCGGCGAGGAAGTTCGGCAAGACCGAACTTTCTTTCTCTCCGGTAACAATCTTCTCCATGGTGAAGACGACCGTTTCGAGGCGCTGCAGTTTCTGGATGCGGTCGACGACCGTGGGCTGACTCAGGTCCGTTCGCGTCGTTCGCTGGAGCCATGCGCCGACACTGCTGGACCAGTTTTGCGATGCCCGCACAACCAGCAGGAATCCCATGACCGCCAGCAGCGCTCCCACTAGAAACGACAGGGCTATCATTGCGAGTGGCCGGGAAGACACGTTGGACCCTGATTTTGCGTCACTATCCGGGGATACGTTCGTCACCATGGCAGTTTTGCCTCAGCTAGAAAATTGCATCCCCAGCTTATACACTTTTAGGTGTTCAAAGTTAAGAGCACAGCGTTTTCGCGTTGATCTTTCGCGTTGATGTATGGAGGTCTCGTTCATGGCTACTGCGGCGGTCCCAAAGACCAAGATTCTGGGCGGCAGCTTTCTGCTGGAAGAACGGCAGGTAGCCGACGTGTTTACTCCGGAAGATTTCTCCGAGCAGCAGCAGATGATTGGACAAACCACGGAAGAGTTCGCGATCAATGAAATCCTGCCCCAGGCAGAGAAGATGGAGAACAAGGATTTCTCGGTTTCGCGAGACCTCCTGAAAAAGGCGGGCGATCTCGGTCTGAGCGGCGTGGAAATTCCCGAAGCTTATGGCGGCCTTGAGATGGACAAAGTTACCGCCGCCATCATCGCTGACCATATTGCCAAGTACGCCGGATTCGCCACAACGTGGGGCGCCCACAGCGGCATCGGTTTGTTGCCCATCGTTTATTTCGGCACCGAAGAGCAGAAGCAAAAATACTTACCGAAGTTGGCAGCGGGCGAAATCGTCGGGGCCTACGCGCTTTCCGAATCTTCTTCCGGATCGGACGCGCTGAACTGCCGCACTCGCGCCGTACTTTCACAGGACGGCAAGCACTACATCCTGAACGGCGAAAAGATGTGGATCACGAACGCCGGCTTCGCCGATCTCTTTACCGTGTTTGCCAAAATCGATGGCGAGAAATTCTCGGCATTTCTGATCGAGCGGAATTTTCCAGGGTTCTCAGTCGGCGCGGAAGAACACAAGATGGGCATTCGTGGATCATCCACTTGCCCGCTGATTCTCAACGATTGCAAGGTGCCTGTCGAAAACCTTCTCGGCGAAATCGGCAAGGGCCACATCATCGCCTTCAATATCCTGAACGTGGGACGGTTCAAACTCGGCGCCATGTCCGTCGGCGGCGGCCGTGTCTCACTCGAAAACGCCGTCTCCTATGCCAAGCAGCGCAAGGCTTTCGGGAAAGTCATTGCTGACTTCGGTCTGGTACGCGAGAAGATCGCCAACATGGCGACGCTGATTTACGTCGGCGAGTCACTGGTATTTCGAACCGTCGGAATGATGGACGATCTGCTAGCGAGCATCGACAAAGCCAGTCCCGAAGTTGCCAAAGAGACACGCAAGGCAATTGAAGAGTACGCAGTCGAATGCTCGATCCTCAAAGTCTGGGGATCGGAAATGATCGACTATATCGTCGACGAGACGGTGCAGATCTACGGCGGCTACGGCTTTGTCCAGGAATATCCGGCGGAAGGGGCATATCGTGACGCCCGCATCAACCGCATCTTCGAGGGCACAAACGAAATCAACCGGCTCATCATCACAGGCTTTCTCCTGAAGCGGGCCATGTCGGGCCAATTGCCGCTCATGCCGGCCATCAAAAAGTTAATGGATGAAGTGCTAAGCGGACCTTCGACCGGCGAAGAGTTCGATGGCACTCTGGCAGACGAACGCAAACTGGTCGCAAACGCCAAGAAGCTCGGACTGTTTGTAGCGGGAGCGGCCACGCAAAAGTACATGCAGGCGATCCAGGACCAGCAAGAAGTCATGGGCGCCATCGCCGACATGACGATTGAAATTTACGCGATGGAATCCGCCGTGCTGCGCGCGCAGAAGATCGCCGAGCAGAAAGGCGAATCCGCAGCCGCACTGCCGATTGCGATGACGCGCGTCTACATGTCGCAAGCACTCGAAAGAATCGAAGCAGCCGCGAAGAAGGTAATCGCCGACGTCGCCGACGGCGACATGCTCCGGACGCAACTGGCCATCCTGCGTCGGCTGGCGAAGCACGATCCCTTCAACACGATCGCACTGCGGCAGCAGATCGCAGCGAAGACGATTGAAGCAGGAAAATATCGATTGAACTAAACAATCAATGAAACGTTCTGTGGTTGTGATTCTGTCACTTCTCGCCGGCGCAGTCTCGCTTATTGCCCAGGAGCGCCCTTCTGCCAACCTCGTTCTTACCCCTCCCATGGGATGGAACAGCTGGAATAAATTTGGCTGCAATGTCAGCGACGACATGATCCGGCAAATGGCCGATGCGATGGTGAAGTCTGGCATGAAAGATGCCGGTTATCAGTACATTGTCATCGACGATTGTTGGCAGGTCAGCCGAGATGCCGCCGGCAACATCGTCGCCGACCCTCAGCGCTTTCCTTCAGGCATCGAGGGCCTCGCCGACTACGTGCACTCGCTCGGTTTGAAATTTGGTATCTACTCCGACGCCGGATCGAAGACCTGCGCTGGACGCCCGGGCGGCCTGGGGCATGAGTATCAGGACGCGATTGTTTATGCCGCCTGGGGAGTCGACTATTTGAAATATGACTGGTGCAACACCACCACCCAGGACGCAAGAGCGTCGTATGCCAACATCCGCGCCGCTCTGGATACGGCCGGGCGTCCAATCGTCCTTAGTATCTGTGAATGGGGCAAAGCACAGCCCTGGCTTTGGGGAAAGGAAGTGGGCGGCAATCTTTGGCGGACGACTGGCGATATTCAGGATCGATGGGCGGGCAAGAAAGAGTGGAAGCCCGGTGACTGCTGCAGCTACGGCGTCGTGGACATCGCGGATGCCGAAGCCGATCTCTATTCCTATGCCGGTCCCGGTCACTGGAACGATCCCGACATGCTGGAAGTTGGTAACGGAGGCATGACCGATGTTGAGTACCGTTCGCACTTCAGCCTGTGGGCAATGCTCGCGGCGCCCCTGATTGCAGGCAACGACCTGAGAAACATGCGTCCCGAAATTCGCGACATCCTGACTAACAAGGAAGTGATCGCCGTTAATCAGGATCCGTTAGGAAGCCAGGGCAGGCGCGTGTCAAAAGATGGCGACCGCGAGGTATGGTCGAAGCAACTCCGGGACGGTAGCCTCGCCGTGATTCTTTTTAATCGCGGACCTGCTGAACAAAACATCGTCGCGACATGGGAAACAATTGGTTATCCGGCACACGTGACTGCATCTGTACGCGATTTATGGCAGCATAAAGATGTTGGGAAAATCACGGGAAAATTCAGCGTGTCAGTGCCGTCGCATGGGGTGGTAATGGTGACGGTGAAACCCTGAAGTCAAAGTAGAGACGCAGTTTGCCGCGTCTCCCTTCGCATCTTGTGTGGCCACAGCCGGAGGACGCGGCAAGCCGCGTCTCTACTCATCGATCAAAACCAATCGCTGCGATAGGCCACCCACCATGCAACATAGACGATAGGGATGGTCGCCACCAGTGCCCACCAGAGCGGCAAGAGCACATCGGCAAGCAGGCCGAGCACGATGAAGACGATCCAGAAGACCTTTCGCTCCATCCCTGGATTGTAACGGTCAACGCGGCTCCCCGGGAGATGCCGCTGGGGGCACGGCTTTGGTGCGCAGTTCTTCCATTACGCTCTGGATGAGTTCTTTCGCGTCGGTGAGATTCTTCATCACCATCTGAATATCCATGACGGGCTTGCCCGGCCAGCGCTGACTCTGGCAATAGACGCCGTGTTGTCCGACCAGAGCCATAGCATCGGTGACCAGATCCATTGTGACGGCGAGGCGTCCGCGGGGAATGCCCATACGCGTTTCGAAGTGTTCGAGTTCTTCCTGCTTGTCGTCAAAGACGGCCATGGAAAGATTGTATAATTCAGCACTTGGCAAGTAGCACTCGGTATTTAGTTGGATCAAGGCTCGTCGATCCGAGGGAACTCGCCAGGGATTTCGCCAAGTGCTAAATGCTAATTGCCAAGCGTTGTTTCCCAGGAGGGAAAGTCATGAAAAAGTCTGCTCTTCTTCTTGCCGTGTTGTTTTTCGCGGTTGCGATTTCCGCTCCTGCTCAGATGAGCATGGCGCAGGACAAATCGAAGCGGCCCAGTCCGCCAGCCAATGCCGAGTGCAAATTCTCGGATGGCAAAACCGTGAAGATCGACTATTCAAGTCCTCGGGCCAAGGGCCGCAAGATTTACGGCGGTCTCGTTCCTTACGGACAGGTCTGGCGCTCCGGAGCGAATGAAGCCACAACGTTTGTCACCGATAGCCCCGTCGTCGTTGGCGGACAGACAGTTCCCGCCGGCAGCTACACCCTTTTCACTGTTCCCGAAGCTGACAAGTGGACGCTGGTTCTGAGCAAGAAGACGGGCGAGTGGGGAACGGATTATCCCGGCCAGGGTGAAGATCTGGCTCGTATTCCGATGACCGTTTCCAAGACGGCTTCGCAAGTGGAGAATTTCACCATCAGCTTCGACCAGAGCGGCAGCAAGTGCACTCTGCATTTGGACTGGGAA
>WNFR01012523.1_pt1 | contig 13526 bp, 6 predicted proteins | sample 5400221 | NCBI WGS metagenome assembly WNFR01 (sample SAMN13153357, study PRJNA577476) | soil metagenome | isolation source: 40 cm soil under Madrone tree | place: USA:California | collected 2016-06-14
ACGCCTGCCCGCGCTGCGGAGTTCATCTCGCCAGCTTTGGGATATGGAAACGAAGTTATCTGCGGATAGAGTGCGGCTGTGTTATTGATGAGCGTCATCTCTTTCACGCCCTCAGAATTGAGTTGCCAGTAAGCGATTTGCTTGCCGTCCGGACTCCAACGCCAACCGTCGCGACAGAATAGTTCCTCTTCATAAACCCAGTCGAAGGTGCCGTTGACAATGTAGCGCGTGCCGTCGGTCGTTAGCTGGCGAATGTTTGTGCGGGTAACGTCGTCAAGCGTCTCCACATAGATGTTGTTTTCTCGCACGTAGCCGGCGCTTCGGCCGTCAGGCGAGAATTTCGCAAACATTAGCGTCGACGGCTTCGCTGCCTCGCCCCCCAGCTTTCGCAGATCCCAGGTCTTGAGATCAACTACCCAGTAGTCGCCGCGAGTATTACTGCGCCAGACACGTTGTGAATTCGTGAAGATAAGCAGCTTCTGTTCATCATGGCTGAGATCAAATTCTTCTACTAATAGTGGGGCAGAACCGCCGGTTGGCGTGAGCTTCTCTGCCGAAACCAGAATCGTGCGATTACCCGTCGTTAGATCGTAGCGAATAATATCGACGAACTCCTTCCTGGTGGGAGAAGGCTCCAGTGCGAGGTAGCCACGACCATCCGCGGTCCAACGCACTGGCCCAAGCGACTTGGTCCGATAGGTAAAAATAGAATCGACAGTTAAGAGAGTGGGATCGGCCGGCGGGGTCGTTTGTTGGCTGCGAACGGAAGCGGTGATTAGTAATAGAAAGAGAGCGGGTATAACGAGAACATTTCGTTTCATAGGTGCTCCGAAATCGGCTTTGTGTTGGACCGACAGGATTGTATCCAAAAACATTACTTAGACCCACAGCACAGAGGTTAAAGCTAAAGTACCCCGCGGCTTGAAGCCGGTGGTATCTGCGTGTTTACATAGTCTCGGTAGGGGGTGGGTCGCGGTACAAACCCACATGCTGCGGCATGAGCTATTGGTTCTGCGCAAGGAACTCGCGAATTATCTGCCGTTCGTTTTCATCTTTGATGCGCGTGAAAAGTTTTGTGCCGAGTGTTTTGATGGTCTTCGGTGGTAGACAATCCTATTGGCCATTACGCACCTGAGGAGTGTGCTCGCTGTCGCGGTACCGGCGTCAGTCTGTCGAAAGGGTCTAGTTTTTGTCCGACGTGTGGCGGCCAAGGTAGTGTCGCTGTATTACAGCCGGCAAAAAAATGTGCGCGCTGCGACGGAAACGGCCTCGATAAAAACAGCATGGATACACCCTGTCCTCCCTGCGCGGGAAGCGGGTGGGCGTTTCATTGGAGAAAGTAGGCCGAGTTCCTTTTTAGATCACGTCCGCAAAGTTTTTGCGTGTGCGTGCGAACCACCAATAACCCAGAAGGAAACTGACGATCGCAAAGCCGGTGAAGTAGGCGAGACCCGGCCAGTCAGGAGCCGCTCCTTCGAGAAAGATCCGGCGATAGCTGCGCACCAGTGACGTGAAAGGATTCAGGTTGATGAATACGCGAAACCGCTCGGGCACGATCGACTCGGGATAGATGATCGGCGTCAAATACATCCAGGCCATTAGGAGCAGTGTAATACCCTGCGCGATGTCGCGAAGGAACACACCCAACGAGGCGATCAACCATGCGGCGCCAAGTGTGAATAATAGCTGCGGGATCACGAGCAGTGGAAACCAAAGGGCGGTGAGGTGAAGTTGATGTTGAATCACAAGAATCGCTATGAGCAGGGCGATGGTCGCGAATAGCTGGTTGCCAAGCGATGAAAGTGTCTGGGCAACCGGCAGTGTTTCGAGTGGAAAGACCACGCGTTTGACAAGATTAGCGTGCGTTACAATCGTGCCGGCTGATTGCTGCAGCGTCTCCTGAAACATGGTCCAGGGAAGTAACCCGCAAAAGAGATAGAGAGCATAGTCCCAGTGTGACTGGCTGGCGCCAAAGCGTGCGCCGAAGATGCCCGCGAAGATAAAGGTAAAGATGGCAATCATTACGACGGGCGTGAGCAACGCCCAGGCAATCCCCAGCGCAGAGCCTTTGTAGCGCGCGAGCAGCTCGCGTTTGGCGAGTGAAAAGATCAGCTCGGAACGTCCGGGTAACTCCCAGAGCGGATGCCAGATGGCGCGACGCGCGATTTGGGCGGAGATCATTGGGTTTTGGTCTTTGGGATTTTGGATTTTGGATTTTGGATTTATCTGAGATCTGAGATCTCATTTTAGAGACGCAAAAAAATCAAAAATCAAAAATCTAAAATCGATCTAATCCAGCCTTCCGCGGCCACGCCAGCTGTTCTTATTGTGCCAGCTGATATCTACATCGCTTGCCGGCACGTCAAGCCACCAACTCTCAAACTCCTCGCGGGAAATGTAGAACGCAGTCGGAGCTACCAGATGGTCAAACACAATCGTATGTTGCTCGCGCCATCCAAACGGCGCAATGGCCTTCAGATAGTCGTTGTAGAAAAGGTGCCGGGCCAGGGATGAACCGTTTTTCGTTTTGTTCAATGGTCCATAGATCAATTTCGTCGCCAGATACAAACACCAGGTCGGAAGCTTCGATAACTGAAGCAGTGCCCGGCGGTTGATCCGCGACGTCAACTTTTCCCGCACGGGGTTGACCCAACGGGTGATCCACTCATTATTTTCGGCCCCATAGACCCAGGCGGAAATATGTCCGCCCGGCTTCACCTTCGAGGCCAGGGAAACAAATCCCGCACGCGGATCCGGCAGATGGTGGAGCACCCCGACTGAGAATGCATAGTCAAAAGTTCGCGCTAGCGGCAGATTATAAATGTCAGCTTGAATGATGTGCGCATTATCCAGGGCGCGCGTGGAAGCAAATGCCGTTTCAACAGCATCACTCAGATCAATTCCGATCACATCTTTCGCACCCCAGTGTGCTGCGAGTTGTGTGTGGCGGCCTTTGCCACAGCCCCCTTCGAGCACGACCTTGTCGCGAAAGAACTCCGGTGTAACCGGCGCAATCCAACCAAGAAACTGTTCGGCGTAACGGGGATCATCCTGCGTGAAGTGCTGCCACTGCCAGCCAAAACCGGCCGCCGTTGCGGCTTTGTCGCTCTCAATCTTTTCCGGGTTCGCAAAACGAGGGATGCCTCGAACTATAGGAAACGACGCTGCGCACGACTTGCAACGCAGCTCGCCACTCATAATTTCCTGTTCCTGTGTGGTTCCCGCAGATAGTTCTATTGTCCCACCGCACGAAGGGCACACTAGATATGTTAGTAGTCGCTCTTTCAATTAATATCACGTTGAGAGCAGCGTACACGGACCCGGTCGCTACCGCTCCTCGGTTCTGTAGTCAGTGACTGCGCTACGGAAGTCTCTACTATTTCCTGTGTGATACCAGACAGACTAGTTCGCGCACTCATTACTCGAATGGGTAATGAGCATACCGAAACGCCCCTGGTATTCGGCGGAATTCAGAAACGCGCACACCATAGCTCGGGCTGCTTCGGGATCTCGAGTGGGTTTGCTCTTCAGAACATTGACCCAGAAATTGTAGCCGCTTTCATCGGGATCGCGACGCAAATAACTAAAATACTGCATGAGGACAAACGCCTGATTGTATTCCGCATCGGTAAAGGCTCGTGAAGCAATTGTACGAGTGAGAACGGCTGCGCGTCCGGCGTCCGTGCCATCATATGACGCGATCAAAGGATCTCGCGGGACGGAGGGATCGTTGTCAGTAGCTTGTGAGATCGGGGGAATCAGTGAATTAACAAATTCCTTTGCTTTCATTGCGGAGGGATAGCGACGCTGAAATTCCGAGCGCTGAACAAACGCCAATGCCAAAGCACGCCGGCCGGCTTCAGGGTCGGAGCTACGATTGAGAATCAGGTTCCGATCACTTTCAAATTCAGCAAAGCGCGGGCGACGACCGAGCGCGGATGTGTAGAGGCCGTAGACGAAGGCACTGGTCGCTGACAGTTCATTCTCGAGAAAGAGGGCGGCGGAAATGTCTATCCTGCGCGCGCGAACACAATCATTGCGCGAGCCACACGGTGCGAATTGGGTGGTCCAGTAGTCGAGAACAGCGTGATCAGGGTCGCGTCCTATCAGATCCCTGAAATGCTGAGTGACAAAGAATTTCAGATCGTCCACGGGATTCGACAACTGAGAAGCAACTCCCGGATCAATCGTGATCCCTCCGGGAACATACGCCGTTTCACCAGAGTTTGATTGCACGCGAATAGTGTAGTCGCCGAATGGTGCATTAGCGGCAACCGTCACGTCAAAACTGATTACGGGAAACGGGGTCGTAAATTGTTCGCGGGCAAGGCTCGCCGGGTCAACCACAAAAAATGGCGAGGCGACTGAGATGCTGGTGCCGGGGACCTGGTCGATACCGTCGCCAGCAAGATAGATCTTCGCGCGCTTTCCGGTTTCTAGTGGAACAGTCGTGTTTGAAAGTTCGCCGTTGATACCGATTAATCGAGGACTGAGAGCGGGCTGAGAATCTTGGGGTGGTACGAGATTGTAGTTGACGGTCTTTGAAGTATCTGGCTTGACAAGGACCTGACTGGCCAGCTCGAAGCTTCGAATTCTCCGCTGCGATCCCGCCGTCGGACTTTCGGCGGCCGAAACTTCGGATATCGATCCCTCCATATTCCGAGATTCGGCGAGAAGACGATATTGACCTGGCTGCAGACCCTCCAAGTGATAACTTCCATCTTCGGCAGTGATATCGCTCGCCACGACGCGACCAGAAGGGATCGTTTCCGCCCAAACACTGACTGACCCCAGCGGGATCGTTGTTCCTAGCGAGGAATTGTCTACCAGTCGTCCTTCAATCCTGGCTAAGTGCTGGCCTGGTCCATACAAGCTGCGCACATGCTGACGATCATCCTCGCTCAAAGTTCGTCCAGTGAAGGCGGTCAAACCGTAGGTGCCATTGAGAGCTTGATGCGCCTGCATTGTCGACGCTAAGACATCGGAATGGTCGAGGCCAAGCAGGTGGCCAATCTCATGGACAAACGTTGATTCAAGGTCGTAAGTATCAGGACTACCGTCAGTGGAAAACTGCAAGGCGGTTCCATCTGCTGATCTCAGATGAGGATTAAGACAGATGTCTGCCTCTGCAATCACTCCGGTTTCCGGATCGTAGAAAACGCGTGTACGTCCGGTCGTCGAACCGGCGTTGAAAAGCTCTTCGTTTTCCGGGGTATCGGCAACCGTTAAGAGATTGGTTCCATCACCTCCCGAGGCCGGGCTGATTGAGACAGCCGGCGAGGCCATCTCAATGAAGGTAATGTTTGCGATGCTCGACCAGCGCCTAAGAGCTCGACGCGCGGCGCCAATAACATCCGATCCGGGTTTGATGTTAGGACCAGGAGAACCAAGTGAAGCGGAAAAGGCTATTTCAATGGTTCTCTTGGACCATTTGATCTTGTGGGACGTTTGTGTTCCTGGATCCATTCCGGAAAAATCAATAGTCTCCAATTGCGCCGGAGGGCCGAGACTCAGGAGCATTGCCACTGACAGGATTGCAGCTATTGAATATGGCATTCAGAGATTCCGGGGAGAGGATTTTTGCGCAGCGAGCCGGACTACAGACAGCTGGCCGGCCGTTGACGCATGGTATCACGCTTCTGGGCCTTCGGGAGCTAAAATCCTGAGCGTTTGCTGGATTAATTGATTTGGATGTGCGGTGCGCTAGTGTCAGGCCGACTCGTAGCGACTCCACCTGACCTTGTAATGGTCACGACGACAGTCGAGTTACCGGCTCCCGCTAAGGTAGCCGGCAAGGTGAAATTGATAATGTCGAAGCCTGGCATCTCAGTATTTGGGCCAACGAACACTATTGCGTCGCCTGTAATGGCGGTGGTCCCAATTGTGATCGTTACTTCAGACTTGGCGACGGTTCTAACACCCGTCAAACTTAGTTCTATCACTGTGGGGACCGTGTTTCCGGCTGAATCGGTTGAGGTGACGTTAAATGGTTCTCCAGTACGAAGGTTGGGATTGGTGACATTTGTCGCGATTGCCTGCCCGCTTGCGTCGCTCGTGGTACTAAAAATATCCGGCTGAAACGGCACAACCTGAACAAGGCCACGCAAAATGGTGTCGCTGTTGTTGCCGCTATTCAAGACGTTAACCACCACATTCCCCAATGCCGATGCTGCTCCTACCGGCATCACGAAGTTGATCTGCTTCGGCGAGTTACCGACAAAGTAGAGTCCGGCTGCGGCGCCGTTTACAGCAAGCGAAACACCATTGAGTTCGACAGGCAGCGCTGGACTGCGTTTCGTCTCCGAGCCGCCAGGCGAAGTTGCGTTAGAGAGAGCGAGATCTACGGTGGACCGAACAATGCTCAATTCACCTGGCGCTAGACCTGCCGGCGCTCCGGGCACAGGGCTTGGCGTCGGCGTTGGGCTCGGGGTTGGACTCGGAAGTGGAGTCGCTGCGGCGACAGGCATATTGCTGGCGCCGGTGAAGAAAGACAAGACACCGGCGGATTCGACAGTAACCTGCGGGCTCAATAAATAGTAAACCTCGATTGACAAATCGGTGTTACCGCCACCTAACTCCACACCGCCAACACTAAACGACATTCGTTTGCGGGACTCGCTGGTTACCACGCGAGAGCTGCCGAAGGTGGTAACCGTTGGAATGTTGGTTAACCGCACGAAAGTGCTTGAAGAGCTCGCGGGAAGCGCGGTGTCAAATATCTGCGGTGATCTTTGCGGATTCAATCCTTCGGCATCCTGTGCCGCCGCCGGAAAGGAGCCGTCGGCACGAAAGTTCAGAGCCGACGTAAACACAAGCGTTCTTGGTGCAAGTGTTGCGGTATCGTAATCAGTAAACGTCGGAAAGTGGATAATATCACCGGGAGCGGTAGCGGCGCGCGGTCCAATTTGCACAAAGGCATCGGTAGCAATCGTGTACACAAAGGGTGCAAGAAACGACGTGTTCGTGCTCGTGTTATCAGCCTTAGGATCACTCGCAAGAGACTCGAAGGCCAGGATGGAACCGTCCCTGCTCAAGCGCCGGCCAAGACCAAAAAAGTTAACAACCCCGTGTGTACCGTCATCCTTCGTGCGTGTAACCTGACGAACATTGCTTACCGCAGACCCACTAAAGTTAGCAACAAACACCTCGGCATTGTTGTCGGTGTTAGTACCGGTAAGGTTTGCACTTGAAGCAAACGCCACGACAGATCCGTCAGCGGACAGAGATGGGTTCTGTTGGAAGATAAAACCGATCCCTGGAACGGCATCTCGGGTATTCGTTGCTTGAACAAATGCGGACGTCGCTCGATTGAAGAAGAACAGTTCGGGATTGCCGTCAGCGTTACCAACTGCCGGCACAAGATCCCGCGTCGAGATAAAGGCTATCGTATTCCCGTCATCGCTAATTGTAGCCTCACGATTATCATCGGCGAAAAAGGGAGCCACGGTTGTCGAACCTGCGGACGGCACGCGACTGGCTGGCGTGTTCGTGATGCGGGTAAAGGTGCCGGCAGCTAAATCCTGCAACGGTAAGTCGGCGCCGCTTGTTAGATCCACATCGGTAACGCTGGGCAACTGATAGATCCAGATTTCGTGATTACCATCGAGCGCAAGCGCACCTCCTGTATCAACTCCATCAAAACTTGCTGGATTGGGCGCGTTCGAACTGAAGACAATCGTATAAACACGCCGTCCACTTACAAGAGCCGGTGCGATGCTAATCATCGCTCGCTCATTCCTGATCAGAATCTTCACCTGGGATGGATCAGCGGGCGTAGGAACCGGTGTTGGTGTAGGACTCGGCGTTGGTGTTGGACTCGGCGTTGGTGTCGGGCTTGGAGTGGGCGTTGGGCTCGGCGGTGGATTAGGAACGTTTTGGGTGTTTGTAATTTGAAAAATGCGGCGCTGGGCGTAATCAATTAGGAAAATCTCCAAGTTGCCGTCTGCATTGTTCCGGCTTGCGGTCTTTTCCGTTGCGACATCACCGTTCGATTCAAAAACCGCGAAGCGACCATTAGCAGTCATGTCGGTGACTGACGAACTGAAACTGGAGCTTGGAGTGGAAGTGAGTTGAACGACGAACGGATCCGGCGTGGCGCTTGCGATCTGAGCCTGGGCAGCTGAGAATGCTCCGCCGGCTAGCGCGGGCACGATGAGAGCACAGAGAAACCAGAAAGCTTGTTTCACAAAATCCTCCGGAATAAAGACGCAGATACGAGCAGATTAGATGCCCTCGGGGAGCTGAGCAGCCATAACGCAGGTGAACCTATTATTGCTGACACCCGGCGATTAAAGAACCGTCATTTTAAGCAGAAGCCGCAGATTACCGCAAGCAGCGATGGGTTTTGGTAATGGGGCCTTAGTGTGTTGCTGAAATCAACGAACGGCAAAGGAACTTGTAGCTTTGACCTGCTGGAACACTCGATGCGAAATTCCACCGTCAACTACAGAACAGGAAGCGGTAGCGACCTGGCCGTTTCGCAACACCACCAATACACTATTACCCCACTGCCTGGGTTTTGGTAATGATTCAATTTCACAGTAAGCCGAATCAAGCTTTGGATCGTCACTACGGCAATTTCGCCTCGTTGGAAAAATGGTTCAACCGAGTCCTCGGCTGAACCATGCTTCCAAATGTTTGGTAATGCCGACGAAGTCCCACAAAAGGAGAGCACAGGATTTCAGCCTCGGAGTCCCCATAGGATCAGTTTCTAATAATGCGTCACCGCACAAAAAATCTTGACAGCAACTGTTCCCAAAGCATAGAGTTTTGCCCGTTTCAGTAATCTATAGTCTTCAAAACGCAGTAATGTGTCCAACGCGGTGTCCTCTGAATGCAGAAAGTGAATGCAGAAAGCACCGCTGGAAACAATCAAATCACTCTGATCCCTCGGTTACGATTTGTCTCCCCCGTTTTTTGTTGACGTGTCAACTACCGATCTGATTCTTTCCTAACGATGGTCGAAACAAGAATCAAAAATAGAGAACCCTACACCTGTCTCCAAGGAGGATCCAAATGCTTCACATGCGTTCTAGAAGACGCCCGGCAAGAACATTCGTTAGCCTTTCACTGAGTTTCCTTCTATATCTATGTATGCTTCCGCTGACCGGGGCTGCGCCGGCTTTGACAAGAGCTCCAGCAAAACACAAAGCCGACGTCCAACAACAGAATATTCCCATAGTTGCTCCGGGCTCGGCTTATCGCCAGACGAATTTCGTCTCGGACGTCCCAGGCTTAGCGAACCTACAGGATCCGTTGCTGGTAAACCCATGGGGCATCACGATGACGGCTAGCAGTCCCTTTTGGGTCTCCAATAACGGCACCAGCACGGCTACGCTCTACGGCGGCGACGTCAGCGGCAGTCCTCTTATCAAGAATTCCCTTCAGGTAACGATACCAGGCGGTCTGCCAACAGGGACGGTTGCCAATGGGACAAGTGAGTTCGTTCTCCCCGGAGCCTGTGCCGTCGCTTCCTGCCCCGCGCGTTTTATCTTTGCCTCGATCACGGGAAACATCACGGGCTGGAACCCAAACGCCCCGGCAGCGGGTTCGGTGACAGCAGTCGTCGCCGCCAGCCATCCCGGCCGCGTTTATACCGGACTCGCCATCGGATCCAATGCCGGAGGCAACCGACTCTACGCCGCAGACTTCGCCAACGGTAATATCGACGTCTACGACCCAAACTACGCTCTGACAACCGTCACCGGAGGCTTCGTCGACCCAACCATCCCGACGACGGCAGGTAACGTCTATCACCCCTTCAGCATTCAGAATATCGGCGGCTCGCTCTACGTCGCTTACGCGAAGGTCGGCCCCGACGGGATGAGCGAAGCAGGCGTCGGCAACGGCTTCGTGCGCCGGTTCAACACCGATGGCGTCCGGGACCTGACGTTCGGAATCAACAATGGCCCGCTTAACGCGCCGTGGGGGGTCGTCATCGCCCCGGCCAGCTTTGGCATCTTTGGCAGCTCGCTGCTCGTCGGCAACTTTGGCGAGGGCAACCCGAGCATCCACGCATTTAACCCAACGACAGGCGCCTTCCTCGGTACGATTCAGAACGAGGCAGGGGTTGGCATCGAGATCAACGAACTGTGGGCGCTCACCTTCGGCAATGGCGCAGGCGGAGGCGATCCTGGCACGCTCTACTTCTCCGCGGGGATTGGCCAAGAGGAGCACGGTCTCTTTGGCTCGCTAAAACCCACCACTGTTTCGGCGACCTCTTTAATTCAATTTGCCACGGATGAGTTTGTGATCAGTGAAGGAAGTGGCCACATCGATATTACCGTCACACGAGCTGGTGATGCATCGGGCACGGCGACAGTGAACTTTGATACTGCCGACGTATCGCAGCCTGGTCATGCCAGTCAGAAAAGCGACTATGAGATCGCGCTCGGCAAACTTACCTTTAATCCGGGCGAAACAAGTAAGACGGTCCGCATACTCATCGTTGACGACAAATTCGTCGAGGGCGATGAACAAGTTGGACTCTTCCTGAGTAATCCAACGGGTGCGGGAGTAGGTCTTGGTAGTCCGAACGCTGCTTCGATCAAGATAACTGACAACGACTCGGTAGCTCCCACAACAAACCCCGTTGACGACGCCCAGTTCTATGTCAGACAGCAATATCTCGACTTTCTCAACCGCGAGCCGGACTTGGCAGGATTCAATTTCTGGGTCAACCAGATCACCTCATGTGGTTCGGATGCCAATTGCATAGCGGTCAGGCGGGTCAATGTCTCGGCTGCCTTCTTCCTATCCATCGAGTTTCAGCGGACTGGCTTCCTCGCCTTTCTGACGAACAGGATCGTGAATAACGCTCCGACAGCTTTACCCCCACCTGGATTGCCGCTTTATGGGCAGTTCGAACGTGACACGCAGGCACTCCAGAAGGACTACGTTTTCACTTCAGTGGGATCTGATGCGGTGCTCGAAGCGAACAAGCAAGCCTACTTCAACGACTTCGTGACGCGGCCTCAGTTTGTCCAGAAGTTCCCTGCAAGCTTGACTAACGACCAGTACGTCGATGCGCTGCTGGCGGCCGCGGGGATAACACCCAGTCAGGTGAGGCTCTTCGTGACAGACTTAACGGATGCTCAGGAGAATCCGCCCACGACGCCGACGCTCAGCGGTGGAGGTGCCAGGCCAGCATCGTTCGGCACGGCAAAGTTTCGCCTCAACGCTGCGCAAACGGCAATGACGTTTACGGCCACGGTCAATAACATCGACTTCACGGGCTCGCAGACGAGCGATACGAATGACAATTTAATAGCGGCTCACATACACGCGAGTCCGACTGTTACTCCCACTACCAACGGGCCTGTGGTTTGGGGCTTCTTCGGTACTCCATTTAATGACAACAATCCCAACGATGTTGTAAACACGCCGTTCGCCAGCGGGGTCGGAGGCGTGATCAGCGGCAAATGGGATGCTCCCGAAGGTAACGGTACGACGCTGGCCGCTCAGTTGACGAACATCCGGACCGGTCATGCGTATATCAACTTCCACACTGTACAATTCGGCGGCGGCGAGATACGCGGAAATATTCCAGCAGAAAACGCCTTCCGCGATTCGCTTGTCGCGGGACTCAATGGCGGTACAGAAACACGGGCCACGGTACTCCGAAAGGTGGCGGAATCGGAGGAGTTCGGACTCAACGAGTTCAACAGTGCCTTCGTCTTTATGGAATATGCGGGCTACCTGCGCCGCGATCCGGATATCGCTGGGTTTAACTTCTGGCTCAACAAGCTGAATTTCTTCAACGGTAACTTCGTCGACGCCGAGATGGTGAAGGCTTTCATCAGTTCAAGTGAGTATAGGCAGCGGTTTGGACCGGGCTAGGCCTTAATCGAAAAACTGAACTTGCTAGAGCTCAATCACCTGGCCGCGGAAACCTTCTGCGGCCAGGTGAACTTTTATGTACCAGTTTCATCTTTCTGGCTGAAGTCTGCTACATTGCTGCTCATGACCACCGCCTTGCGCGTGGAAAACGTATCCAAGCAATATCGCATATACGAACGCCCGGGCGACCGCCTCAAAGAATCACTGACTCGAGGGCGATTGCGTCGCCATAAGGAGTTTTGGGCGTTGCGCGATATTTCCTTCGAGATTGAAGCAGGAACCACCGTCGGAATTGTTGGGCCGAACGGTTGTGGTAAGTCAACGCTATTGCAGATCATTTCCGGCACCCTCGCTCCTACCCACGGCGATGTGTGGTACGAGGGAAGAATCGCTGCCTTGCTCGAACTCGGCGCCGGCTTCGATCCGGAGTTCACTGGCGTTGAAAACCTTTTCATGAATGCTTCCCTGATGGGTTTCTCACGCCGCGAGACCGAAAAGCTCTTTCCCGACATTGAACGCTTCGCTGAGATTGGTCCCTTTCTCTATCAACCTGTAAAGACCTATTCGAGCGGCATGTACGTACGCCTTGCCTTCGCAATCGCCGCCAATGTTGAACCCGACATAATGGTGATTGATGAAGCGCTCGCTGTCGGTGACGCCGTCTTCCAACACCGCTGCCTGCGAAGGATCAAAGAACTTCATGATCGTGGCACCACTATCTTATTCGTGTCGCACGACGGCGCGGCCGTACGTGCTCTGTGTGAGCGAGCGATCCTGCTGAGCGCCGGACGAGTCGTTGTCGACGGCCAGCCCTCAGAGGTACTCAACTGCTACCAGAAGATTGTGATGGAACGAGAGAAAGCTTATGAGGCGGAGACGGCCAGTACGAGCGAAGCGACGCAGACGGCTGAGCAGCACCTCGCACCGGTGCGTTTCACCTATCGACACGGAGACGGAAGCGCGGAGATTATGGGGGCGGAGCTTACAGATCCTGTGCTCCATCGTATCGATCTAATCGATACCGGTGAACCGTTGCTGGTTCGCACAAGCGTGCGGTTTCTGCGCAATGTTGATGAGCCCATCGTTGGTTTCCTCATTCGAAACCGTCACGGCATACATGCCTATGGAACCAACACGAAAGAGCAGCAGTTAGACCTGGGCAAGATACAACGAGGCACTACGCTGGAATTCAGCTTTGCGTTCAACTGCTGGCTGGGCGTCGACCAATACTCAATTTCGCTGGCTGTCCACAGCCGTGAAGGACAAGCATACGACTGGGTGGATGGAGCGCTCTTTTTTCGGGTCACGAGCCTGCGAGTGACAGAAGGTGTCGCCAATCTTAACGCCAGCGCTAGCGTGCGACATCATGAGGACCATCTGGCAACTACGACGAAAGAAAACACTGAAGCAAAATCGCGCCTGGAGAGCATGAGCCATGCCTGACGCTGAAGTCGAAAGCATCTTGCGCGAGATCCGCGAACGGGTGCACGAAGACGAAGAACGGAACACCAGACACAGGCAAAGCGCGGTTACTGCGATCGGCGGGAGCCATTCCAGCACGGCATCAAATGGACAAGGACTTCTTGAAGACAGGCAAGAAGCGGTGCGGATTGATACCCAGTTGTCGACGATTGCCCGCGCCTGGGACAGACTGCCTCCCGTGGTTAGTGATCGCCGCGGCTGGGCTG
>WNFR01005037.1_pt1 | contig 13524 bp, 9 predicted proteins | sample 5400221 | NCBI WGS metagenome assembly WNFR01 (sample SAMN13153357, study PRJNA577476) | soil metagenome | isolation source: 40 cm soil under Madrone tree | place: USA:California | collected 2016-06-14
ACCTGCGCAACGCATATCCTTCGGGGAGGGCAGCTATTCGACCCCGGTGTGGTCGCCGCGCGGCGACTACATCGCCTTCACCAAACAGGGCGGCGGGCAGTTTTCCATCGGCATCATGAAGCCCGACGGCTCGGGCGAGCGGATTCTCACCAGCGGATTCCACAACGAGGGACCGACCTTTGCGCCGAACGGCCGCGTTCTGATGTTCTTCCGCGACCCCGGCGGCAATGGCGGACCTTCGCTGTTCACCGTGGATATTTCCGGACGCAACGAACAGCGGGTTCCAACCCCCGGCTTTGCGTCCGATCCGGCGTGGTCACCCCTGCTATCGTGAGGATCGGCACCGCCGCGGACCGGCGTCCGCGCCGGAGCAGGGTAAAACTTGCCTAGCTTGCTGATTTATCGAACATATTTATACAATCTGAAACGCATCGCAACGTCCCGGTAACGATGTTCCCTCAGAAAGACTTCATCTGCGAGAGGTAGAACTACGCACCAAACAGGACGCGTACAGCCAAAATGCAGCTCGCGAGTCAGAGCGGAGAGCCCGATCAGAAAGTGTCGCCGTCCATTCGCGCGGCGCTGATCGATTCGCTGTTCGAGGCTTCTGGTACGGTGCTTACGGGCATCATCTTCTCGGCCATCGCAGCAGCCATGACCGCGCTGAAGATCGGACAAAATCTAATCTGGGTATTTGTCCCGCTTCTCATCATGGCCGGAGCTCTCCGGGCATTCGATTTGCGGCGGTACCAGGCCCGCAAATCGACCCTGACCGCCGAAGAAGCTGCGCAGTGGCAGCAGCGCTATCAGATCGGGGCGATGATACAGGCCGCTGCGATCGGTCTATGGTGCTCCGTCACCCTGTTGAGCAGTGACGACGCCGTTGTCCACATGATCTGTCTATCCGTCACCACCGGAATCGTGGCGGGAGCTGCGGGCAGGGCCTACGGACGGCAATCGATATTTCGTCTACAGGCTGTGCTCATGTTCGGTCCAACTGTGATCGCGCTGGCGTTGCGTGGCACACCCTATTACATCGCGATGTCGGTCGTGTGCGCCGCATTTCTTATGGCTGTCATGCAACTCTCGGCTAATTTGCATAGAATATTTATGCGGGCAGTTGTGGCACGCGAGCGCGAGGCGGCGCTCGCCGGCCAGTTCGATACTGCGTTGAACAACATGCCGCACGGTCTTTGCATGTTTGCCGCCAACGGGCGTCTTGCGGTCATGAATCATCGTTTCAGCGAGATGATGAACCTGTCCGACGATTTCGTGCAGCGGGGCGCGAGCGCCTCCGACATTGTCAACGCCTGCGTCCTCGCCGGATCGATTTCGGCGATCAGCGGAAAGATGATCCTGTCGGAGATCGAGAATAGCGAAGCGCGGGACATCGTCACCACCGATCCCGACATTGTCAGAGGCCGGTCGCTATCATGGACGTTCCAACCGATGGCGGGCGGCGGCGCCGTCGTGCTGCTTGAGGATATCACCGAGCGGCGCAACGCTGAGGCCAAGATCAGCCATCTGGCGCGCTACGACGAACTGACCGCGCTGCCCAACCGGGTCAATTTCCGCGACGAGATCGAGCGTCTGCTGCGGGTGCCGCACGACGCCGACCAGCTCTCGGCGCTGTTGTTCGTCGACCTCGATCAGTTCAAGCAGGTCAACGACACCCTCGGTCATCCCTGCGGCGACCAGTTGCTGTGCGCGGTCGCCGACCGCCTGCGCGAGATGCTGCGCCCGGAGGATTTCGTGGCGCGCTTCGGCGGCGACGAATTCGTGGTGTTCCAGCAGAACATCCATTCGAGCGAGGATGCCGCGGTGCTCGCCCGCCGCATCGTCGATCGTTTGAGCGAGCGCTACAAGATCGACAATCATCTGGTCGAAATCGGCGCCAGCATCGGCATTGCGATGACCTCGCCCGGTCTCAGCGCCGATACGCTGCTCAAGAACGCCGACATGGCGCTCTATCACGCCAAGGCCGACGGCCGCGGCACCTTCTGCTTCTTCCGCGACGAGCTGGCGCAAACCGTCGAGGTGCGCCGCGTCCTCGAGCTCGACCTGCGCAAGGCGCTGGCGAACGAGGAGTTCGAGCTGTTCTATCAGCCGCTGGTCAATCTGAAGTCGGGAAAGATCACGACCTGCGAAGCGCTGTTGCGCTGGAATCACCCCGTGCGCGGCACGGTTTCCCCGGTCGACATCATTCCGGTCGCCGAAGACATGGGCCTGATCGTCGATCTCGGCCGCTGGATCCTGCGCAAGGCCTGCACGGAATGCACGAAGTGGCCGGAAGGCGTCGGTGTCGCGGTCAATTTCTCGCCGCGGCAGTTCCATCAGCGCGACCTCTTGAGCGAGGTTCGCTACGCGCTCGAAGTCTCCGGGCTGCCCGCGCACCGTCTCGAAATCGAGATCACCGAATCCTCGCTGTTGCGCAACACGCAATTGACCCACGACGTGCTGTCGCAGCTGCGCACGCTGGGGGTTCGGATCTCGCTCGACGATTTCGGCACCGGCTACTCAAGTCTCAGCTATCTGCATAACTTCCCGCTGCAGAAGGTGAAGATCGATCGTTCCTTCCTGGAAGGCATCGACACCGACCGTCCGCTGACGCTGTTGCGCGGCGTGGCGCGGCTTTCCGCCGATCTCGGAATGTCGGTCGTGGTCGAAGGCATCGAGACCAACGAGCAACTCGAGCTGATCAGCGCCGAGGGCACGATCTCGGAAGCGCAGGGCTATCTGTTCTCAAGGCCGGTGCCTGCGGTGCGGATGCGCCAGCTCCTCAATGCCTCCCATGGCCGACGCGGGCCTGACGAGCCGTTGCTCGCTGAGCCGTCGCGCTCGATCGCCTGACTTTACTCGATCAGTCCCACCGCTTTTGCTCGGCCACACCGGGTTTTTGCGGGCCACAAAAGTTAACCCTAACGTCTCCAAGCCTTTGCAATTCTGTTAAGGAGCCGTTAATGTTCCCGCACTCGCGGAAGTTGCTTTGAAGTGTGGGGGTGTCAGATGAAGTCCGGAGCCGAGCCGCGCGCGCCCGTTCTGCGGGGATCAGGGCTATTTGATCGCGTCGACTACCGGCTCATCGAAACTCCCGAGGAAAGAGATTCGGTCTACTTATTGCGTTACAGAGCCTATCTGCATGGCGGATTGATCTCGCCGTCAGAGTCTAGGCGCGTCAGCGATTGTTATGACGATGCGCCAAACGTCTGGATCATCGGCATATTTGTCGACGGCGAACTCTGTGGTTCTTTCCGCCTCCACGTCCTGACGTCAGAATGGCGGATGTCCTATACAACTGAATTGTTCGGCGATGTTCTCCATCCTCGCCTCGATCGAGGCGAAGTTTTCGTCGATCCGGCTCGTTTCGTAGCAGACCCGGAAAAAGCTCAGCGGTTTCCAGAGCTCCCCTATCTGGCGGTGCGGCTGGGCTATCTGGCATGCGATTATTTCAATGCCGATACCGGGCTCGCTATGGTGCGTACCGATCACCAGGCGTTCTATCACCGTGTCTTTCTGTCCGAGATCATCGCTGAACCGCGTGCGTTTCCAGGCTGGCATACGAAAAAGGTGGTATTGATGGCGTCCGATTTCCGGAATGTCCGGGAAAAGATCTTGGCGCGTTTTCCCATTATGCGATCGAGCGCTTTTGAGAGGCGGATGTTGTTTGAGCGGAGGGGCAAGCACCTTCCGGTGCCGACCAAAGTTCTTCCGTTCGAACGCGCTTCCATCGTTCCGCTGGCCTGACGCAGGCGGCCGGCCGTTCCGCCAGTCCTGAAAACGTAACCCATTGCTCCACTGGTAGGCGTTGAAAACCCGCTCATTGCTGCCTAAGGCCGCTTGCCTTCACCGTCGCGCCACATTTACAGATCATTAACTATCGCGGTTGCTTTTCGCCGTTTGCTGGCATTTGATCGGTTCTGGCAACCCCGCATCAAGGTTGACGGAACGTTCGCTTAACCATCGCCCTGTAGACCGGATAACAGTCGAAAAACGTGAGCGTGGAGGCTCCGGAATGAAACATCAGATGCGTATCCTCCAGGGATTGAAGCTGGCTGCGGTGCTCGCGGTAGCGCTGTCGATGGGCGCCTGCGCCAACAAGAACCTCGGCGCCGATGGCGCGATGGCAAGTGCTGCGACCCCGGGCAGCCAGCAGGATTTCGTGGTCAATGTTGGCGACCGCGTGTTCTTCGAGAGCGATCAGACCGATCTGACGCCGCAGGCGATTGCGACCCTGGAGAAGCAGGCGCGCTGGCTGCAGAGCTACAACCGCTACTCCTTCACCATTGAAGGCCACGCGGACGAGCGCGGCACCCGCGAATACAACATCGCGCTGGGTGCGCGGCGTGCCCAGTCGGTTCGCACCTTCCTCGCATCTCGCGGCATCGATCCCGGCCGGATGCGGACGATCTCTTACGGCAAGGAACGCCCGGTCGCGGTGTGTAATGACATCTCGTGCTGGTCGCAGAATCGCCGTGCCGTTACGGTCTTGAACGCCAGCTCCTGAGAGTCCGCGTTCAGCAAAATTTGTCGCCGGCGCCTTCGGGCGCCGGTTTTGTTTTGGGCAGCCTTTCTCGTTCGCTATGGATGCGCGATGAAGTCCCGGATCACCGCGATGGCGCGTTCAGGCGCATCGGGGACCACGGCGTGCCCGCAATTCGCAAATCGTTCGAACTGCACGAGATGCGGCGGGAGCGCCGCCGCAATGTCCGCCTGGCATTCGATCGGTATCATCGGATCGTCCTCGCCTCCGAGCACGAGGGTCGGGCACTGGATGCGGCCAAGATCTGGAAACATGTTGAACGCATGGCTTTCGCCGTCCGGTCTTGTGAACCAATGCAGCACCTCTGATCGGTTGATCGCGCGGCGCGCCATGTCCGGATCGCGCGGCGTGCGCGTATAGAGCGGCATGGCCACCCGTCGCCATTCCTCGAGTGCTGCCCGATCCGCTTGACCCTGAACCTCCAGGAACCGGCGTCGCGCCAGTGCTCCCACCTCCGGGCCACCAAATCGTTCGAACAGCGCCACGCGCCGCTCCCGATGCGTGCCTCCGGCGGCCTCCGTGCTGATGAGCACCAGCCTGGAGGGATGGTCCGGATGGCGCGTGGCGTACGCCAGCGCCACCATGCCGCCAAAGGACGCGCCGAGGACGATCGGATTCACGATGCCGAGAGCGTCGCAGAACGCGCTTACGTCGTCGCCCCATTGCGCCAGGTTCCAGCTTTCCCGCGCACCATCCTCGCTTCGGCCATTGCCTCGATGATCCAGGTAGATAATCTGGGCGATGTCCGCCAAGGCCGAGTAGGCGGGCTTGTAGATCGAATGGTCGAAGCCGGGGCCGCCATGAAGCAGGAGCAGTGTGGGCTTTTCCCGCATAGCGGGACCGTCCGGCACCAGCTTCGCACCCTCAACATCGAAAAACAGCCGCACCCCATTGATGAGTACATGCATGGCCAGACTCCTTGTGAATTCGCAATCGATCCGGTTAGCCAAGCCACTTGCTTGTTTGGAAGGGATACTAGTAGACCTTCGGCATGAAACGAGCGGATCGGGCACCAGTCACATTTTTGGCGTACTCCATCTCTCAATGTGTTCCGCTTTCGATGTCACGCCGATTTCGTCGTCAGGCCAAAATGTCACCCAGATTTCATAGAATTACGCGCGCCGCGGCAATCTCCGCGATGCTCGCGCTATCTTCACACGCCTTCGCGCAATCCGATGGTTCCGACCCGGAAATGCGGATTCAGCAACTTGAGAATCAGTTGCGGCAGCTCACCGGCCAGAATGAGGAGCTGCAATATCGCAACCGGCAACTCGAAGATCGCCTGAGGTTGCTTCAGGGCAGCGTGCAAGCCGCTCCCGGCGGCCAACCCGCCGTCGCCCAGCCCAACATCGCGGCGGCGCCTCCGATGCAGCCGAATCCGGCCTATCGGCAGCCCCCGGCCCAGCCGGGTTATGACCAGCAGATTGCCGCTCCGGCGCCAATCGTCGGGGAACCACAAGGAGTGTCACAGGCGCAAGGCCGGCGCCGTGGCGATGCCTTCGATCCCGGCCAGAGTCCGAATGCCCCGGGCGCACCGCAAGCGCTCGGCGGCGGTCAGCTCCCGATCCCCGCGGAAGCGCCGATCGGCGCTCCGGGCGGACGCGGAGCGGGGGAGCCGCTCGATCTGGCAAACACCGGCGGTCCGCGTAATCCGCCGGGAGCATTGCCGCCGCCCCGAAGCCCCGGCGCGGGCGCCGCGCTGACCACCTTGCCGCCGTCGGCAGCTCCGAAGGACGAGTTCGATCTTGGCATTGGCTATATGCAGCGCAAGGACTATGCGTTGGCCGAAGAGACGATGCGCAACTTCGCGCAAAAACACCCCAGCGATCCCTTGATGGCAGACGCTCAATACTGGCTGGGCGAGAGCTTTTTCCAGCGTCAGCTGTATCGCGACGCCGCGGAATCCTTCCTCGCAGTGACCACCAAATTCGATAAATCGGCGAAAGCCCCGGACGCATTACTGCGGCTTGGACAATCGCTGGCGGCCTTGAAAGAGAAGGAGGCCGCCTGCGCGGCGCTCGGCGAGGTGACGCGGAAATATCCCCGCGCCTCAAGCGGCGTCAAACAGGCCGTGGACCGTGAGCAAAAGCGGGTTAAGTGCTAAAGCCGGGTTGTTCGAGTCTATAAATAGGCTTCGACATCAGCCGGCGACGCCATGTCAGACGACGACAATTCCCCGATCTCGGCACGGAATGCGAAACGCCTGTTCGCGGATTGGAAAGCCGTTCCTGCGATCGTTCTCGCTGTTTCCGGCGGCCCCGATTCAATCGCGCTGATGTGGCTTGCGGCCCGCTGGCGCCGCGCCTTGGCCCGGGGTCCGCGCCTCATTGCCGTCACCGTCGATCACGGCTTGCGCTCCGAGGCCGCGCGCGAGGCGCGCGACGTCAAGCGCCTGGCGCACACCCTCGATCTGCCGCATCGCACGGTGCGCTGGACCGGCGCCAAACCGAAAACCGGATTGCCAGCCGCGGCGCGGGCAGCCCGTTACCGCCTGCTGGCGCAAGCGGCGCGGGCCAGCGGTGCGACGCATATCCTCACCGCCCATACCCGTGACGATCAAGCCGAGACCCTGCTGATGCGTATGGTGCGCGGCAGCGGCATCGCCGGTCTGGCGGCGATGGCGCGAGAATCCGAGCGAGAAGGCGTACTGCTGGCACGCCCGTTCTTGAGTGTTTCGAAATCGCAGCTCATCGCGACCCTCAAGAAGGCCAAAATCGACTTCGCTGACGATCCGACCAACCGCGACTTGAATTTTACCCGGCCTCGCATCCGCACGGTGATGCCGATTCTCGCCGCTGAAGGCGGCGATACGCGCAATCTGGCGCGGCTGGCGTCGCGGCTTGCCCGGGCAAACGCCGCGGTGGAGGTTCTGGTCGATGGCGCCGAGCGCTATCTCGCGCTGAGGGATCGCGAAGCATCGCATCCGGGATTCGACGCCAAAGCCTTTGACGTAAAGACGTTCGATGCCAAGGCGTTTGCCGCAATGCCCGAGGAAATCCGCCTGCGGCTACTGCTGCGCGCGATTGATCGGTTCGGTTATGAGGGGCCGGCAGAACTTGGCAAGGTGGAAGCCTTGCTGTCGGCATTGGACCGGGCAGGCGCGAACGCGAATAAGACTGCAGCGCGCCGCATGAGGCTGAAACAGACCCTTGCTGGTGCGCTGGTCAGCCTGATCGATGGCCGGATCCGCGTCGAGCCGGCGCCACCCCGCCGCCGGGCGAAATAGCGCGTTCCGTCGAACACCGGCGTCGTTGTCATAAACCACCCTGGAGCCTTAACCACCCCGGAAAACACCGGTTTCACCGCCATTATTTGAACGGGAATCGCGCTAAGATGCGCTAAATAGTCCTGCGTGGTTCCCTTGGCAGCGACCGGGGCGGCACCTAGATTGTAATACAGCCGACCGAGGGATTCCCTCATGGCCTGCCCAAGGACACTAACCAAGGAATAAGGCCGCGATCCGCGCGACCACGAAGGAAGTTCGATGAACGCCAATCTGCGCAATTTCGCCCTCTGGGTCATTATTGTCTTGCTCTTGTTGGCACTGTTCACGCTCTTCCAGAACCCTGGTCAGCGCGCGTCCTCGCAGGATATCTCCTTCTCGCAGCTCCTGACTGAAGTCGATCAGAATCACGTTCGCGACGTCGTCATCCAGGGACCGGAAATTCACGGCACCTTCACCAACGGCTCCAGCTTCCAGACCTATGCCCCGAACGACCCGACGCTGGTCTCGCGGCTGTATAACGGCAAAGTCTCGATCACCGCAAAACCGCCCGGCGACAACGTGCCGTGGTTCGTATCGCTATTGGTCTCCTGGCTGCCGTTCATCGCGCTGATCGGGGTGTGGATCTTCCTGTCGCGGCAGATGCAGGGCGGCGCCGGCAAGGCCATGGGTTTCGGGAAGTCGCGCGCCAAGATGCTGACCGAGGCGCATGGCCGCGTGACGTTCGAGGACGTCGCCGGTGTCGACGAGGCCAAGCAGGATCTGCAGGAGATCGTCGAATTCTTGCGCGATCCCGGAAAGTATCAACGGCTTGGCGGACGGATTCCGCGCGGCGTTCTGCTGGTCGGCCCTCCCGGCACCGGCAAGACGCTGATCGCGCGCGCGGTCGCCGGCGAAGCCAATGTGCCGTTCTTCACGATCTCGGGCTCCGACTTCGTCGAGATGTTCGTCGGCGTCGGCGCCAGCCGCGTCCGCGACATGTTCGAACAGGCCAAGAAGAATGCGCCCTGCATCATCTTCATCGACGAAATCGACGCGGTCGGCCGGCATCGCGGCGCCGGCCTCGGCGGCGGCAATGACGAGCGCGAGCAGACGCTGAACCAGTTGCTGGTCGAGATGGACGGCTTCGAGGCCAATGAAGGCGTGATCCTGATCGCGGCGACCAACCGGCCGGACGTGCTCGATCCGGCACTGCTGCGCCCCGGCAGGTTCGATCGCCAGGTGGTGGTGCCGAATCCGGACGTCGTCGGCCGCGAGCAGATCCTCAAGGTTCACGTCCGCAAGGTGCCCTTGGCGCCGGATATCAACCTCAAGACCATTGCCCGCGGCACTCCCGGGTTCTCCGGCGCCGACCTGATGAACCTTGTCAACGAGGCGGCGCTGACGGCGGCGCGGCGCAACAAGCGCATGGTGACGCAGTCCGAATTCGAAGAGGCCAAAGACAAGGTGATGATGGGCGCCGAGCGCAAGTCGCTGGTGATGACCGAAGAAGAGAAGATGCTGACCGCGTATCACGAAGGCGGCCACGCCATCGTAGGGCTTAACGTGATTGCGACCGATCCAATCCACAAGGCGACGATCATTCCGCGTGGCCGTGCGCTCGGCATGGTGATGCAGCTGCCCGAGCGCGACAAGCTGTCGATGTCGCTCGAACAGATGACCTCGCGCCTTGCCATCATGATGGGCGGACGCGTGGCGGAAGAACTTGTGTTCGGTCGCGAGAAGGTCACATCAGGCGCAGCGTCGGATATCGAGCAGGCGACCCGGCTGGCACGGATGATGGTGACGCGCTGGGGCCTCTCCGAAGAACTCGGCACGGTGTCGTATGGCGAGAATCAGGACGAGGTTTTCCTGGGCATGTCGGTATCGCGCACCCAGAATGCCTCCGAGGCGACCGTTCAGAAGATTGACAGCGAGATCAGGCGTCTGGTCGAAGAAGGCTATAACCAGGCCACCAAGATCCTGACCGAGAAGCGTGCCGATCTTGAAGCCCTGGCAAAGGGCCTGCTTGAATTCGAAACCCTGACCGGCGACGAGATTCAGGATCTGCTCAAGGGCAAGAAGCCGAACCGCGAGTCGGTGCTGGAGCCGACCGCTCCGCGCACCTCGGCGGTGCCGCCCGCCGGCAAGCCGCGCCCGCGCCCCGATCCGGACGCTGGGCTGGAGCCGCAGCCGCAGGCGTGATGGGCTCGCCATGTTGAACAAAGAACGCGGCGGTGACGCCGCGTTTTTTAATGCACGGGTGTTTTTGCCTCTCATCCACAGCCGAGAGCGGGCAGCGTCCCTGCGCTGTTCCGCCCTTGAGCGCCGGACCGGCCATTTCGCCATGAAATCCCGCCAGAACCGCCTCATTGCTTAAGATTTTTTAAGGGCTGTTTGCCCTATTGGTTGACGGGCGCGCGTTCCGCCAAGCGCGGCGCGTGCGCGAAAAGGACTTCGCATGGCCTCGCTTGTAGCCGCGCCGACGATTTCTTCGGAGCACAGCGCGATTCCCTCATCGCTGCTTAACGTGTGCTTTGTGCTGTTCGTCATCAATGCATCGTTTTTTCCGACGGCATTCTTCGCCCATTGGTGGATATTCGACGAAAAGGGCCTGGGCATCCCGACCGATTTCGTCAACGTCTGGTCCGCCGGGCGCCTCGTGCTCGATGGCCACGCCGCGCAAGCCTACGACTGGGATATCCAGAAGCAGGTTCAGGTTGCGGTGCTCGGCCAGAGCTATGACGGCAACTTCGCCTGGCACTATCCGCCGCCGTTTCTGTTTATCGCAAGCCTGCTGGCGCATTTTCCGTACGCGGTCGCCTTTATCGGCTGGGCTGCGACAAGCCTCATGCCCTATCTCGCTGTCATGCGCGCGATCGTCGGACGGCCGTTCGGCTTGTTGCTGGCGGCGGCATTTCCGGTGGTGCTCACCAACACGCTGGTCGGGCAAAATGGTTTCCTCACGGCGTCGCTGATCGGCGGCACGCTTTATCTGATGCCGACGCGGCCGGTGCTCTCCGGCATCTGTCTCGGGCTATTGAGCTACAAGCCGCAATACGGGCTACTGTTTCCTCTGGTGCTGATCGCAGCCTCGCAGTGGACGGTGTTTGTCACGGCGGGAATCGTTGCGGTCGCGATGGCATTCGCCTCCTGGCTCGCCTTCGGCACCGAGAGCTGGCAGGCGTTCTTTCACTGGATGCCGATGTTCTCGCAAGCCTTCCTCACCGAGGGCCGCGCCCCCTGGGGCAAGATGCAAAGCATCTTCGCGCTGGTGCGGTATTTCGGCGGCACCGAGCAACTGGCGTGGGTGTTCCAATGGATCATGAGTGCTGCGGTTGCGGTGGTGCTCGCGCTGATGTGGCGCAGCCGCATTAGCTATCCGTTGAAAGCAGCAGCCCTCGCGGCCGGGACGTTGCTGATCACGCCATATCTGTTTCTCTATGACTTGATGGTGCTGGCGATTGCGGTGGCGTTCCTGGTCCGGATCGGATTGAGCCAGGGCTTTCAGCATTGTGAATTGCCAGCGCTCGGACTGGTCGCGGCACTTCTGCTGTTCTATCCGCTGGTGGGGGCACCGACCGGCTTCGTGGCAACGCTGATCGTTACGGCGCTGATTGCGCGCCGCGCCGGTCCCTGGTGGCGGCGTGAGCAGGCGCCGTCGTTGATGGCCGCGAGCGCCTAGCGCCTGCCAATCCTGACCACGGTGCGCCGCGCTAGAGGTGTCCAACCAGATCGGCGTTCCTGCGAAATCCACGTTAGTTGTGCCGGACGATTATATCTGCCCTGCAATGCGGTGCGCCGGGTGCCGCGTTAACTCCCCCTGAAATTGGCGCGAATCGCCTAGGCAGCTACCAGGTCAGCGAGCCCTTGCTGTCGATGCGCACCAGCACGTCATTGAGGACAAATGGCGCCGCCGCGGCCGCGTCGCAGCCGCCGCTTCGCGTGAAGATACACACATCGGCTCCGCCGACGTTGGCGCAATCGCGTTGTGAAAAGCCCGCCGGAAGATCTGTTGCCGAGTCCCGTCGCGAGAGGATGCGGTTGAACGCCGGCGCAGTCTTCTGCGCCACGACTGCAAGGTCGGCGCTTGCGACCGGATCGGCGGGGTGGAACGCGTAGAGCGGCGACCGGCCGACCAATCGGTCCCGCCCCGGCAGCAGAAGGAAAGGCGTGTTGTAAAGCGCGAGACCGCAGAGCGCCGGATCGCTGCGTAATTCCGCCGCTAGTTGCGCCGCACCTGTGCCGCGCACCCAGTTGTCCGGCATCGTACCGGTCGCCGCAAGCGCCGCCGAGATCAGCGCCCACCCCCCAGCGACCACCGGCAGCGCCCACCGCCGCCAGGCGCGTTTCGCACGCAACCACTGGATCCAATCCGCCGAGCCCAGCGCCGCTATGATGACGAACAGGGCCACTGACAGGAATATGAAGCGGTATTCCTTGTGTCCGATCAGGCTGTGAAAGGCGATATTGGCGACTGCCGTCGCCAACAACAGCGGCGCGTGTCGCCATCCCTGCCAGATCGCGAACAAGAGCAGCACGATCGCGACTGACCACATCATCCAAAAACTGTAGAGATAGGTTATCGCGGGCGTCACGCCGAACTCGGCCGCGCGATCATGCAGCAGATTCTGTTGTACGTTCGCGATCAGCCAAGCGAAAGGCACCACGCCATGCGCAGCATCGGCCACGCCACCGAGCACCAGCGCGATAAATCCGCCAGCGACCAGCGGAATCAGGTTGCGCCAATGCCTCCAAACTGCGCCAAGCGCGAGCACAGCAATGGCTGGCCCATATTGAAAGCGAAAAACAAAGGCGAGAGCAAGCAAGGCACCGCCGACGGCGAGATGTCTTTGCGACAAGGAGGCGTGGGTCAACAGCAGTGCCGCCGGCAGAATGACCGCAGTCGCCAGCGGTTCGCTCAACGTATGCGGCGCAAAGGAAACGAATTCGAACCAGATTGCAGCCACGAAGGCCGCAATGATCGCATGGGTTTGCGAGACCCGGGCGCCGAAAGACCATGCGCTGGCGACGATCGACAGCGACGCCAGCGCCGCCACCAGACGAGGCACGACAAAGGCTCCAGTGCCGCCTGGCGCGACCCAGTCGCCCAAGCCTACCGGCCCCGCCATCAAGCTCGGTAACAACCAGCCGCGCATACCGTAGCGCCATTCCCAAGAGACGATGCCGTCGTGGCCAAGCATTCGCCAAGCCGGCTCGAGGTACTGGAAGATCTCGTCGGGATGAAGGACGTTGGGCCAGAACGCGAGCGGAAGACGGATCGCTGCCGCCAACAACAGCAACGCGGCCAGCGGGTTAAACCGCACGATCGACATTGTTAGTCTGCTCGCCCTGCCGTGCGACGGAGCGGCGCTCGTTTTCGTCATCTTCCGCCGACCATCGCTCGCATAGCTCCGGCATCGCGTGGAGCTGCTTATTCAACGAATTATGCCGCCGAAGCCGTTAAAGACGCGTGACTGGAGCGGAGGTTATGCGTTCACCGAACCTGCAGGGCCTCAAGCCGATTGCAGATCTCAAATGCTAGTGGCATCGCGAGCGGCGTAAAAGGTCGCTGTAATCGAGGCGTGAGCACCTAACCGTCTGGCGCGCGTTGATGACCCAATCGTCATTCTTGGCGACAGCATCGTTGAGGCATCGACTTTGCCGCGGTCGTTATGCGGTCATCCGATTATCAACGCCGGGATCGGAGGCGCCTCAACCGCGAGCCATCTTGGCTCGATTCTTGCGGAGTCGCTTGGCAGCAAGCGAGCCGCGTTGGTGG
>WNFR01005038.1_pt1 | contig 13520 bp, 9 predicted proteins | sample 5400221 | NCBI WGS metagenome assembly WNFR01 (sample SAMN13153357, study PRJNA577476) | soil metagenome | isolation source: 40 cm soil under Madrone tree | place: USA:California | collected 2016-06-14
TTGTCCACATTTGAATCGCCAGTGGTAAACCCTCCGAGCGAGGGATTGACGTTCATGCTGGTGAGTTGAGTAAGCGATTGGGCGGCGGGCGTATATTTATAGTTCTGGGAAGCAGCGAGCTGGCGTGACGGGCGGGCAGGTTTTTTAGCGGGTGGCGCGGCAGGTGTCTCGACGCGGACCCCGTTTGAGAAATCGAAGTTGTCGATCTGGTAACCCGAATAGGTCTGTGCCAGAGCGGACGAGCTCGAAACCAGGGTCAGTGCTAAGAAAAGAAAAAGTTTTCGCATCGCGTCGTAACTACCAGTGTCGAAGTGAAGCAATTGAGATCTTTGAAGGGAGGTCGCTGCTTTTTGTCCCAGGGCATCCAGCGAGAAGAGCCAAAGGCATCTTAACATAAGCGTTCAACTACTGCCAACAGGTTTGACCACACGATTAAATGGGCGGTTTTTGATGGTGTTTTTGGAGAGTGCGCGGGTAATGGGTTTCCCAAACGAGGTCGAGAGAAACTGTAGGGGCGTCCCTCCGTGGGCGCCCTTTTTCACGCGACTCGGGGCGCCCACGGAGGGACGCCCCTACATAAATTAGGGACACAACCAGAAATCTAACGAGGGTATTGACAGCGGTAGTATGATAGCCGCGTTTTTCGAAAGTACCTCACAACTCAATTAACCGCGCGCTTCTGCGCGCCTCACAAAAGGATACAAACATGAAGAAACTCCTCACTCTATCTCTGACACTCATTCTTGTTTTTGCAACGGGAGTGTTGGCCCAAACCCCTAACTCTTCAACCGGCACTAAGACAAACAGCAAACAGGCCTCGAAACGAGGGCCGGTCTTTCGTGCCACCAAGGATCAGATAAACCAGGCCCAGGCGTTGCTAAAGGGACGGGGCTTCTACAGCGGGGAACAAATTGGCAAGCTTGATGATGCTACTCGCGACGGACTCAAGAAGTATCAACAGGCTGAAGGGATCAAGGTTACGGGAACCCTTAACAGAGTCACACTGGAAAAGATGAACATCGCGCTCACCGATAAGCAGAAGACTATGTGAAAGGTCTTCGTTCTGAAGATTTCTTCAGAACGGTGAACGCCAAACCAAAAGCGCGAGTGCACGTTCGGGAAACCGATGTGCACTCGCGCTTCGACTACTTTCCTTAGCTTTGGTCAGGTTGCAGCCGCCTTGACCAGCAACCGTTCGATGATGTTGTAGCTTTCACCAAGTGCGTCTGCCAGCTTTTCGGGCTGATTTCCGCCGCCTTCCGCCATGTCTGCTTTGCCCCCGCCGCGGCCGCCGACAATCGGAGCCAGTTCTTTGATTACCTGACCGGCCGGAACCTTGCTCGTCAAGTCGGATGAAGTTCGCACGATAAGGGAGACTTTTCCTTCAGCGCTCCGTCCAAGCACGACAACGCCGGATTTGATTCGGGCCAACAGCGTGTCGGAAAGCTGACGCATCGCGGCAGCATCAAGCCCGCCGGCTTCACGCGCCAATACGCGGACACCGGCTACTTCGCGCGACTCATCGCCGTTGGACGACGCACCCACGGCTCCGCTGGCAATCTTAAGCTTGAGCTCTTCCACTTCCCGTCGGGCCTTCTTTAGATCGTCCTGAAGTTTGGAGACAACGGTAGGAAGATCCGCGCGCGAAGCTCTGAGGCCGCTACTAATTTCATCAACAAGAATCTCCGCCTCACTGAAACGTTCATAGGCATCGACACCTGTGACGGCCCTGATTCTACGCACACCTGAGGCGATCGATTCGTCACTGACGATTTTCAAAAGACCAATATCACCCGTTGCGCGCACGTGAGTCCCCCCGCAAAGTTCCTTGGAAAAGCCCGGCACAGTAAGTACACGTATCATTCCTGCATACTTCTCACCAAACAGAGCCATTGCACCCGAACGAATTGCCTCCTCAACCGGCATGATGTCCGTGCTAACCGCTACGTTCCTAAGAATTTGATTGTTTACTAACCGCTCGACCTCCACTGTTTCCGCTTCCGTCAACGGTTGATAGTGCGCAAAATCGAACCGCAGATAGTTTGGCGCCACGACAGAACCGGCCTGCTTGACGTGTCCTCCCAGTACTTCGCGCAGGGCGGCATGAAGCAAATGCGTGGCCGTATGGTTTCGCCGTGTAGCATCGCGTCTCTCCACATCCACTTGTGCGACGACTATATCGCCGACTTTTAATGAGCCCTGGTCCACCTTCACTCGGTGCACAATCAATCCGCTCACGGGAGAGACGGTGTCGTTTACAGTGACGTGTGCGCTACCGGTCGCGACTGTTCCGGTATCGCCGACCTGACCGCCTGATTCGGCGTAAAAGGGAGTTCGATCAAGAACTAGTTCACCCACCTGGCCTTCACTCAAGAGCTCCGTTTCGCGGTCATCCTTGATGAGCGCGAGTATCCTTGCATCTTCCAAACGCGTGCCGTCATAACCGGTGAAGACGCTGCTGGCCCCATGCCCAGCCACTTCTGCGTAAACAGGTTTTGTCTTCGCTTGCGCGCCTGACTGTTCACGAACGCCTGCCTGTTGGATCTCTTTTAGAGCTGTTTCAAACTCTTCGTTGAACTCTTCCTCCGGACAGTTGAAACCCCGCTCCTCAAGACTGACTCGAATCAAGTCTCGCGGAGTTCCAAAGGTGTCGTAAAGACGTGCCAGGTCCGAGTAAGCAGGAGTATCGCCAGGCTTAGTCCGGGCGAACGTCTCCTCTAGTTTTTGAAGCCCGGCCGTCAAAGTAGCACCAAATCGCTCTTCCTCGAGCTTCACCATTCGTTCAATGAAACTTCGCGAGGCCTCGAGCTCGGGATAGGTCTCGTGCATTAGATCGACCACAAAATCGGTAACTTTGTAAAAGAACATGTCTTCGAGGTGGAGTGCATGCTCGCCGTGGTAGATCGCCCTGCGCATTATCTTGCGAAGCACATAATTTCGACCTTCGTTACCCGGCAAAATACTGTCGGAGATCGCAAACGCGGTCGCGCGCGCGTGATCAGCGATCACGCGCATTGCAAAGCCTTCCTGTGTACCTGGCTCGTAGTTCCGGTCGGCTAGCTTTGCAGTGAATTCAATGATTGGCCTAATGAGATCCGTATCGTAATTCGACGTGACACCTTGCAGGATGGCCGCGATACGCTCCAATCCCGCGCCTGTGTCGACCGAGGGTTTAGGCAACGGTGTCTGCACGATCTCGCCCGCATCGGTTTTAGTCCGCTCAAACTGCATGAAGACCAGATTCCAGAACTCCAGAAAGCGACCTGCGTCTGAACCCTCAATGAAGGCCTCGCGTGAGAACTCTTCACGATTGAGTTCCGTCCACTCGCCAGTTGCGCCTTCAGGAAATCTAAAGTCCTTCGCAATGTGAGCCAGATCGATGAAGATTTCGGAGCACGGACCACACGGGCCAGTGTCAGCCATTTGCCAGAAGTTGTCTTTTTCATCCAGTCCATATATCCGCGAGTCAGACAGTCCGGCTATCTCTTTCCAGAGAGTGCGGGCCTCGTCATCTTCGCGAAACACAGAGACTCGCAGGTGTTTCGGATCCAGTCCAAGGACCTTAGTCACAAATTCCCAGGCAAACTGGATTGCTTCGCGCTTGAAATAATCGCCAAACGAAAAGTTGCCGAGCATCTCGAAAAAGGTGTGGTGCCGAGCCGTTTTTCCTACTTCATCAAGATCGTTGTGCTTGCCGCCCGCGCGTATGCACTTCTGCGACGAGCAGGCGCGGACGTACTCGCGCCTCTCCAAGCCGAGAAAGACGTCTTTGAACTGGTTCATGCCGGCGTTGGTGAAGAGCAGGGTCGGATCATTGGCAGGCAGCAAGGGTGACGAACGCACACGCGTGTGCCCGTGTTGCTCGAAATACTGTAGGAAAGTTTCGCGAATCTCGTTGCCAGTCATGATTGATTGGAGTTTAGCATGCAGCCCTGTTAGCGATGAAATGGGTGGGTTTTTGGCGGTGCCAGATTTGGATCAGCAATTCAATCGCTCAACTTCAGTAACCTCTCAGGAAGGTGGACCCTGTCCCCGCTCAAGGCTGAAAGCTATTGACCAGCAAATCAATAACACAACCCAGCAACCCTTGAAGCCAAGAAGCTGGGCTATTGTGAGAGTTGTCGGAGGTGAGTACTTTACTCTTGGAGGTAAACGGCATTCAAACTTGAGGCGGGGACAGGGTCCGCCTTCCCGACCTGAGAGGTGGTTGCAGTTGAGTGGCTGACACGTTCGTTGCTGAGGTGCCCAACTTAAAACACTAACGAGCCTCATTCTTCAGACAAATCTACTTTGGCCGCTGCGCGAACTTTCTCGCTGACCATCTCAAAGGGAAAGCCTTGTCGCAGCAGATGATCAAACAGGCTTTTCGCTTCCGCACGACTTGTGGGCCGTCCGCGAAGCCGAATTCGTTTCTCAATCGCCCGGTCAATCAAATCTTCTTCTGGAGTTTCCGTGTAGACCTTCTCAAGCGCCTCTTCTGCTACCGAACGGTCAATCTTCTTCATTGTCAGATCTCGTTCCAACCGCCGGCGGCCTATAGGTCTTTGTTTCACTCTCAAGGATGCGTAGCTGACGGCGAAGTGTTCGTCGTTAAGGTAGCCGTACTCGCGCAGTCGTGAAATAACAGTTTCCACCACTTCGTCGTCGGCTCCGCGACCCTCGAGCAATCTTTCGCGTAACTCAGCAATCGAGCGGGCTTTAGCGGTCAGTAATTTGATCGCCCGCTGAAATATGCGCCGGCGAGTCTCATCCGGCGTACTCACTTGACTGTTGTCTGAAGTCTTTTTCCGTTTTGAGGGACGACGCATAGAAAAGAGGTTTTAACCTACCGGTGCCAGGAAGCAAAGAAGAAAACACAACGGTTTGAAAAGCTGTCAATGAAGATTGAGTGCAAGAATCACCGCGCCCAGTTCAACACCAGTGCCTGGCAAACAATCGCCAATCGGCAATCGAACAATCTACAATGATCCCCATGGACGGAGTTTTAGTTATCGACAAGCCCGCCGGGCTTACATCACACGATGTCGTAGCACGGGTGCGGCACATATTGCACGAACGTCGCGTTGGGCACACAGGCACATTGGATCCCTTTGCTACCGGGGTACTGGTTGTTGTGGTCGGGAGAGCAACGCGTCTGGCGCAATTTCTGAGCGGGGTTGAAAAGGAATACGACGCGATAATACGGCTCGGCTTTGCCACTGAAACGGGTGATATCACGGGCAATCGGATCACAGATCCTAATGAGAGCGAAGACACCACACCGGGTGGTCCCTGGAGTGAACCTGAGGTTGAAGCAGCTCTGGCAAGCTTGCGCGGCTACATCGATCAAGTACCGCCGATGTATTCGGCGAAAAAGCAGGGAGGACGAAAACTGTATGAGCTTGCACGGCGCGGCGAAGAAGTTGAGCGAAAGCCGCTCCGCGTTTGTATTCATGAGTTCGCTCCGATAAAGCCCGACGGGGAACTGATGAAGGACAATCTGGATGGCACCTTTGATTTCCAGGTGCGTGTCGTTTGTTCATCGGGCACCTATGTGCGGACCCTCGCGGAAGACTTCGGCAAGCGTTTGGGGATAGGCGCTCATCTCGCGGAGCTGCGCCGCACACGAGTCGCCGACTTCCAAGTCAGCGAAGCGATCACCCTCGCACAGTTAAAAACCCGCTTTGGCGAGGAAGCGCTCGGTACTGCTCTACTCCCACCGGACGCAGCGCTCTCGCGCCTGCCTTTTGTGCATCTAAGCGCTGACGACGCGCGGAGAGCGCGCCACGGAATGGAGGTCAGAGTTTTCGAGGCCGCGTGGCCGGATGGAGCACAGATAAGAATGCGCGATATTGATGGAGAGTTGATCGCTGTTGGCTATTTCGCCGCCAGCAGCTGCTCATTGCATCCGCGCGTGGTTATCGCTCAGGAAAAATAAGCATTGACTTGGGCCCTTTGTCCCTGTGCTATACTTGCGGCAATTAAGGGAAGCGCGCGTGGTTCGCTTCCAACAAGTGTTTCCTCTGCGACTTCCTGTTGATAACGTTGATAGTTCCAGATCATTGAGAACCGGTTGCTTCGAAGATGTGGCCCACGCTTACGCGCGCGTCAGAGGCGAATATCGAGGCAAAGGACGATTCGACAGCCGTGTAAGCTTAGCTACGAGCAAACCGGTCGATTCCAAAGGCGTGGCCGATCCCCACACGCTGTCCACTGCGCGAAAGCCGAAGAGGTTTCAAAGGCTATGCAAGAGCAGGATGGCAAGAAACAATTCAACATCACCGAACGTCTGGAAGATTTGCGCCGCGAACACGAAGCGCTCCGCTGGGAGGGAACGTTTCGAGACTATTTCGAACTAGTCGCTCAAAATCCGCGCATTGCCCAGCTTTCGCACGCCCGCGTCAACGACATGGTCCATGCGGCGGGTATCGAACGCCTCAATGAAGGCACGCAGCACGAAGTAATTTCCTACAACTTTTTTGCTCCGGAATTATTTGGCATCGAGGAGCCAATCGCCCGGATTGTCGAGTATTTCAAGTCTGCCGCACAGCGTTTGGAAGTGCGAAAACGCATCCTGCTGTTAATGGGTCCGGTAGGCGGGGGCAAGTCGACCATAGTTAACCTGCTCAAGCGCGGCATGGAAGAGTGGACTAAGAGCGACGGCGGCGCCGTGTATGCAATCAAAGATTGCCCGATGCATGAAGAACCCCTTCATTTGATTCCGCACAAACTGCGCGCCGAAATCGAGAAGCACTACGGTATCTATATTGAAGGCGATCTATGCCCCCAATGCCGCTACGCGCTTGAACGCACTTACGGCGGACGTCATGAAGATGTGAAGGTGCATCGCGTCATTTTCTCAGAAAAGGAACGAGTGGGTATCGGCACCTTTTCCCCGAGCGATCCGAAATCGCAAGACATTACTGAACTAACCGGCTCCATCGATCTTTCCACTATCGGAGAGGTAGGTGTCGAGTCAGACCCGCGCGCCTATCGCTTTGACGGTGAGTTGAACATCGCGAACCGGGGCTTGATGGAATTCGTGGAGATGCTGAAGGTCGACGAGAAGTTTCTCTACAGCCTGTTGACTCTTTCGCAGGAGCAAAGCATCAAGACTGGCCGTTTCGCGATGATTTATGCCGACGAAGTGATTCTGTCGCATTCGAACGAGAACGAGTACATAGCTTTCGCCGGCAACCGCAAGTCCGAAGCATTGCAGGATCGAATCATCCTGGTCCGTGTGCCATACAACCTGAGGGTGTCGCAGGAAGAGCGCATTTACGACAAGTTGCTCCGGCAGTCGGAGGCGCTGCGCAGCGTCCACCTTGCGCCGAACACGCTACGAGTGGCGGCAATGTTTGCCGTAATGACGCGTTTGGAAGAACCAAAGCGTCAGAGCGTAGACATTGTGAAGAAGATGAAGCTTTATGACGGCGAGGATGTCGAAGGTTACAAATCGAAAGACGTCCGAGAGCTGAAAGAAGAGACCGTGCGCGAAGGCATGGATGGCATCTCGCCTCGCTACATTATCAATCGCCTTTCGAGCGCGCTCGTGCGCGATGGTGTTACCTGCATTAATCCCATCGATTCCCTGCGTGCCATCAAAGATGGTTTTGAGCAGCACACCGGTATAAGCACCGAACAGCGAGAACGTTATCTAAACCACATTTCCCAGGCACGCAAGGAATACGACGAACTGGCGAAGATTGAGGTGCAGCGTGCGTTCGTCTATTCGTTTGAAGAGATGGCGCGCACGATGTGCAACAACTATCTCGATAACGTTGAGGCTTATTGCAACAAAGAGCGCATCAAGGATCCGATTACCGAGGAGGAGATGGATCCTGACGAGCAGTTGATGCGTTCAATCGAAGAACAGATTGGCATCTCCGATAACGCTAAGAATACTTTCAGGCAGGAGATCTTGATTCGTATCTCCTCTTATGCACGCAAGGGCAAAGCTTTTGAATATAGTTCGCATGAACGCCTGAAAGAGGCCATTGAGAAGAAGATCTTCGCGGACCTGAAGGATGTAGTGAAGATAACAACCTCGGCCAAGACACCCGATCCCGATCAGCTGCGGCGCATTAACGAAGTTATCGACCGGCTTGTAAGGGACCATGGTTACTGTCCGGTCTGCGCGAACGAGTTGCTGACGTACGTGGGTACGCTGTTGTCACGTTAATGGCACAGACGTCCAGTCTGTGATTTGCAGTAGAACGCCCGCGCTCCTCAGGAGTGCGGGCTTTATGATAAGCAGCCAATGAAGAAACGTTACTGGATTGCCGGTGCGGCGACAGCGGTGGTGGCCGCCAAGCTTTTGGCTCGTCCGCGCGACGTGAATTGGGAGAAAAGTCGCCAGACTGTTTTCCATGCCGAGCATTCGCGCTTCACCGAAGTTAATGGCGTGCGGGTACACTACCAGGAGGTCGGAAGAAGAGACGCGCCACCGCTTGTCCTGCTGCACGGCTTTGCTTCCTCAACACTGGTTTGGAGCAAGGTGTTCTTGAAGTTGGCTGCAGCTGGTTTTCGCGTGATTGTGCCGGACCTTCTTGGTTATGGTTATTCAGGGAAGCCGCGTAACGGAGAATACACAATCGGCTCCCAGGCACGATTGATAGTTGGCCTGCTCGACCGTTTGGGAATTGCAAGCGCCACGGTTGTGGGCAGTTCCTATGGCGGTGCGGTAGCCGCCACTTGTGCGCTCGATTACGTTGAGCGTATCGAGAAGTTGGTTCTGGTCGGTGCGGTAAATAACAATCGGCCCTTAAAGTTTACGCTGCTGCGGCTGTTCCGTTCGCCGGTGCTCGGCGATGTAGTGTCGCCGCTTTTGATCGGTTCACGCCGGTTGCTGCGCCTGCGAATGAAGCGGGTTTATGACCGTCACTCCTGGGTGCTGGATGAAAGAAGGGTCGATGCCCGGCATCTGCCATTGCGAGCGGCGGCCACGCAGCGCGCCATCATTCGCACGGCGCGTGGTTGGGACGCTGAGCGAATTTCTCACGACGCGCATCTAATCCGTCAGCCTACTCTTTTGCTTTGGGGTGAAACTGATCCTGAAATCCCGCTGCCTGAGGGCGAGCGGTTGCAAAGTAAAATCCCCAATTCGCGGCTGATAGTGTTTCGCGAGTGTGGTCACCTTCCCCATGAGGAATATCCGGAGACTTTTACCGACGTTTTAGCCGAGTTTGCTTTACAGTCGGCGTAGAGGAATAAAATCATGAGTCGGATCAGCACTGTGATTCTTGTTGCGCTGCTCATTGCGATGGCGTCGGTTAGTGCTCTTGCCTGCGACTGCCTCACCATATCAGCGCCAGAGAGCTTCAAGATCGCCGACACCGTTTTCGTTGGCAAAGTAATAAGCGTCGAGCGATCGGATTCATCGACTAATACTACTTTTGAGGTTCGGCACTCATTAAAAGGGTCCCCAGTGAATACTGTAGTGGTCTCCGGGCTCACAGATTGCGACGCACAGTTTTACCTGGGTTGGACGTACGTCGTTTATGCGGAGCAGGTCGAAGGTCGAATGTTTGCCAGTTCGTGTCTTAGCACCAAGCCAATCGATGTTCCTGACGAGCTGAAGGTGAAGCGAAAAGGCGTGCGCTGTCGCTACCACGAGCGCTATCGTTCATATGGAAGCATCGCGGTAGTAACTGGAGCATGCGTCATGCTTTCCCTGTCGCTCGGACTTTTGGTGGGCGCGATTCGAAAGCGTTTCAGGTGAGTTGAGGGTTTGACGGCGGGTGTTTCGTAGCGAGGTTTGTAGCAATGTCCATCCAACGCAACGACTGGTCACTGCAGCGCAAAGGGATCATCGATCAGGAGCGCCACAAAGATCGCGTAAAGGAAGCGATTCGCAAAAACCTTGGTTCGATCGTCTCCAACGAAGCAATCATACTGTCTGACGGCAAGCGCACTGTTAAAGTCCCCATTAAAGCATTAGACGAATACAAGTTTCGCTTCGACTACCGCAAAGGCAAACATGTCGGTCAGGGCGACGGAAAGACGCGTGTGGGTGATGTAATAGGCCGCGAAAGCCGTCCCGGTTCGGGGACTGGCTCGGGCCAGGCAGGCCAGGAAGCGGGCGCAGACTACTACGAAGCAGAAGTCAGCATCGACGAAATTGCAGCGCTGATATTCGAAGACCTCCAACTTCCTTATCTTCAGGAAAAGGCGAAGAAGGCGGTGCAGTCGCGTAAAACTCAATTCAACGAGATTCGGCGCACAGGGGTTATTGCCAACCTCGACAAGCGCCGGATGATCCTGGAAAACATCAGACGCAACGCGCGCGAAGGCCTGGGCGCCAGGTTTGGCAACATCAAGAAGGATGACTTGCGCTTTAAGACGTGGGAAGAGGTGATGCGTTACGAATCAAACGCCGTCGTAATCGCGATGATCGACGTGTCTGGCTCGATGGGTGAATTCAAAAAATATGTGGCGCGATCCTTCTACTTTTGGATGGTGCGCTTTCTGCGAACAAAGTATGACAACGTCGACATCGTCTTTATCTCGCATCATACGGAGGCTAAGGAAGTCACCGAGGAACAGTTTTTCACGCAGGGAGAATCCGGCGGCACGGTCGTCTCTTCCGCGTACCAACTGGCGCTCGACGTCATCAAGCTGCGCTACCGACCCTCGGATTGGAACATCTATCCCTTCCATTTTTCCGACGGCGACAACTACTACTCAGATAATGAAGAGGCCGTGAGGCTTGCCGATGAGCTGATCACGACATGCAATCTGTTTGGTTACGGCGAGATTGGCGAGGAAGGATCTTCAAGCTATCGACGTTCATCCGGTGCTTTGTTGTCGATCTTCAACGACAGGTTGAAGAACAAAGATCACTTTGTGGGCGTGCGCATCGATGACAAGGAGGATGTCTACCCGGCGCTGAAACAGTTTTTTGGCCAGCGAGGAATTGAGACACCGGCGTAAGACCATGATCGAGGATCGCGAAATCAAAGACCTCGAAAAATCGGTCGAGCAAATCTGGGACATTGCTCGTCGCTTTGGACTCGACCCGTACCCCACTAACTTCGAAATCGTGCCGGCGTCTGTGATGTACGAAGTCGGTTCTTATGCGTTGCCGGGAAGGTATTCACACTGGACGTTCGGCAAGGCCTACCACCGGATGAAGACGATGTACGACTTCGGCTTGTCAAAAATCTATGAAGTCGTCATTAACACCAATCCTGCATACGGCTTTTTGCTGGAAACCAATAGTCCGGTGCAGAACAAAATGGTGATCGCTCATGTCCTGGGTCACGTGGATTTCTTCAAAAACAATACCTACTTCTCGAAAACCAACCGCCGCATGGTCGAGAGCGTGACCACTCATTCGCAGAGGATTATGGAATACGAGTTCAAGCATGGTCGCAAAAAGGTCGAGCGATTTCTCGACTCTGTGCTGGCTATTGAAGAACACATCGATCCCCATTTCTTCATCAAGCGCGACATATCCGCTGCCGAAGAAAAGCGTCGCGCCGAATACCAGCCAAAAGAAGGACGCTACGACGACCTTTGGTTACTGGACAAGAGTATGACCACAGCCGAGCAACAGGTCAGGAGCGGGGGCAATAACGATCGGGAGCAGGATCAGAACCATCTTGCGCCGGAACGTCTTCCCGAAAAGGACGTCCTGTTCTATATCATGAAACACTCGCCCTCGTTGTCCACCTGGCAGCGCGACGTGATCGCTATGGTGCATGAAGAGATGGAATACTTTGTGCCGCAGATGCAGACCAAAATAATGAACGAAGGTTGGGCCAGCATCTGGCACGCACGCATCATGCGCGAGCTTGATCTTCCGGACCAGGAGCACATCGAGTTTGCCGATCTGCATTCGGGCGTAGTCTCACCGCACAAGGGACAACTAAATCCTTATTATCTTGGCTACAAGATCTACGAAGACATCGAGCGACGTTGGAATAGCCCCTCCGACGAAGAGCGCCAAAAGTTTGGCCGCGCCGGTGATGCGGGCAGCGAAAAGATCTTCGAAGTGCGAGAGCTGGAAAACGACGTCTCTTTCCTGCGCAACTATCTCACGGAAGAGTTGTGTGAAGAGTTGGACCTGTTTGTTTTTGAGTTAGCGGACGAGGAAGAGTGGACGATTACTGAGAAACGCTGGGAGAAAGTCCGCGACCAGCTCGTCAGGAACATGACCAACTTCGGCTTTCCTTACATGCAGGTCGAAGATGGCGACTACGACGGCAATAGCGAACTTTATTTAAAACACTCCTACGAGGGAACCGAACTCGATATGCGCTATGCGCGCAAAGCTCTCGAACACGTCCACGCACTGTGGGGCCGTCCTGTGCACCTGGAAACTATAGTTGACGAAGAAACTACGATCCTGCACTACAACGGTGACGAGCACGAAGAGGATTGAATGTCATCACGCGCCAGATGGTAACGAATTCATAGTTTGCCTTGGCTAGCTCATATTCAGCGCTTTGCCCACGGACGGATCCCTGCGAACACGCCAGATTTTCGAGTCGAGGTAGTAGTGTATTAAAGCGTAGCCCCACAAAAAAGAGATACAGAGCTGCACGGCTAGGGATGGCTCAGTTATTCCGCTGCTCGCGTTTTTCAAACTAACATAACCGAGAAATTGGCGTGGTCCCTGGTAGATCAAGCCGAAAAGAACGCCGAAAGCGATGTAGTAAACAAGGCGACGGCTAATGAGTTCGGCCGCACCGTATTTCTGGCGTTGATCGGAGCCACTAAACTCTTCTGTCGAGTTGGGTGACGACCCGTCCGCTACGGCAGACGGTACTGAACTGTTTCCCGCGATGGAGATGCTCCCGGCGCTGTACTTCTTATTATGAAACCAGACCAACCGGTGATACTGGAGGTTGTGATAGATCGTGAGGATTGCAACTATGGCGATCGGCTTGTGAGGCATCGGCGTCAGAAGGACGATCCAATGCATGGGTATGGCAGCCGCTAATAATAGATACTTGGGAACATCCAACGGCTCGCCAATAATCGTTTTCTGGATCTGACGGCCTAACCATGCGATTCCCAGAATCACTGTGCCCGCCAGCAGAAGCGATGCTAAACCATTTACACCCGAACGCAGGACCGTGGGAACGCGCGCCATCGCTTCAGGATCTCTCGCGATAAAAGCGATAAAAGGATAGTTGAAAGCAAAGAGCAGCAGCAGCCGATCGAGCGCGTTGTCAATGGGTGCGAGATCGCCGTTTTTCTTTTTGTAGAGCACCATAAAACCATAGTGCTGCTTCACAAGATGGTAATAAGCCCAAAGCGCCGCAACAAAGAAGAAGGCAAAGGCGGCACCTGCAAGTACGAGCAAAGGTCCAAGCGCGAAGAAGAGCAGTGATCCCCATAGCAAGCGTCTGCGAGTCGCACGTTCAGTGCGATCAAAATAGGTTCGAGAGAAAGTGGCGAAGACGTGTGGCGCGTCGATGAGAATGGCCCATAGCGCCATCATTGGAATCAACGGCACGAGGCCCTTAACGTATAGGAACAGGAGAGCGTAACTGGATATAACAGAACCTATGAACCAAACGAGATCGTCTCGG
>WNFR01005039.1_pt1 | contig 13519 bp, 16 predicted proteins | sample 5400221 | NCBI WGS metagenome assembly WNFR01 (sample SAMN13153357, study PRJNA577476) | soil metagenome | isolation source: 40 cm soil under Madrone tree | place: USA:California | collected 2016-06-14
ACACACCTCCAAATCAGTAGAATCCAGTTGTCCGGTTGGCGCGCATTACCGGACATTGAAAGATTAGCTCGCTTTGTCGGTCCCCAAGGAGTACGTTTAGAAGGTCAATACACACCTACCGCCAAGCCGGGTTGGCCACGGCACCTTGTGCATAAGACGAGGCCAAGGGCTGCGACGGCACTCCTATTTCTCATCCCACAGCGTAGACAGAGAAACCGTTCCGGAGAGCGTGTTGCCCAACGCAGGAGGCGGCATTGTGCAAGAAACGATCAGCTTTACCGGAACAATCATCGGCGAGAGCCAGCGAGTAGAGTGCGAGGTTCGAGCAACCAAGACCACGATGGACGGAGATCCACCTTTGGTTTCTGGTTACCGGATTGTGGAGTCTGACTTGACGGATCGATTGCCGGATGGCAATTACGAGTTGCTGGTGAACCGCGAAAGAAGTCGGTTCAAGCGAGACGCCGGACGTTTCTTTCCCCGTCCATATTGATTGGCTGCTGACAGGCCTTGGTTGCTGATCGATCCACATGCCGGTTTGCGGGTAGTCAGGCATGTCGATTAAGTTATTTAGTGCGAGGGGTAGAGCTTTTATGGCGACAATTACTTCTTGACTTCGGCCTCCCCGTGCTTACCATATGAAACTAGCCATAGCCGTTAGAGCGCATGGGCGCTTTAAAGTGTTTTGGCTGAAGATGCCGAATTTATACCTCGGACTCTCCGCACCACGAAACCGCTGGAGAGTCCCGCTGGGTTAGTTGGATACCGTGCGCGACATAGTCCTGAAATACCCTGTCTGGCAGGAACCCTACCGAGCAGCTGTAATCGAGACAAATCCTAAACTGCTCAAACAGAAAATCGCGAGCGCGCAGCAGGCCGCCATGTTGCGACTCAAGCAAATAGATAACGGCACAGACCATCACCATGAATTGATGGCACTTACAGACGCGCTGACGGCATTGAAATTACTCGCGGAAACAAGCTGGGGCTGAGTGCGATGCAGGCCGCCGCAGTTTGAATCTATCTTGTCGATAAGATTGCCGGGAACAATCGTCACCCTGGTGGCGGTCAGTTCATAGGAGGTGGCATTGTGCAAGAAACAATCAGCTTTGGCGGAACGATCATCGGCGAGAGCCAGCGAGTAGAGTGCGAGGTTCGAGCAACCAAGACCACGCTGGACGGAGACCCACCATTGGTTTCTGGTTACCGGATTGTGGAGTCTGACCTGACGGATCGATTGCCGGATGGCAATTACGAGTTGCTGGTGAACCGCAAAAGAACTCGGTTCAGGCGAGACGCCGGACGTTTCTTCCCTCATCCATATTGATTGGCTCCCGACCGGGCTTTCGAAACCTTTCTCACATCGTTTCTCTAATCGTTGGACCACTGCGGCCTACTGCCTCTTCCACGGGGCTAAAAGCTTTAACTGGTTATTTGAAAGAGGTTCCAGTTTCTGATTGAATAGCCGCACGGAGTCACAATGAAAATATACAATGTCGCAGGCTATTTGATTATTTTGTGCTACATGCTGGCTTGTATGTATTCGGCCCCAGCTCATATGGGACCCTGGATTGGAGTGCTGATAGGCGGAGGTTATTTTGTTTTTTGCTGGTTTTTTGGCGGATTGTATTTGGCGGATGTTCTTCATTTGGGGATCGCTCACCGTTCGCTCGACTATAAGGACTGGTTCATGAAGGCAGTCACCATCGGGAATAATACATTCGCGATCTATGTGGATCCGATTGCCTGGGTAAACCGCCACCGCTTGCATCATAAACATTCCGACCATCCCGGAGATCCCAATAAAGTTTCCGAGGATGGTTTTTGGCGAACCCTGTATCTGTGCCTGATGCCGTATAAATGCAAAGAAAATCTGGCCGGTGACAAGATTCTAAAATCACGGACTTTTCGAGTGGCCGCGAATCCGGTTTTTGCAATCGTTGCGCAAGCGTTTAGTTTTGGTCTGCTATGGAAACTGGTTGGAAGCCTGAGATTCACGCTGGTGATGTGGCTGGGAATCCGGATTTTTTCCCTGTGGGTAAACATGATTCAAAACTATTGGACCCACACCCGAGAATTTGGCTACCGGCGGTATCACGATGAAGAGGACAACGCCATGAATATCGGCGAGTGGCTGCCGGTAACGGCGACTTTTAGCGCGTGCCTGCAAAACAATCATCACCACCATGAGGGCCTGTTGCGGCTAAGCCACGACAAGTCTGAATACGACTTCGGATTTATAACGGTTAAAGCGATGAAATATTTGGGCCTGGTGAAGGCCACGAGAACTGGCGCAGAAGTGCCGAAGGACGTTCCACTGGGCGCGCTAGACTTTTAAGGCGTTCTTTTTCTTTTTGTGAATGGTTCAATGGTTTGCCCGAGAAAGCTGGGCGAAATTTCTTCGCCATCCAGGCCATAAACTTCAGGCCAGGTATCGGGAAAGTAGTAGGTACCGAAAATCTTATCAATCCACGGAAAATGAATGGCAAAGTTCTTGTCGATGGACTCTTTTTGAGAAGTGTGGTGCCAATGATGGTATCTGGGCATAACCAAAAACTTTTCCAGCCATTTGGCGTTGGGACCGAAGTTGCAATGGGTCCAGGTCGCGTGAAGGGTAACGAAAACCAAGTACACCAAGATGATCGTTTGGGAAAATCCAAGCATCATCGGAACAAGGATGAATCCGCGCACCAAAGTGTCGTCGACAAAGTGGGAGCGGGAGCCGGCGATCCAATCCAGCGCCTTGGAAGAATGGTGAATGGCGTGAAAGCGCCACAGAAACGGAACTTTGTGCAGAGCCAGATGAATAAAATATTCAGCAGTGTCCGCAACCACCACCGCCAAAAAGAATTGCAAAACCCACGGCAATCGACCGATGAACCCTTGCAGAACCGGAACACCCAAATATTTTGTGGCCTGGGTAGCGGGCAATAAAACCAGAAAAGATAAAATTTGAATCGGCAGATGGGTGGACATGAAATAGACCATATCCTGGAGCCAATCTTTTCTGAATGTCCCTTGTTCCGGATATTGCGGCCAGATTCTTTCCAGTGGCACGTAGATCATCGCCATCAGCAGCAAATCAAGCAAAAACCAGTCCATGCCGATGGTGATGCCATTGAGCTGGCTGCCATTCACTTTTACGCTCGACCCGCCCCAAGCTGTTGCAGCGATAGCGAGCAACATTCCCGTTAACGCCAGAGTCTTTTTCTTGCGTAGCAGAGAAGAGAGCACTGCAAACGCAACTGCCGCCACGATGAGGAATTGGATCAAGAGTCGAATCGCGTGCAGCGAGTAAAACGGACGGAATTCGGCGGAGGTTAGGAACTGGGGAAAATGCAGGCAGAGAACGCCGCCTAGCGCGAGAAATCCAAAAAAGACCGACAATATCCCGCTCCACCAGCCGGTTCCAAAGCCGGTAGACTCGGCATCACCAAAGAATTGGTTAATTTTTTGCTCGATCACGTTGCGCCTAGTTTACGTTTCTGGACTCAGGCAAGCTATTGGAAAGATGCTGGCGTGCGTTGGAGGTAACGCCTATCCGATTTGCACGCGAATGAGAAGCTAGACTAAGCGCAACCGGTTTCGAATAGTCCGCGAGCATTGTGAAGCAAAGCTTCATAATCATCGAATTTGGAAAATACCGCGGTAATACCCATAGATAGTGCGCGCTTTTCCACGACGCTATTGTAATTGTCGGTCAAAAGGAAAATCAGCGCTTTGGGCGCAGCTTTTTTCAATTCGCGAACCAGCCGGGCTAGACCGGCTTCCGGCAAAGGCAAACCCAATATGATCATATTTGGAGAATGGCGGCGCGTTTCCTCGATGGCCGTCAACTCGGTTTCAGCGTGCGCGCACAGCGCAAAGCAATCCAGAGGTGCAAAGGTCCTGGCAAGCGCACTGGCGCACTCGGAATCATTGTCAACGATGAGGATGGAATGCACACGGACTCTCTAGCCGCAGTCGGGGAACTGAGGCTCATAGGGGTGTTATCGCTTGTAGATCAAGGGGGACGAGTTGTCGAAAAAATATATGGCCAAGCGGATTAACCAACCAGATTAGCGGGGAGCCGGCGCCAGAACGGATTGCATACCTGACACTAGATCTGTCTTTAGCCGTGGTGATTTGATTCTTTACGCCACATGGCGTGATGCCGGACGATGGAGGAATAGCATTCGCAGGTGGCGGATTCGAGGCCGGCACGATCGAGAATCTGGACCGCGCCGCGGGAGTAGTCGATCAACTCCGATTTTTCCAGAAAGCCGATGGCCACGTTGACGCTGGCGCGGCGCATACCCAGCATGTGCGCCAGGAATTCCTGAGTCAGGCCGACCAGGTCTCCGCCCAGGCGGTCCTGGCTCATCAAGAGCCAGCGGGCCATGCGCTGGTTAACGTCGTGCAGCCGGTTGCAAGCGGCGATCTGCGCGGACTGGCCGGCAAGTTCAAAGGCGTAGCCCTGCAATTGCCTGCGCAACACCGGGCAAGTCTCCAGTGCGCTGGTCAAATCATTGGCGCGAATGCGGAATGCGCTGCCCTTAATCTGAACGATCACTCTGGCGGCGCTGCTCTTGAAACCGGCGACCAGAGGCAAACCGACAAAGCCTTCACTGCCGGTCAGCCCAACTTCAACAATCCGGTTCTGTTTCAAAACGGTGAGAACCGAAGCCAGTCCACTGATCATGAAATATCCGTGGACGATTGGTCGGGCGGTTTCGTTCAAGACGGTATGCAGCGGCAACGGAACCAGTTCCAATCGAGGCTGAAGCGTTGTGAGTTCTTTGCGGGGAAGCGCGTGCAAAATAGAGTTGGTGCGCTGGCGTACAGTGATCACCTGACTCCTTGGCGAAACTGCTGGGAGTTCGCTCTGAGCGGTCAGGCCAACAACGGAAGAGAGAATCAGGCGATGAGGTAAAGGTACGCCGATTTAGCGTCTGCGGCTAGCTATTTATGTTAGTTTCCCCTCATTTTTCGCGTTGCTTTCGACCGTACGCTGGCGTACAGTCGCGAACAGTGGCGTCATTAGCTTATGCAGCGCAAATTACCCATTTCCGGTAGGCCCACTTGGGCAAAAGCCATACGAGCTTTACGCATGACCTTGGAATTGAACCAGGCTGAATTTGGTTCCAGGGTCGGTTTCTCCGCGATGGCGGTATCGAGATGGGAACGCGGAGCGCAAGAACCGCCGGCGCACGGCTACATCGCGCTGGGAAATCTTTCGCCGGAAGCTTCCTGCTGGTTTTTCTGGGAACGAGCGGGACTGCGTACTGAAAACGTACTGCGAGTGCTGCCAACACTGGAAAGAAACATCAGTACTTCCACACTGCAGGGATATGAAATTGTCAACGCTGGCCCGGGCCAGAAAATACAACTGGAAAAGTTTCAGCTGGTGGCGATCCCTCTGCTGAAAGTGGCGGCCTCCTCCGGCAAGGACCAGGGTGACAATCTATCGCTGCTGAGCGATGCACCAATGGAGGGGATGATCGCCGCGCCGAAAGACTGGTGCCCCAATCCGGCGTATACCAGCTGTTTGCGGGTGCGCGGGAATTCCATGGCCCCGCTGATCAGCGACGGCTATGTTGTGGCGGTGGACTCTTCGCAGATCGACTTGAACGGTCTGAATGGAAAAATCGTGATTGCCTGGCACAAAGATGTTGGGCTGACGATTTCGCGTTTTCGGCGCTACGACCATACCGAAGTGCTGGTTTCAGAGAATCCGGATTACGAGGCGATCACCATCAGCGCGGCCCAACCATGGAAGATTGTGGCGACGGTGCTGTGGTGGCTGGGCAGAGCGCCATAGATTCTCGGCGCGGGAATCCGATCTCGCGCGACTTCAATTAGCCCTGGGATCAGCCCTAGCTCAGATTGACCCTGGCTCAGAAAGAATCAACCAGGGGCAACTCCGAATGCCGGCGGTTCCACTCCGTCCGGGCCGCAATCAGATGTGTCCGCAAGATTGGCAATCGTGGATTACCGGAATAGCGGAGCCGCAGATAGTTGAATTTGGTAATGAGTCCGAATCGCAATAATTCAGTGTCTGGCATCACGGCAATTCGTTGGAACTCCGAATCGACTTCATAGCGGTGTTGGTGGAATTCGCGTGCTGCGATTTCCAGCCGGTCCGAAACCTCCATGGTACGAGTCCTTTCTAAGTAAATTCCTAGCACATAGCGCTAGCTGCCACTGTTAGTCGATTATAAGTTAGCGACTATAGTAATGACAAGCAAAAACTATTACGGTAGTATTCGCCCGGGTCTTCCTGCTTTAAGGGTAGCAAGCCGGGCTCGGACGACGAGCCGAGCCATTCGAGAAAACCCTGCAGCAACGCAACCGGCTCGCCGCTTGGGAGGCGATATGAACAAGACTGGGTCGAAGCTGCTCTTGTCTACCGGCCCGCAGCAAATTGGTTTGCCACTCCCCGCGGTTCACCAAAAACTGCAGTTACAGCGCATATTCTTAGTTTGTAGAAACGCAACCTCTGACGCAATTCGCAAATCGTTTGCCGGAGAAGAGGAGTTCGTGGCGTGTGGCGAAGGGTCGAGCGGAATCGAATCGCTTCAGCACACGGCAGGCCCTTCGCCGAGCCTGGTGATCCTTGAACTCGAGGGATTTTCGTTGGAGGGGATAGAAATCGCCGGGGCGCTGAAACTGTCGATGCCGGAAGTGCCGCTCTTTCTGGTGTCGGAACATTGCAGTATGCAGTCCGAGAAGCGGGCCATCTCGTATGGGATTGACGCAATGTTCGAGACCAAAGACGAGTTAAGCTCCTTGGTCTTGAATGCGCGAGCGTTGTTGCGCCACGCCTGGGCCGTACTATCTTCGACGAAGGAAGCCGGTGGCTGCCACGGCTAATGCCAGCAACGGATGGCGCCATCGTGGCCTGCGGAGACTAACCACGTTCCATCGGGAGTGAAAGCGATCGCCGAGATGCCTTTGCGATGGGCAACATAACGGCGGAGCAGGCGATCTTGGTCTAGAGCAATCAAATTGATGCACCAGTAGCCGCCATCGCCGCGATAAGCAATCGCCAGCTCCCGGCCATTGGGACGAAACGCCAACGCAGACACCGCAAACTTCTGAGATTCCGTAGCGACTTCGGTTCCGGACTCTATGTCCCACATTTGGTAGCCGCCGTGATGTGAAAGGGGCGCAGCGATCGCACTGCCACTGGCAAGTTGCAATCCATCTGGACGGAAAGCCAGCGCATCGACCGGTTGGGAGTGGCCGGCGAGAACGTGCAGAAGGTCTCCGCTGGCCGGGTTCCACAACCGTACGGACTGATCGCTGCTGGCAGAAGCCAGAATCGTTCCATTGGCCGAAAAGGCCACACTGTTGACTCCGCCGGTGTGCCCGTTCAATGCGCGAACGAGTTCCCTGCTCTGTGGGTTCCAGAGCTTCACAGAGTGATCGGAGCCCGCCGAGGCAAGCAAACGATCGTCCGGCGAAAATACGACACTGCGGATTTCTCCTTGTTTCGCGGAAATGCTGTTCGACAAATGTCCAGCCGCAACGTCCCAAAACTTGATCACGCCGTCCTTGCCTCCTGAGGCCAGTACTTTTCCGTCACCGCGAAACGACAAACTGAAGACTTCTGCGGAGCCGTCTTCAGACTGCCAAAGCAAGTGGCCCGGCAGAAAATCCCACAGGGCAATTTTTCCGTCGGCCCGGGCGGTGGCCATCCAGTGCCCGGTCGGGTCGAATGCCACGGCGTTCACTGTGACGTGCTGTTCTGGAAATTGTCTGTCGGGTACGCTCAACGGAGAAACCGCATCATCGCCGATCGGCGGGCGGCCGATTGGACCGTTGCGCGGCGGTGGAGGAGGAAGAAAACACGCCAGGCTGGCGAACAGCAGGATGGCAAAGGCAAAAAAGGTGAGCGCTTTTTGTAGTTTGTTAATCATTCGGCGCGGCATTGATTTCTCTTCTGTCAGTAAATTCGGACAAGTGTCCGATCCTGCTTGCCAACTTTGGCAAAAGTTGTCGCAAGCTCCCTTACGGTGAGCAACTCGATCTCCATAGACCGGCCTTGCTTCGAGAGCATGCTAGACGGCGCTGTGGATGGCCGCCAGTTTGGTGATTGGGATTTGACCGCGCAACGGCGCGAGGCGGGTGCGCTCGAGGTCATCGCGATAGAAGAGATTGTAGGTGTCGAAGGGAATCAGGCGGCCATCGGGATGCACGATGTGGATACAGGTTTTTTTGACTGAACGGACGTCGAAAGCGTGTGCGTCGATGAATTGCACTATCAGTACGCGGAAAATATTTTTGTAGGAGAGCTCACTGGGCGCGGCGATTTTGGGCAGGCAGCACAAAAGTTCGCGCAACGATTCCGCGCCGGACTGCGGCGAATGATTGGTGGCAAATAATTTGAAGAGACAATCGCGTACGCCGGGCTCTTCTTCGTAGACGATGGTGTTGCGCGCGGCGTTGAGCAGCACATCGGGCTCGACAAATCGCGTCAATGGCACAGCTTTGCCGCCAATTTTCAGCGCATACGCCATGGCCAGTGAATCCGGGTGGCACGGCACGGGAATCACGTCTTCCGACCGGAAGACACTCGATTGTTCGAGAATTTTGCGCCGGACTTCTGTCAATGTCAGGCGATCGGTTGCCGGATCGAATTTTTCCAGGCGTCCGGCGTCCTGAATCGGCTGCAGCGTGACGCCGCGCACGCTGGGCTGCTGCAGCGCGTAGTCGATGATCTTGCCGATTTCGCCGTCGTTCAGGCCTTTGCGCAGCGTCGCCACCAGCGTGGTCGAAATATTGTATTTGTTCAAGCGCTCCACGGCACGTTCGCGGATGCTGCGCAGATCACCGCCGCGCAAATCCAGCAGCGCTTCGCGTTCGAACGAATCGAATTGCAGATAGACTTCGAAGTCCTCAAACTCCGCCAGGCGTTTTACGAAATCCTCGTCCTGTGCGATTTTCAGACCGTTGGTGTTGACCATCAGGTGGCGGATCGGCCGGGCCTTGGCCATTTTCACGATAGTGAAGAAATCGGGATGCAGCGTGGGCTCGCCGCCGGAAAGTTGCACCACGTCAGGATGCCCTTCGTTGCGCACTACTGCGTCCAGCATTTTTTCGATCAGCGCCAGCGAGCGATGCTCGGTACGTTCCGGCCCGCTGCCGGCATAGCAAACCGGGCAGCGCAAATTGCAGGAGTCGGTCAGCTCGACCAGAGAAAGGCAGGAATGCTGCTCGTGGTCGGTGCACAAACCGCAATCGTATGGGCAGCCCCACTTCACCGGAGTGTTGTAGACCACCGGCATTTCCGGAGTTTTGATGAACACTTCGCGGCAGCGCCGGTAGTAGTCGACGTCGTCAGCAATCAGCACACGCTCGGCGCCATGTTCCGGGCAGCGCTTCAGCAGAAACACTTTGTCGTCCTGAAAAACGATCTTGCCTTCCAGCTTGCGAAAACACTTCGAGCAGATGGTCAGGGCTACATCATAAAAAAGATACGGCCGCACCCGTTCGCTCATAGCCCGTCCTTTGGTCTGCGAATGTAGTTGAGCACGAGGCTTACCAAAAGCCAGATGATGCTGCCAAGAAAGCAACCGGCGAAGACCAGAAACGACCAGAAGAAGATTACGTTGAGTTTTTGCCAGCGGTGGCTCATGAACGTCCGATCGCAGCCATAAAACGATCCCATCGCGAGCACCAGTGCCACCACCATGGTGATCACGATCGGAATAATCCGGAGCCTCTTTCGTTCGGTCATTGCATTCCCCTGCTGCTCTTTATGCCTTCGAGCACCGCTTTGATCGCCAGCCAGAGAAGTGCGCCGACAAAAACCAGGACACAAATCAAAAATCCAATTCCGAAAATAGTGCTCGATGATCCGCCTTGCGTGTTCATGGTGCGCAAAAACCCGAAGCAGCTTCCGCCCGCCAACAAAAATGAAAAGAGCATCGTCAATAAAATCGGCTTGTAGTTTGATTTTCGAGCTGGAGGCAACGGTGTCATCTGTTGATTCATCAAATTTCTCCGCCATGAATTGCAGTCTTTAACGAACTAGTCGTTGCAGCCGCCGAAATCGCTGTGGTTCGCTGCTTGCTCGGCTTGAGCCAGCGAATCCAGTCGGATGAGTAGTAACAGAGCATCGCGAGACATGCCCACTGAATCGAAGACAGCCCGAACAAGACGCGTACCTCCGGCTTCAGAAAATCGCACAGCAGCCGAAACCCGAAATACGCCACCATGAACATCTTGAACAGGTCGCCAGAAACGAATGGACGTCGCATCCGGCGCCAGAGAAACCCTCCAAGTGCCAGCGCAAACAGCACTTCGTAAAGCTGGGTCGGATGCCGGGGAATTCCGTCACCGAAATTCACACCCCATGGCAGTGAAGTTACAACGCCAGAAGTATGGTCGTCCAATCCCGTCAAAAAACATCCAATCCTGCCGATGGCAATTCCGACGCACAGCGGCACCGCAAAGAGATCGCCAGTGCGCGAGGTGATTCGCAAAAGGCGCTTGGCAATCTCGACGGCAAACAACCCGCCGATCAGCGCTCCAACAATTGTTTTACCGCCGATTAGGTATGCCGGATCGCGCCAGTGCGCAGCGGTGAGCGCGGGCTCTTCAAACCAGTACAAAACTTTGCTGCCGACCACCGCGCCCATAGCCGCCGCCGCAATCATCCACCAGCGATTGCCGTCGTCGAGTGCATCTCCGCTTCGCTTTCGCAGCAACAAATAGACGCGAAACGCAATCGCGTACGCCACCATTTCAAAAACCAGGTGCGGATGAATTCTCAGCGAGCCTAGAGGAATGTAGACCGGAAAGGTCATGGAGGTGAGGAACAACAACGCGCCCACGTTACGCCGGAATTGCTATGCGGTCAATCCTAGACCGAGCAAGTAATCCGCCAATTCCTTGTGGCCGCGTTCCTGGGCAAAGTTGAGCGCGTTCTTGCCGCCTTCGGTGCGCATTTGCACATCCGCGCCATGCGCAACCAGCATTTTGACAATTTCTAATTTCCCATTGGCGGCAGCTTCCAGCAGTGGCGAGTGTCCCTTCGCGTATCGATAATTCACGTCCGCGCCATTCTCCGCGAGCCACTTCGCAAGCGGGGCATGACTGCCAGCTACGGCGCCAGTTAACGCCGTGTATCCCGTTCCATTCGTCGCAACGGCGTTTACATCAGCACTTGCGCTGTGCAAGTACTTCACAACATCCTCGTGCCCAAACGCCGCAGCCAGTGCCATCACCGGAAATCCATCCGGTGAATAGCTCTTGGCAAGGTCTGGCTTCCCTTCCACCAACTCTTTCACGCGCGACAACCTTCCCGCAGCCGCGGCCTCATGCAACTGCAAAATCGCTCCCTTTTCGATCAGCAGATCGCGAATTTCCTTTCGCCCCATGTAGCACGCCATCAGCACCGCGGAAACGCCTTGTTCGTTGCGTACCTGGAGAAGAGCAGGCTCGAGCTCCACCATCTTTGCGACCGATACTGCATCGCCGGTCCTCACAGCTACAAATAGATCCGCGGCGTCACTCACCGTCACCTCCCAGCCTGCTTCCAGCATGCCGAATTACGTGCCACTCTCAGCGAACATCCTACACCGAGTACTGCTCTGGATTTGTAAGTACGACTTGTTCATCTAAGGGTTTGCAAAGCAAACCCTTATTAACCCTGAAACCGGTGAGCCTCCCTTACGCCCTGCAAGAATTCCGCGCCACCAACATCGCCGCACCATAGACGTCTTACGGCGAGAAATCCGAACAGCAAAGTTCTGTTCATGTCCGGAGATATCAGAGACTTCAGGAGAAGGAAGTGTCTTTTCTGCAAAAGCCGTTCGCGCCAATCACTCTGGCCCGAAATGTGAGAGAAATTCTGGATCGCTCACGCGTCAGTAAAATATGATTTAACTTCTAGCGCCGTGAACGGTCTTTGCGCACCGCATCTTCGATCAGCGCATCCAACTCATCACGTTTCAAAGTAATTTCGTCAGTGACATTTTCTTCGGCGTCGCTGGTAATCGGCAATTCTGCGCCACCACCGGGAGGTGATTGCACGCCGTAGCGAGCCCGAGCGGCCATCAGCTTTGCCACTTCCCTGCTGGAGAAAAGTTTCGGCGTTCCGGCATTTTCCGCGGCCAGCGTGATCTTGGCGGTGTGCTCGACTGTCTCCATCCGATAAAACGCGGTGATCAGATCCGGCCCGCAGGTTACCGCACCATGGTTTGCCAGCAGCAGCGCGTCATAATGCTCCACGAATGGTTCGATGGCCGCGCTTAGGTCTGGAGTTCCCGGTGTCGCGTAACGCACCAGCGGAATCTGTCCGAGTCCGATCACCACTTCCGGCAACAGCGCTTGATCCAGCGCGCGGCCGGCCGCAGCAAATCCGGTGGCGGTAAACGGATGGGCGTGGCAAATCGCGTGGACATCCGGGCGCATGCGGTAAAACAGCAAGTGCATCAAGACTTCCGAAGACGATCTCCGCGCGCCATCGATTTGCCGTCCGTCCAAATCCACTACCACCAGATCGTCAGGCTCGAGCATGCCTTTGTTCATGCAAGTTGGCGTGGTCAAAATGTGGGAATCGCTCAGGCGCACCGAGAGATTGCCCTCGCACGCAACGATATACTCGCGCTCGTACATCCACCGCCCAACGAGACACATCTCGCGGCGGTGCTGCTTTTCGGGCTTATGATTTTCGGCCAACATTGAATCCGGGCGCAGGGGACGGACTATTTCCACGCGCGGCATTATCCACTGTGTAGGCGTTTTTGCAACTATTTATTTTTGACTAGCGGGCATAAGGGTTTATCGGTATGAGCCCGAATCTAACGCCCGCGTTAATCCGGGGTGTCCAGGCTCGCCAGGTTCTCTGAGTTACGCGTATATTCCGCGGAGTTTCAGGGCTTTGGCCACACGGTCAATCGCCACCATGTACGAAGCAATGCGGTTATTGACCTTGTGAGTTTCCGCGTACTTTACCACCACATCGAACGCGTTCACCATGATGTCCATCAGCCGCTCGTTGACTTCGCTCTCGCGCCAGAAGAAACCCTGGCGGTCCTGCACCCACTCGAAGTAACTCACGGTCACTCCACCGGCATTGCCCAGAATGTCCGGCACGGTGAAGACCCCCTTGGCATCCAGAATCGCGTCGGCCTGCCACGTCGTTGGTCCGTTCGCGCCTTCGCACAGAATTTTCGCTTGTACGCTGGCGGCATTTTTCTCGGTAATCTGGTTTTCAATCGCCGCCGGGATCAGTACGTCGCATGGCTGGAACAAAACGTCTTTGGAGCTCATCTTGGTTCCGCCGCCCGGAAAATCCTGTAACGGCTTCTTCTGGTTGGTCACCCAATCAATCACCGCCGGCACGTCGAACCCATTTTCGTTGTACAACCCGCCGCCGATATCCGCCAGTCCGATAATTTTGTAACCAGCCTTGGCCATCAAATCAGCGGCCATCGAGCCGACGTTTCCAAATCCCTGGATAATCGTCCGGCATCCTTGCTTCTTCATGCCTAGTTTTTCGACCGCTTTATCCACGCAGATCATCACG
>WNFR01005041.1_pt1 | contig 13519 bp, 13 predicted proteins | sample 5400221 | NCBI WGS metagenome assembly WNFR01 (sample SAMN13153357, study PRJNA577476) | soil metagenome | isolation source: 40 cm soil under Madrone tree | place: USA:California | collected 2016-06-14
GGCAACTACGACATCACCTCGCGCCTGGTGGGCGAGGCGATGTCACACACTCTCGGCCAGACGATCGTGATAGACAACCGCCCCGGCGCGGGCGGCCTGGTCGGTCTCGAGGCCGCGGCGAACGCCCCCGCAGACGGCTACACCGTCGTGATGGGAAGTTTCAGCGTGCTCTATATCTCGCCCACTCTCGCCGGCAAGCCGCCGCTGGTCAGCGCCTTCGCGCCGGTCAGCGTGCTCACCACCGTGCCGATGATCGTGGTGACGCGGCCGGAAAGCCGTTTCGCCGACATGCGCGCGGTCCTCGCCGAGGCCAAGGCCAAGCCCGGCACGGTGAGCATTGGCCATTCCGGCAACGGCACCAGCAACCACATCGGCATCCTGCGCCTGCAGGTGAGCGAAAAGGTCGTCTTCAACATCATTCCCTACAAAGGTTCGGGACCGGGCATCGCCGACCTGATGGGTGGCAGCCTCGACCTCTACGCCGACCAGCTCACGAGTTCGTTGCCGCAGGTCCAGGCAGGCAAACTCCGGCCACTGGTCGCGCTCAGTCCCGAGCGCCTGCCTGATTTGCCCAACGTGCCGACCCTCAAGGACATCGGCGGCACGGCATTCGACGGCGGCACCACTGCCGGCCTGTTCGTGCGCGCCGACACGCCCAAACCGCTGATCGCGCGGCTCAACGTGGCCACGGTCGCCGCGCTGAAAGACGAGAATGTCGTCAAACGTTTGAAGGAACTCGGCTCCCTGGCGCGGCCGACGACGCCCGAGCAGTTCGCCGAGCTTCTCAAGGCCGACGAGGTCAATGTCGGTGCCCTGGTGAAAATGGGACTGCTGAAGCCTGAATAACCGTCTTCAGCTTCTCCTCATCTCCTTGTGACTTTACCTTGGGGCGGGGTGCACTCACTTTCTTGGGCATGATTTCGACCAGATCCGCCCGCATTGCCAGCCTTGTCGCGCTGCTCTTGTTCTTTGGGCTGTCCGGCTGCGTTACGAACAACATGACGGCAGCCGACTACAATCGGATGTACCAAAGCCAATGGGGAAACTACCGCGGCGGATAATTGAGCCGCTGGAAGGCGATGCCGTCGATCAGTCGTCCCAGGCCGAGGTCGAGAGCGCGTCGATATGAGTCCGCACGTCCGCAGGCCAGGATCCGATCGAGTCCCGAAACCGTGGCCTGTTACCGGCGAAGAGGCCGCGTATGGCTTCCTCATATCCGGCATAGTCGCCGGCCATGGCCGACATGAAGCGGTAGGTGATCTCCCGGGCGCGTCGGATGCGATCGCGGCCGTCGTTCACGCGGCGCGCTTCATCGACCAGCTTGCGCAAGGCCACCGACGCGCCGCCGGGCTGGGCGCCCAGCCATTGCCAGTGGCGCGGCAGCAGCGTGACCTCTCGCGCAATGACGCCGAGCTTCGGACGACCCGGTCCACGCGGTTCGGCCCCGGCAGCAGGCGTGCTCGGATTGGGCGCCGCCGACAGGCGTCCGACGATTTCCTGCGGGGTGCCACGCAGATCGAGTTCAACAAGTCGGCTCGTTTCGTCGTCGAAAACCAAAACCGGGACGCTGGCTTCCCGATCGACAGCTGCTTTCACCGCGAGTGCTACCTGCGCCAGATCTCCCGAGGCGATGCGCCGGCTTCCCGCGAAGGCCGTGGCGCTCTTGATCGACTGTTCCATCCGGGTATTTTACCCGGATGGAATAGGAAGTCAATTAAGTCCGGGTAAAATCAGGCGGCGCGCTGACCGGCGGCTTCGCTGATCGGCTTCATCACGGCCCACAGGTCGGCCTTGCGCTCGAAGCCGATTCCGGGCGAATCGGGCAACGCCACGCGGCCATCCTCGACCGGGCAATCGTCAGCGAAACCGCCGAACGGCGCGAAGACCTGCGGATAGGATTCGTTGCCGCCGCATTGCAGGCCGACGGCGATGTTAAGGGCGAATTGATGCCCGCCATGCGGCACGCAGCGGCGCGGCGACCAGCCGTTCGCCTTAAGCATGTCGCGCGTGCGTAAATACTCGACCAGGCCGTAGCTCAGTGCCGGATCGAACTGCAGGATATCGCGGTCCGGCCGCAACCCACCGTGGCGGATGAGATTGCGCGCGTCGAGGGTCGAGAACAGATTTTCGCCGGTCGCCAGCGGCGGGGCGTACTGGGTCGCCAGTGCGGCATGCGCCAGATAGTCGAGCGGATCGAGCGGCTCCTCGTACCAGCGCAGACCGTAGGGGGCGAGCGCATTGCCCCATTCGATCGCGGTCGGCAGGTCGAACTTGCCGTTGACGTCGACCGCCAGCCGCTCGCCCGAGCCGACGATCTTCAGTACCGCCTCGATGCGCTTGAGATCCTCGGCAAGCGAGACGCCGCCGATCTTCATTTTCACGCACGAATAACCGAGATCAACATAGTGCTTCATCTCGTCCTGAAGCGCCGTCAGGTCCTTGCCCGGATAATAATAGCCGCCGGCGGCGTAGACCCAGGCCTTGTCGTCGTGCTGGCCGCCATTGTAGCGCTGGGCGAGCAGCTTCCACAGCGGCACGCGCTTGGCCTTGGCCAGTGCGTCCCACAAGGCCATGTCGAGCACGCCGACCGCGACCGAGCGGTCGCCATGGCCGCCCGGTTTCTCGTTCTTCATCATCTCCGACCAGCACTTGACGGGATCGATGAAGCCCTCGCTGTCGAGCAGCGTGTCCGGTGCGGCGCCCTGCAGGCGCGGAATGAAGCGCTCGCGCAGGAGGCCGTGCTGGGCGTAGCGGCCGTTCGAGTTGAAGCCGTAGCCGACGATCGGCTTCCCGTCGACGATCCGGTCGGTCACCACCGCCACGACGCTCGCCGTCATCTGGCTGAAGTCGATATAGGCGTTGGCGATCTTGGAGCGGATCGGTGAGACGATGTCGTGGACGGCGGTGATGCGCATACTGTGTATTCCCTCAGGCGATTTGCACCGGCGGAAGCAACCACGTTTTTCGCTCTTTGCCTACCCAAGAGCGGGCGAGCCTGAGCAGTAGGGACCAGAATCGTCGGTTTGGGCCGACCTGGCTATAGTAGGCCGATGACGAGCGACTTGCCGATCCCAGCCTCGTGCCGCGCAGCCCGCGCTGGAGTCGCGAAGTGCTCGCGAGGTATCGAAAATTTACTTTCCTCGCGAGGCTGCACTCAGGATGACAGCTCTGTTTCGATTAGCATACTGCGCAAATCCCAACAATTTTGTCATCCTGAGCGCAGCGAAGGATCTTTCTATTCTCTTAAGGCAAAGGCTGGAGTGGTCGACGAGGGGGCCAGGGCCGAAGTCGGCCCTTTCCCGTTTTTTTTCCAGTTGTTTAACGGCAGCGGGTCTGCCCGGCGGAATGCGCCCTGGCGCTTGCTTCCGTGATTTGCAGGCCCATGTTGTAGTGGCTGAGGGAGGCAAACAGATATGAGTCCCCGTGACTGGATGTGGTCGGAGGCGCTGCAGATGCTGGCGCAGGCCGACCGTCTGCACCGCCAGATGTTCAAGCCCAATGTCTCCCAACAGCGGCGGCCCAATTGGGAGCCACCGGTCGATATGCTGGAGACCGACGACAAGGTCCTGATTCTGGCGGCGCTGCCCGGCGTCGATGCCGCGCAGGTACACGCCGTCATCCAGGACGGCGTACTGGTGATCACGGGTGAGCGGATGCTGCCGGACGAGCTGCGGACGGCCGTCATTCATCGGCTGGAACTGCCCCAGGGCTGGTTCGAGCGGCGCATCGAGTTGCCGGCGGGCCGCTACGACGGGGTGAAGAGCGCCACGGCCAATGGCTGCCTGATGATCAGCCTGACCAAAGCCAAAGCGCAGAGGAGTCGCTCATGACCCCGCCCGACTCCGCCCAGGGCGCGGCCGCCGGCACGCCGAAGCCGGCGTTGCCGTCCGACGCGCTGATCGTCCTGCCGGTCCGCAACATGGTGCTGTTTCCCGAGATCGTCTTTCCAATCACGCTGGGGCGGCCGGCGTCGATGGCGGCGGCCCAGCAGGCGGTGCGCGAGCAGCGCCAGGTCATCCTCGTCCTGCAGCGCGACCCCGAGAAGACGGAGCCGGGTCGAAACGACCTGCATCGCGTCGGCACGGTGGCCAACATCCTGCGCTACATTACGGCGCCGGACGGTCCGCACCACATCATCTGTCAGGGCGTGCAGCGCTACGCGATCACCGACTTCGTCGAGGGCCATCCTTTTTTGCTGGCGCGCGGCCTGCACATTCCGGAACCCACTACCGAGGGCGCCGATATCGAGGCGCGATTCCTGCTGCTCCAGCAACAGGTGCGCGAGGTGTTCGACCTCTTGCCCCAGGTCCCGCCCGAGCTGCGCCAGACTGTGGAAAGCACCAGCGCGCCCGGCACGCTTGCCGACCTCGCCGCCGCCTACCTTGATGCCAAGCCCGAGGAAAAGCAGGACATTCTCGAGACGGTCGATCTCGCGCAGCGTCTCGACAAGGTCTCGCGCCTGCTTGCCCATCGCCTGGAAGTGCTGCGACTCTCCAACGAGATCGGCAAGCAGACCAAGGCCTCGCTCGACGAGCGCCAGCGCGAGATGCTCCTGCGCGAGCAGATGGCCGCCATCCAGCGCCAGCTCGGCGAGGATGGCTCGAACGGCCAGGAAATGGCCGAACTCGAAAAGGCGATCGCCGCGGCCAGGATGCCGCCGGATGTCGAGAAGGTGGCGCTCAAGGAGCTGCGCCGTTTGCAGCGCATGCCCGATTCGGCGGCCGAGTACGGCATGATCCGCACCTATGTCGACACGCTGATCGAGCTGCCCTGGGCGCCGCCCGAGAACCCGCCGATCGACATCGCCGAGGCGCGCCGTATCCTCGACGAGGATCACTACGGCCTGGAGAAGATCAAGACGCGCATCGTCGAGTATCTGGCGGTGCGCAAGCTCGCACCTGAGGGAAAGGCGCCGATCCTGTGCTTCGTCGGCCCGCCCGGCGTTGGCAAGACCTCGCTCGGCCAGTCGATCGCGCGTGCAATGGGCCGCAAGTTCGCGCGCGTCAGCCTGGGCGGCCTGCACGACGAGGCCGAGATCCGCGGCCATCGCCGCACCTATATCGGCGCGCTGCCGGGCAACATCATCCAGGCGATCCGCAAGGTCGGCGCACGCAACTGCGTGATGATGCTCGACGAGATCGACAAGATGGGCAGCGGCATCCACGGCGATCCATCGGCCGCCATGCTCGAAGTGCTCGATCCGGAGCAGAACAACAGCTTCCGCGACAACTATCTCGGCGTGCCCTTCGATCTCAGCCGGGTCGTTTTCATAGCCACCGCCAACCTGCTCGACACCGTGCCGGGTCCCTTGCGCGACCGCATGGAGATCATCTCGCTCGCCGGTTACACGTCGGGCGAGAAGCTCGAGATCGCCAAGCGCTATCTGGTCCGCCGCGAGCTCGAGGCCAACGGCCTGAAGCCGGACCAGGTCGAGATCGATGACGAGGCGTTGCGCCGTATCATCGCGGGATACACGCGTGAGGCCGGCGTCCGCAACCTGGAGCGCGAGATCGGCCGGGCCTTGCGCCACGTCGTCGTGGGCATCGCCGACGGCAGCACCGCCAAGGTCCATATCGGCGGCGCCGAACTGGAGACGATCCTCGGTCCTTCGCGCTTCGAGAACGAGGTCGCCATGCGCACCAGCGTGCCGGGCGTGGCGACCGGTCTCGCCTGGACGCCCGTCGGTGGCGACATCCTGTTCATCGAGGCCGCCCGCCCGCCAGGCCATGGCAAGCTGATCCTGACCGGCCAGCTGGGCGAAGTGATGCGCGAGAGCGCTCAGGCCGCGCTCAGCCTGGTCAAGAGCCAGGCGGCGACTTTGGACATCGATCCCGCTCAGTTCGAGAAGGTCGATATCCATGTCCATGTGCCGGCCGGCGCTACGCCCAAGGATGGACCGAGCGCGGGCGTGGCCATGTTCATGGCGCTCACCTCGCTGATGACCGGCCGAACCATCCGCAGTGACACGGCGATGACGGGCGAGATCAGCCTGCGCGGCCTGGTGCTGCCGGTCGGCGGCATCAAGGAGAAAGTGGTGGCAGCCTCGGCTGCCGGCATCACGCGGGTGATGCTGCCGGCGCGAAACCGCCGCGACTATGACGACATTCCGGAAGAGGTGCGCCAGAAGCTCGAGTTCATCTGGCTCGAGCGCGTCGAGGACGCGGTGACCCAGGCGCTGCAGCCGGCAGGCTAGCCGCCGGCGACGCCCTGCGTGTTCACGTAGAGCGAGTAGAGGCTGTGGCTCGCCGCCATGAACAGGCGGTTGCGGTAGCGCCCGCCGAAGCACAGGTTGGCGCAGCGCTCGGGCAGCGAGATATGGCCGATCGGATGGCCGAGATGGGTGAATACCCGGACGCCATCGAGTTCATCGTCGCCCATGCCCCAGCCACACCACAGATTGCCGTCGACATCGACACGGAAGCCGTCCGGCGAACCGCCCGCGCCGGCGTCGATCAGCACGCGGCCTTTACTGAGCTTGGTGCCGTTGGCATTGACGTCGTAGGCCAGGATGGTGCGGTTGGGCATGGCGCGCGAGGCCACGACATAGAGCTGCTTCTCGTCGGGCGAGAAAGCCAGACCGTTGGGGCCGGCGATGTCGTCGGCCATCATGCTCAGTTTCCCGGTCTTGCCGTCGATGCGGTAGACGGCCGCCTTGTTCTCCGATTCGTCCTTGTGGCCCTCATAGTAGCCGAGGATGCCGAAGGTCGGATCGGTGAACCAGATCGAGCCGTCCCGCGCCACCACGACATCGTTGGGCGAGTTGAGCTTGCGGCCGTTATAGGAATCGGCCAGCACGGTGATCGAGCCATCGGACTCGGTGCGCGTGACGCGCTGCGCATCATGCTCGCAGGTGACCAGCCGGCCCGTGCGGTCGCGCGTGTTGCCGTTGGCGTTGTTCGACGGCTTGCGGAAAGCCGACACCGTCCCGGTCTCTTCTTCCCATTTGAGGATGCGGTTGTTGGGAATATCGCTCCACAGCAGATAACGTCCGTCGCCGAACCAGACCGGTCCCTCCGCCCAGCGGCAGCCCGTAGAGAGCCGCTCCACCGAGGCCAGCATCAGCCGGTATTTGGCGAATTCCGGATCGAGCACGCGCACGGCGGGGTCGGGATAGCGTTCATTCGGCTGCCACATCCTGGTCTCCCCTTGGATCGTTGCCGCCCATGCTACCTTGCGCCCATCGAGGGCGTCGAGCGCCCCGAGGCGGCGATTTCGCAGGGATCGGCTGCTGCCGGCTGCCGCTGGTGGGACCCGGCACGTTCGACAGCCAGGCGCTGTTGCCGCCGCTCGCCGACGCCCTGCGTCACCACTTCAATGACGACGATACCGTCGACATCCTGGGTGGCAACTACCGGCGCGTCTTTGAGGCCTCTCTTGGATAGCTATTTCTTCGCCTTATCCTTGAAAGCGTCCTTGACCTCGTCTTCGGTGATCCGGGCTTTCGGGTTGCCGGGTTGGCCGAGATTCTGCTCCTCGGTGCCGTCGCCCATCATGCCGGGCTTCTTCATCTTGTTGGCCGCCTTCTTCGATGCCTTGTCGTCGCTGGTCATGTTTGGTCCTCCGGTGAACGGTGGTAGCGCCAAAAGCCCTAGGCGGTTGCGACTGATCCCGCGGCGCCTCTGCGCAGTTTGAAACGCCGGCCAAGAAACGTTACTACACCGGCAGCTGACAGTCCCGGAAATGACGACTATCTCAATGTCAGACTCAATGTCAGTTTCTGGCCCTAACAGACGGCTGGCAACTCTGCTTTTCGCCGATGTCGCCGGCTATAGCCGCATGATGCGTGCAGACGAGGAGCAAACCCTCATCGACCTGCGCGCACATTTGGCGGAGCTCGTCGCGCCCGTGGTCGGCCGCTACCGCGGCCGCATCGTCAAGACGGTGGGTGACGGCGTGCTGGTCGAATACGGCAGCGCCGTCGAGGCGGTGCGCTCCGCCGTCGAGCTTCAGCGCGGGATGATCGAGCGCAATACCGGCGTGCCGCAAGAGCGGCGCCAGAGTTTCCGCATCGCTCTTCACCTCGGTGACATCATCGTTTCCGACGAGGACGTGTTCGGCGACGCGGTCAACGTCGCCGCCCGGCTCGACGCCTTGGCCGAGCCCGGCTCCATCGTCCTCTCCGACAGCGTCTACGAGCAGGTGCGCGACAAGCTCGCATTGCCTTTCCGCGCGCTCGGGTTGCGCTCAGTCAAGAACATCGATCGGCCCATACGCCTCTTCGCGCTTGATGTTGCGAGCATTGTGGAGCCGGGAAGCCCGACGGCGGCTGAGCGCCCTTCTTCGCATAAGATTCTTTGGGCTGGCGCAGCAGTCGCTGTGATCGTCTTGCTGGTCGGCGCTTTCGCGTTTTTCGATGGTCGTAGCGGATCGGAGAGCACGAGCAGTGTGTCCATCCCTGCAGTAGCATCGGAGACTCTGTCGCTTGCCGTGCTCGTCTTCACGAACCAGAGCGGAGATCCGGCGCAGGACTATTTCTCCGACGGCCTTACCGAGGACATCACCGCCGCACTCGGTCGTTTCAAGTCGCTTGCTGTCATCGCCTACAAGGCCGTCCTATCGTACAAAGGCAAGCAGGACACGCCGGCGGAAATAGGCCGCGCTCTCAACGCGCGGTTTATTGTCGGCGGCAGCGTGCGCAAGATGGGCGACCGCATCCGCGTCACGGCGCAGCTGAGCGACGCCGCGAACGGCACGCAGCTCTGGGCCGACCAGTATGACGACGAACTGACCGACGTCTTCGCCGTCCAGGAGCGGATCGCCCGCCGGGTGGCCGGCGCCCTGGCATCCAGCCTCGAGCAGATCGCGCAGCAATACAGCCTGCGCAAACCAACCGACAATCTCGACGCCTACGACCTAGTGCTGCGCGGCCGGGCCTTGGAAGGGGATGCTACGCGCAGCAGCAACCGTACCGCACGCGAACTGCTGGAGCGGGCGACCCAGCTGGCGCCATCCTATGCCGATGCTCACGCCGAACTCGCATCGGCCTATTTCCAGCGCGCGGCCTTCGGCTGGTCGGAGTTCCCCCAGGACGATATCGACACCGCGATCCAGCTGGCCCGGAAGGCAATTACGCTCGACGACGACTGTGTGCTCGCCCACAGCGTGCTGGCGCGCACCTACACGGCCCGGGCAATATACGATCCCGGCCTCGCCGAATCCGACCGCGCCCTCGAGCTCAATCCGAGCGACGCCGAGGCGAATGAGGCGCGCGCCGCGGTCCTGCTTTGGACTGGGCGAATCGACGAGGCGATTGCCGCGGCGGAGACAGCCAACCGGCTGAATGCCAACCTCGGCCCCGAGTCCGCGCTCAATCTCGGCATCGCCTATCTGCTGAAGCGGCGCTATGCCGACGCGATCAAGTTGCTGGAAGTGGCGCGCATCCGTTATCCGGCCTATCCGCTGCTCGACTATCCGCTTGCCGGTGCCTACGCCGAACTCGGCCGCGCCGAGGAGGCGCAGCGTGCCGTCGAGCAAGGCAACGCCAAGAACCCGCATTTCGAGCTGGCGAGCTTCGGCTCGCGCTTCCAGGATCGTGCGCTGCAGCGTCAGGTTCAGGCAAGCCTGCACAAGGCCGGCCTGAACTGACCGTTACTGGAACGGGGTGTTCTTCAGATTCGGCCAGTTGGCGGTGGCCTTGGCGGCGGCCTGCGCCGGGTTGGCGTGGAACAGGTCGTACCCGCGTGCGGTGGCGAAAACATAGAGCTTGCCGTCGGAGATCGTCCAATTGTTCGGGTCGGCCTCGCGGCGCACGCCGTTGGACATGTTCATGGTGCAGGAGCCGCCGAACTGCGGCGCGTATTTCTCGGGGTTCGCCTTGAACAGGTCGCGGTGCGCGGCGCTCGCGAAGCGATAGCGCACGCCGTCCCAGGTATACTCGAACTCCGGCGCGCCGGGCCGCGCCTTGCCGTCAGCAAAATAAGCCACCGGATCGTAGCCCTTGAGCCCAATACGCTCGCCGGCGGGCGGAGTGCCCTGCGCCAACGCCTCGAGCGGACCCACAAAGCCAGCCACCGCACAGGCGGCCAGCAGCTTCACGACAGTTCGACGCTTCGACATGGAAAGCTCCCTCCTCGGGCCGATCAAACTCCGATTTACCAAGCGGGCGAGCGGATGGAGGGCCGAAATTGAGGCGGGATTGGGGGCGCTGTGTGAATGGCTGTTTGCTCAGACTCCGACCTGGCGAAACACCTCAACGAAGCGATCGACGTCTTCCTCGTCGTTGTAGACATGCGGGCTGAGCCGCAGGCGTCCGAGGCGCGGGGCCGCGTGCACATTGGCCGCCGCGAGCTTTGCCGGGAGATCGGCCGGCATGCCCTTGGGGAATTCGACACTGAGGATATGCGGCGCGCGCAGCCTGGTGTCGGGCAGGCGCACGTCGAGATTGGCAAGGCCGTCCGCCAGCCTGCCCGTCAGCATCGAGAGCCGCTCGACAATGGCGGCGTTGCCCCACCTGGCCATCATCTCCATGCCGATCGCCGCCATCTCCATGGAGATGAAGTGATCGCGCTCGCCCATGTCATAGCGCCGCGCGCTTTCGGTATAGGCAGTGTCGCGCAGATAGACCGTGTCCTCGGCCGAGACGCTACGACGGCCGAAGGCGGTCTGTTCCAGCGGCACGCCCGTCTGGCGGCGCTTGGCTACGTAGATGAAAGCGCGGCCATAGGGGCCGAGCACCCATTTGTAGGTCGGGAAGATCAGGAAGTCGGGATCGAGCACCGCGACGTCGATGGCACGCACGCCAACATCGTGCGTGGCGTCGACCAGCAGTGCGGCGCCGTGGCTGCGCACCGCAGGCGCGATGCGCGCCATGTCGAGCGCGCCGCCGTCGGACCAGTGCACGGAGGAGATCGAGACGAGCGCGAGGGGCGCGGCGCCGGACCTGCCGATCGCCTCAAGAACGGCGGTCGTCCAGTCGCCGTCGACAGGCTTTGCTATCGTCTCGACAGTGAAACCGCCGGCTTCGCTGCGGGTCATCCATTCCAACACCGGCGAGGAATGATCGTCCTGCAACACCAGCACGCGGGCACCGGCCGGAATACTGAGGATCTTGCCGGCGGTGGCAACGCCATAGCCGACCGACGAGATCAGGGCCACGTCCTCGGGCGCGGCGCCGATCAGCGCCGCCGCCGCCGTGCGTGCACGCTCGTTCTGCGTGCCGGAGAACTTGCCGTCGAGCTGCCACGGCTGGCCCTTGCGCCTTACGGCGGCGCGGCCCGCGTCCTGCACGGCGATCGGCATGGGCCCCCAACCGGCGGCGTTGAAGTAACAAACCTCGCGCGGGATATCGAACAGGACGCGTTGGGAGGGGAGCATTTCAGGCAGCCTTCGTGTTGGAGGTTCGGCCCCCATCATTACCTCGCATGTAATCGACGGCAACACTGCAAAGGATGAAGCTCGTCCTATCAATCTGTGGAGGGACAGATGAGCTTTCAGTATCGCGACCGGCTTTCAAGCCCACCGGCACAGTTCTGCACGCCTGCGACCGCCTTGCCGCCGCCCGCGTCGCGGCCGTCGCTTCTCGCCCGTGTCGCCATCACTTGGCGGGTCTGGCGACGCCGCATCGAGGCCCGACGCAATCTGGCGGCAATGGATGCGCGCAGCCTGACCGAGATCGGCATCTCGCCCGCCGCGGCGGCCTATGAGTCGGGCCGGCCGTTCTGGCAGCCGATGGGCGAACTGCGGTAGGGGCTTTGCGACCGCACGGGTGGATCTGCGCGATCGAAAAAAGATCACCACATCATCTTGGCGGCGCGCCCGGGCCATTCGCGGTCGTAGGTCTCGCCGCCCACCCGCTCCTGGGTCAAGGCGGCGAGGATTTGGCCCGCGCTCGGCAAACTTTTTGGATCGATGTGCCGGGCCGGATTCCAGAGGTCCGAGCGCACCAGCGCCCGGGCACACTGGAAGTAGATCGTCTCGACTTCGATCACCATGACCGAGCGCGGCGCCTTTTCCTCGACCGCGAAGGACTCGAGCAGCGCCGGACCGACGCTGATATGAGCGCGGCCATTGACGCGCAGCGTGTTGCCAAGGCCGGGAATCAGGAACAGCAGCGCCACGCGCGGATCGCGCACGATGTTGCGCAGCGAATCGATGCGGTTGTTGCCGCGCCGGTCGGGCAGCATCAGCGTGCGCTCGTCATGGATGCGCACGAAGCCCGGACGGTCTCCGCGCGGCGAGCAATCGAGCCCCTCGGGCCCGGAGGTTGCCAGCGATGCGAATGGCGAGGCCTCGATATAGGCGCGGTAGTGCGGCGTGATATAGGCGATTTCCTTGGCCGTCGACGCCTCGTTCGGCTGGCCATAAAGCGCTTCGAGCTCGGCGACCGAGGTGAGGATGGACATGCGGAAGCTCCCGTTATTCACTATCGGTGTCAGTGGCTTGGAGGCTGCCATGAACCTGGACGAGGATCGGATCGACGATGCAGTGTTGGCGCTGCTGTATCTCGGACTGCACAATGGATACGAGGCGTGGAAAGGTTTCGACTGGAGCGCGATGGATAGGCTGCATGAGAAAGGCCTGATTTCCAATCCCAAGGGAAAGGCGAAGTCGGTGGCCTTCAGTGACGAAGGTCTGAAACGGGCGGCGGGCCGCTGCGAGGCGATGTTTGGCGCAAAGGAGTGACCATTGTGTTATTCCCAGAGAGCTCAATCAAACCCAACGGGCCGACGATGTTCCCAGCGGCTCGGCCGGCTTGGCGTAGAAAGCTGGCGTTTCGCTCATCTGCACCACCGGTTTGAGGTGACGCAGATGACCGAAGGGGCCGTCGCTTTCCATCACCAGGCGCGCCACTTCATCTGATGTCAGATCGGACGGCGTGCCGGCCGCGTCGACGGTGCCCAGCGAAGCGATCCAGTGCGCGACCTGGACCAGCGACACGCGCACCAGCCACGAGCCGCCCTGCTCGATGCGCCGCGCCAGCGCCACCATGGCGCCTAGCGCGGCGAGGTAGCCCGCGACATAGTCGAGCGCCTGCACCGGCATGTTGCGCGGCTTCTCCAGCGAGGAGTTGGTGGCGGCAAGACCGGTGACATTCTGCACGATCGAGTCGAAGCCGCGGCGCTGGGCCCACGGACCCTCGTGACCATAGGCGCAGAGGCTTATTGAGACGATGCCGGGCCGCAGCGCCGCCAGCGCCTCGGGCGCAAAGCCGCGCGCGGCGATGGTGCCGGGACGGTAACCCTGGGTGAAGATGTCGGCTTCGCCCACCAGGGCTTTCAGCGTGTCGATACCGGCTTGCCCGCGCAGGTCGACAAAGGCGCAGCGTTTGCCGTGGCCGGTGTCCATCAACAGCTCGGTTTGATAGGGCAGATGCGGCGCCGTGATATGCAGCACGTCGGCGCCGTTCTCCGCCAGCACACGGCCGCAGGTCGGGCCGGCCAGCACGCGGGTAAGGTCGAGCACGCGCACGCCCGACAGCGGCCGATCGCCCGGCGGGAGTGGGCGGGGCGGCGCTTCGCCGATCTGGGTGATGTCCATCAGCGGCAGCCGGGCAATGGCCTGGCCCTGCGGATGGGCGATC
>WNFR01006070.1_pt1 | contig 13519 bp, 11 predicted proteins | sample 5400221 | NCBI WGS metagenome assembly WNFR01 (sample SAMN13153357, study PRJNA577476) | soil metagenome | isolation source: 40 cm soil under Madrone tree | place: USA:California | collected 2016-06-14
ATTTTGACGATTGCCATCGCGAAAGGGCGATTGCAGGATCAGAGTATAGATTTGCTCGAGCATGCGGGAGTTCAAATCGATCGTGATCTTTTAAGGTCAAGAAAGTTGACGATCAGCGATCTGACAGGCGCAGTGCGGTTGGTATTTGTAAAGCCGTCAGATGTACCAGTGTATGTCGAGCATGGGATTGCAGACTGCGGAATTGTGGGTCGGGATGTCCTGTTGGAATCCGAAGCTGACCTGCTGCAGCCGCTGGATCTTGGGATTGCACGTTGTCGAATAGCGGTCGCGGCGCTGGCGCATAAGCCAATTGCCGATCTTAGTGTTGTCAGGGTTGCGACGAAATATCCCCGGGTTGCGTTGGCCCATTTCGGCGCGCGAGGTATTCCTGTTGAGATAATCGGATTGCTGGGGAGTGTCGAACTTGCGCCTGTTTTGGGACTGTCGGATTGTATTGTCGACCTGGTCGAAACAGGGCAGACGCTGATCGAAAACGGATTGGAAATTGTTGAAGTCATTACGGTGTCGACGGGACGATTCGTCGTAAACAGGGCGAGTTATCAGTTGAAGTCCAAAATGATCACGCCACTAATCAGTGCGCTTCGAATGACGGTAGATGCAAGAGAACGATGATTGAGATTATCACGCAAAACAGGCCTGATCTGGTAAATGACCAGCTGGCGCGGATTCGCACGCGCGAGATCGCATCAGATTCGGCGCTGACGGCGTTAGTCGCCGGGATTATCGAAGACGTCAGAAAACGCGGCGATGCCGCTTTGGTTGATTACACCCGTAAGTTCGACGGAGTTGAGCTTTCTGTTGACACTTTGCGGATAACCGACGAGGACCTAAGGCGATCCGCGTCCCGCGTCGATGCCGGGGTACTGGCCGCTCTTAGAGAATCAATTCGGCGCGTGCGGGTTTTTCACGAACGCCAGCGCGAAGCTTCCTGGGAATTGGAAACGGGGGACGGCATCCGACTTGGGCAGAGGATCACTCCAATTGAGAGGGTAGGCCTTTACGTACCCGGCGGAACAGCGAGTTATCCCTCGTCCGTGGTGATGAATGTCGTGCCCGCACAGGTTGCTGGAGTTTCGCAGATCGCGGTGGTGACGCCGCCAAAGACTCTGGCTGAAAGCCCAGCGGTCGCAGCGGCCCTGGTTGAACTTGGAATTGACGAGATTTACTCGATCGGTGGAGCGCATTCTGTCGCCGCGCTCGCATACGGGACCGAAACAATTCCTCGTGTGGACAAGATTACAGGACCGGGCAATAAATATGTCGCAGCTGCAAAGAGACTAGTGTTCGGCTCGGTCGGTATCGATTCGATCGCCGGGCCGAGCGAGGTCGTAATCATTGCAGATGCATCGGCGCGTGCCGACTACGTCGCCGCGGATCTGCTTGCACAAGCCGAACATGCCGAAGACGCATCTTCAATTTTGATTACCACTGATATCAAGCTTGCCGAGCAGGTCCGACAGTCTTCTGCCACAGATCAAACATGCCGGAGCACTTTTCCTCGGGCCACATACGCCGGAAGCGGTTGGTGACTATTTCGCCGGGCCAAATCACGTTTTGCCGACTGGAGGCTCGGTTCGATTTGCGTCAGCCCTTGGTGTTTATGACTTCGTCAAGCGAACGAGCATTTTAAAATTTTCGAAAGAAGAACTCGAGCGGACCACCGATATGATTGTCGCGTTGGCAAAGGCTGAAGGTCTTGAAGCACATGCGAGGTCGACTGAAATTCGACGGGCAGAAACGAAAGATTCAATCCGCAGCACCGAGATTGGAGCGAAGCAGAATGGTTGATTCCCTAAAAGCAATTAAGGCTAGAGTCCGGGAGCTGAAACCTTATTCGCTGACTCCTGATCGCGGCCTTATAAAGATCAATCAGAACGAGAATCCGTGGGATGCGCCTGCGCGAGTGAAGGAGCGAACGATTGAAGCGTTAAGATCGAGAGCCTGGTCTCGATACCCGGATTTCGTGCCCGCAAGTCTTCATGAACGATTGGCGCATTTCAGTAACTGGACCCCGGATGGAATTGTTGCCGGCAACGGGTCAAATGAACTTATTCAAGCTTTGCTGATGGTGACAGTTGGTGAAGGTCGCAAAGTCTTGATTTCGGAACCGACTTTTGCGCTTTACCGGCAGATCAGTACCGTTTTGAACGGCGATATAGTAAGCGTACCGCTGAAGGACGATTTCTCGTTTGACATACCTGCCCTAATCGATGCGATCAAACAACATGCACCTGCAGTAACCATAATTTGTTCACCAAATAATCCGACAGGCTCGGTAGTGACGGATCTTGAGCTGGAACGTCTCCTTGAAGCTACAGATGGTATCGTGGCGGTAGACGAGGCATATTTCGATTTTTCGGGACACTCGACAAGATCGTTGCTGTCGCTTCACAGGAATCTGGCCGTTTTCCGAACTTTTTCAAAAGCAATGGCAATGGCGGCACTGCGTGTTGGGTATCTGCTCGCTGATCCGGCCCTTGCAAAAGAGGTGAGCAAAGCGGTGCTGCCATATAACTTGAATGCCATCTCGCAAGCAGGCGCCGAGACCGCTCTCGATTTATACGAAGAGGAACTGCGTCCATTGGTCGATGCTATTGTTGCCGAGCGCAACCGGTTATTTGTGGCACTTTCTCAGATCGAGGGGCTTGTTCCGGTGGCATCTCGCGCTAATTTCATGATCGTGAAGTCAGCGATAAAACCAAAGTCAGTCTTCAACGAACTGTTGCAGCGCGACATTTTGATTCGAGACGTTAGCGGCTATCCCATGTTGTCGGACTATTTTCGAGTAAGCGTCGGTCGACCTGAGGAAAACGAGGCATTGATAACGGCACTTCGCGAGATTTTTTCACACAGCGTTGTTTGGTAGAACTTCGTAAATCTGTTTTCGGAAAGCACTGCTTATGTCAACAATACTTCAAAGTAAACGGACATCAGAAAAGCACAGAAAGACCAAAGAGACGGATGTTCGAATTTCTCTTGATCTTGATGGAATCGGCATCTCCAAAATAGCAACAGGCATCTCTTTTTTGGATCACATGCTGTCGTTATTCGCCAAACACGGGCTTTTTGACCTGGAGGTCGAGTGTAAGGGTGATCTCGAAATAGATGATCACCACACGGTTGAGGACATTGCTATTGTCCTGGGAGAGGCGTTCAGAGAAGCTCTGGGCGATAAATCTGGCATTTCGCGTTACGGAGCAGCATTGGTGCCAATGGACGAAGCTTTGTGTCGATCGGTTGTGGACCTTTCGGGCCGATTCTATCTGGTGTATGAAGCTGAAACTAAGCGGCAGATGATTGGCAATTTTTCGGTTGAGTTGGCAGAACATTTTTGGCGTTCGTTTGCCGAGTCCCTGCGGTGCAATCTGCACATCGATTGCCTGCGGGGCAGGAACACCCATCACATCCTCGAGGGTATATTCAAAGCCACGGCAAGGGCATTAAGACAGGCGGTCGAGATCGATCCGCGTATTAAGGGCGTTCAGAGTACGAAAGGAACTTTGTCATAGTGGCCAGGATTGCGATTATCGATTACGGGGTTGGAAATCTTCGGTCAGTTGAAAAGGCCATTCATGCTGCCGGCGGCGATGTTGTTGTAACCAGCGACGAGAAAGAACTTCGCGCGGCTGAAAAGCTTGTATTACCGGGTGTTGGCGCGTTCAAGACATGCATGAGCGAGTTGCAGGCGCGCGGCTTTGACAAGCTGGTGTTGGAACGGGTGGGCGATGGAACCCCATTGCTTGGGGTTTGTGTGGGAATGCAAATGTTATTTGAATCCTCCGAAGAGTTTGGTGATACACCTGGGCTGGGAATTATGAAGGGTAAGGTACGCCGGTTCGCCGGAGACTTGCTGGTTCCCCATGTTGGATGGAATCAAATCGAATTTACACGGGCAAACCCGCTTTTGAATTCAATCGAGAACGGTTCGTTTTTTTACTTTGTTCACTCGTATTATTGCGAAGCCGCTGATAAGAACGATGTCATCGGGAAAACGGAATATGGCGGACAGTATGCGTCGGTAGTGGCACGAGGAACGGTGTGTGGCGTGCAGTTTCACCCCGAGAAAAGCCAGGGTGTGGGTTTGCAGTTGCTGCGAAATTTTGCTTTGAATTCTGAATCGTTATGTTAGCGAAAAGAATAATTCCGTGTCTGGACGTTGACCGGGGACGCGTCGTAAAAGGAATGCGCTTTGTGTCGCTGGTAGATGCGGGCGATCCGGTCGAACAGGGTAAAACTTATGATTTACAGGGTGCGGACGAACTGGTATTTCTGGATATAACGGCTTCTTCCGACAAGCGGGCAATTGTGGCGGATCTTGTACGACGTGTAGCTGACGAGGTCTTTATCCCTTTTACGGTGGGCGGCGGATTGAACACGATTGAAGATATTCGCACTGTGCTGCTCGCCGGGGCCGACAAGGTATCCATCAACACGTCCGCAATCGAAAAACCAGAGCTAATCGGCGAGGGTGCGAATACCTTTGGAAGTCAATGCATAATTGTCGCGATCGATGCCCGGCGCAGAGATGCAACCAGGGGTGGATCCGGCTGGGAGGTTTATACACACGGCGGAAGAAAGCAGACGGGTCTCGATGTGGTCGAATGGGCGGTGAAGGCAGAAGCGCTGGGGGCGGGCGAAATACTACTAACAAGTATGGACCGCGATGGTATGCGTGACGGGTACGATCTTGAGTTAACGCGCGCGGTTAGCGATGCCGTGCGTATCCCCGTTATAGCCTCGGGCGGAGCGGGACAGCTCGAACACTTTTATGATGCGTTGACTGTGGGCGGCGCAAGTGCGGTACTTGCGGCGTCGCTATTTCATTTTGGCTTGCTCAAAATTGGCGAACTTAAAGCCTATCTTCGAGAGCGAGGAGTAGTTGTCCGATGAAATCTTCAGTTGAAAGCCTGAAGTTTGATGAGAACGGCCTGATTCCGGCCGTAGTGCAGGACGCCGCCACGGGCGAAATACTGACATTAGCATATATGAATGCGGAGAGTCTTAGCCGAACGCTGACGGAGCGAGAAACATGGTTCTGGTCCCGCTCGAGACAAGAGCTTTGGCACAAGGGCGCAACTTCCGGACACACGCAGCACGTTTTAGAGGTCAAATCCGATTGTGACGACGATGCCTTAGTTGTGAAAGTGATTCCATCCGGGCCGGCATGTCACACAGGGGCAACATCATGCTTCCATCATGCTTTGGATGGATTCGACAGCAGGGAAGGCTCTAATGAGGCATTCCCACTGGGAACTGTGTTGGACCGGCTGTTTAAAGTAATTTTAGACAGACGAAAAGAGAGACCCGAAGGTTCGTACACGACGTATCTGTTTGAAAAGGGACTCGATAAGATATTGAAGAAAGTCGGCGAAGAGTCGGCCGAAACGATAATTGCCGCAAAGAACGAAGACAAAAAGCAGTTGATTGCCGAAACTTCGGATCTTTTGTACCACCTGCTCGTCTTGATGGTTGAAAAAGATGTAAACCTGGAAGAGATCGCCGCGGAACTCCGCGGACGCGAGGGACAACGGGCCGAAAAATGACGAACGACGAACTGAAACAGATCGAGGAAATGGCCACCGGTTTTGCAATAGAGGCCGGTAAGATGACGCTTGACTATTTCAAGCATGGCTTTTCAGTTGATAGAAAGCGTGATGGCTCTTTTGTTACGGCGGCCGATCGAGCTGTGGAGGCCTTTTTGCGAGCTGAGATTTCCAGATACTTTCCGGACGATGGCATTCTTGGCGAAGAAGAGGCCGAGCAGCCCGGTAAATCCGGCCGGCGATGGATTGTTGATCCGATCGATGGCACGTTTTCTTTTGTTCACGGCGTGCCGTTCTTCGGCGTCCTGATTGCGCTTGAAACCGAAGGACGATCGAACGTTGGCGTTATCAACATTCCTGTACTGGGAGAATTGATTTCGGCTTCGACCGGTAATGGCTGTACATTTAATGGAAAACCTTCAAACGTTTCGACCGTATCGTCGCTTGATCGCGCGCTTCTTCTGGCCACGGACTTTGGTGTATGTGCGAAATATGGTTTTGGAGAAGTGGCTGAGAAACTGACGCGCCAGGTCGCCGAACGCCGGACGTGGGGGGATTGTTATGGTTATTTGCTGGTGGCGACGGGCCGCGCAGAAATTATGTTTGATCCGGTCATGAATATCTGGGACTGCGCTGCGCTACAGCCGGTAATAGAAGAGGCCGGTGGCACTTTTACAGACTGGAGAGGCCTCAGTACGATTTCCGGCGGAAATGCGATTGCTACCAACGGTCTGCTTTTCAAAGAGGTGATGGACATTATCAGGTCGTAGAGGTTTTCTTTCATACCAGGCTCAAGGGTTGAATCACTAGATTGCGGAATAGTTAAATATACTCAAAAACAACAGAGAAATGGAGAGGTGGTTGAGCAAATGACTTTAGTAAAGCGGATCGGTGTACTGACGGGTGGAGGCGACGCGCCTGGACTAAATCCGGCGATTAAGAGTCTTGTGTATCGAGCGTCAGAGTACGATATCGAGGTAGTTGGTCTTTTCGACGGTTGGCGTGGTTTATTGAATCCTCTCTACGATGTTTTTCCACTGGATCGCGAAGTCGTCAGACGTTGGGACCGTGACGGAGGCACTCATCTTGGGTCTTCGCGAACGAATCCGTTCAAGGGCAAGGACGAGAATGGCGCGCCCCTGGACCGGTCAGACGAAGTAATCGCCAATATGACTAGACTCTGCCTCGACGCGATCGTCGCTTGCGGCGGGGAAGACACATTGGGTGTCGCCGCAAAACTGTCGCAGAAAGGCGCCCGAGTTGTAGGGATTCCAAAAACCATCGATAAGGATCTGGCGGGAACGGATTATTCGGTAGGTTTCGATACAGCTCTTAGAAATGTCACTGAGGTTATCGAACGGTCTCGTACGCCGGCAGGGTCACATGGCTGGGTCCAGGTCGTGGAAGTTATGGGCCGTCACGCCGGCCATCTCGCGCTATGGTCCGGGGTGGCTGGTGGAGCGGACCTTATCCTGATTCCTGAGCATCCATTCCGCTTCAAGAAAATAGAAGAACATTTGAGTGCTCGTTTAGGTGACGTTACGGGGTTCCCGCGTGACCCTCACCATCCGCGTTATTCGGTTATCGTGGTGGCCGAGGGCGCTTACGAAGAGTCTGCCGGGCTGGTTACGGTTGATAGTAAGATGGACGCTTTTGGCCACGCCAAACTGGGTGGTATCGGAGAGGTGTTGGCGAGAAGAATCATGAACGAAACACCGTATGAGGCTCGTTCAGTAATGCTGGGCCATCCTCAACGCGGCGGGTCGCCCAGCGCGATCGACAGGATCATGGGTACACTGTTTGGGGCGCGTGCAGCCGATGCCGTTGCAAGTGGCAACTTTGGCAAGTTGGTATCTGCGAGAGGAATTGCCCCGGCTTGTGACTTGTCGCTGATCAACATCACTGATGTTTTGGGCAAACTGAACACTGTCGACGTTGAGCGATATTATGACACCGAGCGTTATCATTTGAAGGACATCGGGATGTAAATCCCTCCTTTTTAAAATTGACGCTTGCGCCTTAATCGAGCCTTTAAACTCAGCTGAATCGACGGGTGAAAGCCCGCCAAGAGGAGGTTGGGTTTGAAGGCTGGATGCGGTCTGCCGCAGACAACGGACAGCTTGAGCGGATGGCGTCGACATACCGTTTCTCTCAGTTCTGTACCAAATACAGAAAACCATTTATCCGCCGAATGTGATCTGGTTCGAAAGAGAACCACAGGCCTGCTGTTTCCAATTCTTCGCGAAATGTCGCATCTTAAAGACCAGCCGTGAGATCAAAAACACCGGAAGTAAAACTGTGAAACGAAAAACCATGCGGAGCTTTATAGCACTCCTCGTTTGTTTTCTCCTTCTGAATAGTCTCTTCGTAGCTGGTCGGCAACGGCACGGTAGGATCGCCGCAGAGGCAGGGATTTCCACTCGGCACCTGGCATTGATCGACCCTTTAGTCTTCGAGTCGATTTCGAAACATGAAATGCCGGGTGCAGTGGTGCTGGTTTCTCATAAAGGGAAAACGGTTTGGCGAAAGGCATATGGAGCCAGGGCCCTGCAACCGGCGCGTGAAGAGATGACCGCCGACACGGTATTCGATCTTGCCAGTCTCACGAAGGTAATTGCCACGACCACAAGCATCATGATTCTTGTCGAACGTGGCCAGCTCCGGTTGTCTGATCCTGTTTCGAAATACATTCCGGAACTAAAAGGACAGGGGCGCGACCGGGTGACTATAGAGCTGCTATTGACACACCGCGCAGGCTTTGCTCCGGACTTCAATTTAGGCGAGCGATGGTCGTCTTATGAGGAGGCGATGAAACATTTGTACCGAGAGTCGCTGAGAAACAGGCCGGGCGTCCGTTTCGTTTATAGCGACATTGGGTTTATCACTCTCGGGGAAGTGGTCCGCCGCGTAAGTGGGCAGAGCCTGAATCTTTTTGCGGCGCAGAACATATTTAAGCCACTTGGCATGAAAGACACGCAATTCAAACCCGGATCGAATTTGACCCCACGAATCGCGCCAACTGAACGTTTGAGTGCTGCCTCAAACTATCTTGGTGGAGACGGTAAGGGCCTTGTAAGTGACAGGTGGCTGCGCGGCGAGGTCCATGATCCAACTGCCTTTAGAATGGGTGGGGTAGCGGGGCACGCCGGCCTGTTTTCAACGGCGGACGATCTGGCGATCTTTTGTCAAATGCTATTGAATGGCGGCATATATAAAGGCGTTCGAATCCTAAGCCCGATGGGCATTGCGATGATGACCAGACCCAGAGCGGTATCCGGAAGTGGTGCAACAAGGGGTCTTGGATGGGACATCTCGACAAGCTTTTCAAGTAACAAGGGCGAGGTGTTTCCCAACGGATCGTTTGGCCACACCGGATTCACGGGTACGTCGGTGTGGATGGATCCATCAAGCCATACCTTTGTGATCTTTCTAAGTAACCGCGTTCATCCTGATGGTAAAGGCGACGTTGGCGCAGTGCGGGGCCGCATCGCTTCCGTGGTTGCCTCGGCAGTTGAGGACACTTCGCCAATCGAGGCTGAGGAATTTTCGGGGAGATATGCTGCGGAGGTAATGCTAAGTGAACTGCAGGAGCATTCGATTCTGACTCAGGACGCAGTCGCACTTGCGCCTGCCAGACCTGGTTCCGGTGTACTAACAGGGATCGACGTCCTGGCCAAAGATGGCTTCAAACCGTTAGAGGGCAAGAGAGTTGGGTTGGTTACAAACCACACTGGGCGTGATAAGAGTGGAAAACCGACAATTGACATTCTAAAGGATGCGGCAGGAGTTAAGCTTCAATCATTGTTCTCGCCGGAACATGGCATTCGCGGCGCTCTCGACGAAAAGGTTTCCGATACAAAAGACGAACAAACGGGTCTTCCGGTGTTTTCGCTTTATGGCGAAAGGCGCCGTCCTTCACCTGAACAACTCAAGGAGTTGGACGCGCTGGTTTTCGACATTCAGGACGTGGGTGCTCGTTTTTACACTTACATTTCGACTCTTGGAAACGTGATGGAATCGGCGGCGGCCTCGCATATCCCGCTTTATGTGCTGGACCGCCCAAACCCGATCGGTGCGCTGGATGTTGAAGGACCTGTTGCGGACGCTGACAAACTCGGCTTTACCGCCTTCCACACTATTCCAGTGAGGCACGGGATGACGATCGGCGAGTTAGCTCAATTATTTAACAAGCAACGAAATATCGGATGCGATTTACACATCGTGAAGATGGAGAATTACAATCGATCAATGTGGTTTGATTCGACAAATCTCATATGGGTCAACCCCTCGCCAAATATGCGCAGTTTAACCGAGGCAACTCTCTACCCCGGAATCGGATTGCTTGAAACCACAAATGTATCAGTCGGCAGAGGGACTGATACCCCCTTCGAAGTTATAGGAGCACCGTGGATTGATGCGCAGAAACTCTCTTCGGCTCTGAACGAGCGGAATATTGAAGGAGTCAAATTTGTGCCCATGCAATTCACACCCAAAAGTTCGGTGTTCAAGGACCAACTCTGTAACGGTGTCAATATTATCGTTACTGACCGTTCTAAATTTCATCCTGTAACTGCTGGGATCGAGATCGCCGTTACACTTCATCGACTTTTCACAGCTCAATGGAAAGTTGACGATTATTCACGGCTTCTGGTGAACGCCGATACTCTCGCCCGGATCAAACAGGGCGAATCCGCCGAAGCGATCATACAATCCTGGTCGAACGGATTGGAAGGCTTCAAGAAAGCGCGGGAAGAGGTTTTGCTCTATCCGTAGCTCTTCAGCAAATTCGATTGTTGATCTTGAGATGTATTAATAGCCGACGGCCTCTCCGTCGTTCCTGGGATCGCTTGCACCGAGCCGAACACCGGTCTTATCTTCGATCATTATGCCTTGTGCATCCCCCATGTATCTCGGTCTGGATGTCAACTTGTGGCCCATCGCTGCAAGTGCCTTTTGCGTATCCGCTGACAGTCCAAATGGCTCATACGTCAATTCGTCGGGCAGCCACTGGTGATGTATTCGGGGAGCGTCGATCGCCTGTTGAATCGACATGCCGCTGTCGACTACGTTTGAAATTACCTGCAATACTGTATTTATGATCGTCGGTCCCCCTGGACTTCCGACCGCAAACCAAAGCGTGCCATCTTTTCTAATAACGAAAGTTGGGGTCATTGCGGAAAGTGGTCTTTTCCCAGGAGCAACTGCGTTGTTCTCGCCCTGTATCAATCCATAGGCATTGGCCACACCGGGCTTGGCTGCGAAATCGTCCATCTCGTTGTTAAGCAGAACTCCCGTACCCTTTGCCACTACGCCCGAACCAAAGCCTCCGTTCAATGTATAGGTGTTGGAAACTGCGTTTCCTTCAGCATCAACTACCGTGAAATGAGTTGTCTCCTCCGACTCATGACCAAGGGGTTGGCCGGCGCGAATTGCGACGCTGGTCGAAGCATGTTTCAGGTCAATGGTGCTGCGTTGTTTGACGGCATAATCCTTGGCAACAATACCGGCAATCGGTACTTTTACGAAGTCGGTGTCGCCCATAAATTCTGCCCGGTCAGCAAATGCTCGACGCATTGCTTCAGTCATCAGATGGTAACGAGCAGAGGATGACCAGCCGAGCGAGCCAAGGTCGTATCCCTCGAGGATATTCAGCATCTCGATCAGTACCGCACCTCCCGAAGACGGAGGCGGCATCGAAATAACTTCATAACCGCGGTACGTAGATCGCAACGGAACCCGCTCTTTCGCAATGTAATTACGGAGGTCGTCGAGCGTGATAAGACCGTTGTGTTTCTTCATGTCTTCGACGATCATCCGAGCTGTCTGGCCCTGGTAGAACTCCGAAGGACCGGTTTTCTGCAAGCGCGATAATGTCGCCGCCAATTCCGGCTGACGCAACGTCTGCCCCTCCGTGAAGTACTTACCGTTGTTCAGGAAGATCCTTTTACTGTCTTCGTATGGACCGAGAAGGTCACTGCTGCCTTTCAGCGATCCTGCAAATGAGTGAGTTATTTCATATCCATCATTCGCAAGGCGCCGCGCGGGTTCAACAAGTTGTGCCCATGATAATTTTCCGCTGCCGTATTTCCGGAGTGCCAAATCCATCCCTGCGACAGTTCCCGGGACGCCCGCCGCCCGATAACCTATTGTGGACGAGCCCTCGCCTTCGATAAGATTGCCATTCTTGTCGAGATAAATATTGTGATTTGCTGCGGCCGGGGCCATCTCTCTGTAATCAATCGCCGACGCTCTCCCGTCTTTTAGTCGAATCATCATAAATCCACCGCCGCCAAGGTTTCCGGCGGCAGGATATGTGACCGCAAGCGCAAATGCGACCGCAATGGCCGCATCGACGGCATTTCCTCCGCGTTTCAGGACATCCACCCCGACCTCTGATGCGATGCGATTGGTCGAGGCGACCATTCCGTGCTTTGCCCTAATCGGTTCTCTGGATGCAGCCCTTGTAACTTCGATAATCGAAAACGAGCCGACAGAACCCTGTGGAGCAAACAGCAAGGCGACGATAGAAAGTAAAACGACGCAAACTAGATATTTTGATTTCCGGACCGGGTGATTCATGCTTTCCTCATATTTGTGCGAACGGGTTGGATTCAGAGAATTTCCACACAATGATACACTAATATATTGTAATCCTTTCAAACCGCTACAGAACAGAGTATTTTTGATTTGACGCTAACGTCGATTCCTCAAAAACCGCTTTCGTGAAGGACAAATCAGATCGATGAAACGAAAAAGTAAACCGTCGCTGTGGGCTTTGTACTGCCTGGTAATCCTATCTTTTCCGATGAGAAGTGTCGTTGCTCAAAAGCCTGCCGTTACTCGGCCTAAGCCAAGCCAGCAACTTCAGGCAATCGTTGACGAAGCGGCTCAGAAAACCCTAAGGCGCTTTGCGGATAAGGGGCTTCAGCAGGACCAACTTGCGATTACACTGATTGACATCACCGACAAAGAAGAGCCGTTGTCAGGGAGTTATCGCGGCAATGTGGGAATCTATCCCGCCAGTGTAGTCAAGTTATTCTATCTGGTCGCAACTCATAGATGGCTTGAGGATGGGAAGCTGGAGGATACACCCGAATTGCGCCGGGCGTTAAAAAGTATGATCGAAGTATCGTCAAACGACGCAACGGGATATGTTGTTGACGTGTTGAGCGGAACCTCCAGCGGTATAGAACTTTCCGGAAAAGAGTTGAAGGACTGGGAATGGAAGCGCAATGCCGTCAACCGCTATTTTGCTTCGCTTGGGTACGACGACACAAACACCGTTCAGAAAACCTTCTGCGAAGACGCCTTTGGAAGGGAACATGCTTTTCGCGGCCCCAATGGCGAGAACAGAAACAGGCTGACGACAGATTCCACTGCCCGTTTGCTTAGCGATATAGCGACCGGCAGGGCAGTGAGCGCGGCGCGCAGTTCGCAGATGATGGATCTGTTAAAACGTGATTTTTCGGGTACATCGAAGGATGCGGATGATCAGGCGCATGGATTTACCGGCATAGCCTTGTCGCCCGGAGTGAGACTTTGGTCAAAGGCGGGATGGACGAGCGAGACAAGGCATGATGCAGCTTACATAGAACTGCCGAACGGAAAACACTTTGTACTGGTCACCTTTACCGTCGGGCACGCTAACGAACGCGAGATCATTCCAGCGGTAGCGACATCCGTGCTTGAAAAGTTGCAGCAGAAATAGTCCGAGGGACGCTCTGGGTTCGCATTAAGTTTCCACGACTCTCGTCGAGAGTCCGAACCAGTCTCCTGAAGATGCTTTTCCGACAATAAACACGGGCATATTGATTGTCCCGAATTTATAAACTGCAGTGTCGGTCAAGTTTTCTTCGATCGTCCGAACAAGTTGTTTGTATCGCGCGACCAGTTCCTTCCCAACGTCCGATTGTCCTTCATGCTCTTTTGTCGCGGCATGGAAAAAATCATTGACA
>WNFR01008631.1_pt1 | contig 13519 bp, 9 predicted proteins | sample 5400221 | NCBI WGS metagenome assembly WNFR01 (sample SAMN13153357, study PRJNA577476) | soil metagenome | isolation source: 40 cm soil under Madrone tree | place: USA:California | collected 2016-06-14
GCGGCGTTGAGCCAGGGTGCACCGACATGCTGAAACGCTGTCGGCGTGCCGCGCCCGACCGAAAGATTGGTCGCCTCGAACGCTACGAGGCCCGGGTACAGTATCGCGCTGTGGAGATCGGGCATGTTCGGTGACGGCTTCACCCACTTCAATCCAGTCAGGTCGAACCAGACGTCCCGCCTCCACCCCAGCGCCGGTACAACGTGCAGATCAGCCCGAATCTTGAGCACGTCGTTGAAATAGAGAGCAAGCTCTCCCATCGTCATGCCGTGGCGCAGAGGAATCGGCCACAGTGCGAATGCCTGACCGGGCCGTCCAGGTGCCGGGTCCTCGGGGTTCGCGAGCGAGCTGTCGAGAACTGGACCTTCGATGATGTAGCCCGTGATTGGATTCGGGCGATCCAGCACGATGAATGGCTTGTGAAGCCGGGCGGCAGCGCGCATCGAGTACACCATCGCTCCGACGTACGTCCAGGTCCGCGTGCCGATGTCCTGAAGATCGAACACCAGCGCGTCAAGTCCCCGGAGAATGCTGTCCGGGGGAGCCATCGTCTGCTGTCCATAGAGCGAATAGACCGGAAGTCCGCTCAGCTGGTCGACTCCGCTGGCGATATTCTGGCGGTCTTCGGTCCCGCGCAGCCCGTGCTCGGGTGAGAACAACTGGACCAGATTCACTGCCGCGTCTCGCGCCTTCTTTTCTCTGAGCAGGTCGATGTCGGAGGCGCCCCTTTCGTTGATGCCCGTCTGGTTTGTAAGGAGCCCGATTCGCTTCCCTCTGATCAAATGGATGCTATCACTGAGAAGAACCGTGATGCCTGGCCTGACTCTGGCCTCGGCGAGCTCGGAAGTGGGGTCGATCTGCTTGCTGACGACAACGCAGCCGCCGCAGAGGGGAAGGAGAACTGCGAGCAGCCGATAGGTTCGCATCATCGAATGGAGTCCGGTAAGTTGGTCGAGTCTGGTGGTAACAAATGATACTCTCTTGCGTCCTTTATGTTGACCGACGCGAGCTAGCAATGCAAACGCAAACGTCCTGGCTGGCCACCTCAATCCACCACCTATGGCGCTGACTGCGATCGATTGGGCGATTGTCGCTGCCTACTTCCTGCTCTCGGTAGGCATTGGGCTCTACTTCACGAAACGCGGAGGCGAAAGCCTCGACGAGTACTTCCTTTCCGGGCGCCAGGTGACCTGGTGGCTGGCGGGAGCATCGATGGTCGCGACGACGTTCGCGGCTGATACCCCGCTGGTCGTAACGGGCCTCGTCTCCCAGCACGGAGTCGCTGGAAACTGGCTCTGGTGGAACATGCTGATGAGCGGGATGCTGACCGTATTTTTCTTCGCCCGTCTGTGGCGGCGCGCCCACGTCATGACCGACGTCGAGTTTGCGGAGATCCGTTACAGCGGCCGGCCGGCAGCGGTGCTGCGCGGATTCCGCGCGCTCTACCTCGCCATTCCGATCAACCTCATAATCCTGGGCTGGGTCACCAAGGCAATGATCAAGATCCTTACGATCTCGCTCGGCCTTCGCGACGTCAGCCTTCTCGGATTCAATGTTCCTGGAGAAGTAATCGCGGTCGGGATCTGCTTCATAATCACCGTTGCGTATTCGGCCGGCGCGGGCATGTGGGCCGTCCTCTGGACCGATCTCGTCCAGTTCGTCATCAAGATGAGCGCCGTTATCGTTCTCGCCGTTTATGCCGTGCGGGCCGTGGGTGGAATGGGCAAGCTCAAGGATGGGCTGACGACTCATTTTGGAAGCGCCGACGCTGCGCTTTCAGTGCTTCCGGTGAAAATCACTCCGACTGGCATCGAGGCTTACGCGTGGATGCCGCTCCTGGCCCTGGCCGTCTTCCTGTCGGTGCAATGGTGGGCCGCGTGGTATCCCGGCGCCGAGCCGGGTGGTGGCGGCTACGTCGCGCAGCGGATCTTTTCCGCGAAAACAGAACGAGACGGTGTTTTGGCGACTCTCTTCTTCAACGTCGCGCACTACGCGATCAGGCCATGGCCGTGGATCATCACCGGGCTTTGCACGATCCTGCTCTATCCCGCCGGAATCGGCCCGACCCACGATCACGAGGCCGCTTACGTGCAGGCGTTCGTGGATCTCCTGCCCACTCCGTGGCGCGGCTTCATGATGGCCGGCTTCGCGGCGGCCTATATGTCCACCGTCGGTACGCAACTCAACTGGGGTGCGTCCTATCTGGTCAACGATTTCTACAAGCGGTTCCTCAACAGAACTGCGACTGAAAAACACTACGTCGCGATTTCGCGTTGGGCCACGATATTCTTGTTCCTCGCTTCGGCGGTCGTTACCCATTATCTCGGAACGATCGAAGGCGCCTGGAAATTCCTGCTCGCGCTTGGGTCGGGCACGGGACTCGTACTGATTCTTCGTTGGTACTGGTGGCGGATCAACGCCTGGAGCGAGATCAGCGCAATGATCGCCTCGTTCGTCGTCTCTGTCACCGCGATCAACGTCCTCAAGCCGCGCTTCGCCGTAGGCGACCTCCGCGCCGATGCCTGGGTAATGCTCGTTACCGTAGCGGTGAGTACAGTCGTCTGGTTAGGGGTGACCTTTGCCACCAAACCCGAGCCCGATCGCGTTCTGGAGGCGTTCTATAGGCGGGTGCGCCCCGGAGGCCCTGGCTGGGCAGTCGTGTCAGAAAGGGCGGGATTTGGGAGGGAGAGCATTCCCGGTGGCGCGCTGGCGTGGACGAACTGGATCGCGGGAATCGTGGCAGTGTATTCCACTCTATTCGGGATCGGCAAGATAGTGTTGGGGAGCCTGCTGGAAGGTCTGGTAATGCTCGCCATCGCGGTGATTGCCTTCAGCTGGATTGCACGATCGTTCCGGGAGGAGCCTGCGGCACTAGCCGGAGTAGGTGTGGCTGCCTGATGGAACACTACCCCGAGCGGAGCCGTCAGTCTAAATTTCATGCAGTACCGGAGGATTAATGTCTGTTTCGTCACAACCTGAAATCGATCTCGCCGTCACGCCAAATGCTGGCATCGAGGTCAAGAAGTTTATGGACGCCGAAGGCGTTACTGCCGAGCAGGGTGGACTGCGTGTGAGCGTCCAGCCCGGCGGCTGCAGCGGCTTCAAATACAGCCTGGTCATCGAAGATCGCGCTGCGGATGACGACGTGGTCATCCCGCGAGAAGGATTCAACGTGTTTGTCGATCCGTTCTCCGCGCAGTACCTGAACGGCGTCACGATCGACTACGTGACTTCGATGCAAGGCTCTGGATTCACCTTCAAGAATCCGAATTCGACCGGCGGGTGCGGCTGCGGAAGCTCATTCTCTGCGTAAAGCTTCTGCTGGCCAGCAGTACAACTCGAGGGCGGTGAAATGAAGACCAATTTCACCGCCCTCGATTTTATTGTACTGGCAGCGTACCTCGTCGGGACCACCCTTCTTGGCGTTTGGCTCGGCCGCAATCAGAAGGACTCCAAGGACTATTTCGTAGCCGGGCACGCAATTCCGTGGTGGGCAGTTCTCTTCTCCGTCGTGGCCACGGAGACGAGCGCGCTGACTTTCATCAGCATCCCCGGCCTCGCCTACACCACCAATCTCGGCTTCCTCCAGATCGCGGCGGGTTATCTGTTGGGCCGCATCGTCGTCGCTTACACGCTGCTCCCCCGGTACTACCAGGGCGATCTCGTCACCGCCTACGCCCTGCTCGAGAAGCGCTTCGGCGTCGGGACGCGCCGTTTTGCGTCGATCGTTTTCCTGGTCACCCGCGCGTTCGCCGACTCCGTTCGCGTGTTCGCCACGGCAATACCGATCGCGTTGATACTCGGACCCACTGTCCCGCAGCAGTACGTGATGCCAGTTGCCATCCTGGTGCTCGGCGCGCTGACGCTGATCTATACGTACCACGGTGGTATGCGCGCTGTCGTCTGGACTGACGTGCTTCAGACCAGCGTCTACCTTCTCGGCGGATTCTCAGCTGTGTACCTGCTGGGCAAAGGCGTGAGCGGCGGCTGGAGCGCAATCCTGAGTCAGGCTCATGATGCTGGGAAACTCCGTATCGTCGACGTCTACTTTGGTTTCGACAAGCCTTACACACTGTTCGCTGGATTGATCGGCGGAGCGTTCCTCTCCATGGCATCCCATGGAGCGGACCAGGTCATTGTGCAACGGTTACTCGCCGCCTCGAGCCTCAAAGAGTCGCGCAAGGCGCTGATCGGAAGCGGCATCGCCGTGTTCTTTCAGTTCGCGCTCTTTCTGATGATCGGAATCGGCCTGTATGCGTTCTATCAGGCCCGGACATTTGCCGTTCCCGACTCGATCTTTCCCACCTTCGTCGTTGATTCAATGCCGGCGGGACTGAGAGGGTTGATCGTGGCCGCCGTCCTGGCTGCAACGATGAGCGCGCATTCCGGCGCGATGAACTCCCTTGCCGCATCGACGACCCATGACATTTACTTGCCGCTGTCGGGCCGCAGGGCGGACGACCCGCGGACGCTCAGAATGGCGAAGCTGTTCACTCTGGTCTGGGGCGCCATTCTGTTGATCGCCGCGCTGCTCTACAGGCAGCAGGGAACCCCGGTCGTCGTGATCGCGCTCTCGATCGCCTCGTTTACCTATGGAGCGTTGCTCGGCGGCTTCTTCCTCGGCATGTTGTGGCGACGCGCCATTCAGAGGGATGCAATACTTGGCATGGCGGTCGGTATCATCGTGATGAGCTTTGTCGTGTTCGCGAAGCCGATGATGCTGGCATTCCCGTCGCTGACGAACGTACTCACGCCGATCTCTCACATCGCTTTTCCGTGGTATGTGCTGATCGGAACGTCGTTCACGATGGGAGTGGCTATCCTTTCATCGTTCACACACCCTGCACCGATTGGCGGAGATCGCTGGAATTGAGTGAAATCGTGGTCGGCGTTGACGGAGGCGGATCGAAGACCCGCGTTCTTGTTGGCACAGGAGAAGGCGAGATTCTCGCAACCGTCGACGGTCCTAAATCCGCTGTCTCCCACGGAGAAGCTGAGCGTTCAGCCGGAGTCATCGCGGACCTCGTGAGACAGGCGCTCGCGGAGATTGCACAGCCAGGCGCCGTGTTCCCTCGCGTCCTTTACTGTGGCGTCGCCGGTACCGGGCGGGACGAGGAGCGTCGCGCGCTCCATTCCGCGCTGGATGCGAAGGAGCTCGCGGAAGAAGTCATCATCGATTCGGACGGCTTGATCGCGATGTACGATGCGTTCGACGACCGCGCCGGAATTCTCCTCGTCGTGGGGACCGGCTCGATCGCGTACGGCCGAAGCCCGGCCGGGGAGATCGTTCGTTGCGGCGGGTGGGGTCCCGTGTTTGGCGACGAGGGCAGCGGCGGCTGGATCGGAAAGCGCGCGTTGAGCATCGTCGCCGCCTCGAGCGACGGACGTGAGCCAGCGACAGCACTTCTCTTCCCCATTCTGGCCGCGACCCAGTGCGAGGACGTGGAAGACCTCATTCCGTGGGCGGCGGCAGCCGATGCTCGCGCGTTTGCTTCACTCGTGCCCGTGGTGCTCGGAGCGGCTGCGGCTGGAGATCCGCGCGCCAACGCGCTACTCACTCTGGCCGCCGAAGAGCTTGTGCTCCACATTCGCGCGCTGGCGCGTCAGCTATTTACCGACGAGCGTGCGGCGGTTGCGGTTGCGTTCAGCGGCGGTTTGATGGAGCGCGGCTCGCCGCTCAGGAAGCGGCTGGAGCAGCGCCTGAAGTCCGCGGTGCCGGGGGCACAGATTCGATCGGAAGAAGTCCTTCCTGCGCGAGGAGCACTTCGGGCTGCTGCTCGGAGAATTCACCTTCCCACCTAGCCATAACGACCGTCGCCAGACAGTTGCCGATCAGGTTAGTGCTGGTGCGCGCCATGTCCATCAGCGCATCGACACCAAGGATGATCGCGACACCTTCAAGTGGAAGCCCGAACGTCGCCAGAGTTCCCGATAGTATGACGAGCGACGCGCGAGGAACCGCGGCGACGCCTTTGCTCGTGATCATGAGCGTCAGCATCATGAGGAGCTGAGTTGTCAGCGTCATCGGAACGCCTGCCGCCTGCGCCACGAAAACCGAGGCTACCGCGAGGTAGAGCGTAGATCCATCGAGATTGAAGGAGTATCCGGTCGGCATCACGAACGCGACGATGCGCCGCGGGACGCCGATCGCTTCCATCGACTGCATCGCGAGCGGAAGCGCGGCCTCCGACGACGTCGTCGAGAAGGCGATCAATGCCGGCGATCTCACCGCGCGAATGAATCGCCGCAGCGGTACCCGAAAGAGAACGGCTACGGGTAGCAGCACTACGAGGAAGAAGACGACGAGCGCCGCATAGAGCGTCAGAATCAGCTTGCCCAGGTTGAAGAGAACGCCGAGCCCGTTCTGTCCGACCGTCACGGCGATCGCGGCACCGATTCCGAACGGGGCGAAGCGCATCACGATCATCGTAAACTTGAACATCACATCGGCGAGACCTTCGCAGCCGGCGAGAACGATCTCCTTGGAACGGCCCTGAACTTTGGACAACGCCACCGCGAAGATCACCGCGAAGAAAACCACCTGCAGAACCTCGTTCTTCGCCGCGGCGTCGAAGAAGCTGGTGGGGACGAGATGCTCGAGAAATCCGGCCCCCGTCTGCGTGTTGTGAGCGAGCTCCTTGCCGGCGTCGGCTGACGCGGAAAGCACGACGCCATCGCCGGGACGCACCAGGTTCACCGCGACAAGCCCGATTATGAGGGCGAGGGTGGTCACGATCTCGAAGTAAATGATCGATTTGAGCGCGAGCCGTCCAACGCGCTTCATGTCGTCGCCGTGCCCCGCGATTCCCACGACCAGCGTTCCGAAGATGAGCGGGACGATGATCGACTTGATCATCCGCAGAAACACCGTGGACACCGGCTTGAGCGTCATGGCAAAGGCCGGCGCGAACGTACCGATGAGCACGCCGGCGACCATCGAGATGATGATCCACGATGTGAGGGGAACGCGGCGGATATTTCTGTAGATCATAAGCGTCAATGAAAGTAGTGACTAACTGCAACCGAACTGGTGCCAGTCACCAGTAGCACAGTTGGTGGCTGCCAGTTCAGGACGCCGGGACTTCACTCTACGGTGTTATGGGACAGGCATTGGCCTGTACCCCGAATAGCAACAGTAACGTCCGGACGTAGTGAACCATCATCTGACCACTCTGCCACACACAGCTGGCACCCGTTCAGTTGCAGTTCAAGCGAGTCGTTAACGCCTGATGGGCGGCGGCGGCTCGATGGGAACCGGCGGGCCGTGCCGTCTGAGCGTCGAGTGCCCGTACCCGTACACCACATAGAGCACGAGGCCGATCGTGAGCCACCATCCGAATCTCACCCACGCCATGTGCGGCAATCCCTTCATCACGAACAGGCATAATCCCGCACCCACGATTCCGACAAAATGGACGAACGGCACCCTGAACGGACGGGGGCGATCCGGATCTGTGTAGCGCAACACGATTACGCCGGTGCAGACCAGCGTGAACGCGAACAGTGTCCCGATGTTCGTCAGGTCGTAGGTTTCGCCAGCGTCCCCGATCAGAGACCAGAGCGCCACGAAGACTCCAGTGAGAATCGTCGTGATATAGGGCGTCCGGTATTTCCCGTGAACCTTGCTCGCCCAATGCGGGAGCAGTCCGTCGCGAGCCATCGCGAAGAAGATGCGTGGCTGTCCATACTGAAAAACGAGTAGCACTGCAGCCATCGAGAAAACGGCTCCCAGCGCCACGATCTTGGCGATGTTGGTCATTCCCGTTGCCTTGAGCGCGAACGCAAGGGGATCAGCCGCCGTTCCCAGCTGTTGATACGGTACCATTCCCGTGAGTACGTACCCTATGATGATGTAGATCACGGTGCAGATCGCGAGTCCCCCCAGGATACCAATAGGAAGGTTTCGCTGCGGATTCTTCGTCTCTTCGGCGGCGGTGGAGATCGCGTCGAAGCCGATATAGGCAAAGAACACGATCGCCGCTCCCTGATGGATTCCTGTAAACCCATTGGGTGCGAAGGGATGGTAGTTCGCCGTATTGATGTGCTGTGACCCCATCACAATGAAGAGCGCGAGGACAATCAGCTTGATCGCGACCATGATGTTGTTCGCCCGGGAGCTCTCCCGAACCCCCAGCATCAGCAGCCAGGTGATCAGCGCGACAATCGCGAACGCGGGCACGTTGATCAGGATCGGAATTCCCGCGATGCGAGGCGCTGTGTCGAGTAAACCGTGGATCTCCGGATTCGAGCTGAGGAGCGCCGTCCGGTAACCAGTGGTCAGCCATATGGGAATCGACACCCAGTCGCCGACGAGCGACTTGAAGTAGTCACCCCACGAGATCGCGACAGCGACATTCCCGACCGCGTACTCGAGGATCAAATCCCAGCCGATGATCCAGGCAACGAGCTCGCCGAGCGTCGCATAGGAGTATGCGTACGCACTGCCAGCCTGCGGAATCATCGACGCCAGCTCGGCGTAACATAGACCCGCCAGACCGCACGCGGCGCCAAGCAGCAGGAAGGAAATGACGAGGGCGGGACCCGCTCCCACGCGTATCACATTCCCCGCGGCGTCTACCTGCCCCGCCGCAGCCGAGCCGATCGATCCAAAGATGCCGGCTCCGATCACCGCTCCGATCGCGAGCATGATCAGATCGCCCGCGCCCAGTACTCGCCTCAAGCCGTTCGGATTCTCACCCTCTGCCAGAAGCGCTTCGATCGGCTTCCGTGCGAACAGCGATCGGATCATGTCAGGTCAGAAAAAGTTTACCCTGGCGGGGCAAACCGCCAGGGTAATGTTGTCAATCAAAGTCTCAGGCTTCTCCACTCTTCACGCGCATCGCGTAGAATGACCGCCACACAAACGTCACCGAGATGAAGAAGAAGATCGCCGCCAGAATCCGTGTCAGCGTGGCGCCCTTGTCTGCAGTGAGTGAGACGGCAAGCTCCACCGCCAGCAGTCCGAAGAGCGTCGTGAACTTGATGATCGGGTTGAGGGCGACCGACGATGTGTCCTTGAACGGATCGCCGACGGTATCTCCAACAACCGTAGCGGCGTGAAGCGGAGTCCCTTTCTGCTTCAGCTCCACCTCGACGATTTTCTTGGCATTGTCCCAGGCGCCGCCGGCGTTGGCCATGAAGATCGCCTGGAATAACCCGAACAGCGCGATCGAGATCAGGTAGCCGATGAAGAAGTATGGCTCGACGAACGCGAACGCGAGCGTTGCGAAGAACACCGTCAGGAAGATGTTGAACATTCCTTGCTGTGCGTATTTCGTGCAGATCTCGACGACCTTCTTGCTGTCCGCAACTGACGCTTTCGCTGAGCTCGCGAGATTGATGTTGGCCTTGATGAACTCGACCGCCCGGTACGCGCCGGTGGTGACCGCTTGGGTCGATGCGCCCGTGAACCAGTAAATCATCGCTCCGCCGGCGATCAAGCCGAGCAGGAACGGCGGGTGCAGGATCGAGAGGTTGGCTATGAACTCCGGCTGCAGCCCATGCGTAAGTCCGAGGATGATCGAGAAGATCATCGTGGTGGCGCCCACGACCGCGGTGCCGATGAGAACGGGTTTGGCGGTCGCCTTGAATGTGTTGCCGGCCCCGTCATTCTCCTCGAGCAGATCCTTCGCCCGCTCGAACTGGGGATCGAAACCGTATTCGGTTTTCAGCTGCTGCCTGATGCCGGGGACCTGCTCGATCTGTGATAGCTCGAATATCGATTGGGCATTGTCCGTAACAGGACCATACGAATCGACCGCTATGGTCACCGGACCCATGCCCAGGAATCCGAAAGCAACGAGACCAAACGCGAACACCGCCGGCGCGATCATCAACGTGCCAAAGCCGGTGGTGCTTACGAGGTAGCCGATCGCCATCAGCGACATGATCGCCATGCCGATCCAGTACGCGCTGAAATCTCCGGCCACGAGTCCGGACAGAATGTTGAGCGACGCTCCACCCTCTCGCGACGACGTCACGATTTCCCTGACGTGACGCGAGTCCACCGAGGTGAACACCTTTACGAGCTCAGGAATGATTGCTCCGGCCAGCGTGCCGCAGGTAATCACGGTTGACAGCTTCCACCAAAGGGAGCCATCGCCGAGATCGGGTAGTAGCAGGTAGGACACGAGGTATGTGAGCGCAACGGAGAGCAGCGACGTCAGCCACACGAGCGACGTCAGCGGCGACTCGTAGTTCATCTCGTCGGCGTTGACGTATCTCGCTCTGGCGACCGCCTCGTTGATCAGATAGGAGAGTCCGCTCGCCACCACCATCATGATGCGCATCACGAAGATCCACACCGGCGCTCGGGCCGACCGAGTCTCCGGCGTTGTCGCCGGTGCAATCCGCGATTACGCCGGGGTTCCGGGGGTCGTCTTCCTTGACGTTGAAGACGATCTTCATCAGATCGGCGCCAATGTCCGCGATCTTGGTAAAGATTCCACCCGCGATGCGCAGTGCGGCCGCGCCGAGCGACTCACCAATCGCGAAGCCGATGAAGCACGGGCCCGCATAGTCGCCCGGGATGAAGAGCAGGATGAAGAGCATGATCACCAGCTCGACACTGATCAGGAGCATGCCGATGCTCATTCCGGCCTTGAGCGGGATCGAATAGCACGGGAACGGCTTGCCGCGAAGACTTGCGAAGGCCGTGCGCGAATTCGCGAACGTGTTGATCCTGATGCCGAACCACGCCACACCGTAGCTGCCCGCGATGCCGACGAGGCTGAAGAGCAGTCTCGTAGATCAGCTCGGAGACCTCGCGCATCGATTCGTGTACGGGCATGCGCTTGAGCTGGCTGTAGAACACCAGACCGAACAGAAGTCCGAGCGCGCAGATGACGAGTCCACCCATGAGCAGAGAGCGCCCGTGGATGCCGCCCAGAAAGCTCACCTGGGACAGGTCCGGGATTACGAGGTTCGCTTCTCCGCCCGCCTTGTGCTCTACGGGGACCGCTTGCGCCGTGCCCGTTGCCGCCGCGGCGATCGCGCTGTCGGGGCGATTCTCTCCGACTCCCTGCGCGGCTCCCCTCGCGGCGAAGACGGCAAGCATCGACAAAACCAGAAAAAGGGTACCACAAAAACCTGCAAACTTCCGATTCATTCTGAAATCTCCAAGGGTGAAATACGGCCGGCTCGAGTGGAGTCGGCCTTCGTGCTCAGCGTGCTGGTGCGGATTCAACTTTGCGCCAGATGAAGTAAACGGGAACGCCGAGCAGTACGATCACGAGCCCGAAAAGAGCCTGGGTTCGCGTCTGGTCCGCGATCAGCAGAATCACAGCAATTGCCGATGCGAGAATGATGTACAGCGCTGGCAAAACGGGGTAGCCGACAACTTTGTAAGGACGTTCGGCGTCCGGACGCAGCTGACGGAGCCTGAAGAGGCCGACTGTGGTCAGCGCGTAGAAGATCAATGCGGCAAAGATGACGTAATTGAGCAGCTGCCCATACGTTCCGCTGAGACAGAGGAGACTTGTCCAGACTGACTGCGCAATCAATGCTGCCGAGGGGACATTGTGGCGATTCAACGTGCCGGCTTTCGCGAAGAACAACCTGTCGCGCGCCATCGCGTAGTAGACGCGCGCGCCCGACAGAATCAGTCCGTTGTTGCAGCCGAATGTCGAGATCAGGATCGCCGCCGCCATGATCGACGCGCCCACCGCGCCGAAAACTGTTTCGACGACCGCGCTCGCCACCCGGTCTTGCGTGGCATACTGAATCCCGCGCTCCATAGCCGTGGCGCCGTTCGCCACTCCATGGAGTGGCAGCACGTTGAGGTAGGAGATGTTTGCGAGAAGGTACAGCAGGCAGACGAGACCCGTTCCGTAGATGAGTGCGCGGGGGAGATTTCTCTGCGGCGAGTGAACCTCCGCCGCGGCGAAGGTCACGTTGTTCCACGCGTCACTGGCGAACAGAGAGCCTACCAGCGCTGATCCGAACGCGATGACGAACGCCGGAGTGAACGCGACCGGATTGAAGTTTCCGTTCGCGAAGTTCGCCGCGATCGCCTCCGGATGACGGCCAATCGTGAGTCCGAGGAGGATGAGCGCAGCGAGGGCGCCGGTCTTCACGATGGTCAGCGTCGTCTGGACAATCTTGGCTTCCTTGACGCCGCGCAGATTGATCCAGGTGAGAACCCAGATGCTGATGACGGCGATCAACCGCTGCGGTGACAGTCCGAGCTGCACGGGAGCGCCAGAGAGCGTGAAGTCCAATTGCGGGAACCAGCTGTAGCGGTCAGGCGTGATGCTGGGCCAGAGCACTCCGAGGAATTTCCCGAACGCGACGGCGACGGCTGCGATGGTGCCCGTTTGGATCACGACAAACAGGGTCCAACCGTAAAGAAAGCCCATGAGGTGACCCATGGACTCCCGGAGAAAAACGTACTGGCCCCCGGCTCGGGGATACATCGCCGCGAGCTCTCCGTAGGCGAGCGCGCCGAAGATGGTCACAACGCCGGAGACAATCCACGCCATGAGCAGCCAGAACGGCGAATTGACGGTCCGCGAGATCTCGGCCGAGACGATGAAGATTCCCGACCCGATCATCGAGCCCGCGACCAGCATTGTCGCGTCGGTGAGCGTCAGCGCCTTGACGAACTCGCGCGACGATGGAGTCTCGGCCGTGGCAGTCGTGCTTGTCAACGCGCTCCCTCAGTGCTCGGTTTCTAGCCGGTGTTTCCCCCCCGTACAGCGGGCAGAAGTTACCGTCCGACCACTCTTTTTGCTAGTCGAGCCGGGCCCGCGGATTGAGACCTGCGGGCCAACTGCTACTACGGACCGCTTCGGATCGAGGGCTGCGAACCAACTGCTACTACGGACCGCAGACTAATTGCGGATTGGGGGACTAACTGCGAACTAAGGACTCGCAGCCGATGACGCATATAGTTCACGCCGTAATAAGTCCTCACTCCGTAATTAGTCTCCCAATCCGCAGTTAGTCTGCGATTCGCAATTGCAGTTGGCCCGCAGTCCTCAGTCATTAGTCCGCAGTCCGCAGCTTTAGAAAATGAAGTGCACGTCGACGGTGTCTCTCATCGGAGTCCCGTCGGCGTGAACCCCGGGCCGAAAGCGCAGCGACCGTAGCACTTCGTCGAGTCGCCGGTTGTAACCGCCATCCTTTGATGGATTGAACGAGATCAGCCTCGCATTCCCTTTCTCATCGACGTCGAACCAGGCGATTAGATGGTATGGCTTGATTCGATCCGGCGCAGGGAGTGGAGGAATGAATAGATCTCTGAGAGTCGGTGGATAATCCTTTCCCGGACCACCGCCCGTCCCAGGGCCGACGCTGCTGCCGCGTCCTGTGCCCACGCCCGATCCCACACCGCCGCCAGAGCCCGGACCCGCGCCCGTGGTACCGGTGCTGCCGCTGCTTTCGCCGGTGCTCGTCGTCGTCACCGCGGAGTTCGCCGGCGGCGTTGGAACGACCGGAGATTCCACCTTCGGCACCGGATCTGGTGGTTTCACCGGCGGCACGGTGAGCGGTTTCGGCTTTGGCATTACCGTCGGATCCG
>WNFR01005044.1_pt1 | contig 13516 bp, 11 predicted proteins | sample 5400221 | NCBI WGS metagenome assembly WNFR01 (sample SAMN13153357, study PRJNA577476) | soil metagenome | isolation source: 40 cm soil under Madrone tree | place: USA:California | collected 2016-06-14
CCGGCAGCGGCAGCGGCAGCGGTACCGGCGTCGGCTGCGACGACGGCAGCAAGACAGTCGCGACGGCGCTCAGGTCATCGATGGCGTTCACGCGAACGGCGGCCGAGCTGATCGAGTAGATCCAGTCGTCGATGAAGATGCCGCGCTCCATGTCGACGAGCACTCGGCACGGACCGAACGGTTCGCCGGGGCAGGCGTCGCCTCCGAGGTTCTCGTGGTCGATCTCGCCGCGCAGGGTGAATCCGGCGCCCGGATCGACGGCGACCAGAACCAATGAGGAGCGGAACTCGTCCTCGAACCGCGTGTACGGCACGGCAAGAAGGCCAAGACGCGCGTCGAACGTGAACACGAGGTGGTTCGCTTCCGCAGGCGACCATCCACTCCCAGGCAGCGACAGCATGTCTGTCAGACGCGGTGCCGTCGGATCGGCGACGTCGAACAACCGTAGCGCCGCGCCGTGCGTGTCCGTGTCGACACCGATCGTGATCAAGTGATCGTCGTCGAGCGCATGGAGGTACTCACTGAAACCCGCAATGTCGACCTGGCCGAGCACCTGCGGGTGCGCGGGATCGGCCATGTCGATGACGAACAGCGGATCGATCCGCCGGAACGTCACGAGATATGCCTTCGTGCCAAGAAATCGCACCGCGAACAGGCGCTCGCCGGGCGCGAGATCTTCGGTCGCGCCGAGCGTCGTGAGCTCGCCACCGTCTATGCGCAGTGTCGTGACGCGACTCGTGACGGTGGACGGTATCGTACCGTGCGTGACCGTGGTGGCGACGCGAATCACGTCGTCCTGCGCGTCGAACGCGAACTGCGAGAGCGGGACGCCGGGAACCGACCCGGATGCGCGGTACGTCGTCGCGAGGGAATCGGCGCTCACCGCGAACACGTGCAACGCCGTATGATCGGTCGCCGCCGTATCGCCGCCGACCCCGCTCCAGTCGGGCTGCGCGAGCAGGAGCGTGTCGGTGCTCGCGAAGATCGACGATGTACCGCCGAGGACGACGGTGTCGCGCGCGGCACCGTCGTCGGTGCTCATGTCGAACGCGAAGATCTCCGTCGCACCGTCGCCCGTGAGCGTCGGCGGCGGCACGTTGACGTCGCCGCACCGGGGCGCGACCGCGACCAGCGCGCCCTGCACGCGCTCGCGACGCGAGGGCAACCAATCGCTGAGCATCGTCGCATCGACCGCAGCGATCGCGTCGTGCTCCCACTCGTCGACGCGCTGCACGAAGGTGTCGCGGGTCATCGGATAGCCGTTTGACGTCATCGCATCCCACGCATCCCACGCGTCGGGAACGCTCTGCGGCAGACCCCAGCCACGCTGAACGACGACACGCGCGATCTTTCCGTGGCGCCGTGCGGAGACGTACGAGCCCTCGAGGTAGATCTCGCGCACGACGGCGGGCACCGCGCCCGAGACGTCGAGCAACGTCACCTTGGTGAGAGGCGCGCCGCACGAGATTTGGAGAATCGGGATGTGCCCCCCAAATGCGGGGAGCGGCGGGCCGATGACGTGGCATGCGTCGCCGCCGCCGAACGCCCCACTCGCATCGAATACCGCGGAAACGACGAGCGCGCGCCCGCCGGCGACGAACATGCCCTGGGGCGCTCCTTCGATCGCGACGCGACTGCGGAGCGCCGTCGTCTCCGGCGGCCAGGCGTCGAGGATCTGGAGCTCGGCGCCGTGCAGCAGATAGAGATGCGTCCCGTCGGTCTCGACGACGTCCGCCTCGTCGACGGTCGCCACCTGGGTGTTGGTGTCGGTGAAATCGCGCGGGACGCCACCGTGTGTCGGCCCGGAGCCCGCGGGTGACGCGGTCGCCGCGGGTATGGGAGACGCGCCGCCAGTCGGCACCGACGCGGGCGGTACGAAGCCGTCGTCACGCAGCCGCTGCGCTTGTACGGTGATCTTCTGCCGCACGTCCTCGACGATTGCCGCGCGCAGCGCGTCGCAGTCGGCGAATTGGTTGAGCGCCTGCTCGCTCGCGGCCGGACCTCCGGATGGGCCGCCTCCAGAACCTCCGCCGCATCCCGCCAGAACCACCGCCGCGAGCGCCATCGACGTTCCGCAGATCGCGTATCGAGTCGTGATCGACATCGGCGTTCCTCCGTGGGTTGACATCTTCACGTTTGTTGTGTACATAATTCACTGTTCTTGTGAACGTCAAGCACAAACGAGATCGCAGGATGGGGCGGGGTGGCTGACGGATCGCAGCCGAAGACGATCGGGGACCTCTTCTACGAGACCCGTGTGCTGCATGGCCGGCGTTGGTCGTTGCGGCGCTTCGCCACCGAGGCGCTGGACGGCCGGATCGAGCCGGTGATGCTGAGCTACATCGAGAAAGCCGAGCGCTTCCCGAGCGAGGATCTCGTGCGCCAGCTCGCGGCGTTTCGACGCGAGGAGCCGCAGCCGCTCCTCGCCGTCCTCTGGCGCGATCGCATCCGCTACGCGATTCGCCGCGAGCTCGGCCGCGCCTTTCAGATCCAGCCCAGCGTCGTCGAGGTGACCGACGGCTCGCTCGCAATTCGCCTGAGCCGCGCGATGGCGGCATTGCCGGACGACGGCGCGTGGATCGCGTACGAGCGCTGGCGCAAGGAGTTTCGCCGCGAAGGCAAACGGCGACGCCGCTCGGCGGCGGACGAGGCTGAGCTCGACACCCGCGTCGAGGAGACGCTGCGCCGCCATGGACTCGTCGAGGTGCGCAGCGATCGCGTGCGTCGCAAGGGCCGGCATCTCCAGGCCGAGGGCACGGAGGAGCGCCGCGCCGTGGCAATGCAATACGCGGGCCTCTTCGCGAAGGGCTTGATCGATCGCGTCGCCCTGCGCGACGTCGACACCGGGACGTATCTCCGCAATCACTACTTGAACGTCGAGCGCGCACGCATCCCCGAGTTCCATGCGGCGCTCGACACGGCTCTACGCGAGGTCACCGAACGGTTCGCGGCGACCCGTTCGCGCGACACCGAGTTCATGAACGTCCTCGCGACGGCGACGACAGAGTGACTGACAAGTATTGGAGCGGGAGGTCGGCGATGACCTGGCAGGACCGATCGATGGTGGCCCTGCTGGCCGCACTGCTCGCGGCGTGCGGCGGCAGCGGTTCGACGGGTCTGATCTCCCCGGAGAACGCAGTCCTCGGCGAGGTGCGTCGCGACGGCACGTGCGTCACCTCTGGCGCCATGGTCACCTATTGCGCGACCGGCTCGCCCGACGCCGTGTCACCCGCGGGCGCGAGCGCGTCAGGGCCGGTCCCCGTCGTTCCCGCTCCGACGCCGACCTCTGGTGGCGTTCCGACATCGTCGCCGAGACCGACGTCGGCCGGCGCGTCGCCGACTGCGGCGGCGTCGGCCGGCCCGACGCCTCAGCCGACGCCCTGCCGGGGAAGCGGATGCGCGGGGAGCGTCGAGCTGCAGTTCGTGGTCCACGGACTTCCCGCCGGCGCCGCGTGCGCGCTGGCCGCGCGGATCGCGAGAAGCGACAGCGCGTGGTCGACGGGCGAGCTCGTCGCGGCCGGTGGAGCGACGAGGACGATCACGCCTGCACTGCCCGCCGACGTCGGTCCCGGGGCGGTCGAGGTCGCGCTCCTCTGCTTCGACGCGCGGCCACAGGCGTTGCCGCGGTCGATCGCGATGCTTGCCGACGCGGATCCCGACGTCGTGTTCGTCCCGGCCGAGCCGGTGACGGTCCCCGCCCGGTGACGCGGAAGGCGCGCCCTTCTCACGGCTCGGGCAGCAGGTCGAAGTCGTCTTTCTGCGCCTCGACCATGTACGCGTCGTCGCCGGGTAGCGCGTGGTCCTCGAAGCGCATGTACTCGCCGCGGAAGACGACCCGGACGGTGTCCGTCGGCCCGTTGCGCTGCTTGGCGACGATGATCTCGGCTTCTTTCTCCTCGTCGGTGCCGACGATTTCTCGGTTGTAGACGACCTCGCGGTAGACGAAGGCGATCACGTCCGCGTCCTGCTCGATCGCGCCGGACTCGCGCAGGTCGGCCAACTGCGGACGGTTGCCGGCGCGGGTCTCGACTTGGCGGTTCAGCTGCGAGAGCGCGACGACCGGCACGCGCATCTCCTTCGCAAGCCCTTTCAGCGATCGCGAGATCTCCGAGATCTCCTGCTCGCGCGAATCGAGCCTTCCCGAGCCGCGCATGAGCTGCAAATAGTCGACGACGATCAAGCCGAGGTTCCCGGAGGTCTCACGCATCAGGCGTCGCGCCTTGGCGCGGAGCTCGAGAACGGAGAGCCCGGCTGTGTCGTCGATGAAGATCTGCGCCTCCCAGAGCCGGCCGGCGGCCTTCGTGAGCTTCGTGAACTCCTGCTCCCGCAAGTGGCCGGAGCGGACGTTGGCGTAGTTGATGAGCGCCTCGGAGCAGAGCATGCGCAACGTGAGCTGCTCCTTCGACATCTCGAGCGAGAAGATGGCAACCGCGATGTTGGCTTGCAGCGCCGCGTGCGTCGCGATGTTGAGGGCGAGCGCGGTCTTTCCCATGCCGGGCCGGCCGGCAACGATGATCAAATCCGAGCGTTGAAAGCCCGCCGTCAGCCGGTCGAGGTCGTGGAAGCCGGTCGGCACGCCGGTGATCAGCTCTTTGCGCTCATAAAGCCGCTCGACGTCCTTCAGCGACTCCACGAGGAGATCGCGCATCTTGTAGAACGACGGGCGGAACTTCTGCTCCGCGATGCCGAAGATGCGGCGCTCGGCATCGTCGAGGAACTGCTCGATGTCCTGGCGCCCGTCGTATGCTTGCGTCGCGATCTCGGTGCTGGTCGAGATCAAGGCGCGGAGGATCGCTTTTTCCTTCACGATGCGCGCGTGGTGCGCGACGTTGGCGGCGCTCGGCACGCGATCGGTGAGCTCGGCGATGAACGACGCCCCGCCGACGGCTTGCAGCTGCCCCTGCTGGCGCAGCGACTCGCCGAGCGTCACGGCGTCGACAGGCGTGCCGCGCTCGGCGAGATCGAGCATCGCCCCGAAGATCTTGCGATGCGCCTCACGGTAGAAGTCGTCGGGCCGCAGCCCGACCTCGATCGCGCGGTTGCAGGCGTCGTTGTCGAGGAGGATGCCGCCGAGTACGAATTCTTCCGCTTCGAGGTTCTGCGGCGGAAGCTTACGGAGGTTCTCTTCGATCGACGCCATCACCACCACCCCCCCGGGGCGCGCTCGGACCGGCGGCGTTTATGAGCGCGCCGGCGACAAAACGCAAGACGAAAGTCGCCGCGCGCCGTCGCCGCAAGCAAGACTACTCGGAGCGGGTCTCGCCGGCCGTCGCGAAGACGCGGGCAAACGTCTCGATCGCGTCGGCGATACGAAGCCCGTACCAACTGAGCGCCTTGCCGTCGACGAAGCGCACCGCCCGGACGGCGACGCCGTCGTCGCGGCGCGACTCGCGGAGCGACACCATCGCCGCATTGGCCTGCGCCTCGACCTGGGGTTCGCCGAGCGACGCACACGCGGCCGGTGCGACGATCGGCGCGAGCGCCGGCAGATCGCGCGCGGTGAAGCGATACGGCTCGTCGGGAAGGAGGACGACGTCCGGCGCCGCAGCCGCCACCTCCTCCAGCGTCACCGTCGGATACCGTTCAGCACGCTCCGCGACGATGTTGCGTCCGCCGGCGACGCGCAGGACGTCGTGCGCGTACGTATCGGCGTTGAACGCCATCCACGGCTTGCGCCAGATCGGGCAGAAGTACGGAACGCCGCGCCGGCCGCTCGTCGTCGCACGCACCGTTGCGACGCCCGCTGCTTGCGCGGCCGCGAGACGAGCGCCGAGCTCGCCCTGCCCGACCGCCGCCCCCAGGATCGTGATCAGCCGCACACCGTCGTCGACCGTCTTCGGCTCGGTGACGAGGACGTTCAGCCCGGCCGCCGCGAGCGTCTCGAAGTCCTCACGCCGGTTCTCCTCGGCGTTCATGACGACGAGATCCGGCCGCAGATCGACGATCGCGTCGCAGTCGGGATTCTTCGTACCGCCGAGCTTCGGGACGCGTTCGACCCGATCCGCCGGCGCCGTGCAATAGCGCGTCACGCCGACCACGCGCTCGCCGACGCCGAGCGCGAAGAGCAGCTCGGTCAGGCTTGGGACGAGCGAGACGATCCGCCGCGGTGGGGAGCGGCGCGCTGGCTCCGCAGGACCTATTCGCCTGCGCGGCGCTCCCAGCCGCCCGGCTGCCACCGTCGCATCACTCGCGGCCGGCCGCACCGCCGTGCTCGCGCAGCACGCGGTCGAGCTCGGCCTTCTCGGGGGGCGTGATCTCCTCGCCGCCCGCGGCGTGCGAGTCGCCGGTCTGCGGCGGCGCTTCCTTCAGGACGCGCGCGCCGGGGATGCTGCTCGGCGGTGCGGGCGTCTCCGCGCGCCGCGCGCTGACCCACCACAAGAGCACCAGCACGCCCGCGATCATCATCGCCGCGAAGAGCCAGCTCCCCTGCCGTGCGCCGCGACGGGCCATCAGGCGGAGAGCGCGACGCGGTCGTCGAGCCGGAGCTGCAGCACCTGCCAGCCGCGCTGGCGGGCGATGCGACGCAGGAGCGGATCCGGGTTCACGACCTGCGGGTGACCGACGATCTCGAGCATCGGCACGTCCGTCACCGAGTCGGAGTAGAAGAAGCTCTCCCCCAAGTCGACCTCGTGCTCCACGGCGAACCGACGCGCCCAGTAGAGCTTGCCCTTGCCGTAGCAGATCGGATGGTGCGCCTCGCCGGTGAACCGCCCGTCGCGCACGACGAGCCGCGACACGAGCAAGTGCTCGATGCCGAGCTCCTCGGCGAGCGGATCGGCGAGATAGTTCGTGGTGCTGGAGAGGAGCGCGACGAGGTGCCCCTGCTCGCGGTGCACGCGGACGCGCCGCACCATCTCCGGCTGGAGGTACTGGCGGACCATGTCGCGGTACCAGAGCCGGCAGTCCGCGGCGATGTCGGACTCGAGACGGCCGCGAATCCAGGCGCTGGAACGCTCGACGGCGCGCTCGATATCGAGGAGGTTCAGGCGGTAGCGCAGATAGAAGTACAGCGTGCGGAGCGCGTCGCGACGGCGGATCTCGCCCCTCTGGCGTAGAAACTTCATGTAAAGCGGGCCGGAGTTCTTCGCGATCAGCGTGCCGTCGACGTCGAAGAAGGCCGCCACCGCCACCGGAGCTCCCGTTCGCGCGCCAGCGCTCGACGGATCAGCGCTCCACGATCATGGCAATCCCCTGCCCGCCGCCGATGCAGAGAGACGCCAGCCCGAGACGCGCGTCACGATCTTTCATCGCGTAGAGCAAGGTGACGAGAATGCGCGCGCCGCTCGCGCCGATCGGGTGTCCGAGCGCGACCGCGCCGCCGTGGACGTTGACGCGGTTGCGCGGGATACGCAGCTCGCGCAGCACGCCGAGCGACTGCGCGGCGAACGCTTCGTTCAGCTCCCAGAGGTCGATCTCCTCCTTGCGGAGCCCGGCGCGCTGCAGCGCCTTTTCCGACGCGGGCCACGGCCCCATACCCATGATCGAGGGGTCGACACCGGCGGACGCGTAGGCACGGATCGTTGCCAGAATCGGCAGGTTCAGCTTCTTCGCGCGCTCCTCCGACATGACGACCACCGCCGCAGCGCCGTCGTTGATCCCGGAGGCGCTCGCCGCGGTCACGGTGCCGTCCTTCTTGAAGGCGGGCTTCAAGCCGGCGAGCTTTTCGGCCGTCGTCTCGCCGCGCGGGTGCTCGTCGGTGTCGAAGCGGATCGGGTCGCCTTTCTTCGCCGGGATCTCGACCGCGACGATCTCGTCCTTGAACTTCCCGGCTTTCATCGCCGCGGCAGTCTTGTTCTGGCTCTCGGCCGCGAACTCGTCCTGCTCCTCGCGCGGGATCTCGTACTTCGCGGCGATGTTCTCCGCGGTGATGCCCATGTGGACGAACGTGATGGGGCAGCTGAGGCCGTCGGCGACCATCGAGTCGATCAGCTGATCGTGCCCCATGCGGTAGCCGAACCGCGCTTTGCTCAGGATGTACGGCGCGCCGCTCATGCTCTCCATCCCGCCGGCGACGACGACGTCGGCGTCGCCGAGCGCGATCGCCTGCGCCGCGAGCGCCACCGCCTTCAGACCGGAGCCGCACGCCTTGTTGATCGCATAGCCCGGCACCTCCTTCGGAATCCCCGCCTTGAGATACGCGACGCGCGCCGGGTTCAATCCGAGACCGGCGGGCAGTACGTTGCCGAGGATCACCTCGTCGACCTGGTCACCGGGAAGATTGCCGGCGCGGCGCAGCGCCTCGCGGATGACGATCGCGCCGAGCTCGGGTGCCGGCGTCTGGGCGAGCGCGCCACCGAGCGTACCAATTGCGGTCCGGGTCGCGCCGACGATCACAGCCTTCTTCATACGGGCCTCCTCGAGACGGACGTGCGCAAAGCGAGCGTTCATTTATGCATCCGGCAACCTGTCGAAGCAACAGCCGGAACGCGCCACTCCGCGCATCATCGACGTCGCGCGCCGCGACTCATTTGCGCAAAAGCTCGCGCAGACGCTCCGGATTTGCGGCATCTTCCGGGCGGATCTCGATGTGCCGCACGCGATCGGCACCACGGGCCAGCGCGAGCACGTGCAGCGAGGCGCCCGGCGTTTTCCACTCGCCCACTTGCTTCCCGTACAGCGCGAGCGTGGACAGGATCGCCGCGCGCTCGTCGCCGCCGTCCGGTCGTGGAAACACGTGCGCGAAGAGCACCCAGAGTCGAGCCCCGGCGACGACGAGCGGCTTCAGCTCCGCCTCGTACGCCAGCGCGTCGTCGCGGTGCGAGCCGCCGAGCGTGATCCCGGCGTCGAGGTCGGGGTGGTAGAAGGTGAACGCTGGCACCGCGCCGTAGTAGACGTACACGCGCTCGTCGGGCTTGCGCTCGGCGGCGAGCCTGGCGACGAGCGGCGCCGTCTCCTCGTAGACGAGCCCGGCGTTCGGGTCCGCCGGCGCCAGGAGCGGCAGCGCCAGGAGCGCGCTCGCCGCCGTGATCCCCGCGATACGAACGAGCGCGCGCGCCTCGCCGTCACCCGAACGCGCGCGCTCGCCCGCGCCCGCGCTGCTCTCTTCTCCTTTACTGCTCGGTCGCAGGAACGGTCGGCGCGCGGTGATCAGCCATGCCGCCGTCGCCGAGAACGGCAGATACATGAACGGCAGCAGGAACAAGCTCGTGCGCCCGCCGGAGAGCGGATAGACGCCCGCGAACCCGGCGGCGACGACCGTCGCGATCGCGCCGAGGCCCGCGAGCACGAACCAGCGCGGGGCACGCAGCCAGCCGATCGCGAGATCCGGCAGCGCGAGCCACCTGGACACGCCGAGCGTGAACGCGACGAGCTCCGTCGCCGCCGCGGCGACCATCCCAGCGCCGGCGCGGTCGAGCGACGGAAACGCCGCCGCCCAGTACTCGGTGTTCACCGGCCGCGCGCGCTGCGCCGCGATCGCGAGAACGTACCACGCGAGCGCCGCGGCGCCCGCGACACCGAGGGCCGCCGCCCAGCGGACGACGTCGCGCCGATCGCTGCACGCGACGAGGAGACCGAGACCGACGGCCGGCAACACGAGCGTCGCCGGGTACGAGAGGCCGGGGGCGAGCGCTGCCGCGAGCGCGAATCGCGTCCACGAACCGGCATCGCGCCGGCGGACGACGTCGGCCGCGAGCAGCAACAGCAGCAGCACGACCGCGACGTCGAGGGCGTAGGGCTTGAGCTCGCGGCCGAACGTCACCGCCGCGGGGTAGCAGGCGAAGCACGCCGCTGCGGCGACGCCCGCGACCCTGCCGTACACGCGTCGACCGACGGCGAACGCGAGCGGCACGGCGGCGACGCTCGCGACGAGCGACGACGCGCGCAGACACGCTGCCGATCGCCCGCATGCGAGCGCGACGGCACGCAGGAGCAGCGCGTAGAGCGGCGGCATCGGCGCCTCGACGTGACCGCCGCCGAGCACGGCGGACCAGAACGCCTGCCACGTCGGCGCGAGCGCCAGGTTGGCGCGCCATGCCTCGTCGAGCCAGAGGGAGCGTGATCCGAGCTCCGGCACCCGCAGCGCGACGGCGACGATCGTGAGGATACCGACCGCGACGGCCGCCCAGCGCGCCGCCACGGCGGAGTCGTTCGCCGCGGCGACCGCCGCGTCGCTGTGCGCAGAGGGCGCGAGCGCGCGCGCAGTCACGAGCGCGCGCGCATCACCGAAGCCGCCGGAGCGACGTTCGCGCGGGGGCGCGTCCCGAGCGCGGCGCGCAAGGCGTCCCAGCCGCTCCGGCGGTCCCACCCGTCGACACCGTTGTACCAGCAGAGGCCGATCCGCTGCGCACCGCTCCAGCGCGCCGCGACGCCGAGCCAGAGGCGCGCGCCGCGCCCGTAGAACATCGTTGCCGCCTGGTCGAGCCGGCGGAGCTTGCGTCCGACCCAGGAGCGACGAAACCGTGCCTCCGCAACGCGCCAGTCGAGCGCTCCCGTCGCGAGTGCCACCTCGAGCTCGGTCGCCGCCCACCGCCCGTACTCGAACGCAAACGAGATGCCTTCGCCCATGAGCGGCTCGGCGCCCGCCGCATCGCCGACGAGGAGCGTATGCTCTGCCGTGAACGGCACGCGCGACCAGCAGCGGATCGGCGCCGCCTGGTGGCGTACGCTCGCGCCGCCCAACTCCCGCTGCAGTCGATCGAGCAGCGCGCGCACGTCCGGTCCGACGCCGGTCCGCCGCGTGTAGACGCCGGCGTTCACGTGTCGCCGTCCGTCGATGAAGCACGGAAACGCCCACGCGTAACCTTGGAGACCGCCCAGCACCGCGCGAAAGTCGAACTCGTAGCGCGCACGCTCGTGACCGTCCCACCGACAATCGCCCGCGATCGGCAGGTCGGCCATCACGGCGCGACCGATGGCACTGCGGTCGGCCGCGACGTCCGTGCTGACGAGGGTGCGACGAACGAAGCTCCCCGATCCGTCGGCGCCGACGACGAACTGCGCGCGGTACGTCTCACGGTCGGTGCGCACGACGACCGTGTCGCGATCGCGCGCGAGGCTTCGCACCGGCTCCTCCTCGCGCACCTCGACGCCGCGGGCGCGCACGGCGGCGATGAGCGCCGCATCGAACTCGGCGCGACGCACGACCGCGCAAAAGCGATGCCCCTCGACCTCGACCCGACGTCCGGGCACCTCGACGCGCGCCCGGTCGACCACGACGTGCGGTACGTCGAGCGCCACGCCGAGCTCCTCGAGACAGGCAAGCGCATGCGGGATCAATCCGCCCGCACACACCTTCGGCCGCGGGTGACGCGCCCTCTCCAGCACGAGCACGCGCGCCGCGAGCGCCGGATCCCGACGCACCAGGTGGAGCGCCGTCGCGGCGCCTGCGGGCCCGCCGCCCACGATCACGATGTCGCGCCGTTCCACCGCAGAGGGACGTTAGGCCGCCTCACCCGCGCGCGCAACCGCCGCCGCGACCGCTTTCCTCCACGCACGCGGCGCAGGGTGCGGCGGTTGTTATTTCCGACCGTGCGGGTAAGAGTCGACCGCGCCCCCGGGCGGAGACCCGTGCAACCCTCGATCATCTCCTCGCGCGTGACCGGCGGCTTCGCCGCGCTGTTGGTGATTCTCGTGCTCGTGTTCGTCGCCAGCGTGCACGGTGCGTCGCGGCTCGCCGGTCTGGATGCGGCGGTCGGGCGCGCCCGCGAGGTGCTCGACGAGATCGGGGTGACGCGGAACTCACTGCGTGAGGTCGAGACCGCGCGTCGCGGATATCTGCTGACTCGCCAGGGCGAGTTTCTCGATCTCTACCTCGCCGCGATGAAGGACGCCGTCGGGCACCTCGATCGCTTGCGCGAGTTGACCCGGGACGACCCGCCGCAACGCCGGCGCGTCGACGCCCTCGGTCCGCTCGCGGCGTATCAGCTCACGCTCGTCACCGAGGCGATCGCCTCGTCGCTCGCTCGGCCGCGCGAGGTCGCCGCGCCGGCGCTCGACGACGGCACGGTCGCCGCCGGGCAGATCCGTGGAATCGTCGCCGAGCTCGAGGGCGCCGAGCACGAGCGTCTCCGCGACCGCGAAGCCGAAACGAACGCGCGGACCGCGAAAGTAATCCGCGGCTTCGGCGCCGTCGCGCTGATCGCGCTCCTCCTTCTCGGCGCCGCCTACTACATCCTCGACCGCGACGCCGCCGTGCACGCGGCAATGCTCGAGGAGCTGCGCATGTACTCGCGCGCGGCCTCGTCAGAGCGCGTGCCGCGCTCGGACGAATCAGCGCACGATTGACCCGCCACGCCGCGCCGCGCGTCTGGCGGCGGCGGGCGAAATCAGTCGCCGCGGGGCGCGATATTGGCGCGGATCCAGCCGACGATGTCGTCGGTGGACGCGCCGGGCGTGAAGATCTCCCGCACGCCTTCGGCCTTCAAACGCGCGATGTCCTCGGGGGGGACGATGCCGCCGCCGAAGATCGCGACGTCGCCGGCGCCCTTCTCCCGCAGCAGGCGTAGCACGGCAGGGAAGAGCGTGTTGTGGGCGCCGGAGAGAATCGAGAGCCCGATCGCGTCGACGTCCTCTTGGATCGCGGCCTCGGCGATCATCTCCGGCGTTTGGTGGAGGCCGGTGTAGATCACCTCGAAGCCGGCATCACGAAGCGCACGGGCGATGATCTTGGCGCCGCGGTCGTGACCGTCGAGTCCGGGCTTGGCGACGAGAATGCGCAGTGTGCGTGCGGGCGGCACGCGACTACAGCCACGCGGGGTCGCGGTAGACGCCGAACTCCTCGCGATAGACGTCGCAGATCTCGCCGAGCGTGACGCCGTCCTTCACCGCGGCGATGAGCGGCGGCATGAGGTTCTCACCGTCGCGACAGGCGCTGCGCACGGCGTCGAGGCGCTCGCGCGCGCGTGCCTGGTCGCGCGTCGCTTTGAACGCGCGCACCCGCGAAGCTTGCCGCTCCTCGGTCTTCGGGTCGATCCGCAGAATGTCGATCGGCGGCTCGTCGCCCATTTGATACTTGTTGACGCCGACCATCACTTTCTCGCCGCGATCGAGCTGGCGCTGAAAGTGGTAGGCCGCCTCGGCGATCTCCTTTTGCGGGAAGCCGAGCTCGATCGCGCGCACGATGCCGCCCATGGCGTCGATCTGCCGGATGTACTCGTCGGCCTCGGCCTCGATGCGCGACGTCAGCGCCTCGACGGCGTAGCTGCCGCCGAGGGGATCGGCGGTGTTCGTGACGCCGCTCTCCTCGGCGATGATCTGCTGCGTGCGGAGCGCCACCATGACGGCCTGCTCGCTCGGCAGCGCCAGCGTCTCGTCCATCGAGTTCGTGTGCAGCGACTGCACGCCGCCGAGGACGCCGGCGAGCGCCTGGATCGCGACCCGCACGACGTTGTTCAGCGGCTGCTGCGCCGTCAGCGAGCAGCCCGCAGTCTGCGCATGCGTCCGCAGGATGAGCGCCCGCGGGTTCGTCGCGCCGAAACGGTCGCGCATGATGCGCGCCCACAGGCGCCGCGCCGCGCGCAGCTTCGCGACCTCCTCGAGAAAGTCGTTATGCAAGTTGAAGAAGAAGGAGAGACGC
>WNFR01005045.1_pt1 | contig 13516 bp, 10 predicted proteins | sample 5400221 | NCBI WGS metagenome assembly WNFR01 (sample SAMN13153357, study PRJNA577476) | soil metagenome | isolation source: 40 cm soil under Madrone tree | place: USA:California | collected 2016-06-14
GTCTGTGCCGGACGGTAGACGCGGTCGGATGTCATGGCGTCAAGGGTGTCGGCGATCGAGAACATGCGTGCGCCAAGGGGAATCTCGTCGCCCTTCAGGCCGCGGGGATAGCCCAGTCCGTCGTAGCGCTCCTGGTGGGCGTAAACGATTTCGGCCGCTTCAGCCAGAAAGGGGATTCGGGAGATGATCTTATAGCCCCGGTAGCAATGCTCGCGCATAATTGCCATTTCGTCGTCCGTGAGCTTGCCCGGCTTGCGCAGGATGTCGTCGGGAATGGCCATCTTGCCGATGTCGTGCAGGAAGGCTCCGCGGGCGATGACACGAATGTCCTCCTTGGGCAGGCCGATCTTTTTGGCAATGGCGATGGTAAAAGCGGTGACGCGTTTGGAGTGGCCTTCGGTCTCGCCCGATTTGAGATCGAGCGCATTGCCCAAGGCCTCGAGCGTTATGTCATAGGACCTCTCAAGTTCAGAAAGCGCCGCTTTGATCCGGCGATTCTCTATCTCGAGCGCTCGCCTGCGACTCACGAGAGTAAGTATCCAATTGAAAAACGAACGCATGGGCTCCAATTACACCATGAAAAACAGAACGGCAGGTCGGGTTGAGTCTAGTTATGCGTGCAGATCGCGCCAGCGTCACATCCAGAAAAAATCCCAGACTTCAATCTTGGGTAGCGCAGCGTTCTACCGAATAGTGAACGTAGATCGCTATTTTGACGGGGTTGTGAGTCTCATCGGAGGTTTCATCAGCTAGGTGTCTTGCAGCGGACTCAACTATTTGGCTTTGTATTCACTGTAGCAGGGCTATGCGGATTCTTCGTAATAGACATCCTTGAACCTCAACATCGCCCCGAGTTTCTCCTCAGCTCCCTTTGGGAAGCCGCACCGAGGTGAAAAATCGGTTGCGTCCCTATAAGTGCCAAACAGGCGGTCCCAAAGCGGGATGTCTGCAAAGTTGAACGTGTGAACATCGTATTCGTGATGTATCGAATGTAATTCCGGAGTCTGAATAAAAAACCTTAGCCACCTGGGAGTTCTCATGTTTGCGTGGTAGAAGTATTCGCCGGTTGCGGCAAAGAAGTTGTACCAGAACGCGCCCATCATCGAGCATCCCAACAGCGGATACAGCACGAGTGCGCTGAGAATTGCGTCACTCAAAATCTCGATCGGGTGCTTGTAGAACGATGTCGCGATCTCAATTCGTGACGGCGAATGATGGACTTGATGGAATACAAGCCAGAATCCATTCTTGTGCCGCAGTACGTGCCACCAATAAAAGAAAAATGTCCCGATGAACCAACCCACGAAGCCTTCCGCCAGAGGCATCTTCCAAGAAGAAAGTTTGAAGACCGAGACGCCAAATAGGTGAATCCAAAGTCTTGCCGTTGCCAGAGTAATTCCGAGCTGTGCCAGATTTACCAGCAACGCACGCCAGTACCAGCCTTTCGCTTTGGGCAGTTCGCGTCCAGGAAATACTCTCTCCAAGACTAGGAAGATAATTGTGGCAAGAACTACGAGAATGCTCGGCAGGGTCATAATCACGTTTCAGCTTAGGGCCAACTCCTGATGCCGGAAATTCTGCCGTTACTTAAACGCCTTGGCCAATCAATTGACTTCTCGCGCGTCGGTCCGGAGCTGCGAGGCAGTCTAGGATTTTCTAGCAAAGCGACTCGCCGGTCAAGATTGTTGTCGAAATATCACTATTAAACAACAATCGTTGTCCGGCCAGCCCCCGAAGGTTTCACCTTGGAATTTTTCAGCAACCTAGTTACACGTGCAGATCTCGCCGCACTAGCGTTGCATCCAGAAAGAACCCCAGACCCAACGCCAACGGAATCGCCCCAAACGCCACTGCGGTCCAGGCATCCGGCTCAGTGCGTGCGATCAGGGCAAAGGTGATCATGTACCCGAGCGCCCCCGCCACGAGCAATATACCTGAGCGCCGCGAGCGCGCGGCCTGTGATAGTTCCGGTTCCATCGGAACACTGACCCCGCGCTCAATGGCGGCTAGTTTTTCTTCCGTGCGCAACTTCCGCACGCGATAGTAGGTGAACATGCCCGCGAGCGGCACGCAAAAAAACAAGGTTACAGCGGCTAATCCCGTAAGTCCGTCTCCCATAACGGTGCTCCTCCATGGGCGCATTGCCGTTAATGGCGGCAATTCTGTGCGCCTGCAAAGTGAGTTACGGAATCAAGCAGGAAACAGTTCCGTGATATGACAGGATTTAGTCGGACCCGGCTGCGACTGCGCGATCACCGAAGGTAGGGATTTCCCGGATCATGTTGTCTTCCAGCAGTTGTTCCAGACGCGAATAGTTGCCGGGACGAGCAGGCTTAGTTGTGCTCGGTACCAGACCGACGGCCCGATTGCGCCCTCGTTGTTTGGCGAGGTACAGGCCCCGGTCAGCGAGACGCAATACTTCGTCAACCGACAGTTCCGCAGATTCGAGCGGCAGCCACGGCAGAGGCGCCCATCCCACCGAACACGTACGTCTCATTTCCCGATCGTTGCCGAGGTCGAACTCCACGCCGCCAATCGCTTTCAGGATACGCCCCGCCATGAACGGCGCGTCGTCGCGTTCGGCGGAACGGCATACCACCAGAAATTCTTCGCCGCCCCAGCGAATCAGGAAGTCCGATTCCCGCACCACCCGGTTCAGTCGGCGCGCGATCTCGACCAGCATGCGATCTCCGGCATCGTGGCCGTGCTGGTCATTCACGTCTTTAAAGTGGTCAATATCGATCAGGAAGAAAATCAAGTCGCGATGGTCGCGGCTGTAACGTTCGGAACCATCCCGATACGCGCGGACCGCCTGGCTGGCATCCGCAACGATCGTGCTTTGGAAGAAGCGCCGGTTGCGAACTCCGGTCAGAGGATCGCTCAGGGAAGCCTGTTGCAGTTCGCGATTCGCCTGCGCCAATTCAGCGCTTCGTTCCGCGACCGCGAGTTCCAGACGTTCCTTCTCGCGCCGGTCACGTTCTTTCTGAGACCAGAGCGCAGCCCACACGGCCAATCCCACCAGCAGAAGCCCGGCCCAGCGCGCCCACCACGTTCCCCACCAGGGTGCGAGCACGGTAAATGAATACGACGTCAAAACGCTTTGGCCGAGTTCCGGCGAGCCGCACATCACCTGGAACATGTAGTCGCCCGCCGGCAGCGACGGGTAGCGAGCTTCCCGAAGCGTCGTCTCCGTGAAATCGCTCTCCAGACCCGCGAGCCGGTATCGGCAATTGATGTTGTCGGGGTCGTGAAAGGCGGGCGCTGCGAAGCGCGCAAGGAACGTGCTGTCCTGATATTCAATTTCCGGCCGGCGTTCAACCAAGTGATCGCGTTTGCCGAATAATGCCGCAGTCAGCACGACGCTCGGTTTACCCAATGCCGGTTCTTCTTGGCGGGCATCGTAACGCGCCAGTCCCTTGCTTGTGCCGAACAGAATACTTCCATCGGTCTCCTGCCACAGGCTGTCGCAATTCACGTCGTTCCAGATCAAGCCATCACTTTGAGTAAACGTTCGGACTCGTCCATCGGGCGCAATCATCCCGACGCCAGCCTCCATTTCCGCCCAGACCCGGTGGTGGTCGTCCATGCCCATCGCGCACATGCCTTTTTTCACGTGCAACACTTCAGCGCTGCCATCGGCCGCGATTCTTAGCCGCGTCATGTGACCTTCGTCGGCGTATCCGAGCCAGGCCTCGTTATCGTGGACCGCTTTCAAATCGACGACATCATCAGCCAGTAATCCATCGCGCATGCGGAAATGCTGCCAATGTCCGCGTATGATGCGCGAAACTCCGTTGGTTCCAGCGCTCCAAACCACACCTCCGGGCGAGACCGAAACATGACGCGTCGTCCCCGCATTCTCCGGCGGCGCCGGATTTTCCGAAACCCGAAAACGTCCGTGCTCGTACCGTATGACGTGGAGCATATCTGCGCCGTCCGCCCAGATGGAACTGTCCGGCGCTGCGTCTATGCGAAAAGGTTTCCAGTCCGCCGACACAAGCACCAGTTCCGCTCGCGGATGATCCAGGTTCGCGTCGAAGCGGAAGATGCCTTTGCCCGGGAACAGAGTCCACACAGCGCCATCAGGCGTCACTTTGACTTGCAGAACGCCTCCGCGAGCGTCGCCTTCTGTCCAGGTACGCCATTGCCCGTCGCCCGGATCCCACACTGCCAGCGCAGTGTTGGTCGCAACCCACAGTCGTTGACGCCGATCTCGGACCACACCCAGTACGAGCGCATCCGGCAATCCCTCCGCGTCGGTCCATCCGGACCACTGCTTCGATCCCGGCCAATAGTCGAGGCCGGCGCCCGTCGTTCCGATCCAGATTCCGCCTTCGCGATCCTCCAACGCCGAAGCGATCGCGCTGCTGGTAAGTCCGCTCTTGTGATCAATCAGGCGCCAATGTGTTCCCGAGCGCCAGTACAGTCCCTGGGAGGACGGAACAAGAATGTCCCCGTGTTTGTCGAGGCTAGGGCCTCCCATGTTGTTGGCGCCGGGAAGGTCATCACTGCCCCATGAGATTCCGGCTGCCGGATGCTTGAGGTTGAGAAGCCCGAGACGGGTTTCGGTACGAACCCACAGCCGCGACTGCGGAGCCGGCAGCAAGGCTACGACATGTTCTTCATCCCAATCGAGCGAAGCGAACGGCTCCGGCGAATTCTGTCCGGGACGAATGCGCCCGATCTGCCGCCCGGAGGCAAGCCAAACAACATCGTTATCGTCGCGCACGATCGCGTCGACCACCGTCGGAAGGGAAGGACTTCCGATGGGGAACAGCTTATACGGCTTGAGACCGCGCGGCTGGCGAAGCAGACCATTTTGCGTGGAAATGAATAGCGTGCCCGCGCTGTCAACCGCAAATGACTGATAGGAATCATGCAACGCTCCCGCCACCGGTGAAACGACAACTGGCTCGAAGCGCTCCTGAACGCGACGCGCGATTCCTTTGCGCGCACGTACCCAGAGATCTCCATCGGGGGCGACCAAAATAAGTTCCACTAGTTCTCCGGGCAAGCCTTCCGCGCGCCCGAATCGCGTGACTCCGTTGCCGTCATAGCGGAACAATCCGGTTTGCGTACCAATCCAAAGGAACCCCTGCTTGTCCTGCGCCATCGTCAGGACGGTGGCCGAGCCAAGACCGAAGCGTTCTCCAAAATGTTGAATAGCGTAGTGAGGATGAGCCGGAATGGGAGGGGAAGTGGTTGCAGACACGCCGAGTGCAGCGTTCAAAAGGCAGAACAATCCTGCCCGTCGCGTGAGTGAACGGAGACAAAACATTGCTTGTCGACTAGAGAATGATAGGACGCCGCCACCTGCCTAAGTAACCTCAAAGTAGTGCTAAGTGGTTACTACCGTAAGGGTTCCGAAACGGGAAAATGCAGTCGCGAAGTCACAGTGGTTATTTTGGTGCAACGGCAGCGGCTACCGCCTTGCGCCACTTCAGCTCAGATCCCGGCGCTACGGCTCGAGCGTCAGTCGGTCCGTGGTTTCGCCCTCCACAGATTTCCGAGAATAGAGCAGCGGGAAATATCGGCCAACGTCCCACAACTGCAAAAGGTCGGAATAGTGCGGGCTGCCGGGCTGTCCGCTTTGACCGGGCGTGTTGACGACCCAGGAGCGATCCCAGTTGCTGAGATCAATGATCTGCCGATAGCTCGCACCGGATACCTGATCCCAGGAATCGCCCATGCCGGTGGCATTGGGCGTGTACTCGTCCCCCGGACGCGCCAGCGGTCCAACGTCGAACAGGTCTTTCGCGCCGGGTTGCTGGTCGAGCGCGTGACGGAAGCCAACAATATGAAGTTTGCCCCATGTCCATTGTGAGGCGTCGGAGCCCAGCAGTTTGGAAAGTTCGTCGCGCGCGGACCTTAGAGTATTAACCAAGAGCCGGTTGCGCTCCGGGACAGGATTCTCGCCAAATAGATCACTTTCTGGAGTCCGCAGAATGCGGAAGGCAGCGTCCGGCGGTAAATCTTTGAAGTCCCCGCTGAGCATTTGGGCAGCTCCGCGATTTTTAGAGAAGTGGTCCGCCAGTTCATTGCGAATCTTGTCCAGCCACACTTCGTACAAAGCCGCGTCGCCGGACTTCCGTTCGAGCTCGCCATCCCACTCCAGAAAGGCGTGGAGCGAGGGATCGTCTTTGAGAGGAGTCGATTGCAGCAGCTTTTGGAATTCGATCGCCGCAAGGGAAGTGATGTCATTTTGCAGGAAAGCCATATCCGGCAACGTGAGCTTGTGATTATTTTCCTTCGCGTTCGCGAACATCCACTTGATGCGCGTGATCCGATAAGGCGAGGCCCACTCGAAGCCGAGGTTGTAAGGATATTTATCCGGAATCATCTTGTGGTTCGCGGTCGCGATGAAGCCTTCTTTCGGATTGAAGAAGTGCGGCAATTCACCGAGGGGAACGAAGCCAGTCCAAGCGAATCCGCCCGAGCCGGGTACGGGCAGCAGCCCGGTCCATTTGCGAATGGGAGCGAGTCCGGCAGAGTGTTCGCCGATGTTGCCTTCCGTGTCGGCATACACAAGGTTTTCCGACGGCACTTTCCAGCGCGCGACCGCGGACTCAAATTGCTCCCAGTTCTGGGAGCGGTCAATGGCGAGTGAGGCGAGGTATCCGGCGGTGCCCGGTTCACTTCCCACCCAGCGCAGGGCGAGGGCGCGCTGGTTGTCGTCCCAGAGCACGGGGCCGTGGCGCGTGAACTTCAGAGCAATTTCGATGGAATCGGGATTCGCAGGGTCTCGGACAATGTCGTTGCGCATGTCCGCCGCCGAGGTCGGTTTCTTGACTCGAAATTTTTCATGCCGCACCTCTATTGTTTGCCAGCCCTTTTCAGTCTTGTACTGAAGCGCATCGGCCGGGTTGAGTTCTTCAAGATACAAGTCCTGCTGATCCAGCCCGAAAATCGTGAAGCCCCACGCAATGTGCTCGTTGTGTCCCAGCGCGACGCCGGGCAAGCCCGGTTCGCCCGCGCCGGCAACGTTCCATCCCGGAGCGACCAGATGGACCATGTAGCGCAGTGACGGCAGACCGATGACGCGATGAGGATCGTTAGCAAGCAGAGGTTTGCCGCTGTAGGTGAGCGCGCCGGAGACCGTCCAGTTGTTGCTGCCTTCGCGAGCGCGGGCAGGGAACTCGATGCGGTGATCGCTCCCGACCAGGTTTTGCAACAGGCTCGCGGCGAGCCCTGCAAAGTCGGCGCCCGGTGCGGGGTCGAGCGTTACCGCTGGGTGGAAGTCGAAAAGCTTCGAGGCCTTCTCCGCTCCGATCAGCGCTACTGCTTGCGCGTGCTCGAGTTCGCTGAAAGCGTTGCCGGTCATGGAAAATGCGGCCATGCGATTGAGGCAGTCCTCCGGATGCCAAGTGTCCGGCGAGAACCCTGCAATTTGAAATTCGACAGGCAGGCCCGATCCGCCCGGAGCTGTCAAGCTGGCGATGTAAGCGTTGATGCCATCGGTGAAGGCGGTGAGGATCGCTAAAGTGTCAGGGGAATAACTTTCATATTCTGCTTTCATGTCGCCGCGATAGGCCAGCAGACGAGCGTTCACGTCTCGCGCCAGGAATGCCGGACCCAGAATTTCAGCCAGACGTCCTTGTCCGGCGCGCTTCCAGAGTTCCATCTGAAACAGCCGGTCCTGGGCGGCAACCCAGCCCTGCGCGAAGAACAGATCATGCTGGTTCTGGGCATAAATGTGGGCAACGCCCCAGCGGTCGCGGAGAACCTCGACCGGTTGTTGAAGACCCTGCGCCTTCAATTTTCCTGAGATCACGGCGAGCGCCCGATGGGCGGACGCCGAAAGATCAGAAACGGGGGCATTCTGGGCATAAGTGCAGATGGACAACAGGAGAAAAATCAGCAGGCGAGCGCTTTTCATTGGCAAGCCATTGTAAACGCGCAGCACTTAATCAAAGAGACACCGAGGGCTGACTTCCCCACTCAAAACACTGTAATATCCAGTTTTCCCATGAAACTTCTTCGTCCGTTGACCGTTCTGTCTCGCAGTTCCGCCTCCTTCCTGCTCGCTGGCGTCGACCGCGCCCAGGCTTGCGCCGAGAACTGCGGACGCATCGCGCATGCACTCGTGGTCGGGATTTTTCCAGCGGTGTTTCTGCTGCGCTCGACGCGCGACGAACTCTACAACATTCTGTGGGCGCTGGTCTTTGCCTTTGCCACACTCAACATTCTGAGCCTGGGGGCACGTCACTTCGAGTCCGATCGCAGGGGCCTGACCTTCGGCGAGATCCTCGCCATCCTCGTGGTTCTAGTGTCGGTAGTCATGCTGGGCTGGGAGATGCTCTACCTGTTCAAGATCTTCCCTCTGCACCTCGCGCCGCGCTAGGCATTGCGGTATCATTCGCCTGTGGCGAAACGCGAACCCACCTTCGATTTGACCTGTCCATGCTGCGGGGCGCTGATGAAAGTCGATGTCTCGACCAAATCTGTCATCTCCCACACCGCGGCGGTCAAACCCCGAATGTTCAATGACATGGAGGAAGCCGCTCGCGCCATGAAAGAACAGGACAACCGGCGCGAATCGATCTTCCGCCAGTCAGTCGACGCGCAAAAGCATGCGGCTGAGTTGCTTGAGAAGAAATTCCAGGAAGCCGTGAAGAAAGCGAAAGAGTCACCGGATACAGGCCGTCCGATTCGGGATTTCGATCTCGACTAACCTTCTCCGTCCGATACTCCCGCACTCAATCATCACCTCGTCCTAATCCAATAATGTTTTATGCTGAACTCCAGTGACCCGACCTTTGCTGCTCGGACATCGCGGCGCGCGTGCCTCGCACAACGTTCCTGAAAATACCCTGGCATCGTTTGAACGCTGCCTCCAGCACGGCTGCGACGGCTTCGAATTTGATGTGCGTCAATCAGCGGATGGACGGGCCGTTATTTGCCATGATCCGGTGGTTCGTGGAATGGAAATCGCCAGGACGCCCGCAGCGCTCCTGGGCCTTCCGACGCTTGAGGAGGTACTGCATTCATTTGCCGCCCGCGCGTTTCTCGACATCGAACTGAAGGTGAGAGGCTTGGAACCGGAAACAATTCGCCTGCTGCGAGAGCATTCTCCCATGAAGGGCTGTGTCGTCTCATCGTTTCTACCGCAAGTTCTAGTCGCACTTCACGGGATCGATGCGAGCGTGCAGCTTGGATTCATATGTGACAGGCCAGCGGAGCTTGAGCTTTGGGAGGGATTGCCAGCCGTGTGGATCATTCCGCAACTTCGATTGACGGATCAGACGTTGATTGCCCAAATTCATGCGTCCAGCAAGAAGGTAATGGTGTGGACTGTGAATCGGGCTGACGAAATTCGCAACTTAACCGAGTATGGAGTGGACGCGATCGTCTCCGACGAGACCGAACTTGCGGCGCAGGTCTTAGCTGCGTCTTGAAAGAACTTGCGATCTCGAGTCGCGCCCGCATCGGACCGCGGTTGCGCATTATAATTTACCGCCATGGCCAGTTCCCCATCATTTGAATTGGTGGATCAGCCTGATCCTCGCGCGAAATCGAATCCCTACTTGCGGGTGCACGCTGTCAAAGTCTACGTGCGCAATCAGGACCGAAGCCTGCGTTTCTATCTGGATCAACTTGGCTTCACTCTGGCCTTCGATGTTGTCGTTCAATCCGGACAGCGTTGGGTCGGCGTTTCGCCTCCGGACGGTACAGCTGTGCTGACCCTGATCGCGCCCGATCCCAACTCGGAAGAGTACAAGCTTATCGGGCAACCCACGTCCGTAGTCTTTGTCACCGAAGACGTCGTCGCTACTTACAGCGAATGGAGACGCCGCGGAGTGCGCTTCGGCCACACCCCGCGGCTGCGCCGGGTGAAGCCTCAACAGCCGTCGCTGGATGGAACGTCGAGCCCCGCGTCGATGCTTTTGGGAAAGCAGACACCGATCTGGGGCGGCGTATTCACACGCTTCGAAGATATCGACCGCAATTCTTTCGCGCTGGTCAGCTTCGATGAGATGACGGAAGCGGTAGAAGCACAGCGCCGCGCCGCGACCGACAAATTGGAGTCCGAGCGCCGTGCCGCTCACGAGTTGGCAATCGCGAAACAAGTGCAGGCAAGACTCTTTCCACAAAACCTTCCGCTGCTGAAGTCCCTGGATTATGCCGGTGTCTGCATTCAGGCCCGCCAGGTCGGCGGCGATTACTATGACTTCCTCAACCTGGGGCGAGAACGGTTCGGGCTAGTGCTGGGAGACATCTCGGGCAAGGGAATTGCTGGTGCTCTTCTGATGGCGAATCTGCAGGCGAATTTGCGTAGCCAATGCACCGTTGCCTGGGAAGAACCAGAACGGTTGTTGCGATCCGTCAACGAGTTGTTTTACGACAACACCGCCGACAACTCCTACGCCACACTTTTCTTTGGCGAGTATGACGATCAGACGCAGCAATTGCGCTACGCAAATTGCGGTCATCTGTGCGCTCTTTTGCTTCGCGCCGATGACACATTAGTCCGGCTCGACTCCACTTGCACCGTGTTGGGTCTTTTCAAGGACTGGAATTGCTCAATCGGCGAGTGTCGGCTGTTCCCGGGAGACGCGCTCGCGCTTTACACAGACGGCGTCACCGAATCCTTCAACTCCTCGGGCGAAGAATTCAGCGAATTCCGTTTGATCGAGGGCCTTCGTAGGCATCGTGAATTGTCTTCGCGAGACTACCTCGCGGCAATCGTCGACGAGGTTCAGCGCTTTAGTTCGGACGAACAATACGATGACATTACTCTGATCGTCGCCAAGTGCAAGGAATGTCCATAGGCGTACTGTCGCGGAGCCCTCCCCATTGCTTCTGTCAATTTGCTGATGCTCAGAGTGGCCATTTACAGTGGGAGGTATGTCCAGCACAGGTGAACGTTTCGAGCGGGCAGTCGAAATCATGGCGCGGCTGCGGGCTCCGGGAGGATGCCCGTGGGATCGCGAGCAGAACTTTGACACCATCAAACCCTACACCCTGGAAGAAACCTATGAAGTTCTGGAGGCAATCGACAATCGGGACTGGCCCGAACTGACCGGAGAGTTGGGCGACCTGTTACTCCAGGTTCTGTTCTATTCGCAAATGGCCCGCGAGGAAGGCCACTTCTCAATTGACGAGGTACTGGATCGGCTTGCCAACAAATTGGTGGACCGGCATCCGCATGTGTTCGGCGAAGTGAAAGCGGACACTCCGGCAGAAGTTCTGCGCAACTGGGAAGCGCTGAAGGCGCAAGAGAAGGAGAAGAAGAAACGGACAGCGGCGGATGACGCTAAGCCCGCCGAAAGTGACGCGCAATCCGTGCTGTCGGGCGTGTCCTCGAAGATGCCCGCTCTCCTCGAAGCCTACAAACTGAGTTCGCGCGCAGCGCACGTGGGATTTGACTGGCCAGAGATCGAAGGGCTCTTCGCCAAGCTCGACGAAGAGACGAAAGAACTCCGCGAAGAATTGAAGCACTTGCCAATTAGGGCTGTCCCGCCGGGTCGCGGCATTGCCGGATCTGGCAAGCCGGACGTTCCGGCCGCTTTGCGCGAGCGTCTTGAAGACGAAGTTGGTGATCTCTTCTTTGTGCTCGTCAACATCGCGAGATATCTGTCACTCGATCCAGAATCGGCATTGCGAAAGACCAATCGCAAATTCAAGCGCCGATTCCAGTGGATGGAAGAGCAGTTACGCGCCAGCGGACGCGGTCCCGCACAGGCATCAGCGGATGAACTCGAAGAACTATGGCAACAGGCGAAGCAACAGGAATCCCGACCGTGACGGTCACGATCCGTAAATGCGAAGCGTTGCAAGAAATGCAGGCTTGCTTCGCATTGCAGAAGGAAGTGTGGAATTTTTCGGACGCCGATCTTGTTCCCGTACGCCTGTTTGTGGTCGCGAACAAAATCGGCGGACAGGTTATCGGAGCGTTTGACGGAGAGGAACTCGTCGGGTTTGCGCTGGCCATTCCCGGCAACCGGAACGGCCATTCCTATCTGCACTCCCAGATGCTCGCGGTTCGCCAGCAGTATCGCAATGCAGGTTTGGGACGTCAGCTCAAACTCAGTCAACGCGAGGACGCCCTCGCCCGCGGCTTCGACCTGATGGAGTGGACATTTGATCCGCTGGAAATCAAGAACGCATATCTGAATATCGAAAAGCTGGGAGCGATCGCGCGTCGCTACAATGTTAACCAATATGGGATCACGACGTCTCCCTTGCAGGGAGGACTGCCCACCGATCGACTGGTCGCGGAGTGGTGGTTGAAGTCGTGGCGCGTGGAGGCGGTCTTAAGTGGCGCTCCAAGGCCGGAGATCGCACCGCAAGCCAGCATCGCCGTTCCGGCAGAGATCTATGAGTGGAAGAACTCCGCCACTACGCGTTCCAATGCCGCAAGAGTTCAGCAAAACAATCGCGAGCAGTTCACCAAAGCATTTGCGGAAGGTCTTGCCGTGCTGGGATTCGCACGCGACAATCGGGGCAATGGGCGTTTCTTACTCAATGTGTGGGACGAAGCCGGAGTCTGTTGACCCAATCAATGTCGATCCATAGAATCTAAGCAGTTGGCAGCAGAGTTCCTTCGCAGCTGGCACACAACGCTGCCCCCTCGTTCAACGGCTAGGACACCTGCCTCTGGAGCAGGTTATCGGGGTTCGAATCCCTGGGGGGCAGCCAAATTACTTCCGCGTCATCGTGCCGCTTTGCCTATTTATGATACGCGAACACTCCGGCAGGACGTTTACGTAGATGATGATGAACATGATCGCCAGCGCGGGTTGCAGCGTCCCGCCCTCTATGAATGCAGGTGGCTGGCGAAACATCTCCTTGCATTCGCGGGCGCCGGACAGCCACCTGCCAATCTAAACCAGCCGAAATAGCTCCTAGGTCAGATTAGTTGTTTGGATACGGCCCGGTACCGCAAGCCGTGCTGCACGAATACTGATTCAAGGTAAGCGCCGTGTCGATGTCTCCGATGTTGGCTCCGACCTGTTGACCATCGCTGGCTTGTCGAGATCCGCCAGCCTTGTAAGCCGATGACGAATCCAGCACGTATCCGTGGTAATCCGTCAGGCTCGGCTGATAGGTTAACGTTGGGTCATTCATCATCCCGCTGAAACCGATGCAATTCGAATCCCACATGGCAGTGGTGCACACCACTTGTGCGGGAAACCAGCTCGCCGTCGAGGGACTCCCGCCGCCCGGATAATCCGTGTAGCTGCTTGCCAATCGTCCTACGATAACATCGTGGTTCAGAGCAAGGTTAGTGATATCCGTCATATTCTGCTCGGAGGTTGTTCCTTCGGTGTTCCCGTCGCCCTGACACTTCAGGCCGATGTAGTTGGTTGGGTTGGGAGCGACCAGGTTGTCCTGAAATGTAAAGTTCTGCGCATATGTGTCCACGCTTGAGCAACTCGGGATCTGCGCATAATTCGTCCCGTTTCCTCTCAAGAATGTCCCGATAATGGTCCAATGACGAACGCTGTAGGCTTGCGGGAACCCCTGTTCGTTTGAGACCTTGCATCCCGTTATGCCCGTGGTGTCCGGGCCGGCA
>WNFR01005046.1_pt1 | contig 13515 bp, 13 predicted proteins | sample 5400221 | NCBI WGS metagenome assembly WNFR01 (sample SAMN13153357, study PRJNA577476) | soil metagenome | isolation source: 40 cm soil under Madrone tree | place: USA:California | collected 2016-06-14
GGATCTCTGTCTTCGTCCGCGCGCGCGTTCGGCGCAGCCAGGCAAGTAAGACCCGCCATACACAACAGGAGAGCAGCGTCTCGGGCGATCGCCGTCCAGTCGAAACCTTTCCTGCCGGTCCATTTTGTTCCACTCATGACGAATCTCCAATCCTCGGTCTGGACTCTAACCGTCCGCCGCCTGTTACATTAGGCGCTCCAGCCGAACGGAGCTATCCACTTATAGCTTCTATTGGGGTAGAACACCAGTATGGGAAAGAAGTTGCCCTTAGGAGCGCCTTTGGATGGTCGAGGCGGTTCAATAGCATTGTAAGATGTTTATTATGAATAACTTACGGTAGATTTGCAGGTTCGGGCAGGCAGCCGCGGCCTAGCTGCGCCTGGCGCTTTCGCCAATCTGATAGCCAACCCCGCGGATTGTTCGAATGAGGGGCCGTTCAAAACCGAAATCCACTTTGCGCCGAAGATAGTTGATGTAGACATCGACGACGTTGGTCATGGTGTCCAGATCAAGCCTCCAGACTTGCTCGATAATCGCGGCGCGGGAAACCGGCTGCCCCGCGTTGCTCATGAGAAATTCAAGCAGCGCATATTCCTTGGGGCTGAGCGCGATTTCGTGACCGCCGCGCTGGACAGCGTGGGTGACGCGTTCGAGCTCGAGATCCGCGATTTGCAGAACGGCGCGCGGCAGGCGGCTGCCACGCCGCAAGACCGCGCGAATGCGAGCGGATAGCTCGGCGAAGACGAAGGGTTTCGAGACATAGTCGTCGGCGCCAGCATCCAGCCCACGGACGCGTTCTTCCACCTTTGTGGCGCCCGTTATGATGAGAACGGGAAGGTCCGGCTTTTTGGAACGAATCCCACGCAGGACTTCCAGGCCCGTGGCGCCAGGGAGGCCAAGGTCGAGAATGACAAGATCGTAGTGTTGATTCAAAGCCAGCTCTTGCGCTTCGATGCCATCCGCGACGACCTGCACAGTGAACTGCTCGTTTTGCAGCTCTTGGCGGAGAAAGTCCGCAAGCGGCGCGTCATCTTCGGCGACAAGTATGCGCATCGAATTCCACAAACAGCGTAGATTTTAGAAGGGGTAGGCACAGTTTGGCGGGAGGATGTCTGCATGTCAAGGCGATGAATGAAAACGATGGCGGAAAGAACATCAGCACGGCCATGCCTCCTGAGATGTGCTTAAATAGGAGAATACCAGCCCACGGAGGATGTCGATGAATCGTCGTTTCGCTTCAATTGCTGTGTGTTTGCTTAGTACAGGACTGTTTGCGGCCGGTTGCGGAAAATCAGCGGACCAGGCATCCGGCCCGGATGCAAACTCGTCTCCATCGGTGGCGGAGTCGGCGAAAACCGCCGTGAAGAAAGCTCTCGAGCCCAAGCCATTGGTGGTTCCCGCGGATACCGTGTTGACGGTTGTTTTGGATCAGACGATCAGTTCGAAGACCACTCATTCGGGGGAACGTTTTTCGGCGACAATAGAGGCGCCGGTCGAAGTCGAAGGCAAGGTGGCCATCCCCAAAGGTGCGCGCGCAGAGGGAATCGTGAAGGAAGCGAAAGCTGCCGGGCGGTTCAAGGGTGGCGCGGTCCTGGCTCTTACACTGACGAGTGTCACTGTGAATGGAAAAGACTACGAGATTGAAACTTCCGCACCCACGATGGCCAGCAAAGGCAAAGGCAAGCGCACGGCAGCCATGGTTGGCGGTGGCGCAGGCGGTGGAGCGCTGATCGGCGGACTGGCCGGCGGCGGGAAGGGTGCCGTCATCGGAGGTTTGATAGGCGCCGCAGCGGGCACGGGTGGCGCGGGATTGACAGGCAATCGCGACATTACGCTTCCTGCGGAGACGGCGCTGAATTTCAAGCTGCTTCAGCCGATGGACATCAAGCAGAAATAGCGACAAGTTCTACGTTAATAGCCCGGCGGGATCCAGAAGGATCCGCCGGGCTTTTTTTTCTAGGCCATCACTCGTAAGCACAAAGGTAGAGCAAATTCCCGCGTTGCGCTTAGATTCGCTCCTCATCGCAGCAAACAGACCGCGTAACTTACGATTCCGCCATCCGTAATACAATTGCGCGGCGAAGACCATGCCAATCTCCCCCATCTTGATTCAAGCCGAAACCGTTTCCCGGGAATACCGGCTGGGCGAGACCCTCATTCGTGCCGTCGACGAAGTCTCCCTCATGGTTCGACGGGGTGAGTTCCTCGCATTGCTGGGAAGCTCCGGGTCCGGTAAGTCCACGCTCCTGAGTTTGCTGGCCGGCCTGGATCGCCCCACGTCTGGCGCAATTCGCGTGCAGGATCGCAATCTGTCTGAATTGGATGCGGAAGAACTCGCACGATATCGCCGAGAAACAGTCGGGATGGTGTTTCAGTCGTTTAATCTGCTCCCGCGCATGACCCTCGAAGAAAATGTCGAGTTGCCGTTGCGGCTTGCGGAAGTGGATCGCAATGAGCGCGAGCCCCGCGTGAGTGAGGCGCTCGAACGAGTAGGGCTGGGTCTGCGGAGGCAGCACCGGCCTGGCGAACTTTCCGGCGGCGAGCAGCAGCGTGGTGCGCTGGCGCGCGCGCTCGTGAATCGCCCCACGATCTTGTTCGCGGATGAGCCGACAGGAAATCTGGACAGCGTCAACGGCGAACAAATCCTGCTGCTGATGCGGGAATTTCAAAACTCGCTGGGAATGACCATCATCATGGTGACCCACGAAAGGCCCCTGGCCGAGAAGTTTGCAAACCGCATCGCGGTGCTTTCCGATGGCCGGCTCGTCAGCGAGGGGGAGCCGAAGTGAAAACGCGCGACCTGACTGAGCTGGCCGTGCGCAACCTGCGCGAGGCGGTGCTCCGCAATTCCCTGACGACGCTGGGCGTCGCCGTTGGGGTGGCTTCCCTGGTGGCGATGCTTTCCCTTGGCGTTGGTTTGCAGACGCTTGCCTCGCAACGGCTCACTCGCTCCGGGCTATTCGACGCCGTATTTGTTACTTCGCAGCGCGATTTTCGGGGAGCACGGCGTCCGCGGAATGAAAATTCCACGCCCAAGAAGGAAGCTCGCGTCTTGGATGAAGATGCGCGGCAGCAATTGGCGAAGCTCGCGAACGTTACAGAAGTGTATCCGCAGGTGCGATTTATTACCGAAGTGCGGTACGGAGGCAAGTCGCCGACGACTTCCGTGCTTGGGCTGCCCGACTCTTCCAAAGGCAGCGGGGCCTTCGAAGGGATGACGGGCTCCTATTTCTCTTCCCCGACGGCGGATGAAGCGATATTGCAAGCGGAGTTCGCGAAGGAATTAACGGATCAGCCTGCGACGCTTGTCGGAAAGGAATTGGTTTTGCGCTACGCGGAGCGCGCAGCGCTTTCGAAAGAGAGTGGCGGGAGCGGCTCATTTCTGGAAGGCATGATGGGTGCAGCCATGCCGGGTGGAATCTCGATCGTCCCACGGGAGAAGACCTTGCGGATTGTGGGCGTCATCGAGTCGGACCCGTCAGCGGGCTTCGGAGGGTTCGGCGGCGCACGAGTATTTTTGCCTCTTGAAACCGCGGAACACTTGTACGTCGCGCAGCCCGATGACCTGCAGGCTTTTCTGAGCGGCGACCCGGCAAAACCGTCCTACATGGCCCTGACCGTTCGCGTCCGTTCGCCTAAGGACGTTCCGCAAGTGGAGGCAGCCATCAAGCAGTTGGGGTTTTCGACTTTTTCCCTGTTGGACGCGACCAAGAGCCTGCGACTGGTATTTACGGTCTTCGATTTGTTTCTCGGGCTATTTGGGAGCCTCGCGCTCACAGTGGCATCGCTCGGCATCATCAACACGCTGGTGATGGCCATCCTCGAACGGCGCCGCGAGATCGGCATCCTAAAAGCGCTGGGCGCAACGGATCGAGACGTTCGCAGCCTTTTCTTCGCGGAAGCGGGCGCGATGGGACTCTTCGGTGGAATCTTCGGAGTGGCGCTGGGCTGGTTGATCGGAAGAGCGCTGACTTGGGGAACAACGGTTTACCTGCACCGGCAGGACTTGCCAGGCGTGAAAATTTCCTATGTTCCGTGGTGGCTGGCGCTCGGCGCAATCGGATTTGCTATGGTGGTAAGCCTGATCGCGGGGCTCTATCCGGCAGCGCGCGCGGCTCGCCTCAATCCCGTCGAAGCTCTTCGCTACGAGTAATCGCACGTCTCTTGGCGGGTTTTTCCGCCAGCGATTTAGCAGGCGACGAGCCTTCCGTATAAGATAATAGAAGTACAAAGAATCCGAAGGATGCCCATGGAAACTGCATACATCTGCGACGCCATTCGAACGCCGATCGGACGGTACGGCGGAACGCTTGCGGCCATTCGCGCCGATGATCTGGCGGCGATTCCGATCAGCGCCTTGATGAAGAGAAACGCGAGTGTTGATTGGGGCGCCGTCGATGATGTGGTTTACGGGTGCGCGAACCAATCAGGAGAAGACAATCGAAACGTCGCGCGCATGGCGCTGCTGCTGGCCGGTTTGCCGAAGGAAGTATCCGGTACGACCGTGAACCGGCTTTGCGGCTCGAGCATGGATGCGGTGGCGACGGCCGCACGCGCGATCCGGAGCGGTGAAGTAGAGTTGGTAATAGCCGGGGGCGTCGAGAGCATGTCGCGCGCTCCTTTCGTCATGGGCAAGGCCGATGGCGCGTATTCGCGGGCGATGAAACTGGAGGACACGACGATGGGCTGGCGATTCATCAACCCGCTGATGAAAGCAAAGTATGGCGTGGATACAATGCCGGAGACGGGCGAAATCGTAGCCGAAGAGTTTCATATTACGCGCAAGGACCAGGATGCGTTCGCGCTGCGTAGTCAGCAGCGCGCATCGGAAGCCATTCGCGCTGGGAGGCTGAAGCAGGAAATTATTCCCGTGCCGATTCCGCAAAAAAAGGGGGACGCGCTGCTTTTCTCCGAGGATGAGCATCCGCGACCGGACACAACGATGGAAGCGCTTTCGAAATTAAAACCGGTCGTCAAGCCTGACGGGACGATCACCGCGGGAAACGCATCCGGGATCAACGATGGGGCGTGTGCGCTTTTACTGGCCTCCGAGAGTGCCGCGAAACGTCATGGACTCACGCCGAAAGCGCGAGTTGTGGCGGCGGTGGCAGCGGGCGTGGCCCCGCGGATCATGGGAATGGGCCCGGTACCAGCCACGCGCAAAGTCATGGCCAAGTCCGGCTTGTCGCTGGCGCAACTGGATGTGATCGAATTGAACGAGGCATTCGCTTCGCAAGCGCTGGCGGTTCTGCGAGAACTGGGAATTCCGGAGGACGCGGGGCACGTTAATCCAAATGGAGGCGCGATCGCGCTGGGACATCCCCTGGGCGCGAGCGGCGCGCGGTTGGTGACGACGGCACTCTATCAATTGCTGAGGAGCAATGGCAAGTATGCGCTCTGCACGATGTGCATCGGTGTAGGGCAAGGGATAGCGTTGATTTTGGAGCGCGTGTAAAAAATTCTGGCGTAAGAGAGTCCGGCGTTTGCGAGAATCGCCCTGCATGGGGTGTGGCTGATGTCCTTCGTTGAAACCGGCGGTGCAAGAATCCATTACGACATCGAGGGTGCGGATGGAGCGCCCGTGCTGGCGTTTTCCAATTCGCTCGGCACGAATTATTCCATGTGGGATCTGCAAGCGCAGGAATTGCGGAAAGCATTCCGGGTTCTCCGGTACGACACACGCGGGCACGGACAATCCGCAGTTCTGCCGGGACCGTATACGATCGAGCAATTGGGGAACGATTTCCTCGGGCTGCTGGATGAGTTGCACCTTGGCCGCGTGCATTTTTGCGGACTTTCGATGGGCGGAATGATCGGGATGTGGATTGGAATCCACGCGCCCGACCGACTGAACAAGCTGGTGCTCTCCAATACGGGAGCAAAGATTGGCACACTCGAAATATGGAATTCGCGCATTGAAGCCGTGCAAAAGGGCGGAATGAAATCGATTGCATCGGGAGTGATAGAACGGTGGTTCACGCCGGCCTTCCGCGCGAAGGCGCCTGCGACGGTCGCGCAAATCCAAAAGATGTTGGAAGAGACCAATCCGGATGGTTATGCCGCATGCTGCGCGGCTGTTCGTGACTACGATTGCCGCGAACATCTGGAGAGAATTAGCGCTCAAACCTTGGTGATCTCGGGAGATCATGACCCGGCTACGCTGCCGGCAGACGGACAATTCCTTGCAGCGCACATTCGTGGCGCCAAGTATGCGGAGCTCGATGCCGCACATCTTTCCAATATCGAAGACGGGGCTCGATTTACGGGAGAGGTCGCGGCATTTTTGAACTCCTAGGGAAAGTGCATTGGGGCCAGTTAGATGCTGCTATGCGCCAACTGTGGCCGCTCGATGAGGAAAGTACGAGTTAGCAACGAACCGTCGGTGAGCAAAGCCGTCGCAGGAAAATGCGAACGCTGGAGCCGCGCGGCGGGTCCCAGGTTGCGCACTTCCCAATTCTCGCCTACCTCACATTCGAACACGACTCCGCCGTTATTGCCGAGGATGACCAGTCGAAACGGTGGGGAGGACTCACGGGTCTCCGTGGATCGGAGGAAATCCACCATCTCGGAAGCGAGCCCGCCGGCTAAGTTTTGATAGCTCAAGGAGTGCGCCGCCCGAGGCCGCTGATTCTTTAGCTCCGAGCCAGACAGTTTGCTGGAATCTCTCATCGCAGGATTCTCCTTCAGGCAACAAGTTCCGCCTGGAGGAGGCTCGACCCCTCTCCAAGCAACCCGCCCCGGAAGTTGCGAAACGCGCACCAGCGCCGCTCAGCTATATGGCCGGCTTGACGGTAGCTATATAGCACCATCAAAGAGCTGTCAAGCGTAAACTAGGGCTTTTCAACAGCCCTGTTGAAAGTAGGCTATAGCACTGTTACTCTGCAGCTCTATAACACCCGAGGTGACAACGGGAACACCAGGCATTCTCCGATCTTGAAGAAAAATAGAATAGAATATCGTTCTTGTTATGAAATCTGACGCCGCACGGAGGTCCACGAAGAAGATGCGCTCCGATTCCCCGGAGAGCGCGCAGGCCAAAAACCGCAACGGCGTCCCGGCCTATCAGAGAATCCAGAGCGCCATCCGCAAACGCATTGATTCCGGCCAGTTGCAACCAGGCGACGCCGTCGCATCCGAACGCGACCTAGCAAAGATTCATCAAGTCAGCCTGATGACCGCCCGCCACGCACTCGCCTCGCTCGAACACGATGGCGTTGTGGAGCGACGCAGGGGCATCGGAACATTCGTGGCGGCTCCAAGAATTCATTTCAACAAGCTCATGAGCTACACGGAGCAAATGGCAAGCCGCAGCCTGACCGCCGCATCAAAAGTTCTCTTCGCGAAGATCATGGACAACGAGCCTGAGGTTGCTGCGCGGCTCTCCCTCCCGCCGACGAGCAGCGTGATCAAGCTGGAACGATTGCGGCACGCCGCGGGCGAGCCATTCGCGCTGGAGACATGCTACCTCAGCGCCGCTGAATTTCCCGGACTACTGGATACCCCCGTCGGACGCGAATCATTGTTTGGGATTCTTGAGCGCAACTATAAAGTAGTGCTTGGTTATGCGGATGAAGAGGTAGACGCCACGGCCGCAGATCCCCGGATTGCCGAGCTCCTGGCCGTGCCGCGCCGCGATCCGCTGCTGCGTATTCGCCAGCTGATCTATTCGACGAAGGGAAAAGCGATCATGTACGTATTAGGATTTTACCGCTCGGACCGGCACAATCTCGTCATCCGCCGGTTCCGGTAGAATCGATGATTCGCGGTTTCCGCCGTACCCCTGTTTCAGCTAGCAAGATAGCCGGATACAAAGAGGGCGCAGCATGCTGGTACTTCTGAAGCGCGACAGTGAAGAAATCAGCCGGCAAGCGGCGCAACTCGTCACCGGCGCCGTGCGCAAGAAACCGGGATTGGTGCTCGGACTGGCCACGGGTGGCACGATGGTGGGCGTGTATAAGCATCTGGTGCAGCTTCACAAGGAAGGATCTCTTGATTTTTCTCGCGTCGTGACCTTCAACCTGGATGAATACCTGGGCCTTCCCGCGACGCATTCACAGAGCTTTCATTATTTTATGCGCGAGCATTTCTTTTCGCGCGTCAATGTGAATCCGCGGAATATTCATATTCCGGACGGAACCATCCAGGGCAATTACGATCAATATTGCGCTTCCTATGAAGAGGACATCCGCAAGGCCGGGGGCATCGATCTCCAAGTTCTTGGGATCGGCCGCAATGGGCACATTGGCTTCAACGAGCCGACTTCCAGCCTGGCCTCTCGCACGCGGCTGAAAGTGCTCAGCCAGGAGACGATGGACGATAACGCGAAGTCTTTTGCGCCGGGCGAGGAGCACCCGCGTTGCGCGATCACCATGGGCATCGGCACGATTCTGGAAGCGCGGAAAATCATTCTTCTGGCGACAGGTGCGGCTAAAGCGGCCGCGGTGGCAAAATCCATTGAGGGGCCCATCGCATCCGCGGTTTCCGCTTCTGCCCTGCAATTGCATCCTGAAGTTACGTTCATCGTCGACGAGCAAGCGGCTTCGCAGCTCACGCAACGGGAATATTACCGGCGAGTTTTGGAGATGACGGCGCTTCTTACCCCCGATCGGCTATCCTAGAACAGTGAATCCCGCGACACTTTTCCCCATGTTCCTGAAGCTGGGGAACCGGCCGTGCCTGGTGGTCGGCGCGGGGACCGTTGCCGAGTCAAAGATAGCAAGACTCATCGAGGCAGCCGCGAAGGTACTCGTGGTGGCTCCCGATGCGACTCCGGGAGTACGTTCGTGGGCTCAAGCGAATCGGGTTGAATGGCGGCAGCGCGGTTTTCAACCAAGCGACCTCGACGGCATGTTTATTGTGGTGGCCGCGGCATCCTCGACGGAACTTCACAAACAGATCTTCGAGGAAGCCACGCGGCGGAGAGTCCTTTGCAATATCGTGGACGTTCCGGAGCTCTGCGATTTCTATTATCCGGCAGTGGTGCAACGCGGAGCGCTGCAAATTGCCGTATCTACTTCTGGACAAAGCCCGGCGCTGGCTCAACGCCTGCGAATCGAACTTGAAGAGCAGTTTGGTGCGGAATACGAAGCGTGGCTTGAGTACCTCGGCGAGGCAAGAGACAAGCTGCAGTCCCGGGAACTGGATCCTGAGGAACGAAAACGCCTGCTTCATAAGCTGGCTAGCAGAGAGGCGCTTGAAAAGTTTCGCCGGGAGCACAAACCAACAGGTTCGTCTGGCTGAATTCGGCGATTCAGCGGACCACCGGCCGCCTAACAGCACACCAGTATCAATAATTTCGATTCGGATAATGCAATCTTCCGCACGCACCGCTCCGAGGGGTGGTGCTAGCCTGTTCCTGAGAACTACGGCGAGCGGAGCCATCCCCGGCTCCTGAGGCTCGGATAATCCCCTCGACTTGCCGGAAGTGAGGCTGCGCAAAATGCAAATACCAATCATGAGAGGCAAAGTTTACTTGATGGGCGCAGGTCCCGGTGACCCCGGGCTGCTGCCCGCGGAAGCAGTGAGCCTGCTTCGCGCCGCCGAGGTCGTGTTGCATGATGAAGCGGTTTCGCCCAAAGTGCTCGAACTCGTATCCGCCTCCGCTCAAGTGCGCAATGTCGACAGACTGATCGAGAGCGAAGCTGTTTCGCGGGATAAAGTCCTGTCTCTATTGATCTCCGCCGCCCACGATGGACGGCAAGTGGTGCGGTTGAAGAGCGAAGACGCGCTATCGCCTGAGGGCATCGCCGAAGAGCTCGAGGCCCTCGTGCAAGCCAACGTGGACTGCGAGTTAATTTCGGGTGGCAGGCCTGCGCTGGCCGCATCGGCGGGAAAAAACGCAGCTCGCTGAAGCCGCCCGCTTCAGGCGGAGGCGCTTTCCTCCGGCTTCCTGCGAACAAACTCTGCGGCTCGCTCCGCCGCTTCCCTCACAAGAAAACCCATTTTTGGATGCGATGGCTCAAGGTCCACGCGGATCCTTTGGCGCGACAGCTCCTCTGAGGTTGTTGGGCCGATGGATGCGACCATCGCGCGCCCCAAGCCTGCGCGCATTTCCTTTTCCAAATTCATCGCCGCGGCAACCTGAAAAAGGTGCACAGCCTGAACGCTGGTGGTGAAGAGGACGACGTCTATCTTCCCTTCCGCGAGAGACTGGATGGCCTCCCGAAGAGGCGCCAGATCATTGGGCAGCGCCCATTGGTAGACCGGCACTCGCGTGACCCGCGCACCGCGTTTTTCCAGCCCGTCCAATAACTCGGGATTGGAAACTCCGTATTCCTGGACGGCGACTCGGGCGCCATTCAGTCGAATTCCCACCGCTGATTGGTCTGCGTCGTCGAGCGCCCTCAGAAGTTCGCGCCACGTATTTGGTTCGGGAACGCTGAGAGCCGGCGTAACGCCGATCTCGCGAAGGGCCGCGACGGGCTTCGGTCCGCGGGCCACGACTTTGATCCGTTGGAGCGCCGCAACGTAGTCATCGCGCTTGTAGGCGGTCTCTACAACTCCGAGAAGAGTGCGGGCGCCCACACCGGTCAAGAAAATGACCATATCGAATTCGCCCGCGAAGAACCTCGCAGCAAACGCGAGCGCTTCGCTATTGGATTCCAGCGGCACTTCCCGCATCGCCGGTGCGACGATGGGAAGACCGCCGTAGTTAGAAATCAATTTGGAAAGCTCCAGAGCTCGGCGGCTTTCCAGCGCCAAAACTCGCAATCCGGCAAATCCGCTCATGACTTAGGATTCTTGACCAGAAACGGTCATGCTGCAAACAGCTTTCTCTGAAGGCGGTTGCGAAACGGCGTTCTATCGAAATACATAGTCGAGAATGGTGCGCCCGGGGGGACTCGAACTCCCGACCTTCTGGTTCGTAGCCAGACGCTCTATCCAACTGAGCTACGGGCGCACCGTAAAGAAATATTATCACAGCCCTGCGCTGCGCATCTAGCCGCGGCCACAGAGGCCCAATTCAACCAATGCCTCGACAAGCCGAGCTCCTTGTGCTGGCTCGCATGGAACAAGCCTCACTCAGGCGGCGTTTTCACCCCCGGCTGGTCCGTCTCTTCGGACAAAACTTTTGCTGTGTGCTTCCGAGCCAATCAAAAGCAGCAAGGCGAGTGTCAGTATCGTCACAACTTCAAAACCAGCGATCGCCCGTTGATAACCGAAGCGGTGACTGAGGGCAAATTCGATCGTGTTCGTCGGCGACGCCAGCAGAATGCCCAACTGATATGCCAGCCCCGGCATCAACCCGCGCGCCGCGTCGGCCGAAAGCTCATTCAAGTGCACCGGGATCACGCCCCAAGCTCCCTGCACGCCCGCCTGCATCAGGAACGCCGCCACGATGATTACCGCCAGCCCCTCACCGAACGCCCACAGCGGAATCAGCAAAAGTGACAATCCCAATGCCGCGATCATTCCCCTTCGCCGTCCCGCCACTTGCGAGAGATGGCCAAAGACGATCGCGCCCACGACAGCCCCGATATTCGCGATGATCAGAATGTTGGCCCGCATCGCATCTGAAATCTTGTGCACTTCCTTGAGGAAATCAGGATAGAGATCCTGCGTTCCGTGCGAGAGGAACATCATGAAGAACATGAGCACCACGAGATAAGCGAAGCGCTTCCAATCCCGCGCTACGACGCGCAAAACCTGTGCGGTACTCGCCGCTCGATGCTGTTTCCATGCCTCCGATTCCGGCACCTTCGTCCGGATATACAGCGCGAGAAAAGCGGGTAGAGCGCCAATCCAGAACATCGGGCGCCATCCCCAGGCCGGCAAGAGGAATCTGGCCGCGAGCGCGGCCAGCAGAAAACCGATGGAATAACCGCTCTGCAGGATTCCGCTGAGAATTCCCCGCCAGCGCACTGGCGCTGCTTCCATCGCCAGAGAAGCTCCAACGCCCCACTCTCCTCCCATCCCGATTCCAAACAGCGCGCGAAGAATCAGAAACACATTGAAGCTCGGTGCAAAACCGCACAGCAGCTCGATGATCGAAAAATAGATGACGTTGGCCATCAGCGGGATGCGGCGCCCGAAGCGGTCCGCCAAAAGACCGAACAGCAACGCGCCCAGGGGGCGCATGGCGAGAGTCACTGTTGTGGTTAGAACGATGTCCTTCTTGGTGACGCCGAATTGCTTCGCGAGAGTATCGAAGAGAAAGACAACGATAAAAAAATCGAACGCGTCCAGCGTCCATCCGAGAAATCCCGCCAGGACCGCGTGAACTTGTCCCTTGCCGCCAGGTACGGGCAGGGCTGCTGCCTCAGTTCCCACGTTAGTCCACGCGCCACTCGTTCGGCTTGGGCATGGAGCGAGAGATGGCCAGCGCCGAAACCACCGCTACCGCGCCAAACATTCCGGCTGACGAATAGCGCCCGAAGCACAATGCCCCGATGCAAGCCAGCATGGTGTAAACCATCACGCAGCCCAGGAGCCAGCTAATCAAATTGCGTCCGAGATCCCGCGTAACCGTTTCGTCGCCGGCGATTTTGGCCACCGGCTTCCAACCGGTAATCTGCGGCCGGACTTTCTTGTAAAACCTCACGAGCGTGTCGCCATGCTCCGGCGCGGTCATCAAGGTCACCGCGAGCCAAACCAGGGTGGTCACGCCCGTAGTACACAAGGTGGTTTTCGCAAAAATGACCGGGTCCGAACCGCTGAAAGGCTGGTTCCTTCCGGCGATCGCCGTCCACAGCGAACTCGAATGCAGCGCCAGAGTCGTTACCAGCGCCGCCATCATCGCGGAGATTTCGCTCCACGCATTCACGCGCCACCAATACCAGCGCAGCAAATACACGCCGCCCGTACCCGCCCCCAACTCCAGCACGATCTTCCATCCTTCGGAAACCGACGTGAGATTCCACGCAACCACGGCTGCTGCCACACACAGAAACGCCGTTGCCAGCCGCGACGCGTTCACGTAGTGCGCTTCGGTTCCATCTTTCTTCAGAAAGCGGCGATAGAAATCCTCCACCAGATACGAGCTGCCCCAATTGAGCTGCGTGGCAATTGTGGACATGAACGCGGCCATAAATCCCGCGAGGAGAATTCCGAGAATCGCGTGCGGCGTGTTTCGCGTCGCGACGAGCATGTATCCGCGCTCGGGTTGCGCTAATCCCGGATAGAGCACGACGGCCGCCAGCGCCGTCAAAATCCACGGCCACGGCCGCAGCGCATAATGCGCCAGGTTGAACCACAGCACCGACAACAATCCGTTTCTCTCATCTTTCGCGCTGAAAATCCGTTGCGCGATGTAGCCGCCGCCTCCAGGTTCCGCTCCCGGATACCAAAACGCCCACCATTGCACCGCCAGATGTACCACAAAGGTGATCACGGGCAAGGTCCACAGCGCCTCTCCCGTCCAGCCGCGCGAAAAATCGGGCAGCATTGCGGTGATGTCGCTCGCCCCAGGCCCGATCGCCGCGCGTTTTGCCGCGAGTGTGGCCAGCATTTGCTGCATTCCGCCTGCCGCGTGCACCCCGTACCAGGCAACTGCGATGACGATCGTCATCTTCAGTA
>WNFR01005047.1_pt1 | contig 13512 bp, 9 predicted proteins | sample 5400221 | NCBI WGS metagenome assembly WNFR01 (sample SAMN13153357, study PRJNA577476) | soil metagenome | isolation source: 40 cm soil under Madrone tree | place: USA:California | collected 2016-06-14
ATTCGAGACCCTCTCTCATTCGACCTGAGGTCACAATGGCTTGATTTTGCATCCAAATATCCGACCGCGTCCATTCACTCCAATGTAAATCTGATTGATGCATCGCCCAGCGAATTATTGTTATTAGCATCAAAATGTCTTCTCATTCCCTCTTACACGACCATCATCGCAGATGCTTTCCGTCCGCTATTGCTTGACTTAAGCGCACGTTGGCTGGAAAACTCGAATGAATTAGAAAATAAGCTTTGCGCTTTATGCCTCTTGCTACAGCCCCACGTGGAAATTTTTCCGTACGTTACTTTGAGTGTCTCCACCCTCAAGCATTTGATTATCCCCGCAGTATTCTTTCGGCCTTTTTACAAGACCACATCCACAAGACCGGCCCTCTAGCCACGGTGTTTGGTTCCACTTTACTCGAAGCCGTTTCCGCTTCCCGTCTCCATCGTTTGCTCCTAGCTTATTACCGCATTTTGGTTGCCAATCCCGAACTTCCAAGTTGGCTTGACTGGCCATTAGAACCTATTTCTCGACTCCTTTGGACACCCCATCCAGATGCTGGTGTCCGGTACCTGGCCATACGATGTTATGCATTGCAAAGTGGGATGGGCGAGCTCGAGAGAGAGAAACTGGAGAATACTCTTGTCGGTACAATGGCCACCGCGGAATGCCCGTTGGAAATCAAGGAAGACATTTCCGGGCGTGTTATTACAATTGACGGCTGGCTCCTGCCTGTTGTTGAAATGCAGCGGATCTACGACGCGCGGAGCGCCATCGCTGCTGATACACGAGACTTCTCTATGGGGGAGAGTGAGAAGTTCATACAACCTTTCAACCTAAGGTGTGTTCTGTCAGCAAATTTCAATCTTCTCTAACGTCTTTCAACAGCCCTCTGATCACGAACATCCATGGTGTTTTGATGTTTCGCCGACATGCCACTCCCGCGAGCCCCGTTCCTTCCTTAGTCTTTACCGACGCCACGGTCAATTCGCTACGCACCATAGCATTGCTCGTGTCGCTTCGTCTTCCTGTTCTCCTGACAGCACCATCGTCCTCGGGAAAAACACTCCTACTTTCTTATCTTGCGTCAACATTATACCCAAATGTCAAGAATCAGCTAGTCACAATCAACCTCTCAGATACGTCCATGGACGCCAGGTCTCTTCTTGGTTCATACGTACACTCTACAAGGTCTCCTGGTTCATTTGAGTGGAGAGAGGGCGTGCTAGTGCGAGCCATGAGAACAGGCCGATGGGTTCTTTTTCAAGACGTGGATAAAGGGAGCAACGAAGTACTCGGAACCATCAAGCCACTTCTCGAGTCCGTCGGCATCGGCAAGTGGATTGGTGGGCGAGCGAAGCTGTCCGTCCCTAGTCGAGAGGAGTTGGTGGCTGCAGAGGGCTTTGCTATCTTTGCTACGCGGTCACTACCCATTTCCGATGGTGGTCATCACCCCACTCCCTCATTCTTCGGAGCACATAAGTTCCACGAAGTCGTCGTCCCCTCCCCTGATCAAGAGGAACTTTACGATATAATTTCTGGCTTATTCCCAAGACTCTCTGGCTCTGCTGCCCGGGGAATTACTACCTTCTGGAGCGCCATCAAAGCTGCAGAATATACCACTTATGATCGAAAAATAACTTTGCGCGATCTGCGAAAGTATTGTTTGCGATTGAACGCGCTCTTACCCGCTGTGTATCGCCCAATGGATTGGAGTACGCCACATACTGAAATGGGTCAAAGTGTCAAACTTCTTTCTGTATTTCCGAATCCAGCACTACGCGAGGAAATGTTCCTGGAAGCCCGGGACGTTTTCTTTGGAGTTGGGTCTCGAACAATTTCTCCCCGTACATGCGGTGTCGCCATTGCTGTCATCGTTGCCGAACATCTTGGCCTTGTACAGGACAAATGCGATTGGCTCCTTCGTCAATATGTCCCTGAGTTGGTCAACGAGTTGGGTGCCAATGGTTCCACTGCCGCTTTGCGTCTGGGCCGTGTGAAATTGTCAGCGCGGATAGGCAAGACAGCTATCGCGCCTGCCCAGCGGCCGTTTGCAATGCATCGTCCTGCAGTAACGCTTATGTCCCGGATTGCCACGTGCATTTCTATGGGTGAGCCGGTTCTCCTCACGGGAGAGACAGGTACAGGTAAGACGAGCGTCATCACTCACCTCGCGTCACTACTCCGAGTTCCACTTGTATCTGTGAATCTCTCGCAGCAGACTGAGTCATCGGATCTCCTCGGTTCCTTCAAACCTATCGACACACGCATTCCTGGTTCTGAGCTGCAACTGCGGTTCCTGGACTTATTTGGAAGCACGTTCAGTCAGAAGAAGAATATGAAGTTCCAAGAGTCTACATGGAAAGCAGTTAAGGAAGGGAAGTGGAAACGAGCTGTTGGGTTGTGGAGGGAAAGTGTGAGATTAGCGAAGGATAAAATTCGAGAGAAGCTAGGTGAAGATGCAAGGTGTGTTCTCCGACTCCTTCGGTTGGCGATTCTCATCCTTGGTAGGGGAGACAGGTCCAATACTCATGATTCAGAAGGTCCGCGTAAACGCAGAAGGACAGGAGAAGTGCACTTTCAAGAGTCTGAAAGGAATTGGATAGCGTTTGAGCAAGACGTTTTGCAGTTCGAGACCCAGTACGTCACGAAGAAAGGCAAATTTGCGTTTGGCTTCGTGGAAGGTCCACTTGTGAGAGCACTGAGATCTGGGGATTGGTACGCTGTTCGTCTTCTGGTGATCACGAGGAGATTGACCTTTTGTGTAGGATTTTGCTCGACGAAATTAACCTTGCAAGCCCAGAAACACTCGACTCTGTTTCGACACTCCTTCGTGATCCTGTTTCGTCTATTACGTTGACTGAGCAGGGGTTCATGGAGCCGGTTCCTCGTCACCCCGACTTCCGGCTTTTCGCTTGTATGAACCCAGCGACTGACGCTGGAAAGAGGGAACTCCCACCCAATATTAGGTCTTATTTCACGGAGATAGAAGTTCTCCCTCCCGATACAGATCGCGAAACACTCTTGGCCATTATAACCCAATATATTGGTCCCTCGGCCGTCAGCGACAAAGCAGTGATTATGGACGTAGCGGAATTCTACACTGCCGTTAAGGCACTCTCAATAGAGAGACGATTAGCCGATGCGTCTAACCGCTGTCCCCACTTCAACATGCGAACGTTGACGAGGGCCCTGACTTTCGCCGCCGAAATCGCCGGCGCGTTCAGCCTTCGAAGGGCGGTGTGGGAAGGATGCCTCATGACATTTACGATGGCTCTAGACGCGCCGAGTTCGGAGCTTATCACTTCCTTGGCTCACAAACATCTCATGAATGGGGTCCGCAATGTCCATATGTTACTCACGAAGGAGCCCGCACCCCCAAGGTCACGCCCGCTAGAGGATTTCGTCAAATTTGGTCCCTTTTATCTTGAAAGAGGCAACTTAGACGAAGCCTCAACCGACGATTATATCATTACGCCGTCCGTTCAGAAAAAGCTTATCGACCTCGCAAGGATCATCTCTATCAGGATGTTTCCTGTTCTGATCGAGGGGCCAACGTCCAGCGGAAAGACGAGCACTATTGAATTCCTAGCAAAGAGGACAGGACATCGCTTCGTCCGGATCAATAATCACGAGCACACGGACATCCAGGAATATCTAGGAACTTACGTCTCTGACCCAGTTTCCGGCAGGCTTGTCTTCAAGGACGGGCTGCTTGTCCAAGCTTTACGCCACGGTGACTGGATTGTCTTGGATGAGTTAAACCTGGCACCAACGGATATTCTCGAAGCATTGAATCGCCTTTTGGACGACAACCGCGAACTTTTCATCCCCGAGACGCAGGAAGTGATCAAACCGCACCCGCATTTCATTCTCTTTGCTACTCAAAATCCTCCTGGTTTATACCCGGGCCGCAAAGTTCTGTCGCGGGCCTTTCGAAGTCGTTTTTTGGAAGTCCACTTCGAAGATATCCCGCAGACTGAGCTCGAGACAATCCTGTGCCAGCGTTGCCGCATCGCTCCATCTTATGCTCAACGAATCGTTACCGTGTTCCGTGAACTACAAAAGCTACGGCAGTCCAGCCGCGTTTTCGAGAGTAAACAAGGTTTCGCCACTCTCCGTGATCTTTTCCGATGGGCTGGTCGGGACGCGGTTGGTTACCAGGAATTGGCAGAAAATGGCTATATGCTTCTTGCTGAGCGCGCGCGCCGAGAAGACGACAAAGCCGTCGTCAAAAGCGTCATCGAGTCCATTATGAAAGTGCGCATCGACGAAGCTACGCTATATAGCTTTGATCGTTTCAGGGGCGATGCCTCTGGCTTCCTTGGGTTCGATGTCCCTTCGACGTCCCACATCGTCTGGACTAAGGCTATGCAGAGGCTCATGGTTCTCGTTGGCCGTGCCTTACTCTTTAAAGAGCCTGTCCTACTTGTTGGTGAAACCGGTACGGGGAAGACCTCCATATGTCAAGTCTACGCAGATGCAGTCAGCAAGCAATTGCTTGCCCTTAACTGCCACCAGAACACTGAAACTGCGGACCTCATTGGCGGTTTAAGGCCCATCCGTAACAAAGCTGTTGCCGAAGCCGAAGCATTCAGCGAAGCGTCTTCACTGCTGCTTCGATGCGGCATATCTGATGTCCCCCAAAACGCCGATTCCCTCATCTTCGCTGTGAATCACTTAGTTAAATCTCAACTTGTTAGCTCAGACAAAACGGACGACGTGAAACGAAGGATTCAGCGACTCAACGGTATCTTCGAGTGGCACGACGGACCCCTTGTCGAAGCAATGAAGAACGGAGATATCTTGTTACTGGACGAAATTTCCCTGGCAGATGACTCCGTACTTGAAAGACTCAATAGTGTTTTGGAGCCTGGGCGCACAGTGGTCCTCGCAGAAAAGGGGGGAGACAACGCAGAAGGTTCTCTTCTGCGGGCGACTCCTGAGTTTCGACTTGTTGCGACGATGAATCCTGGAGGTGATTATGGTAAAAAGGAGCTATCACCAGCATTACGCAACAGGTTCACTGAGATCTGGGTGCCACCGGTGAAAGAAAGAGCGGATATTGCTCAAATAGTTACTTGCTCGTGGCGGCACGAAATCCTCCAACCATACACAAATCTAGTCCTCAACTTTGTTGAATGGTTGAGTCTCCACGTCTCAGAGCCCTCCCTGTTTGGTCTTCGTGATATCCTGGTTAGTCTTCATCTTCACGCGGAGATGTGCCGGTGGCCGTTACTGACAGTCTTGCAGGCTTGGGTCACGTTCTCTAACGCCATGCTAGACAATCCCACGCTGAAGACGATGCCTCTTGACGAAGTCTTTGTGAGCCGTTCATCTACTTCAAAACGTATTTTTGCATTGATTATTGGGGATTCGTAGCATCACGCTGCTCACATGGCATGTTTGGATGGCCTAGGTTCCATGCCCGCACTCTCCAGCTTTTCTTCTGCAGCGTTACGTAAACTCAAAGACGACGCCCTCTCGATGCTTCAAACGATGGTCCCCATTAGCTCCGACGACCGTTCTGTTTATAATCCTACTCACAACCCAGACACACACGTCCAACTAGGCGTGTTTGCCATTCCACGGGGTCCGAAGGAACCAGTTCGTCACGCATATAACATTCAGGCGCCGACAACCCGAGACAACATCATGCGTTTACTTCGTGCCTCTCAGCTCACGAAACCCATCCTTCTTGAGGGAAGCCCTGGCGTGGGGAAGACTAGTCTTGTTACCACACTTGCCAACATCGGCGGGCATCATTTGTACCGCATCAATTTCTCAGATCAGACAGATCTCACGGACCTTTTCGGTGCCGATCTCCCGGTGGATGGTGGTTCTCCAAGTGAGTTTGCGTGGAAGGGGGCAGAATTCCTCAATGCTATGCAAGAAGGGCATTGGGTTCTCCTTGATGAAATGAACCTAGCTCCTCAGTCGGTGCTCGAGGGACTGAACGCTGTACTTGATCACCGGGGAACAGTCTTTTTACCAGAATTAGGAAGGTCCTTCTCACGTCATCCGTCTTTCCGCATATTTGCCGCTCAGAATCCCATCCAACAAGGCGGTGGCCGTAAAGGGCTACCAAAGTCCTTCGTCAATCGCTTTACGAAGGTTTTCATTGACCCATTAACGGCAACTGATCTTGTACAGATCTCAAAACACATGTTTCCTGATTTCCCGGAGGACTGGTTGCAACCCATGATCACATACAACTCGCTACTGGAGACAGAGACCTCTGTGAAGCGCTCATTCGGGAGAGAGGGTAGTCCTTGGGAGTTCAATTTGCGAGATATCTTCCGGTGGGGCACCTTGCTGTGTGATACTGATGCACCTCTTCATCCTGTGGAACATTTTCGCACCGTGTACCTTGCCCGCTTTCGAACTGATTCTGACAGAGAATCGGCACGTAGACTATTCGACTCGGTATTCAACCTTTCCAGCGAATTCCTATCCAACGCACCACATCCATTCGTCTCGTCGTCGCATGTACAAGTAGGACACTTTTTCGAAGGCAGAAAGCAGTCTTTCAGATCACTCCTGAGACCTGGCATCGTGCTTCAAGCATATCTACCCTGGATTGAAGCAATGGGAGTCGCGCTACAGAAGGGGTGGCTTGTCATCGTTTCTGGTGGGCCGGACTCTGGGAAGACGTCGATGGTGCGTGTAGTCGCAGAGCTAACGGGAAACGCGCTACAAGAACTCTCCGTTAATCACGGTACGGACACCTCAGACATCTTAGGAAGCTACGAACAAGTTGATAGCAATTTCCGTGCTCTTGCGCTTGTTCGTCGTGTGCTCCAACTTATTGAAAATATCTCGCGCACCTTCGAAGGGTGCAGAGGTCACAATCTTTCCGATCTTGGACAATTGAGGATGGCACTTACTACGCCACCCTCGACTGAAGCTTTGCCCGATCTTCTGAGAGCGACCTTGAATACCTTGGAGAGCTTAATAATATCGGACCGCATCTACACCCAGGAAAGGCTCAACCTCCGGAAAGAGCTACGCGCTGAGCTCGCGACGTCGAGAACCGTCGGACATTTTGAGTGGATCGATGGTCCTCTTATCAAAGCGCTGAGAGAAGGACATTGGCTCTTACTCGACAATGCAAATCTTTGTAGCCCATCGGTCTTAGATCGACTCAATTCATTGTGCGAGCCATCTGGTGTTCTCACTCTCAATGAGCGCGGTCTTGTGGATGGCGCAACTCCCGTCATTATCCCTCATCCAAATTTTCGATTAGTAATGTGTATTGACCCTCACCTTGGCGAACTTTCGAGAGCTATGCGGAATCGTGGGACCGAAATCTCGTTGTCTCCTAGGCGAAACTATGAAGACCGGTGTCGGCTTCAGGAGTTCCACTTTTTGCCATCACCGCGTACTATGGATGCCAGCTTTGTGTCTCCCGTGGCCTTCGAGTTGGCGCGCAGATGCTTGCAGAATTTACCACCCTCAGAATTATATACTTCTTGGCCATCTGCAACGGCCATATCAGGCGATTCATCTGCCTCAGCTGTTATTAACCGTGTCGCATTGATTTTGCCACGCGATGGCTTAACTCTCGGACCACCATCCTTGGCTGCCCTCAATGTCTTTGCTCGCTCAATAATTCCTGCCTACACGAGCCATCTTTCTCGTCTTATTTCAGGGCTTTATTCGTCTGATCGGGCTGGGCCCTTCCGCAAATTGCACCTGGTCCTTGATTTAGCTAAAGGTGACCCAATTTGGCACCAGCTCGGGCTCACCCGAGAACACATCTGGCCGGCCTCCTTAATCAACGGTTCCTATCATGTAAGTATTTCTTGTGACGGAGCGCTTTGTCGAACTCCGTATATGTGTTGCCACGTACTGAACATCGGTGATGCGCGCAGTCCACGGATTTCTTCGCGAAAGTGGCCACTTTCATGCTTCCGCACATCGAATCTGACTATCACGTGGCACGAAACACGATTTTGCGCATGTACGAATTACTCGTGAGGATCAAAGTATACGGTGACTTCGGCGAACAGCCACCGTTGCACTTGGGCATAGGAGGTGACATTACAGCAGAGAGTCCATCTCATCCTATTCTAGCTCGTTTAGATGAGCTTGTGAGGAGCACAAATGAACACGGGGTGAACTTACTTCAAGATATTTCAAAAAGTTATAATCGAAGTTCATCAGTGAGTACGATATCAATGCAAAAGTTGGCCATAACCCATATGAATTGTAGGCTGAAGTTCAATTGATCATCGACCTTCTCAAATACTCTACATTTATAAGACCCAACCTTCGTGCTACGATAGATTATTCTCTCTTGCAAGCTGTGATATCATGGATACAAGACGCTCTTCGATGTGCACCATTTCATTTGCCCGGCATCATCCGATCAGCGACGCTTCTTTTCCATTCCGTGGCACCCACTTCGGGGCAAGGACTGATTGACATATGGACGTCCTGGAGAGGCTCAGCTAATCCAAATTTTGCTTCTTCTCAGCAGGAACAATTAATCCCGGACATAGGTGAAAACGATGTATACAGTGGGTCTCGCATGTAGCACTCTAGGTCAGAAACCTGTGTCTCATCTAGTTGCCTTTAGCTATGGGTCCGCTCGCGAGAGTGACCACTTCTTCCTGCTCAAGTTCTGAACACGCCTCGATCTTAACTGGACAGGTTGGTAGATTCTATCTATTACTTGCTGGACGACAGTTATCACCATCCATCATCAGCACATCTGCCAAACTTCGGCATCAGACAATGAGGTGCTCAGGGTCAGTAGGACCTCTGTCATAAAGGAACTTGCCCTTCTAGCGCACATGCATGACAGAGACTCCTTACTCGTATGTAGCTGAATGCAGCTGGTCCACGCAATTTACCCACTTAACAAAATACAGGTCCTCAACCAGTTTATTGATTTGGAACATTCGGGGTGTTCCGTGTCACTACAGCGGTTCAACCAGTACCTACGGGCGGAACGAGCGGCGGAGTCCGGAAACTGTTCGTTTTCTTCTGATCGTTTTTTCCTTCTGTCTTTGACCAGTCATAAAATAGTTGGTGAGGCTGGGGTAATACTGTCCGCCATCGGATTATGGCTGCAGACTCTATGGAATCATGACGGTCCTGATGGTCCTTCTATCCTGGTCCGACCAACGGAGCTTTTAACAATAGTTGACGTGTGGTAAGATTTAGTGCGTTGAACCAGGGTCGTTCTGATATACTCTCAGTGATTGGAGTGATGTCACTTTGCAGACAGCGAACTCTTATCAAATCGCTCTTGAGCGCCACACACGTCTTTTCGCGGTAGCCAGAGGGTGGGGCGCGACCCGTATTGAAGACCTAACAACGCTACTCCGTAAGACGTTGGTACTTGTAAGAGTTTCTCTCCAGAACCACGGGATATTATTCATGACATGTACCTGCATGGTTTAGCTTGCGTCCTGCTTCCATCATTCTTTCGACGAGTTCGCACTTAGGGGTCTACAAGCAGCTTGTGATGGTTCCTACTCTTTCTCCCAAACCTTATTATTGCTGAAGTGCTCGTCGCACGAGTGGCTTATATCCTCCGCTGATCGTCTCCTTAGGGGAGGGGCAGACCAAATGTGCCTAGATGATGAATCTCGTCTAACGGACATCAGGACTCTAGGCCTCGGCTGGGTCGCACTTTTCCGCTTCTTCGCAGATCTATACATCCCGAATACCCCATTAGATCCAGTGGCTATGCAATGCGCTAGATCGGACTTTTGGAACGCGGAACTCGCTTCCTTGTCGCATGAAATGGAAGTTGAGGTCGCCCGGGAGCGCCGTATCACTGGCAATTTCAGTAATGGAACCATTGACTACCTCGATGAGCAGATAAAGAATGCGCGGGAACAACTGAACAACCTTCGGCAGGTATCATCGAGAGCTGGTCGCAGTATCCCTCGCCTACGGGAATTCTGGTCTGAGATTTCACAGTTCATGTCTAACATTGTACCTGAGTCTCGACTGGATCACCTCATCGTCGCACTCAGGGAAAAAAGTTCAGGGGCCCTCGCGAGCGAGCATGTGATCCAAGAGGCAATTTCCGGATTGGCTCAGCGCTTAGAACGTGTGTATCCTGAATTCCACGACATTGGCAAGCCACTCCAGTCAGCCTTACTCTTTCTACGACTCGGTCTCCGCCTTGTCGCTCACACCTCTGGATGTGAGGAAGGGACGGCCATCAGAAACTTAACCTACGCCCTCACTACCTTTCCGTCCGTGGCTGGAGTACCTGCGTTGATTGCCACTGACATCAGCGGAGACATTCACGCCGCTGAATGGAGTGCCTTCGAATCAGTATTACTTACGCTTTCCTCAATCGCTTTTGAGGCGGAACTAGGCGTTTCCATGCAATCTTGTACCGTTGCCATGGAACGTGTGTATGAGAAGGCAGTGAGGCTTTGGCTCATCGAACAGAAGAGGCGGGAGGAAGCAGATAGCGCGTCACAGTCTCTGTATCGTGAGAGCCGGGTCAATCACGTATCTACTCGTGAATCGACATTGGAGCAAGAGGAATTCTTGACCTTGTTTCCTGACTATGAAGCCCTCCTTGACTCAGGCCACTACCAGGAGAGTCTCGCGGGGATTAGAGCCCGTCAATCGGCACCACAAGGTCAATCGTATAAGAATGCCAATGTCCTTGTGCTCCTACATCTAGGAATTCTGATTCCCGAAAGTCATCCATCAAGCGCCCTAGCTCATCTGTCCGACCTTCGAGCGGTATTCCTGGCCGCGATCCTAGACAAACACCAAAACAATCTTCCAGAAACCTTGGACAGGCGCACGTTTTCTCACCAAATCTCCCTTCTCGGTGTTCGCCATCGCGACCTTCATCGGTTTCACAAGGCCGTTCAACCTTATAACTTCTACGTCGACTCTCATGTGCCCGAGATACGCAGGGCTACCGCGGCCGTCGAATCGCTGAAGCAAAGACTCGAGGGTCTTATACAAGAGTGGCCAGACCAGATGGTCCTACGTCACCTGAATGACCGTTGCACGCAAGTCCTCAACCTCAACATTCAGAGTCCGGTAGCGAAAGTGCTCGCTATCCTGGAACATTTACTGCTTCAGACTGACGACTGGGAAATGTACGCAAATCGAGAAAACACCCTCCGGAACCATCGACAGGAATTAATAGAACTGATTATTTCATGGCGACGACTAGAGCTGTCATCTTGGCGTGGCCTCCTTCGGACGGAGGCTATCGCCTTCGAAGAACGCGTTTCTGATTGGTGGTTCCGCCTATATGATGCGGCTATACGGGGCGTTTTGGAGATCGCGGAACATAATGGTTCGGAAGGCTTGGAGGACTACCTAGACCATCTCGTTCCACTCCTAGATGGCTATCTAAAGTCAAGTCCTCTGGGGCAATTTTCCCGGCGTTTGGACCTTCTTCGGAGCTTCGGGCTGTTCCTTCAATACCTTTCTCTCACCAAATCTGAGCAGGCAGGGGAGCCTCTCCGCCGCGTCCAATGTATCATACATTCCACCCAGGCGTATTATTCGCAGTTCCTATCCGCCATAGCCTCCTCGCTTAGTTCTCAGGAGAGGGATGTTGAGGCGGAGATCCAAGGATTTATCAAGATAGCCAGTTGGAAAGATGTCAACGTCCAAGCCCTCAGAGCCAGCGTGAAAAAGACGCACCACCAACTCTACAAGGTCATCCGTAAATACCGAGATATTATGCGCCAACCTGTTGCAGATCTGCTCCGCCTTGAACCAGCGTTTCCCCCTGAAATGTTATCAGAAACAAGCATCATCTTATCACCCCTGCCACCCAGTGCAATTGACAGCAATTTCCGTTGTCACGCGACTCCCGGAGATGGCCCGGCTCACTTGCGAGACCTACACAGGACTTACGCGAAATTTGATTCATTGATTGCCGAACGTATTGATCCGTGTTTCAAGTCTCGGCCATCTCGCGATCTGGATGACTTAACAGAGCAGATCATGTCTACCGCAAAAGAGCTATCCTCTGTTTCTCTCCCTGCTTCAGGTACCGCCGAGCGCAGATTGAAGTTATGGAAAGCTCTTCTGGTACGCAAGCGGAGGGTTTGGAGTGACTTCGTGAAGGAACTTAAGACGGCTGGTCTCTCCACGAACGTTCGGTCAACGGTGCTACATCGGCAGAAGAACGACCGCTGGTTAAGAGAACAGCCATCCCCGATCGCAGCAGATAGCTACTACGCAAGCATACAAAACTCAGAAAGGTGTTTTGTTCGACTCCAGGGCTTGCTTCCTAGTCTTAGGGCTTCTCTCGCCAACCACCACGAGGACGTTCCAACACAAGAGCTCCAACGTTCCGTCATGCTACTGGAATCTGCCTTATCTCTCTCGCTCAGCTGTAGATCCGAGTCAGTCCTACCCCGAATTACTTTGACGCTTGCTGATATATCCCCGTTTTCAAAGTTTAGCAACTAATCTTGATAAGTATGCGAGATTGAAATGCGTGTCACGTCGACTCAACTCACTCTGCCAATGTTCGACCATATCTGCTTGGGGTTCCTCCATGTCGAGCACAGTCTCTGGGATAGAAGGTTCATTGAGCAGAATGTGCAGCGCCATCTCTGAGACCATAGACACGGTCAAGGAACTCAGAGATCTACCCGGAGTATCGCCCGTGCCAATGGCTTTACTTGAGAATGCCCAAGCGCTGCTTTTGTCCACCCAGGACCGCCGGGACGCATTACGGTCGATAATGCAAAATTTGAATGAGACAACACCCCCCATCCTGCTGCGAGGTATGACGCAGTTAACCAGAGTCTACTTTTCTGTGCTCAATCTTTCCTTGTAGACGAATACGATTTGGTGATCTCTGCCCATGGCCATATCACTAACACCCAGGATGTCCTTCTTGAATGGGAAAGAGACCACCCACAACTGAAGTACATCATCTTACCTCTCAGAGACTGGTTGGCTTCGCAGAGAGTGGACGGGTTCCCTGGAAATACTCTGCCAAAATCAACAGGCCTCAGTGCTGACCAAGTCATCGAGGATCTACTCAAGTCCATACAATCCATCTTGTCTGTTATTCCAGCGGACCCCTTTTCGGTTCCTTGCCAAGACAATTATATCAAGGACGCCTCTTTGCTTCATTCCAGAATCGGAAGCATTCTTCGTGTTGACTCCAAAGTTGCGCTCTTAAACGCCTTGGTTGAACAACTTACTGGACTTCCATCCGAGGACGTCAAGATGAATGTCTCGCGACTGCTCCCTTTCGTTCGACGATATACTCTTCTCGTTGGAGAACAGGTTTCTGGAACAGCCAAATGGCTGGACAGTCTTTTCAAGCTGGAGCTTGCAGGTTGCGCTGTGATGCTTAATATAGCGACCAATGGTTTCTGCAAGCCACCCGATGAAGACACCGGAGAGGTCGGTAGAGGGGACGAATTTGCTGACGGCGTTGGGTTTGGTGAAGGTTCTGGGAACGAGAACGTGAGCAAGAATATTGAGGACGAGAGCCAGGTGGAAGGTTTGCAGAATGAGAACGAGGCGGCGAATGAGAAAGTCGAT
>WNFR01010574.1_pt1 | contig 13511 bp, 23 predicted proteins | sample 5400221 | NCBI WGS metagenome assembly WNFR01 (sample SAMN13153357, study PRJNA577476) | soil metagenome | isolation source: 40 cm soil under Madrone tree | place: USA:California | collected 2016-06-14
GGCAGCGTCACGCAGCCCTGGTCGCCGAAGTACTTTGCCGTGCGCGTCACGCCATTCGGGAGCATGATATGCACCGCTTTGTGGGCACGATCGATCACGGGCTTCGCTACCTTCGCACGCTCAGCGTAAGGGCTTGTAGTGTACCCGATGTTCTCGGCCGCGAAGTCGGGATCGAGACCGGTGATGAACACAGCCGAACACATGATCTTGGCGTATCCAGCCGTGTGATGCTCGAGAGGGTCGCCAGGAGGTGGCACGTAAGGGGTGCTGAGCTCGAGCGCCTTCGCGCGCGCGAGGAGTGCCTGGCGGCGTGAAGCCGTATCGGACTGGGCCCGCAGGGTAGCGCCGAGGCCCAGTATGATGATGAAGAAGGCTAGCGCTCTTCTCATGATCGCTCTCCTACCGATGGGCTACTGCGGCCTAACGGATCGCGCGGCGCAAGGCGGTGGAGCGGCAGACAAAAAGGCTGGCCGGCGAGGCAACGCAATTCTTCCTTACTTGGGAGCGCCCGGCAGCTTCAAGCGCAGGTTAGGCGACGATGGGATCGTAATCGGCATGCGTGCCAATCCAGAACCAGAGCACGCCATCCGGCGCGTCCACAGCTAAGGCGCGATAGTGTGCGCCGACACGGACCGAGTGGAAACGCCCCACGCGTTTGAAGTGTAGCGAAGGATTCGGGGATCTGCTTTGAGGAGCTCAAACTGCTTGTCGGCCAGAATGCGAACGGGCTCTGGCAGTTCACGGTAGCACCGCCAGAAAACTGGGCGCTGCGTAGTGATTCAAAGCTTCCGAGAGCGACCCGCACGATGGTCCGCTAGGGCAGCCTCCGCCAGGGCGTCCTGCTTACCGGCTTTCGCGTCTGCCTCCAGCTGCGCGTCCCACGCGGCAGCATCGAAGGAAGCAAACCACTCCCGGAAGGTCGCCAGCTCCTTGGCCGTCAGGCTACGGATCTCGCCTTCGAGCTTCTCGACTTTGGTCATATCGCAGGAATATAAGTGATGACGGATCGTTCGCCTAACGGATCGCGCTTAAGCTGCGGCGCGCTGAAAAAAGATTCATTCCTTAATCTACGCGCGCCGCCAGCTTCAAGCGCTTGTTAGGCGGCGCGCCCTCGGATCCGCCGGCAGAACCCGAATTACAACGATTGGTACGGCGTGTAGATACGCACGGGGCTGCCTTCGAGGACCTTCCTCAACTGGGGGCTTGGTATCCCCAGGATCTCGCCAGAGGCGGAACAGACCTGGAAAAGCGCGGTCATCAGAGGGCCGAGATTCGAGAAATGCTCCAGCAATGAGCCCGAGTCGCGATAGCGCTCATAGACGATGCACTCTGACGAGTCATCGTTGAAGAACACGTCGTACTGCAATGTGCCGGTGTCCTTGGCCCGGACCACCGCCATACACTTAGCCTGGAGTTCCCTGAACTCTTGGAGCTTGCCGGGATGAATCCTTAGCCTCGCAAAGCCCTTAATCTCACTCATCGCATGGGGCTCCGACGGAACAAGGAAGACGCGTGGGCAAACGCTGGCGCGTCGCCTAACGGATCGCGGTTAATCTGCGGCGCCTCGGCCAGCGGGCGAGACGACCTGATGTGTGGAGCACGTTCATACGTTGGCGCACAAATGGAATTCTGCCAAGACCGGGCGGCGTCAGCTTCAACCGCTAGTTAGGCCGCTGCCGCTGGGCGGCGGGCGGCATTACCCTGTTCCAGGCAGCAAGCGACGCACTATCGAAAGGGGTGTCCACCGAGCCCCAATGCGCGGGTGACGGGGTTCGCCAGGGAGATGCTTTCGTTCCCACACGCGGTTCGCCGCCAGGCCTTCCGGCGCTCCGCTACGGGATAAGGACGATCCTCCGGCCGCGTACGTCTTCCCGTTGCCATCCGTGTTCCACGTCGGCGAGCGCTACGGGCTCGGTATCGATGTGGAGTGTGCCATCAGCGGCCAGCGCCCAGAGCTGCGGGAAGGCGTCGATGATGGCCGTGTGTGGCATGCTGCCACCGCCGCCGCTCCCGTAGAGCTCGAGCCCCGAGCTGCGCAATGCAGCGGCTGAGAGTGAGATGGTCGGGCCAGCCATTTCGCCGATCTCAACAAGACGGCTCCTAGTGGACTCAGCCCTCAAGTCATGCCCGGTGAGCGCATCGAGGAGAACTTCGGTCGGGTGGCCCCATAGATAGTCAAGAATGATGTCGAAATGCCCGCGACGAGCTTCTTCGAGAAAGGCCGCCGTCAACCCTTGTTCTGGTTGGTTAAGGGGAATGATCGCATCCGCGCCAAGATCAGGCAGCGTCTCCAAAACACGCTTGTTGCGTCCGGCGGCAACTACGCGTCCGGCGCCCAAGTGCTTGGCGATCTGGATGGCGAGTTTGCCAGCGACGCCGGTCGCGCCGAGAATCAGGACCGTCTCTCCGGGCTTGAGTTGTACGCGCCAGACGAGCGGAAGCCACGACGATAGCGCTGGATTCGGTAGGGCAGCGGCGGTGACATCATCGACCGCATCAGGAATTGGCAAACACCAAGCCCGGGACACGACAGTGTGCTCCGCCATCATCCCGAAAGGCGCCCGAGGCCCGCCGCAAAATGCTCGCGTCCCATCGTCCAGGATGCCGACCCCGTCAATACCGCACACGACCGGTAATTCGGCGTAGCGATCGTAGTGGGAACCCCTTGCCATCTCCTTATCGATGTTCTTCAGCGATGCAGCTTTGACCAGCACCTTCACTTCGTCCGAACGTGGGTAGGGATCGCGGAAGTCCTCAAAACGAGGCGGTTCACCAAGCGAGTGTAGTACCGCGGCTTTCATGGCGGGTCGTTCCCCCAATGGCACTTGATCGCAATCAAGATTGCAAAACGCGGCGATTGCAGCAGCTTAACGGATCGCGCGTAAGCCGCGGGCGCAATGGCGGCGGGCGCACGGAGCTGGAGCCGCAGACAAAAAGGCTAGCCAGCGAGGCAACGCAATTCCTCCCTACTTGTGAGCGCCCGGCAGCTTCAAGCGCATGTTAGGCGGCACTCAACGGCTAACGCCCCTCCATACCAAGAGGATGGCGAAATTTGGCACCGTGAGGTCCGGGATATGGACATATCGCCAGCCATCCGGCCCCCGACGCATCTCCAGCGCGTCGGGCATCCCTCCCCCCATACCGAGGTAACCACGGTAGTGAACGCGGACGCTTCCGTCATTCTGGGGTGTTTCCCCCGTAATCTCGAAAGGAGGCGTCTTTGGCTCCGCACGCCCAAACATCTCATCTAGCTGGGAGCCGAAGCTCCACGTTGGCATTTTGGACCAGAATGTCGTTCACGACCGATACATCTGTGCCCTTTGGGTCTTCGGTACCCAGCGGTGCGAGAAGGTTGGCGAGCTCCGCGCGCTCATCCTGATGCCACGCTTCAAGGGACTGAGGATCGGCGAGCGCCGCCGCAGCCGCCCAGTCTCGCCTATCAAAGGCGTCGAACAGCGCTCGGATCGTCGCACTCGGGGTCTGCATGGGCACCAGAAGGTTTGATGAGGATCAGAGAGCTGTTGAGCATCTGCAGCGTGTGAGTGCCGCCTAACGGATCGCGCTTAAGCTGCGGGCGCAATGCCCGCTGGCGCAAGGCGATTGAGCCGGAGACAAAAAGGCCGGCCAGCGAGGGAACGCAATTCTTCCCACACGAGCGCCCGTCAGCTCCAAGCGCTTGTTAGGCCGTGGCGCGCTTTCATGTTCGCTATCCACCGCAGAGGAGGTCCCACCGGAATCGCCGAATGTGGGCCGCCTCCGGTGTATCGAGTGTTCCGGAAACCTCCACCTGATACAGACAATCACTGTCTTGCTCCCTTGGGAGTTGGCAAAGGGCTGTGTATGTGAAACCATCTTGAACGATGGTGTCTCCGTGCGCTGTCGCTACTCGTTCCTTGGCGCGCGCGAGTTTCACATCCCTACAGTGCGCTAAGAGACTAAAGAAGTGATCCGTGCGGCGGAGATAGCGTATGAGTGCACTGTCCGATAGGAGAGGCTGCGCCTGCCCCAGGGCCGGCAGTGCTGGGGCCATGGAGAGTCCGATCGCGATAAAACAGGCGAATAGGTGTGGGCGCGCCATCGGCCTAACGGCTCGCGCTTCAGCTGCGGCGCGCAGGGTTGTTGTTCACGAACATAACTATTCCTTAACAGTCGGCGCCGTCAGCTGCAAGCGCATGTTAGGCGGCGGCATCAGTCTAGCCATCCGCCAGATTCCAAGCCGAAGGTCAGACTCGGCCACATGAACTTGGGGAAGCGCCGCCAATTGTAGTCCACCCGCCAACCGACACCCGACCGCATAAGGTGACGCACCGCGATCCCAGCATTGACGCCCCCCTCGGAAGTGTGGTCGTTCCTCGTCCAGGAGCTTACCCCGCCACGGAGCAGCCGGAGCAGCAGCGCGGTCGGGCGCTCTGCGCCGCGTGCGACCGCCAACCCGATGTCGAGGTCCGCCAAGTCGTATACGGCTGTGAAAGGACGTCCCCAGTCGAAGCCGAGCGCACCCTCGAGGCACACTCCGGTGTGACCGATACTGCACGCTAGGCGAAAAGTGGTCTCAAGGGCAATAGTATCCTTGGGGAATGCGACCCCGAGGTTGGCGCCGGAAGAAGACCCCTGCGCTTGAAGGCGCGCGACGAACAGGGTGACCAGGAGTATGGCCCGAAGGCACAGTCTCAGTGGACAAAGGTTGGCGGTCGCCGGTGCGGGGCGTTGGATGGGATGGAACATGCCGGGCTCCTTCCGTTGAGGTCGTGAGCTGCTGCTGTAACGGAGCCCGGACGTTTCAAGTGAGTATCAAGAGGGATAGCCTTGGGGACGACGCCGCCTAACGGATCGCGCTTAAGCTGCGGGCGCAATGCCCGGGGGCGCAAGGCGGTGGAGCCGCAGACAAAAAGGCTGGCCGGCGAGGCAACGCAATTCTTCCCATAAGAGCGCCCGCCAGCTTCAAGCGCATGTTAGGCGGCGCGTTCATTGGAAGAGGAAGAACCTGCTGATCGCACAGCCGCCCAGAAGCGTGCAACCCCTCGTGCTCCGACGAACAAACCGATACCCAAGACAAGTTGCGTAACGGCTGACCATTCGATGCGGCCACGCCCAACGAGCCGGGAGATCGACTCGACGACGAAGTAACAACCCAGAACTGAAAGCGCCACCGCCTGCGTGTCGCGGGTAGGGAGCGACCCCGTGTCGGCTGGGAAGAGACGTTCAGCGAGGCGAACGCGGCTAAGCACCAGCGCTATCCCCAGAATAAAGGCAATGATCGTGCCGATTAGGAGTGCGATCGCGTAAGGGATGGGAGCGGCCTGAACACCTGCCGCCAATATGCCAATCGACACGCCGATCTCTGGAATCCCAGTGATGGCGATGAACGCGCCGAGAACGGCGAACAGGACGCTTGCAAGTTGACGTTGACTCATCGCGCCGCCTAACGGACCGCGCTTAAGCTGCGGGGCGAGCGCCGGCGGGCGCAAGCGCCCCGCCCTGCGGTACGAGCTCGTTGGCGCACAAACGCATGCTTCCTTCTAAAGCCGGCCCCGGCAGCTTCAAGCGCTGGCTAGACGGCAGTGTGTTCAGAGATCATCAGGCGTCAGGCCGGTATGCTTCGCGATTCGCGACAGCATCTTGGGCCCCAGCTCCTCGTTGTCATGAAACGCGAAGGCATAGTTGGGCCAGCCCTCGCGTGCTAACGTGCGATGTGAGCCCGCTTCTCGTTTGATGGTCCAGCCGATACGAAGCAACGCTGCGAGCACGCGCCGCGCTTTGGTCGCGTGCCACGCTGTCACGCCGCTTTGAAAGTCACACTGAGGGGGTCCGCGGCAGCTTCGGCATGGTCGAGACGGTCGGCGAGCACTCGGAGCGCGAGCGCCTGAACGTGAGCCATCGCCTCGTCCCTGCTCTTCCCATACGTCAGGACACCCGGAAGATCGGGGACTTCGGCAATCCAGCGACCGTCATCCTCCCGCTCGATCTCGATCTTGAAGTTCATAGCCGGAACCAATCTAATGCCAGAGGGTGCTGCCGTCTAACGGATCGCGCTTAAGCTGCGGGCGACCGCCCCGTCAGCGCAACGGGTGATGGACGAAGTCCCGTGCCTGTCCGGGCACGACACAATGGCTTCCTTGACGAACGAGTCATTGGGACATTCGGTGGTATGTCACCGATTGCGCGGGATCGCCCGAAAACGTGAGCGCGTCCCTCGTAACCGTGAAACGCAGGTTCGCCTGCTTCGGCAGGAAGACGTCAGGCAGGCCTGCTGGAGCAGTGATCCGGACGTGATTTGAGTCTAGCCAACGCCAGCTGGCTGCTAGCGTATAGTCGACCTGTGGGCTGATTACGTGAATTGTGACGCTCTTATCGCTCAGAAACTGGAGAGTGACCGTATCCGTCGAAAGCACACTCCGCCAGCTTCCAAGGAACGGCGGAGGTCCGCTTGGTAATCCGTTTGAGCAGCCGAGGCCAGAGGCTAAGAAAATGCCCGCGCCGAGAAGCAGAGACCTGTTCCGAGAATTGATTTGCATGAAGAGTGGCTGCCTAACGGATCGCGCTTAAGCTGCGGGCGCAATGCCCGCCGGCGCAAGGAGGCGGAGCCGCAGACAAAGAGGCTCCACAGCGAGGCAACGCAATTCTCCCCTACTGGTGAGCGCCCGGCAGCTTCAAGCGCATGTTAGGCGGCGGCTCGCGATTTCCAGACCCGGGCTCAGCGGCGCGATCGGACTTCGTACCACGCGGGCACGGGCACGCCATCCAGGACCGCAGGCCGAAACCGCCGCTGGCGGGCTCGATCCAAGGCGAACTGGTCTTGGAACGAACTCCCCGAGCTTTGCACTAGGTTTGCTTGCATGACCACGCCGGTCCTGTCGACCAAGAGTCGAATCCGAAACGGCCCGGCACGCCTGAGTTCCTCGATCTGATCCAGGGTCATGGGAGCGATCGCCCGACCAAGTTGAGGGCCGGGGCTCTCCAGGGGCACTGGGGGGCAGAATTCCGACCGCTCCACGCGGGTCGCGGCACCGTCGGGGGGAATCCTCAGACGAATGGTCCACGCTGACGCGGGAGGCTGCGGCCGAAGACTGCTCGCGACCGCGGCGGTCAACACCGCGATCGTTTGCGAGTCGGTGACGGCACTCAGCACCGCAAGGCGGCGGACGCTGCCATCCGACGCAAACTCCATTGTGGCGGTAAGAGGAGCTCCCTGTGTTAAGGCTGAAGCCAGGCGCTGTCGCAGGGCGCCGGTGTCGACCACGTCGCCAACAGCGGGAAATTGGGACGGTACGGGGCTGGCAGCGCAGGAGTCAGGTTGTTGCTCGTAACCGAGCAGTGGCTCGAGGCCCGCGGCGGGGTGGGGCCTCCCAGCACATGATGCTAGCAGGACGAGTAACCCTAACTCTGCAGCCGTCGACAAGAGCGAATGCCAGAATCTCAAGGTCGCGCCCTCGGGCCGATGTGCCTGATGCCGCCGCCTACGGATCGCGCTTAAGCTGCGGGCGCAACGCCCGTAGGCGCAAGGCGATGGAGCGGCAGACAAAAACGCTCGCCAGCGAGGCAACGCAATTCCTCCCTACTTGCGAGCGCCCGACAGCTTCAAGCGCTTGTTAGGCGCCGGCCAAAGCCGACACAGGCTCGGGTCATTCTCTATAAAACCATGCTCCCGCCAGCCCCGAGAGCACCACCAGCGGCAGATTGACCACAAGGGGCACCAGCGCGTCGGCGATTGGGACAGCCGTGAACACAGCCCACACCAGATGCATCCAACTGGTCAGAAACCAGACACTCAACGCAGCGATGGCCGCGGTACTCGGGCCTGCACCGAAGCGCGGGCGAATGGCCGCGTAGAGGCACACCGTTGCGATCCCCTGCACGAACCCTGTAAGGACGACAAGGACACGTAGGAGAAGCGCTGCGCCCCGAAACGGCGTGATTGGAAGTACGGGTCGACCGAGGGTGGTATGCACCTCGACGAGCGGGTGCACAGGCGCATACAGGACACCCCAGAGCACCGCGGCTAAGACACCGCCCAGGAGAGCGCGACGCCAGTTGAGTCTCGACATTTGCGCATCCTGCCCCTAGGCGTGTTCAAGAGACTCAGGCAGCGCGCGACGGGCCGGCGCCTAACGGATCGCGCTTAAGCTGCGGGCGAAGTGTTCGCTGGCGCAAGGCGGTGGAACGGCAGACAAAAAGGCCAGCCAGCAAGGCAACGCAATTCTTCCCACGCGAGCGCCCGCCAGCTTCAAGCGCATGTTAGGCAGCGCGCTGTTGGGATGAGGGGCCGCGTTGCTCACCTACCTGCGTTCCCAATGGCTGCCAATATCGGGAAGACAAGAGACAACAGGCAGAAGAGGCGCGCGAACTTGTTCCAGTTTCGGTTTGATGCTCGTCCGTATGCGACGTATGAGACGCCGGCTGCCATCGCTAGGGTAGCCGTCATAGCTCCCAGGGCGGAAGCAGCAGCCAAGGAAACAGGCGCCCACGCCTCGTCTGGAGAGAGATCGGTTTGGGGCAGAAACACCGACGCGAGGACTCCTACGAACATCAAGAGGCGAGAGGGTAGTGTGAGGCCGATTGAGGTCGTGGCCCCAGAGCTCAGCCTGACGATGGTTTCTATCGCTGCAAGCAGCGCTAGCAGGACGAGAAACACGATGCGGGGATTCCCTATCACGAGGACGGCGGGAACACGAGCCGAAGCGAGAGACGAATTGAGCGTTTTGAATGACGCAACCATCTCACGAAACGCGGAAGGCTCGCTTCGGTTTGCGGTTGTTGTCGACAGCAGGTACGAAGTTCGGCCAGGAACTAGGTAACCGAACTGGTAGAGGACTTGGCCGTCGGAAGAGGTCCACCGAAACTGGTATTTCATTGCACCAGAGGAGGGGATGGTAGCCCGGGCCGTTGCGACGTCGCTGACCTCCCAGCCTGCTAGCCGACTTTGCAGCAAGCCGCGGACGAATGCCTGTGACACAGAATCGTCCAAGTGCCACAACTGTATGCTGAGCGGCACGACCAAGAACTTGGAATCACCCGAGGGCGAAGCCACAACGAAGGCTTCGCCAATTCCGTTTCGATTCGGAGCGACCGACTGCCTGGCCCAACGCCAGCGTGCCGGCCCGATAACCGCAAAGTTCTGCGGGCGAACCGAGAGCGTATCCCCGTGAAGCCAAATCGCTGGGATGCTGTCGAGCACGGGAGCCGTCTGAGTTCCTGGCGCCTCGAAAGCGACGAGCGACCGAATCAGCCAGTTCGCGAGCAGCAAAGGCGGCACAGACCGGTCACCTGTATGACGGGATAATTGCCGCGCGCCGCCTAACGGATCGCGCTTAAGCTGCGGGGCGCTGGTGAAAGAGCAGTCATTCAATATCCTATGCGCGCCGCCAGCTTCAAGCGCAGGTTAGGCGGCAACCTCAGGACACCGCCGAGCGTCATGGACCGGGTCGACGAAACCGGGCCCCCAGCCCCGCCCCAGCTACGCCCAGACCGACTAGCGACGCCACGGCCAGAACGGGGTAGATGACCAGAAGGTCGATTCGAATGTTGCATTCCCCGGAGCAGAGAATCCGCTCCTGCATTGCATACTCGTAGATGCCGTACAGCAACCACGCGAGGCCCAGGACGAGAACGAACGGCCGGCGAGTCACGCGGTACAGGCCGACGAACGCGACTGACGGAAGGACCGCAAGTAGTGGGTACTCGATGAGGATGCTCATGGCGCGAAACATCGGGAGCTGGCACCCCCCACGGATGTTCGACGACAAGCGACAGCGTTGCCGCCTAACGGATCGCGCTTAAGCTGCGGGCGCAATACCCGCAGGCGCAAGGAGATGGAGGCGCAGACAAAAAGGCTCGCGGGCGAGGCAACGCAACTCTTCCCTACTGGTGAGCGCCCGCCAGCTTCAAGCGCTTGTTAGGCAGCAGCATGGTGAGGCCGACGCTAGTGACGGAGAGAGAGCAACACCACGAAAACGACTAGGGTCACGCTAATTGCAACCATTCCGACTGCTGCGATCAGGTTCCCGAGCGCTCGCCAGGCTGAGACTCCCTGCACCTCAGCAACGGTGAAGACCTGAAGAACAAGCGACCAGCCGAAGCAGAGCAGTGTTGCCAGGCTCAGGAGTCCTTGGGCCAACACGGCGAGGGGCATTCGGGGCAGAGCGAGTTCCGGTTCAACATACAAGAAGCGACCGAACACAAGAGTCCCCAGCACCCAGAACGGAAGGATCGCGACCTGAGGGATCGCCGCCCACGCGAGGGCCGTGCGTAAATCGCCAAAGCGAGCGGGCGCGCCGGTCCACTTCCCCACGTAATACAACGGGGTTGCGATGACGTGGAGTTGGAAGAGGCCCCAGACGGCGCCAATGACCAGCGTGCCAAGTAGGATGAAGAAGCCCGGAAGTCGAGCGCCAACATGGTTGCTCATCCCTTGCACAATGGACTGGATTACTCCCGAACCGGCTACGAGGAGGAGTTCAATGTAGAGAGGGCTATGGCCCAGCAGCTGGCGGACGGTACCGCGCGGCTGTGTCCAGATCCGCAACCACGGTCCGGGGCTTCCGGGTGGGAGTGTCGTCAATGGCGCCCGATGGTGGTCGTGCTGCTGCCTAACGGATCGCGCTTAAGCTGCGGGCGCAATCGCCGCTGGCGCAAGGAGGTCGAGGCGCAGATAAAAAGGCTCGCCGGCGAGGCAAGGCAATTCTTCCCACAAGAGCGCCCGGCAGCTTCAAGCGCCGGTTAGGCAGCGCCAGGGCGCGGGCGCACGACTAGAGCCGCCTGTCCGCATGATCGGCTACGCGTATCGAGTCTGCGAAGATCAATACCTTGGTGTAGTGATTCGCGGTGAAGGCTTCATACAGGTGCCCGATCAGCGATATCTGCTGGCCGACGAATGTCTTCACCTTGAGGTGGACCGCAACGACCTGAACCTTCTGAACATTGCGAACCGTGTCTTGGTCCGTTGCGCTGGTTGGGTTCCCGCAGACGTCGACGGCATGGGAGAGGAGCAGTACGGGAACGTCCAACTTCTTGTCCTCGTCGGGCGTTTCCCCAAAGTTGGGCGGCCCGTAATGCGGCTCAGTAACGAGCTTCCCCGTCACGCGCACAACATGGGGTTCGTAGTGCAGGCACGGAGCAACGCTCGGAACAGGGTTCTGTGCCCCGATCTCCGAGGCGCCAACGGCCCCGGCAATTAGCAAAATCGGGACGGATCGAAGGGTGCTCATGGGTGTGGCGCTGCCTAACGGATCGCGCTTAAGCTGCGGGCGCAATCGGCGCTGGCGCAAGGAGGTGGAGGTGCAGAGAAAAAGGCTCGTGGGCGAGGCAACGCAATTCTTCCTTACTTGTGAACGCCCGGCAGCTTCAAGCGCATGTTAGGCCGCGCGCTTTGCGCACAGTTCTCACTGGCACCCACTTCCGATCATCGCGAATCCGCTCGCCTCTTCACCCAAATTAGGATCGAGCATCGTGCGCCAACTTCCACGGTACCAGCGAAGGGTCATGATTTCGGCGCGGCGTAAAGGCCAATCTGAGAATGGCCTCCGAGCGAATGTGTACTCTATGACGACATACGCTGTTGAGTCATTAGCCAGGACGTGGCCTAGAATCTTCCGAGCCGGGGCGAAACTGTCTGGTACGGCGCGCAAAGGCCGACGACGAGCCCAGAACGCTTGCTGCCGAGCGAAGACCGTATCAGGAGCAAGGCGGGACAGTGAGTCAGGCGTCGGGACATGAAAAACGCTGTCCAGGAGGAAGCGCTGATAGACCTGAAGCTCCTTCACGTCACAGGAGTCGGCTCCGAGAAAACGGAATGCGTCCCCTTTGAAGGCGAGGACTTGGCTATGCCGATACTCGCGCAGCGCGTCGGGGTGCGCCAGAGCGAGGAGTAACCGCCAGTCGTGAACGCTATCCGCCTGAAGGGCCGCTTGAGCGATGGCTTCCGGCGTCCCGTAGGTGGCCTGAGCATGGAGCGTGGGCAATGCGAACCTGCAGCTCAGGATAGCGAGTGTCGCAAGCCAGGGTCTCAGAAGGTCCTCAAAGATGCGCGCGGCCTAACGGATCGCGCTTAAGGCTGCGGGCGCAACGCCCGCCGGCGCAAGGCGGCGGAGCCCCAGATAAAAAGACCCGCCGGCGAGGCAACGCAATTCCTCCCTACTTGTGAGCGCCCGGCAGCTTCAAGCGCTTGTTAGGCGGCTACCTCACCGAGACGACGTCAATGCTTGCAAGACCCGCCCGTGAACAAGTGCGTGATCCGGGCTTCATGGCTGAGAACCTTGAGCGCGTCGACTGAGTCAGCCTTAAAGTCGAAGCGCGCCCAGAACTCGGCCGCAGAGTGGTCATCCACAAGGAATGAAACGCTGTCCCGCGCAAGAGTCGCGACAACGTAGCCCTCAGGGTAGGAGAACTCCATCCTCTCCTGTCGCTGGAGCAAATCGTCGATCGACATGCCCACACGAACCCCGTGAGCCGTCCGGTACCTTGGACTGTTAGTTGTGGCACGCCAGAGGTGCGTGGTGTCGATCCAAGAGCTTTCGAAGAGGGCCCATTCCGCATTGCCGAGTGAGACAATCTTCGAGGGCCAACCCGTGTCCCCTTCTCCCGTGACGAGGGTGTCGCGGGCACCAGGAAAGAGCGCATTGACGCGCCGGAGGCTCTCGCACATGTGGAGGCCGCCAATGGTGCGAGACGTAATGAGATCCGGTTGCTGTGGAACGGCGGCAGAACCGAGCGCAAGGGCAAGAAGCGGAAGGACCGGAAAATGGAGATGGAACTTAGTCGCCATGCGTAGCCGCCTAACGGATCGCGCTTAAGCTGCGGGGCGAGTGCCGACGGGCGCAAGCAGCCCGCCCTGCGGTACGAGGTCGCTGGCGCACAAACGTACGCTGCCTCTGAAAGCCGGCCCCGCCAGCTTCAAGCGCTGGTTAGGCAGCCCGCCTTTCACCATGGGACCCAGCCCACACCGCCGCATTCGCAAACGATGTTCTCCGGCATGGACGCGAGCTTGCCAGAGCCGCCGCAGGAGGCGCAGACGCGAGCAGAAGCGTCACGGACGGGTGCGAGGCCGGAAATGGTGGGAAAGCGCCTGCCGCCTTCAGCCCGAGCTGCGTGGACCATTCGCCGATCGTGGTCCCCCGCGGCGCCGACCGGCTCGACCTTCTCCGGATCATCCCAGGCGAAGAAAACGAGCTGCCCCGTAGGCCGCAGAGCAATGCAACCCATCCAGTCGGTCCAGAGAGGGAGAACGTGATGCTGCTGGGCAAAGCGGAGCAGTTCGCCTGCGCCCTCATCAGGATGAGTCAGATAGTTCTGCAAAGCGGCTTCGACAGCTTTGGCGTCGACATCTAGGTGGAAGGGAGATCTCATTTGGGAGTGTGCGGGCTGCCTAACGGATCGTGCTTAAGCTGCGGGCGACTCGCTCGCTACGCATCTGTCGTTGAACGATAGTTCGGGCGCGCCAGCGCACAACACTCCGCTTCCCTTAAAGCGATCACCGCCCGGCAGCTTCAAGCGCTTGTTAGGCGGCATCATCCCTC
>WNFR01005050.1_pt1 | contig 13510 bp, 9 predicted proteins | sample 5400221 | NCBI WGS metagenome assembly WNFR01 (sample SAMN13153357, study PRJNA577476) | soil metagenome | isolation source: 40 cm soil under Madrone tree | place: USA:California | collected 2016-06-14
AGCGCCCGTACCAGCGATTCCTGCACGCGCTGGCACGCCTCCTCCTGCAGGAGACGGCCCTCGGCGTCGGTGATATAGAACACGTCCTCGGCGCGTTCGCCCACGGTCATGATCTTGGCGCCGTTGATCGCCACGCGCTCGGTCCTGAAGACCTTGCCGACTTCGGAGAGCAAACCCGGGCGGTCCGCGGCGATGAGTTCCAGGATCGTGCGGCCGTTGCGGCTGTCGACGCTGAAATTGACCTGGGTCGGCGTCGAGAACATGCGCACCTGACGCGGCGCGCGGCGCGTCACCGTCGTCGGCGCATCTTCGGGCTGCTGCAGGTTGCGCCACAGACCCTGTTCGATCTCCCGAATCCGCGACGGGTCGGCGATGACGGCGCCGTTGTCCTCGAGCACCACGTAAGTTTCCAGGCTGAAGCCATTGGCGCTCGTGATCAGCCGGGCGTCCACGACGTTGAGGCCCATCTGATCGAGCACTGCGGTGGTTCGTGCAAAGCCCCGCAGGCGCCGCGGCGCGTAGGTGAGCACGGCGGTGCCGCCGCGATCCGTCAGCTGCCGAATGGCGACCAGCGCGGCGTCGTCGTGCGGATGGCGGTTCGCGAGCAGCGCGGTTTGCCACGCGATTTCCTCGGGCGTGTAGCGCAGGAAGTAGGCCTCGGTCCACTGCGACCAGACCCGCGCGACCTGTTCCGCCGGGACCTCCGGCATCTTCACGCGCGCCTGTTCCTGCGTTTCGCGGATCAATTCATCCTGATCGACCGGGCTCTCGAGCCCGCGGCGCAAGGCGCGCTTGGTGCGCTCGTAGAACTGCTCGAACAACCGCGCCTTCCAGGCATTCCACAGCTTCGGGTTGGTGCCGCGCACGTCCGCCACGGTCAGCACGTAGAGATAATCCAGGTGAGCCTGGTCGCCCACACGGCGCGCGAAGTCGTGAATGATGTCCGGATCGCTGATGTCCTTCTTCTGCGAGGTGATGGACAGGATCAAATGGTTCCTGACCAGCCACGCGACCAGGCGCGCCTCGTAGCGGCCGAGCCCCTGTTCCAGACAGAACGCCTCCGCGTCGACCGCGCCCAATTCCGAGTGATCGCCTCCGCGTCCCTTGGCGACGTCGTGAAACAACGCGGCGAGGTAGGCGATCTCCTGGCGCGGCAGCGATTGCATGATCTGGCTCAGCGCGGGAAATTCGTCGTTGTACTTCGGCATGGCCAGCCGGCGCAGATTGCTGACCACGAACAGGGTGTGCGCGTCCACGGTGTACGCGTGGAACAGATCGTATTGCATGCGTCCGACCACCCGTCCGAACGCGGGGATGTAGCGGCCGAGCACGCCGTATAGATTCATGCGGCGCAGCTCGTGCGTGACCCCGACGGGCGCGCACAGAATCTCGATGAACAGCCGGTGGTGGCGGGGATTCTGTCTGAACTCCTCGTCGATGAGCGACACGTGGGTGCCGAGCAAGCGGATGGTCTCGGCGCGCACGCCCCGGAGCTCGGGGTGCTGCTGCAGGAGGACGAACATCTCGAGCAGCGCCGATGGATAACGCGCGAACACTTCCTCATGCGTCACTTCCAGGTAATCGTTGCGGATCTGGAAGCGCGCATTGATCGGCAGCGGCGATCCGCCCTGCGTCAGGATGGCTTCGCGAAACAGCTGCAGCAGCATTTCGTTCAGCAGGCTGACATCCATGACGGTGCGGTAGTACTTCTGCATCAGCTGTTCGACGGCCAGCGTGAAGCTCGCGTCTTCATAGCCGAACAGCTTCGCGAGCTTGATTTGATAATCGAACAGCAGCCGATCCTCGCGCCGCCCGGTCAGCGCGTGCAGTCCGAAGCGCACCTTCCACAGGAACGACTGGCCGGCCTTGAGCTTGCGCAATTCCTCGCGGGTGAGGAAGCCGTGAGCCACCAGCTCATCGAGAGTGTCGGTGCCGAAATGGCGTTTTGCCACCCAGCCGATGGTCTGAATGTCGCGCAGGCCCCCGGGGCTCGATTTGACGTTCGGTTCGAGGTTGTAGGCGGTATCGAAGTAGCGATGGTGCCGCTCCGTCTGCTCCTTGACCTTCGCCTCGAAGAAGTCCTGCGAGGACCACAGCCGGTCGGGCGCCAGCGCACGGCGCATGCCGGCGAACAGCGGTTCGGGGCCGGCCAGCAGGCGCGCTTCGAACAGGGTGGTCGCGACGCTGATGTCGGCGAGACTTTCCCGCTGGCAATCGTCGATGGAACGTACGCTGTGCCCGACCTCGAGACCGATATCCCAGAGAAAGGTCAGGAATTTCTCGATGTCCGGCTGCCAGTCGGCGGAGTCGCTCTTCGGCAGCAGCACCATGATGTCGATATCCGAACTCGGGTGCAGTTCGCCTCGTCCATAACCGCCGACGGCCACCAACGCCAGATCGTCCGCGAACTTGCCGGCGTGGCGCACCCAGGCCGCGCGCAGCGTAATGTCGACCAGGCGAGCGCGATCGCGAACCAGATCTTCGACGACCTCGTCGGCCGCGAAACGATCCCGCAGAAGCTCCGTGCCGCGATCCAGGACCTGCCTGAACACGGTCGGCGAGAATTGGCCCTCCAGAAGGGCCTCGGGCGCGGCCGTCAGATAGGGCCAGTCGGCGGTGGGATCGAGAAGTGTGCCGTTGGCGTTCAAGAGGCCGCCGCTGCGGCGGGCAGGCCCACGCTCGCGCTCAGAGTGAGCACTTCGTAGCCCTCGTCCGTGACCAAAAGCGTGTGCTCCCACTGCGCCGACAGGGACTGGTCCTTGGTGACCACCGTCCAGCCATCGGGCAGCAGCCGCACGTCGCGGCGTCCGGCGTTGATCATGGGCTCGATGGTGAAGGTCATGCCCGCCGTCAGCTCGAGTCCGGTGCCGGGTTTACCGTAGTGCAGCACCTGCGGATCCTCGTGATAAACCCGTCCGATGCCATGGCCGCAGTATTCGCGCACCACGGAGAAGTTATTGCCCTCGGCGAAGGTCTGAATGGCATGCCCGATGTCGCCCAGCCGGGCTCCCGGTTTGACCACGCGGATGCCGCGCCACATGGCCTCGTGGCATGCCGCCGTCAGCCGGCGGGCGAGGACTCCGACATTGCCCACGAAGTACATGCGGCTGGTATCGCCATGAAAGCCGTCGCGGATCACGGTGACGTCGATGTTGATGATGTCTCCGCTCTTCAGGCGCTTGTCGCCCGGTATTCCATGACAGACGACATGGTTCACCGACGTGCAGATGGTCTTGGGAAAGCCCCGGTAGTTGAGGTTGGCCGGGATCGACTTCAGTTCGTCCACGATGAAATCGTGACACCGTTTGTCGAGCTCATCGGTGGTCGCCCCGGGTTGAACGAACGGCTCGATCATATCCAGCACACTGGCGGCCAGCCGGCCGGCTGCGCGCATTTTGTCCTGCTCGGCAGGCGATTTGATGGTCACGGTCATAGGACGGCAGGCTTTGTGTCTAACGGATCTTCATGGTATAAAGCGCGGCTATTTTTAACAACCCCACACGCGTGTCGTCACAATCGGCCGGGTGCCCGGCGGGACAACGGAGTATGAAGGCCAGGCCTTCAATTTCAAGTCTTCGGCGGGTTGCCGATTGGGATACGCGGAGGCTCAACCCAACCAGGAGTGCTTTATGACCAGCGTGTCTATGCGACAAATGCTGGAAGCGGGCGTCCATTTTGGACACCAAACCCGCTTCTGGAACCCCAAGATGGCTCCGTTCATCTTCGGCGAACGTAACAAGATCCACATCATCAATCTTGAAAAGACGCAACCCCTGTATGCGCAGGCGGCAGCGTTCATCAAGAGCGTGGCGGCCGAAGGCGGCAAGGTGCTGTTCGTCGGCACCAAGCGGTCGGCCCGCGACGCCGTCCAGAAGGAAGCCTCCCGCTGCAGCATGCCCTACGTGAACCAGCGTTGGCTGGGCGGCATGCTGACCAATTTCAAGACCATCCGGCAGTCCATCAAGCGGCTCAACGAATTGGACGAAATGGCGCAGAGCGGCGCCTTGGATCGGCGCGGCAAGAAGGAGGCGCAGATGCTGCGCCGTGAGATGGATAAGCTGCTGCGGAGCCTGGGCGGCATCCGCGATATGACGGCTCTGCCCGATGCGCTGTTCGTGATCGACGTCGGCCATGAGCAAATCGCCATTCACGAAGCCAAGAAGCTCGGGATTCCGGTGGTCGCCGTGGTCGACACCAATTGCTCGCCCGACGGCATCGACTATGTGATTCCCGGCAACGACGATGCCATGCGCGCCATCCTGCTGTACGCCGGCGGCGTGGCCGATTCGGTGCTGGAGGGCAAGGCCTCACTGCCCGAGGTCCCGGTGGGCGAGGACGAATTCGTGGAACTCGACGAGGAAGGCAATCCCAGGAAGCGCGCGGCCGGCGGCCGGCGTCCGGCTCAGCAGCCGCGCGGAGGCCACAAGAAGCCGCCGCCGCGCCGCAAGGTTCCGGTGACCGTGGTGCCGAGCGTGGCCGCCGTGGCGGCCTCGCTCGACGAGGTCGAAGTCGACGACGCGGATGCCGCGGATACACCGCCGGCTGAGACGCGCCCGGCCAGTGCCCCGCGGCGCCGGCCGGCCGGCCGCAGCGGCGGTGCGCCGAGGCGCGGCGCGTAATCGGTATCTTTACATGAACATCACGGCAGACACTGTAAAGCAGCTCCGCGAACGTACCGGCGCGGGAATGATGGAGTGCAAGAAGGCGCTCGTCGAAACCAAGGGCGACCTGGACGCGGCCGCCGAACTCATGCGCAAGAGCGGACTTGCCAAGGCGGACAAGAAGGCTGCGCGCGGCGGAGCCGAGGGGACCGTGGCGGTGGAGCGGTCCGGCTCGAGCGCCGCGCTCGTGGAAGTCAATTGCGAAACCGACTTCGTGGCGCGCGGCGATGAATTCCAAGGCTTCGCCCGCGAAGTCGCCCGCCTGGCGCTGGAGAAGGCGCCGGCGGACGTGAGCGCATTGCTCGCTCTGGCGAACGGCGCATCCACGCTGGACGAGCAGCGCCGGACGCTGGTCGCGAAAATCGGCGAGAACATCTCGGTCCGGCGCTTCGTGCGCGTGACGGCGCCGGGCGTGCTCGGCACCTATATCCATGGCGGGCGCATCGGCAGTCTGGTGGCATTGAAGGGCGGCGATGAGGCATTGGCGAAGGACCTGGCGATGCACGTTGCCGCCGCGAATCCCGCCTACATCGATTCGGACGCCGTGCCGGCTGCCGTGCTCGGCAAGGAACGGGAGATTCTGGCGGAGCAGACCAAGGCGGAGAAAAAGCCGCCGGAGATCGTCGCCAAAATGGTCGAGGGCCGGCTGCGCAAATATCTGGCGGAAATTACCCTGGTGGGGCAGCCTTTCGTCAAGGATCCGGACGTCTCGGTGGAGAAGCTCTTGAAGAAGGCCGGCGCGGCGGTCGTGCAATTCGAGCGTTACGAGGTCGGCGCCGGGATCGAAAAGAAGCAGGATGATTTCGTCGGCGAGGTGATGGCGCAGGTGAAGGCGCGGGAGACGACCAAGGCCGGCTCCTAGACCTCAACCAGGCTGGACTCAATGACCCCGCGCCTGCGGGGTCTTTTATAGTAGGGTATGGGTACGAGATCATGACCAACACAACCGCAACGGCCCGCTATCGTAGAATTTTGGTCAAGTTATCCGGCGAGGCGCTGCTCGGCGGCGAGGATTACGGCATCGATCCGGTCATACTCAAGCGTATCGCCGGGGAAATCCATGACCTGACCCAGATGGGGGTTCAGGTCGCCGTCGTCCTCGGGGGCGGCAATATCTTCCGCGGCGCAGGGTTGGCCCGTGCCGGCATGGACCGGGTGACCGCCGACCACATGGGAATGCTCGCCACCGTGATCAACGCGCTGGCGCTGCAGGACGCCCTCGAGAGTCGGGGCGCGTACGCGCGCGTCATGTCGGCGCTGCGCATCAACGAAGTGTGCGAGGACTACATCCGGCGCCGTGCCGTGCGGCATCTCGAGAAGGGCCGGGTGGTGATATTCGGCGCCGGCACCGGCAATCCGTTCTTCACCACGGACACGGCGGCGAGCCTGCGGGCCATCGAGATCAACGCCGATGTTCTGTTGAAGGCGACCAAGGTCAACGGCATCTACGACTCCGATCCGGTGACGAATCCGAACGCCAAGCGTTATGCCCGCCTGACCTTCGACCAGGTGCTGAACGACCGCCTCAACGTGATGGACGCGACCGCCATCGTCATGTGCCGCGAAAACAATTTACCGCTGCAGGTCTTCAATCTGTTCAACGCCGGCGATTTGATGCGTATCGTGCAGGGCGAAGATGTCGGCACCGTCGTCACCGCTTAAGGCCCAAGGGGGATCCATGCTCGAGGACTTGAAGAAAGATGCCACCCAACGCATGCAGAAATGCGTGTCGGCGTTCAAGGATCAACTCAAGAAGCTGCGCACCGGCCGTGCGCACACCAGCCTGATCGAGCACATCAAGGTCGACTACTACGGCTCGGAAATGCCCTTGAACCAGGTGGCCAACATAGCGACCGAGGACGCGCGCACGCTGACCGTGAGTCCCTGGGAAAAGGCCATGGTGCCGGTGATCGAGAAGGCGATCTACAAATCCGATCTTGGGCTCACTCCCAACACCGCCGGGCAGCTCATTCGCATCAACATGCCGGCGCTCACCGAAGAGCGCCGCCGCGACATCATCAAGGTCGTCAAGTCCGAGGCGGAGAACGCCCGCGTGGCCGTGCGCGGCGTGCGCCGCGAAGTCATGAACGAGCTGAAGGAGATGCTGAAGGAAAAGCTGATCGCGCAGGACGATGACCGGCGCGCCCAGGAGGACGTTCAGAAGCTGACCGACAAGCACGTGGCGGAGATCGATCAGGCCATGGCCGACAAGGAAAAGGAGCTGATGCAGGTGTGAAGATGGCCGATTCGCCCCAGCATGTCGCAATCATCATGGACGGCAACGGCCGGTGGGCCCGATCGCGCGGCATGCCGCGGCCTGCCGGGCATCGCGCCAGCGTCAAGGTGGTGCGCAGGGTCGTGGAGGAATGCGCCAGGCGCAAGGTCCGCCAGCTGACGCTGTTCGCCTTCAGCAGCGAAAATTGGCGCCGGCCGCCCGACGAAGTCGGCATGCTCATGAACCTGTTTCTCGACGCATTGGAGCGCGAAGTCGCCGAGCTGCACCGCAACCACGTGCGTCTGTCGTTCATCGGCGACCGCGGCTTGCTGGGCGCCGAGCTCGCGCGGCGGATGCGGAGCGCCGAACAACTGACCGCGGCCAACGGGGGACTGCGGCTGATCGTGGCCATGGCCTATGGGGGACGCTGGGACATCACACAGGCTTGCCGCTCGCTCGCCGCGGATGCGGCGGCCGGCGCCCTGGCCGCCTCCGACATCCACGAAACGCATATCGCGGAGCGTCTCGCGCTGGCCGGCATCCCCGACCCCGACCTCTTGATCCGCACGGGCGGCGAGCAGCGAATCAGCAATTTCCTGCTGTGGAATCTTGCCTACACGGAGCTGTATTTCTGCGATGAGCTATGGCCGGAGTTTTCAACGGTGCAGCTGGACGCGGCGTTCGAATGCTTTGCGCAGCGCGAACGCCGCTTCGGCAAGACGTCGGGACAACTCGCGGCGAAAGCCGATGCTTGAGATGGCGGATGCTTATGCTTAGTACGAGAATATTCACCGCGGCCATTCTCACCTGCATCGTGCTGGCGGGCCTGTTTCTGTTGCCTCCGCCCGGGGCCGTCCTCGCGATCGGCGCGGCCTTCACCGTCGGCGCCTGGGAGTGGGCGGGCTTCGGTGCGCTGCGCGGATCGGGGGCTCGCGCCGCCTACGCGGGCGGTGTCGCACTGCTGTTGGTTCTCGCCTGGCGGTGGACCGCGTACCCCAAGCATTTGATGCTGCTGCTGAGTGCCGCATGCGCCTGGTGGGCCATCGCCCTGCTGTGGCTGTCGTGGGGGCCTCCTCGACATCATCCCACCCTCGCGCTCGCCTGCGGGCTGCCGGTGCTGGTGCCGGCATTCATAGCCCTCGCGAGGCTGCAAGTCGCAACCCAGGGCTTCGCGGGCGGTCCGCAAATGGTGCTCTGGCTGGTGCTGATGGTGATCGCCGCCGACGTCGGCGCGTACTTCGCGGGACGGAGCCTCGGGCGGCGAAAATTGGCGCCGCACGTGAGCCCCGGCAAGACTTGGGAGGGTGCCATGGGAGGTCTATTGATGGTGGCGCTGGTCGCCTGGGCCGGCGCCGCCCATTTTGGGCTGCCGCCGGTGGCTGTCGTGGTTTTCGGCTGTGCGGTGGGGGTTTTTTCGATCATCGGCGATCTTACCGAGAGCATGTTCAAGCGGGCCGCGGGCCTCAAGGACAGCGGAGCACTGCTGCCCGGACACGGCGGCCTGCTGGATCGTATCGACAGCGTGACCGCGGCGGCCCCCCTGTACGCGCTCGGTCTGTTCAGTCACGGTGTAATCGCATGAGCGCGCCCCGCGGCCTTGCCATCCTTGGGTCCACCGGCAGCATCGGGCGCAGCACCCTTGCCGTGGTTGCCCTGCATCCGGAAAAGTACCGGGTCGCGGTGCTGGGCGCCCACAAGAGCTGGCAGGCCATCGTCGAGCAGGCGCGGCAGTTTGAGCCGGAGACGGTGGTGCTGGTCGACCCTGAGGCCGCGGCTCTGGCGCGCGCCAGCTTGCGCGACTGTGGTTCCAAGTCGCGCGTGGAGAGCGGCCCCGAGGCACTCGCCATTGCCGTCGCCGCGGGCAATGTCGACGTGGTGATGGCGGCCATCGTGGGAGCCGCCGGGTTGCCGTCGACCCTGGCCGCCGTGCGGGCGGCCAAGCGCGTACTGCTGGCCAACAAGGAAGCGCTGGTCATGGCCGGTCAGATCCTGATGGACGAAGTGCGCAGCGCCGGTGCCGAGCTCATCCCGATCGACAGCGAGCACAATGCGATTTTTCAATGCATGCCGGCCGGCTATCTCCCCGGAGAGAATGCGCGCGGCGTGATTCGCGTGATTCTGACCGCTTCCGGCGGACCGTTCCGCACCGCCGACATCGCCACGTTGCCGCATGTCACGCCGGACCAAGCCTGTGCCCACCCGAAATGGAAGATGGGGCGCAAGATTTCCGTCGACTCCGCGACGCTGATGAACAAGGGGCTCGAAGTCATCGAGGCGACCTTGTTGTTCGGCCTGCCGGAGCCGCAAGTGGATGTCATTGTCCATCCGCAGAGCGTCGTGCACTCGCTGGTCGAATATGCGGATGGTTCGATGCTGGCGCAGCTCGGCGCGCCCGATATGCGCACTCCCATCGCTCAGGCGCTCGCGTGGCCGGAGAGGTTTGCTTCCGGCGTACGATCGCTCGATCTCGCCGAGGTAGGACAGCTCGCCTTCGAGCCGCCCGATCATGCGCGGTTCCCCAGCCTGGGGTTGGCGCGGGCGGCGGCCCGAGCCGGCGGTACCGCGCCCGCGGTCCTGAACGCGGCCAATGAGGTTGCGGTACAGGCGTTTCTTGACCGGCGCTTGAACTTTACGGGGATTCCCGCGGTCATTGACAAGGTGTTGCAGCACCTCGATTCATCCCCCGTCAAGGCTCTGGGCGATGTCTTGGCCGCCGACTCGGCGGCGCGGCGCTTGGCCAATGACTTGATCGAGCTTAGGTCTGGAGCCCTCGCATGAAGATGTTGTTTTTTCTCGCCGCCTTCTTGGTCGCGATCGGGATCTTGGTGGCAGTCCACGAGTTTGGACACTACTGGGTCGCCAAGAGACTTGGCTTCAAAGTTCTGCGCTTCAGCATCGGCTTCGGCAAACCCTTGGTGATGCGGGTCGGCAAGGATGCCGACCGCACCGAGTACTGCATTGCCGCCATCCCCTTGGGCGGCTACGTCAAATTGCTGGACGAGCGCGAAGGCGAGGTGAGCCCGGCGGAGCTGCATCGTTCGTTCACGCGACGGCCCGTATTGCACCGGATTGCGGTGCTGTTGGCGGGACCCGCCATGAACCTGCTGTTCGCCTCGGTGCTCTATGCGATCCTGGCGATGGTCGGAACCGAAATCGTCAAACCCGTGGTCGGGCAGGTGCGGCTCGACAGCCCCGCGGCCGCGGCCGGACTGCAGCGCGGGGACCAGATCGTGCGTGTCGGGGATCGCAGCGTGGGGGACACCGAAGAGCTGCAGATCGCGCTGATCCGGCAATTCACGGGTGAGGGCGTGATCCCCCTGCGCGTGCGGCGCGACGGCGGCGAGCGCTCGCTGACTCTTCGGGTCGGCGACGATCGGCGCGCCATGACCGAGCCCGGCAAGCTGTTGCCCGGACTCGGATTCGATCTTGCGACGTGGAACGCCAAGACGCTGGTTCACGAGGTGCCCCCGGACAGCGCAGGCGCGCGGGCGGGCTTGCGGGCGGGCGATCGCCTGCTGGCCGTCGACGGCCAGCCCGTCGTCAACAGCTCGGAGTTCGTGGCCATGGTGAACGGCGCGCCGGGGCGCGACATTTCGATCGAAGTCGAGCGCGGCGGCGAACGACTGCGTATCGTGGCGCCGGTGCCGCGCGTCCTGGAGCGGGGCAGGGCGATCGGCCGGCTGGGCATTACATTGCAAGAAGGGCCGCGAGCCTGGCCCCCGGGGCTGGTGGAAATCCACCGTTCCGGTCCGATCGACGCCGCCTTGAGCGGCGTGACGAAGACCTGGGAGATGTCTTCGCTCACGGTCCAGATGCTGTGGCGTATCGTGACCGGTCAGGTGTCCGCAAAGAACATCAGCGGTCCGATCAGCATCGCGGAATTCGCCGGTATCAGCGCGTACCTGGGATTGACCGCGTTCCTGGCTTTTTTGGCGATCATCAGCGTGAGCCTGGGCGTGCTGAACCTGATGCCGGTGCCGTTGTTGGACGGCGGCCAGGTGGTCTATCAGTTGGTGGAGGCGGTGAAGGGGACACCGCTGTCGGAGCGCGCCCAGCTGTTCGGGCAGCAGATCGGGATTGCGCTCCTCGTCGTGTTGATGAGCCTCGCCTTCTATAACGATATTTCAAGACATTTGAATTAACGGGAAATCATGATCAATCGAAATAGCAATCGGTCGTTGTCGCGTGCGGCTTGAATTGCGGTTTGCCTGTCTGGTGGCCCTTGCCATCCAGCCGTTGGGATCGGCTGTGCGCGCACAAATGGCGCAGGAACCATTCACGGTCGGCGACATTCGTATAGAAGGACTGCAGCGAATCTCCGAAGGCACGGTATTCAATTACCTGCCCGTGAACATCGGCGATCACCTCGACGGCCAGCGCATCGGCGAGGCCATGCGGGCGCTGTACGCGACGGGGTTCTTCCGCGATGTGGAGCTGCGCCGCGACGGCAACACCCTGCTGGTCGTCGTGGTCGAGCGCCCCTCCATCGCCAAATTCGAGCTCAAGGGCAACAAGGACATCAAGACCGAGGATTTGCAAAAGAGCTTGCGCAACGTGGGCCTTGCGACGGGCAAGACCTTCGACCGCTCGGTCCTCGACGAGGTGAAGCAATACCTCACCGACCAGTACTTCAGCCGCGGCAAGTATGCCGTGCGCGTCGATACGAAGATCACGGAGTTGCCGGGAAACAAGGTCGACATCATCGTCGACATCAAGGAAGGCAAGCGGGCCAAGATCGAGCAGATCAACCTGGTCGGCAACACCCGGTTCAAGGAGAAAGACGTGCTCGGCACCCTCGAGCTCAAGACCCCGAACTGGCTGTCTTGGTACAAGCAGGACGACCGGTATTCGCGCGAGACTCTGCAGGGCGATCTGGAGAAGCTGCGCTCCTACTACATGGACCGCGGCTACGCCAATTTCCAGATCGAGTCGACGCAAGTCGCCATCGCCCCTGAGAAAGACGACATGTACATCACCGTGAACGTCAGCGAGGGCGACGTCTTCAAGGTATCGGACATCAAGCTCGCCGGCACCATGGTCGTGCCCGAGGACCAGCTGAAAAGACTGCTGCTGATTCACCCCGGCGATATTTTTTCCCGCAAGGCCGTCACCAGTTCGCAGGAACTGATGAGCTACCGGTTGGGCGCCGACGGCTACGCTTTCGCCAAGATCGATCCGGTGCCCACCCCGGACAACGAGAAGAAAACCGTCGCGCTCACCTTCTTCATCGAGCCGGGCAATCGCGTCTACGTGCGGCACATCAATTTCAACAACGTCACGGCGATCAACGACGAAACGTTGCGCCGCGAGATGCGCCAGCTCGAGGGCGGATGGATGTCGAACTCCGCGATCGAGCGGTCCAAGGAACGGCTGCAGCGCCTGCCCTACGTGGAGAAGGTGGAGTTCGAGAGCAAGCCGGTGGCCGGCAGCGCGGATCTCGTGGACGTTGACTACAACATCAAGGAGGGGTTGCCCGGGCAGTTCGGCGGCGGCATCGGCTATTCGGAGTCGCAGGGCATCAGCCTGAACGGCAACTTCGTGCACAGCAACTTCATGGGTACGGGCGATCGGGTCGCATTGGAAGTCAACGCCGGCAAATACAGCAAGAGCTATGTGGCCTCACACACGGATCCGTACACGACCATCGACGGCGTGGCGCGCACCACTTCCTTTACGTATCGCGATATCACGCAATTCGTCGCGGCGGCGTCGGCGTTCTCGACCAAGCAGATCACGGGCGCGCTGCAGTGGTCCTACCCCATCAGCGAGTACCAGTACCTGCAGGCGGGGGTATCCGCCAACAAGAACACCTTGGTGGTCTCCCAGGGGTACAGCGCCCAGCAGGCCGTGGATTGGGTCAAGAGCAACGGCAACACCTTCCAGCGCGACCTCACGGACACCAACGGCGACGGCGTGCTCAATTCCCTGGACAATCCGTACACGGTGTACGGAACCAACTTCTATACCTACGAGCTCTCGGTCGGGTGGAATTTCGATGGGCGCAACCGAGCCCTGTTCGCCGACCGCGGCCTGCACCTGAGCGTGTCGGGGCGCTACGCCATACCGCCGAGCGACGTGCGCTACTACGCCACCAATTTCCAATATCTACAGTACGTCCCCATTTGGCGAAAATGGCTGTTGTCCTTCAATGCGCAGGTCGACTATGCATCGGCGGTGGGGCGTACCACTGCGCTGCCCCCCTACCTCAACTACTTCGCCGGCGGCCCGGACAGCATCCGTGGCTACCGCGAGAGCCGCCTCGGGCCCCGGGACAATATCGGCGTAGGGAACCCCTACGGCGGAAACTTGCGCGTGGTCAACCGATTGGAATTGATATTCCCGGTTCCCGAAAAGTGGAAAAGCGCAGCGCGGGTGAGCTGGTTCTATGATATGGGGAACGTGTTTCAAACGGGCAATAAGGTCCAATTCTTGGGGGTCGACGACATAACGCCGGTCAACTACCACTTCGATTATGCTAACCTGAAGAGATCGACCGGGATTGCGGTGCAGTGGCTTGCACCCTTGGGTCTGTTCCGTTTCTCGTACGGCGTCCCTTTGAATCCGAATCCCGGCGACACGGTTAGATTCAACGACGAAACAGAGCGTTTTCAATTTTCCATCGGTCAGGCATTTT